>Ga0209233_1000154_pt1 | contig 169616 bp, 144 predicted proteins | sample AraplaCL_Cvi_mCL_FD_184269 | JGI IMG/M metagenome (GOLD analysis project Ga0209233, IMG submission 184269) | Arabidopsis root microbial communities from the University of North Carolina, USA - plate scrape CL_Cvi_mCL (SPAdes) (version 2) | ecosystem: Host-associated > Plants > Roots >...
GCGAGCCCAACCCCGGGTCGGTCAAACTGACCGCGCCCGGGCCGGGTGGCCACCCGGCCCGGGCATCCCGCTGCGTAGCGGAATGACCCGCTTTTACATGAGTTCGAACAGACAACCCCGGGCTTGTCCCGGGGTCCATCGTTCCGCAAACGCAACGCCTGAACACCCTGCGGAAACATGGATGCGGAACAAGTCCGGCATGACGGAAGGGAACGGACGAGCGAACATCAGGGTCAGGCGTGCCCGCTGACACAGAATCCGCAACGCGCTATGCCCTTACCATGCCCGCCCCCACCCCCGCCATCCTGTTCGTATGCCTCGGCAATATCTGCCGCTCGCCGCTCGCCGAGGCGGCCCTGCGCGCCGAAGCCGAGAAGGCCGGCCTCACAATCGAGATCGATTCCGCCGGCACCGGCGCCTGGCATATCGGCGGCGCGCCCGACCGGCGCGCCCAGGCGACCGCGCGCCGCCACGGCATGGATATCGCGCACTATCAGGCGCGCCAGGTCGAGCCCGGTGACTTCCGGCGCTTCACCCATATCTTCGCGCTCGACGCCGACAATCTGCGCAACCTCCGGGCGATCGCGCCCGCGGATGCCACCGCCCGGGTCGATCTGCTCATGAACATGGTGCCGGGCCGCTACGGCCACGCAGTGAAGGATCCCTATTATGGCGGCGACGAGGGATTCGAGACGACCTGGTCCGATGTCAGCGCGGCTGCGCGTGCGCTGGTGGCGCAGCTGTCACGATGAACTGAGCGCGGCGAAGGACGCACGTTGATTCAACGCCTGGCGAGCACCCTTATAGTCCGAACTGGTCCGGTGCTCGACGCACCGTTCCGGCTCTTTCTTCTCGTCGAAACTCTCCCTCACCCACCGCAGGATTCGCGGACGATGAGCTCGGTCGGCAGATAGCCCGGCGACCGATCCTGGCTCGGCTCGAGAATGCTCGCGACGAGCAATTGCCCAGCATGGAAGGTGTCCTGCCGGATCGTCGTCAGCGCCGGCGTACTGAGCCGGCTGAGCAGCATATCGTCATAGCCGACCACCGACACGTCCGCCGGCACTGACAGCCCGGCCCGCCGCAAGGCGCGAATCGCGCCGAGCGCGATCAGGTCGCTGGCCGCGACGATGCCGTCGAACACGGTCCCGCGCCGCAACAGCCGCGTGATCGCCGCCTCCGCCGATTCGAGCTCGAATTCGACCTGCGCGACCAGCTTCGTATCGGACGCGATCCCACTTTCCGCCAGCGCCTCGAGATAGCCGCGGCGGCGTTGCTCCGCTTCGGGATCGCTGCCGCCGATGAAGACGATCGCCTTGCGGCCGAGCCGCGCCAGATGCAGCGTCGCGCGCCGCCCGCCGAGCAGATTGTCCGACCCGATCGAGCGGTATTTCTGCCCCGGCACATGCGCGCCCCACACCACGAAGCGCGCATTGGTTTCAGCGAGCTGGTTGAACTCCTCGTGCAGCATGCTCTGACCGAGGAAGATCACGCCGCTCGCCCGGCTGGTCGTCGTCGCGAGCACGAGATCGTCGAAGCTCTCCGGCGCGACATGGCTGACGGTGAAATCGCAGCTGCGCGCGCGCGCCGCCTCGCCGATGCCGGCGAGCAGTTCGAGGAAGAAAGGGTGCGAAAGCGGCAATGCCCGGCCGCGCATATGCGGCGTCACGATCGCGATCGAACCTTCCGCCCCGATCGGCGCGGTCGGCATCGACGCACGGAACGGATAGTCATGATCGCGCGCCAGCGCCCAGATGCGCTGCTTGGTCCGCGTGCTGATCAGCGGCTGATCGTTGAGCGCGCGGGACACCGTCGAGATCGACACGCCGGCAAGCTTGGCGAGGTCTTCCAGGGTGGTTTTGGTGTTGCTGTTAGCGGTCATTGCGCCCACGTTGTAAAGAATACCGACGCGTTAGGGCATCGAAGGGACGGATTTGCAAGCGGGGGCGGCGGAACACGAAGCTGGGCACCGCGCGCTGCCAAGGCCGCTGCTCTCGCGCATGGCCCTGGTCAATATGTGCTGCGGGCTGCTCGGCGTGCAGATCGTCTGGGGCCTGCAGAACGCCAATACCAGCCGCATCTTCCAGACGCTCGGCGCGAATCTCGATGAATTGCCGATCCTGTGGATCGCAGCTCCGATCACCGGATTGCTCGTCCAGCCGATCATCGGCCATCTGAGCGACCGGACCTGGGGCCCGCTCGGCCGGCGCCGCCCCTATCTGCTGGGCGGCGCGCTGGTCAGTGCGGTCGCGCTGATCCTGATGCCCAATGTCGCGAGCGTCTGGGCGGCGAGCCTGATGCTGTGGCTGCTCACCGGCGCGATCAATGTTGCGATGGAGCCGTTCCGCGCCCTGGTCGCTGACGGCGTGCCCGAGGAGCAGCGCACCACCGCCTTTGCGCTGCAGGTCGTGTTCATCGGCGTGGGCGCGGTGTTCGCCTCCGCCTTGCCCTGGGTCCTGTCGCACTGGTTCGGCCTCGCCGGAGACGCGCCGCCCGGCATCCTGCCGCCCTCGGTTCGCGCCGCTTTCTATATCGGCGCGGTCGGCCTGCTCGTCAGCGTCGGTGTGACGGTCGCGACCACGGCCGAACGGCCGCCGGAGAGCCTTGTCAGCGATTCCGAAGCGCTCGGACGCGCGGAATGGGCGAGCGACAGCATGGCGACGCTCGTCCGCAACGGCACGATCTGGGTGGGTGTCGCCGCCGCGATCGGCGCGCTCACTGCGGTGGAGGGCTATCGCCGCGAGCTGTATCTGATCGCGGGCATCGCCGGACTGCTCGGTATCGGCCAATGGCTGACGGCCTGGAGCGCGCGGCGCGGTGCACGGCCGACCGGCCTGCTCGAGATCATCGACGACGTCCTCCATATGCCGGATCTGTTGCGACGGCTGGCGGTGGTGCAGTTCTTCACCTGGTTCGGGCTGTTCGCGATGTGGATCTATGCCGTGCCCGCCGTCGCGGCGGACAGCGGCACAGGCAGCGATCCGGCCAGCGCGGGGTATAACGCGATCGCGGACTGGGTCGGCGTGATGTTCGCCTTCTACAACGCGGTGGCAGCGATCGGCGCCTTCGCCCTGCCCCGCCTCGTAGCGCGGATCGGCCGGCGCGAAGCACATGCCGCCTGCCTGTTCCTCGGCGCGGCCGGGTTGCTCGGCTTCGCGCTGGTCACCGCCCCGCAATGGCTGTGGCTCCCGGCGCTGGGCATCGGCTGTGCCTGGGCGTCGATCCTGTCCGCGCCCTATGCCATGGTCTCGAGCGCCGTGCCGCCGACCCGGATGGGCGTCTATATGGGCATCCACAATGTCTTCGTGGTGTTGCCGCAGCTGGTGGCGGCGGCTTTGCTCGGCTGGACGGTCGACCGGCTGTTCGGCGGACAGCCGGCAATGGCGCTGATTCTCGCCGCCGCTTCCCTGGCCATCGCCGCGGCCTTTGCGCTGACCATTCCCGATCGCGCCGGAAGCAGGCGCTCCCGCCACTGAGCGGCCGCCCTCGGCCAGCGCAGGACGCTTCGCCGAGTACCCCTCAAATGATCCGATCAATCTCATCTCGCGATCGTATTGCAGTTTTTTAATTTATGCAAATTTTTGCATAAAGGCAGGAAGGCAGTCCAGGACTCATGTTGCAAACTTGCACTATCAGCCGGATGAATCGAGCCGAAAGCTGCCTCTAAATGTTCATAAGCACCTGATATATCGATAGAACATATTTCACGGCAAATCCCCTTGCGCAAACCGCAAATTTGCGCAAATTTACGCAAAGAAGATTGGGAGCGGGCGATTCGTCGTCCGTTCGCCAACCGCGCATCAAGGGCGGACAAAAAGGGGAGAGGCATGAGACAGATCACATCGACGCGTCGTTTTGGCTTGCAGTGCGGAAGCTCGCTGCTGGCGCTGACCGCCATGGGCTTCGCGGCACCGGCGCTTGCGCAAACGGCGGACAGCCCCGCCCAGCTTCAGAAAATCTCGACCGGCGCAACGGCGGACGACGACACGCCCGGCGACACGTCGAAGGACATCGTCGTGGTCGGCGTGCGCGACGCCCTCGGCACCTCGCAGAACATCAAGAAGAACGCCGACACCTTCGTCGACTCGATCACCGCGACCGATATCGGCGCCTTCCCGGACAAGTCGGTTGCCGAAGCGCTGCAGCGCGTCCCCGGCATCACCGTCAACCGGCTCCAGTCGGCCGACGACAGCACTCACCCGTCGGGCGAGCCGACCGGCGTGCTGATCCGCGGCCTCACCCAGGTCCGCACCGAGTTCAACGGTCGCGACAGCTTCTCCGCGGACTCGGCGCGCGGCCTGAACTTCAACGATATCTCGCCCGAGCTGATGGCCGGCGTCGATGCGTACAAGAATCAGACCGCCGAGATGATCGAGGGCGGCATCGCCGGCACGGTCAATCTGCGCACCCGCATGCCGTTCGACAAGGACGGCCTGGTCGTCACCGCTACCGCCAAGGCGGATTATGGCGATCGGTCCGAGAAATGGACGCCTGAATTCTCCGCGCTGATCAGCGACACCTTCCAGACCGGCATCGGCAAGTTCGGCATTCTCGGCGACTATGCCTATTCGCACGTCATCACGCGCACCGAGAGCGTGATCATGGACAAGATCGACACCTATTGCTCGGCCGGCGCGGTCGACGGCAACGGCAAGGCGATCATGACCAACGGCGTGGTGCAGTGTACCGCCAATCCGTTCGGCGGCCATGGCTGGGCCTATGCGCCGGACGGCATCCGCTATTCGCAGGTCGATTATGACCGCAAGCGCCACGGCTATGTGATCGCCGGCCAATATGAGAATGAGGCCGGCACGCTGCACGCGAGCGTGCAATATACCGATTCCGAATATCACAATGCCTGGCTCGAACGCGCCAGCCACGCGATCCTGGACGGCACCTATTTCGGCACGCCGAGCTTCTATCCGCGCGCATCCACCATCCTCGGGCCGGCCGACGGCACTCCGGCGCTGGTGTTCGGCTCCGATGGCATGCTGCAATCGGGCGTCCTGACTCAGCCGCACGGCAGCTGGGCCGGAAGCTGGAGCAGCACGCAGGACGCGATCAACACGGGCTCGGCTGTGCCCGGCCTGCCGTTCGTCAACAATTGCGCCGCTCCTTCCGTCTGCACCACGCTGCGCGACGGCCTGTATTTCCAGAATGAATCGCGTGATTTCGATCACCGCGAAGGCACGCAGGATCTGTCCGGCAACATCAAATGGGATGTCAGCGACAAGCTCCACGCCAATCTCGACGTGCAGCACATCACGGCCTCGACCCACAATAACGACATCTTGGTCGCGACCGGCTCGATGGCCAACTACCAGTATAGCGTGAACAGTGACGGTACGCCGCAGGTCAAGCTGCTGCCTGGCTCGAACGTGAACTATGCCAGCGGCGGCCTCGCCAATCCGCACAATTACTGGATCCCGTTCATCCAGGGCCATGTCGAAGACAATGACGCCGACGAATTCGCGATCCGCGGCGACGTGGAATATGATTTCGACAAGGGTGGCTGGCTCGACTCGCTGAAGGTCGGCGTGCGCTATGCCGACCGCAGCCAGACGGTGCGTTACTCGACCTTCAACTGGACGCCGATCGCGGCGAGCTGGAACTGCAACGGCCCGGGCTTCAATGCCGACAACACGACGGGCGGTGCCTATCCCGCCTGCGCCGCCGGCCATCCGGCGTTCAACGGCTATGGCGCCGGGATCTTCGGCCCCTATCCGCTCGGCGATCTCTATAATGGCAGCGTCTATCCCAACGGGTCGCTCGCCTTCGTCAACCAGTCGATGCTCACCAACTATGGTGCGCTGATGAACGGGTTGAGCGGCGTGAAGACCAATTCGCCGCTCGGCACCGGCTATACCCCGATCTGCGACCGGCCCGAGGCGACAGTGGACGATTGTTTCACCCCGTCCGAGGTGATGCATCTCGATGAGATCACTGACGCGGCCTATGCCGAACTGCATTTCGGCGGGAACGACAAGACGATCTTCGGCGGAGTCAGCGTCGTCGGCAATATCGGCCTGCGCGTGATCAGGACGATCGAGCATAGCGACGGCGCTGCCGGCTTCCCGACGGCGGACACGTTGAACCAGCTTCCGGCCTGCAATACGCCGCTCACCGGCAACAATGTCGTCAATCCGAGCTGCTACGTCACCCAGGCGATCAAGAACTTCGCCAGCGGCGGCGGGTCGCCCAACACCTATCGCAGCGCGTTCACCAACTGGCTGCCGAGCTTCAACGTCCGCTTCGGGCTCGACACCAAGGACTTCATCCGCTTCGCCTATTCGCGGGCGATGGCCCGGCCCGATATCGGCCTGTTGCGCAACTATGTCGCGATCAATCCGCCGATCATCAACACGTCGCCGGACTCACCCTATGTCGTCTATGCCCCTGGAGCGGCGCACACCGCGGCCAATGTCACGGGCTATAATTTCGTCTTCCAGGCCAATGCCGGCAACGCAGCGCTTCGGCCGATGATGGCTGACCAGTTCGATATCTCGTTCGAACGATACATGAGCAACAGCACGTCGTTCACGATCGACGGCTTCTACAAGAAGCTGAGCAACAGCGTCGCCTACGGCCTGTCCTACCGCAACTTCACCAACAACGGCTCGACTCAGCTCGTCCAGGTGAATGGCCCGCAGAACGTCTCCAAGGGCGGCGAGCTCTATGGCTTCGAAGCCTCGTACCAGACCTTCTTCACCTTCCTGCCGGGATTGCTCAGCGGGCTGGGTACGCAGCTGAACTATACCTTCGTGCAGCAGTCGGGGATCAACAACTCGAACCTGATCGATGCGACCTCGGGTGGTGACGTCGGCGCGGTCGGCATCGGCATTCCCGCTGCCGGCGGCACCGGCCCGGTGATCGACTCGCACCAGCTGGCGGGCATCTCGAAGCACACCTTCAACATAGTTGGGCTGTACGAAAAGGGCCCGCTCGGCGTCCGGCTCGCCTATAACTGGCGATCGCGTTACCTGACGCAGAATCTCGACTGTTGCATCGGCCTGCCGGTGTTCCAGAAGGCGGCCGGGTTCATGGACGGGTCGATCCGCTTCTCGATCAATCGCTATATCGAGCTGTCGGTCGAGGGCACCAATCTGCTCGGCACCAGGACGGTGTATCAGCAGGAGATCTTCGGAGACTCGCCGCTCACACCAAACGCGACACCGGTCTACCGGGACTCAGCCTGGAGCGAGGTCGATCGCCGCTTCCAATTCGGGGTCCGCGCCAAGTTCTGATGGCGTTCCTCCCTGCTGCGCCGCCGCTGCGCTGGCGGCGGCGCAGCTCTTGTGACAGGGTATCCCATGGTCGAACCCGCCAGTTCCACCGCGCAGGACGGTCAATTCCGCATCGTCATCGTCGGCGGCGGCACCGCCGGATGGATGACGGCGGCCGGCCTCATCCGGCAATTGCCGCGTGGCGACTACCGGATCACTTTGGTTGAATCCGACGAGATCGGCACGGTGGGCGTCGGTGAGGCGACCCTGCCGCACATCAAATTGTTCAACGACATGCTCGGCCTCGACGAGGCGCAGTTCATGCGCGAGACTCAGGCGACCTTCAAACTCGGCATCGAGTTCGTCGACTGGGACAAGCCCGGCGACCGCTATATCCATCCGTTCGGCGCGTTCGGCGAACCCTGGGGCGGCGTCGAGTTCCAGAACCACTGGCTGCGCGTCCAGGCCGATGGTCGCGATGCGCTGCCCTTTCAGGCCTATTCCTATGCGGTTGCGGCAGCGCGGGCCAATGCCTTCGAGCTGCCCGACGAGAACCCCAAATCGATCCGCTCGACCTATTCCTATGCCTATCATTTCGACGCTGGGCTCTATGCCGAATTCCTCCGGCGCTGGGCGATCGCGCGCGGCGTGGAGCGCATCGAGGGCCAGGTCTGCGAGATCGGCCGGGACAATGCGTCGGGCGCGCTCACTGCGATCACGCTCAAGTCCGGCCAGACCATAGCGGGCGATCTCTTCATCGATTGCACCGGTTTCCGTTCGCTCCTCCTAGGCGGCCAGTTCGATGTGGGCTGGGAAGACTGGAGCCGGTGGCTGCCCTGCGATCGCGCGCTCGCAGTGCCGTGCGCCCATGGTGGCGACTTCACGCCGTATACACGCGCGACCGCCCGTACCGCCGGCTGGCAGTGGCGCATCCCGCTGCAACACCGCATCGGCAATGGCTATATCTTCTCGAGCGCCTTTCTCTCGCAGGACGAGGCGCACGACACATTGCTCGCCAATCTCGACGGCGGCCCTCAAGCCGAGCCGCGATTGCTGCGCTTCTCGCCCGGCCGGCGCGAGTGCGCGTGGCGCGGCAATTGCGTCGCGATCGGGCTCGCCAGCGGCTTCCTCGAGCCGCTCGAATCGACCAGCATCTATCTGATCCAGGCGGCCGTAATCGACCTGATCAACCTGATGCCGTCACCGGGCACCGGCATCGATCCCCGCCTCGCCGACGAGTTCAACCGCCTGACCACGATGCAGTATGAGCGGGTCCGCGATTTCCTTATTCTCCACTACATCGCCAACCGGCGCGAGGGCGAACCGCTCTGGGACTATCTGCGGCACATGCCGATCCCCGACAGCCTGGCGCACAAGCTCGCGCTGTTCCGCGCGCGCGGCACGGCGCCCAATTACCAATATGGCCTGTTCGCGCGCGACAGCTGGCTGTCAGTGCTGATCGGCCAGGGGATCATGCCGCAGGGCCATGACCGCCTCGCTGACGGGTTCGATCTCGACATGGTCGCGGCCAGGCTCGACGACTTCGCCGGGCGGATCGAGAGCGGCGTCGCGGCGATGCCGTCGCACGCCGACTTCATCGCAAGCTATTGCGCGGCATGAACGGGGCGCCGCGCCAGATCGTGATCGTGGGGCGCGACGCAGCGCTGTGGCTCAGCGCAACCGTGCTCCGCCACGCGCTGGCACCGACCGGCGTAGCGGTGACCGTGGTGGAGCTGCCGTCCCGCTTGAGCGCTGCATCGTCCTATGCCTCGCTGCCGCCGCTTGAGGCGCTCCACGCCAGGCTTGGCCTCGACGAAGCCGCGCTACTTCGCACTACCGGCGGGAGCTTCTCGCTGGGTTCCAATGTCGTGGGGCCGGTCGGCACCGCCCCCTTCTTCCTCGCGCATGGCTCTTATGGCGCGCCGATCGACGGCACGAGTTTCTTTCCCTATTGGGCCAAAGCCCGCCGCTTCGGCCTGGGTGCCGCGTTCGAGGATTTCTGCCCGACCGCCATGGCCGCGCGCCAGGGCCGCATGCTGTTGCCCGATGAGGCGACCGAGGCCTTTGGGCGTACCGATTACAGCTATCATCTGCCTGGCTTGGCCTATGTCGCCGCGCTCAAGGCACGTGCGTCGCGGCTCGGCATTGCCATGCATCATACGCACGGCGTGACGGTCGATCAGGCATCCGGCACGATCAGCGCGATCGTGCTGGAGGACGGCACACGGATCGCGGGCGACCTGTTCGTCGATGCGAGCGGCACGGACGCGGTACTGATCGGCGAGGGTAGCGAGGATTGGCGCGCCGCCTTCACAGTCGATCGCCTTCTGACGGCGCAGGCTGCCCCGTTCGCCTCCGTCCCTGCCTATGCCGAGATCAGGATCGGGGATGCCGGCTGGCTCTCGCTCAACGCCAGCCAGGCGGCCACGCATATCAGCTATGCCTTCGCCTCCGACCTGCAGGACGATGAAGCGGCGCTGGCCGCTGCGCAGGGGCTGTCGGGGCTGAAGTTGATTGAGCCCACCCTCACGTCGATCAAACAAGGCCGCCGCGACCACGCCTGGTCAGCGAATTGCGTCGCGATCGGCGAGGCGGCCTGCGCCTTCGATCCGCTGTTCGATATGGAGCTTCACGCGATCCAGCTCGGGATCGTGCACCTGCTCTCGCTCTTCCCGGTAAGCGGCGAGTTCGCCGCCGAGCGGGACGAGTATAACCGTGTCACCCGGTCCGCCTTCGAACGGCTGCGCGACTTCCAGTCCACCTTTTACGCACTCAATCGCTTCGGTGCTGCAGGGTTCTGGGCAAAGGCGCGCGAGGCGACAGCACCTTCCGAAGTCGCCCACAAGATCGCGACCTTCCGCGCCCGGGGCGACATCGCGCCGATGGAGGACGAGACTTTTGCGCAGGATCTCTGGCAGGCAATGTTCGTCGGGCTTGGCGAGATGCCCGAGAGCTGGCCGCCTGCGATCGACCGCACGCCGCCGGAGCGAATGAAGGAGGAATTCCGCCGGATTCTCGGCTTCGTCAGGGACAAGGTTCTCGAACAGCCGAGCCATGACGCCTATCTGCGCGGCCTGTGCCGGAGCGAAGCCGCATGACGGCCACGCCTTGCCCCATGCCCGCCGATCCGTTCGACGCGCTGCCTCTGACTCCGACAGCGCCCGTCGCTTCGCCGGCCGATATCGATGCGCTGCTGGAAGCAGGCAGCCCGGTGATCCTGAAGGGCCTGATCGACCAATGGCCGGCGCTCGCCGCTGGCCGCCGCTCCCCCGCGGCGCTGGGCGCCTATCTGAAAGCGATGGATCGCGGCGCACCGGTGCCGGTGATGGAAGCCCCGGCCAGCGGCGGCGGCCGCTTCGGCTATGCCAGTGATCTGCGCGAGTTCAACTTCACCAAGCGCCAGCGCCCGCTCGGCGAGACGCTCGACCGGATCGAGCGCGCCACTGCCACACCAGGCGCCCCCTATATCGCGATCCAGATGCTGGCGCTCGCCGCGCAACTGCCCGATTTCGTGCGCGACAATGCGATGCCTTTGGTCCCCGCCAGCGCGTCGCCGCGCCTGTGGCTCGGCGGGCCGGTCAGGACCCAGATCCACAATGACCGCGACCATAATCTGGCCTGTGTCATCGCCGGCCATCGCCGCTTCCTGCTGTTTCCGCCCGAGCAGGTCGGCAATCTCTATATCGGCCCGATCGACAACCCGCCGCCGCTCTCGCTGGTCGATCCCGAGGCGCCCGATTTCGACCGGTTTCCCCGCTTCCGGGAGGCGCTCGCGGCAGCACGGGTCGCCCATCTCGCGCCGGGCGATGCGCTGCTGATGCCGAAATACTGGTGGCACCACGTCACCTCGCAGTCGCCCTGGAATGCGATGGTCAATTACTGGTGGGGCGATGTACCGCGCGGGCTGGGCAATGCCGGCGATGCCTTCCTCACCACGTTGCTGGCGATCAAGGGGCTGCCCGAGGCTGAGCGGCACTACTGGCGCGCGATGTTCGAGGCCCATGTCTTCGACGAGACCGGGCCGGCGGTGGCGCATATCCCCCCAGCGCTCCGCGGCCCGCTCGGCGCGATGCGGGCGGACGAGCGCGCGGCGCTCCGGCGCCAGCTTCAGATCGCGATCCTCAAATCCTCGTGACCATGTGTTCGCGACATCATCGGGAGTTTTTCATGTCGATATCGAGCCTGTGGCTGCGTCTGGCGCTGACGGGTTTGGCGGTCACCACCGCCCCGCAAGCCATGGCACAGAACGCTCAGTCAGCCCCGGCACCCCGGCGAGACGGCGTCGAGATCCGCCGCGGGCCGGTGGTGCTGCGCGTCACGGCGCTGACCGACACAATCCTGCGCGTGCGGATCGCCCGCGACGGGACTTTCCCTGAAGATGCGAGCTGGGCCGTCCCGGCGGATCGCCGCGCACGATCCGTTGCGGTCGAGGCCACACCGGAGGGCTTCGCCACCGCTGCGATACGCGTCCATATCGGCCCGGACCTGCGCCTGCGTGTCGAGGACAAACAAGGCCAGGTCATCGTCTCCGACGATGCCGATCCGATCAAGCTCGACGGGCGCGGCTTCACGCTGCGCAAGGCCTTGTCGCGCGACGAGCATATCTTCGGGCTGGGCGACAAGACCGGCGGGCTCGATCGGCGCGGCAAGAGCTTTGTCGACTGGAATACCGACGCCTATGCCTTCACCAGCTCGACCGATCCCATCTACAAATCGATCCCCTTCTTCATCAGCGCGGGCGGCAAGGGCGGCAGCTATGGCGTGCTGTTCGACAATACGTGGCGCGCCTGGTTCGATTTCGGGCACCGCGAGGACGAGGTCACTGCGTTCGGCGCGCCCGACGGCGCGATCGATTATTACATCATCGCCGGGCCGACGACCGCCGAGGTCGTCCGCCGCTATACCGATCTGACCGGCAAGGCGCCGCTCACCCCGCTCTGGGCGCTCGGCTATCAGCAGTCGCGCTACAGCTATATGTCGACGGACGAGCTGCGCGAGATCGCTGCCCGGCTACGCAAGGATGCGATCCCGACTGACGTGGTGTGGCTCGACATCGACTATCAGGACCGCAACCGGCCCTTCACTACCAACACCACCACATTCCCCGATCTCAAGGGGCTGACCGGCGAGCTGCGCGCACAGGGCATCCGCCTCGTCACCATCGCCGATCTCCATGTCGCCGCTGCGGCGAACCAGGGCTATGCGCCCTATGACAGCGGCGTTGCGGGCAACCATTTCGTCCATAATCCCGATGGTTCGATCTTTGTCGGCACGGTGTGGCCCGGGCCGTCGGTCTTCCCCGATTTCACCGATGCCGGCACGCGCGCCTGGTGGGGCCAACTCCACGCAAAGCTGGTCGCTGACGGGGTCGCCGGCATCTGGAACGACATGAACGAACCCTCGGTGTTCCTGACGCCGACCGCGACGATGCCGCTCGACGCCGTGCACCATATCGCCAGTGACGATTTCGCGCCCCGCTCGGCCAGCCATGCCGAGATCCACAATGTCTTCGGCATGGAGAATACGCGCGCCACCTATGACGGGCTGCGCACGCTGCGGCCCGACGAGCGCGCCTTTGTGATGACCCGCGCCAGCTATGCCGGCGGCCAGCGCTATGCCGTCACCTGGACCGGCGACAACAGCTCGACCTGGGACCAGCTCAAGCTCTCGATCCACCAGTTGATCAATCTCGGCCTGTCCGGCTTCTCCTATGCCGGGGCCGATGTCGGCGGCTTCACCGGCGGGCCGAGCCCCGCTCTGATGACGCGCTGGTTCGAGATCGCTGCCTTCACGCCGATCTTCCGCGATCATTCCGCGAAGGGCACGCCGCGCGCCGAACCCTGGCTCGACGGGCCCGGGCCGCTCGCCATCCGCCGCCGCTTCGTCGAGGAGCGGTACCGACTGATGCCCTATCTCTATGCGTTGGCCGACCAGAATGCGCGGACTGGCGACCCGCTGATGCGACCGGTCTTCTACGATTACCCCCAGGCGCTCGCCGCGTCGTGCGACCAGTCAATGGCCTTCACTCTCGGCAAGGCGCTGCTGATCGCGCCGCCGCCCAAGCCCGAGTCGCCGCAGGATTATGATGTCTGCCTGCCTTCGGGCGGCTGGTATGATCTGTGGACGGGCCTGGCCGTCACGAAAGCCGATCCGCCTGCCGATGCCCCCGTGACCGACATGATCAAGGAAACGCCCAGGCTGGATCACCTCCCGGTCTATGTCCGCGCGGGCACCATTCTGCCAAGTCAGCCGCTGGTGCAGAGCACGGCCGAGACGCCCTCGGGGCCACTCAAGCTCGACATCTATCCCGGCGCGGAGTGCACCGGCACGCTCTATCTCGACGACGGGCACAGCATGGCGTTTCAGCGCGGCGCCTATCTCCGCCAGTCGATCCGGTGCGAGACAAGCGCGACCGGGGCATTGAAGATCGCCTTCGCGCCGCGTGAAGGCAGCTACGCCCCGTGGTGGCGGACACTCTCGGTGACGGTGCATGGCATGCATGGCCAGGCGAAAGTCAGCCAGGGCAAGGCTGCCCTGGCCGCGACCTATGACAGCGCCGGACAGGCGCTGAGCTTCGAATTGCCCTATCGATCCGGGCAATCCGAGATCGTGATCGGCGATGCGAAATGACCGGAGGTGACGACATTTTCCCTGTTATCGGCATTTAACAGGGAAATTTTTATTTTTTCTGCCGTTTCCGGCCTGAAAGCGCAAAATTATCAGTTCAATATCATATAGTTGACTTGGATTTCCCTGTGACTGGGAACAGGGAAATTTGCCGGCGTAACAGGGAAATACTCGTCGAAAATCGGCGCGCCGTCGCAAAGGGCTGCGCAGGTCAGTGTGTACGGTCATGAGAAAGAACCGGCTGGATCAACACGATCCCGTCCGGCGCCTTCCTGCGACAATCTTCCTTCCGGTTGAATCAGCGCGAGAGGCAGCACCGGCACGGCGATGATCTTCGCGGCCAGTCACAGAGCGGTAGCGGCGTTGGAAATCGCGCGTTACCAGCATCATGCCGAATCGTGACATTTTCACTTCAAGGATCCGAAATGCCCGCAGACCGTATGGACATCGACCTCTCGTCGATCCTCGACAATGTCGATGAGCAGCTCGTCGAATTCACCGGGGAGGTGGACGGCGACGAATATGAGTTCGCTGTCCAATATGCGGTCCTCGAAGCGCTGAGCGGCGACGCGCCCGATGGCGACGCGGTCGAGATGTTCAATATGTTCAGCGACACGATTGCCGATGCCGGTCTTGTCGCGCTTGCCCGCAACAGCGATCAGGCGCTGATCGTCATCAGTGAGAATGATCTGGAATAGCGTTCGGCGATCACCGTATCGCCGCTGTGCGGAGATCGGCATAGGCGCGGGTCAGCGCGTCCAGGCTGAAGCTCCGGTTGAGGCCGCTCGGATTGGGCAGCACCCAGACCGAGGCGCCGCCAAAGCGTGCGGGTTGCAGCCCCCAATCGACCTGCCGACTCGCGGCAATCACTGACCAGGCCGGTTTGCCGAGAAAGGCGATCGTGCCCGGCGCATAATGCGCGATCTTCCGTTCCAGCGCCGGAATCCCCTCAGCAAGTTCGCCACGGCTGAGTTCAGCAGCACTTGCGGTCGGACGCGGCGCAGCGGCGGTGATTCCGCACCCATAGTTCAGCAGATCGCGCTCCTGATCGGCCCGCAATTGCACCGGCGTGAAGCCCGCGCGGTACAGCACCGGCCAGAACCGGTTGCTGGGGCTTGAGAAATTATGCCCTGCGGCGGCAGCTGTGGCGGCCGGATTGATCCCGCAGAAAACCACCGCGAGGCCGGGCGCAAGGATATCGGGAACCAGATCGCTCATGGCGCATGATATCGGCAGATGGCCTTTCCGGGATAGCCATTCCGGCCGGAATAGCCGTTCTGGTTGCAAGTGCCTTTGGCGATTTCTCCCGATGCTATATAAGGGCCGAACTGGCCGTAACTATCGGATAAAGCGCGATGAATGCCAAAGCAAAGGTAGCGCAAACACTCCGGGTCGGCATGCCGGTTTATGAAGCCGTTGACATGTTGGATGTCGCCGGCCCGCACGAGATGCTGAGCTGGGCGGGCATCGACGTCGAGCTCGTCGCGGCGAAAAAGGGTATGTACTGCTTCCGCAACGGCTTCCGTTTCGAGGTCACGAAAAGCTTCGCCAAGGCGAGTCGCTATGACGTGCTGTGGGTCCCCGGCGGCGATCCGGCGGCGCTCAACCTGCTGATGAAGGACAAGGCCTATCTCGACTTCCTGCGCGCCAAGGCGGCCGAGGCCAGGCTGGTCGCATCAGTCTGCGAGGGGGCGATGCTGCTCGCCGCGGCCGGCCTGCTCGATGGCTATGAGGCGACCACGCACTGGGCTTTTATTCCTTGTTTCAAGCGCTTCCCCAAAGTGAAGGTCGTCGAGGGCCATCCGCGCTATCATCTCGACCGCGACCGGCTGACCGGCGGCGGCATCTCCTCCGGCCTCGACGAAACGCTGAAGCTGATCGAGATCCTGCAGGGTACCGACGCAGCGAAGTCGGTGCAGCTCAACACCCAATATTTCCCCTGCCCTCCCGTCAGCGGCACCATCCCGCCGACTGACACCTGCCCGCTCGACAGCGCCGGAACGGTCCTTCCTCCCTGCAAGGCGGACGCGTAACGGGCTTGCGGTGCCGGTCCGGCCAGGGTCGTGACCTTTTCGCAACGGTCGCGATTATTCGATCCAAGGTGGTTACAGTTCTGACGGAAAGTTCATGAACGCGCGTTGACAACGTCGGACTTTTTGGTACCGATAACATCGTGTGGGGCACAACCCCGCTCGAGAAATCAATAATTCAGCCGCGTTCGAGCGGGCTGATACAGGAGGGGAATTATGAAGCGCTTTGGACGCTCGTCGACGCTCGCACGGTCGACATCCGCAATCGCAGTCGCAGTCTGCCTGATAGTGCCCGGCGTGGCACTGGCCCAGTCCGACACCACACAGCAGAAGACAGCCCCGGCCATCGCCGGCCAGGACGAAGGCACCGGCCCGGACATCGTTGTCACCGGCATTCGCGCCTCGCTCGAGCGTTCGATCGACATCAAGCGGAATTCCTTCGGTGTGGTCGACGCGATCTCCGCTGAAGACATCGGCAAGTTCCCCGACACCAACCTCGCCGAGTCGCTGCAGCGCGTCCCCGGCGTGTCGATCAACCGCACCAACGGCGAAGGCTCGCAGGTTACGGTGCGCGGCTTCGGCCCGAACTATAACCTCGTCACGCTGAACGGGCGGACACTGGCAACCTCGATCGTGAGCGTAGTCGGCGGCGACGAGAATTCCGACAATGCCAAGGGCACGACCCGCTCGTTCGACTTCTCCAATCTTTCGTCGGAGGGCGTGAAGACGCTCGAAGTCTACAAGACCGGTCGGGCCGCCATCCCTTCAGGCGGCATAGGCGCGACCATCAACGTCGTGACGCGCCATCCGCTTGATTCGACCCATGACGGCTTCACCGGCAGCCTCGGCGCCAAGGCCGTGTACGATACCAGCACGAACGGATGCCTCGATTGCGGGTCGCACGTCACGCCCGAAGTCTCCGGCGTCCTGAGCTGGAAAGACCCGTCCGATACCTTCGGCATCTCGGTGTTCGGCAGCTACCAGAGGCGCAACTACACCTCGATCGCCGCCACCTCGAACGACTGGAATATCATCCCGTACAGCACGTTCCTGAGCGGCGGCTTCGCCCGGACAGGCGGCGCCTGCGCGGGCGCGCCGACCCCGACCTGCACGGTCGTCAACAACGCGCCGACCAATGTGAACGAGCTGGTCGCGATCCCCAACGACAGCCGGTATCACTATGCCGAAGGCAATCGCCAGCGCCTCAATGGCCAGGGGGTTATTCAGTTCCGCCCGGCCGATAGCCTGACGATCACGGCCGATGCGCTTTATGCGCAGAACATCCAGCATGAGGTCCGGTCCGACCTGTCGAACTGGTTCAGCCGCCCGTTCGATGTCGTCACCTTCGACGGCAACCCCACCGTCGCGACAGCCACCTATCTTCACGAGACGATCAACGGCGAGAAGGATGAAGGCTTCGAAGCCCAGAATCGCGGCCAGAAATCCAAGCTCGAAGACTATGGCCTGAACGCGAAATGGGACATTGCCAGCAACTTCTCGCTGAACCTCGATGGCCACATCAGCAAGTCGTCGAGCCGACCCGACAATCCGCTCGGCAACAGCTCCACCCTGGTCGGCATGGGCGCCAATGTGGTTGCCGCACACTCGGTCGACTATAGCGGTGACATTCCGGTCCAGAAGGTCACGATCGGCAGCAACGGCAATGGCGTACTCGACATCAACGATGTCGGCTCGCAGGTAGGCCGCACTTATACCAACACCCAGGAGCAGACCGTCAAGGAAATGCGCGCCGATTTCGGCTGGGATCTCGGCGGCGGCAGCCGTTTCGATTTCGGCGGCAATTATCGCACCTCCAACACCCATGCGACCGCTTTGGCCACGCAGCAGACGCTGGGTGACTGGGGCATCAACAATCCAGGCGACGTGCAGCATCTGGCGCCAGGCGCGCTTCAGGCCTTCTGCCTCGAGTGCAAGTTCAGCAGCTTCAATCCCGGTGGCGATCCAGCTTCACAGCTCGCCTTCCGCGGCAACGCCGCTGACATCTACAAGATTCTTTCTCCTTATTATGCAGGACTCGATGCAGCTGATCCGACCAAGCCGCATGCAGTCGGCGTAACCGCCAGCAGCGACGATCGGGTCAAGGAAGATATCTGGGCGGCTTATGCCCAGATGACCTGGAAGGGTGACATCGCGGGGCACAAGGCCTCCCTCGTCGCGGGCGTCCGCTTCGAGAGCACGAAAACGACGTCCACCTCCCTGGTCGCGGTTCCGGGCGGGATCAAATGGGTTTCGGACAACGACTTCACCGTCGTGATTTCGAACCAGACCAGCGCCCTCGTCGGCACCGGTCGCTACAACAACCTGCTGCCTTCAATGGATTTCCAGATCGAGGTCGTAAAGAACCTGATCGGGCGCTTCTCCTTCAGCAAGACGATCGGCCGTCCCAATTACGACGCCCTGTACAGCTCGACTTCGGTCAACGGCCCGCCGCGCCCGATCAACAATGGCGGCATTCCATCGGGCAGCACCGGCAACCCGAACCTCGTGCCGCTCGCGTCCGACAATTTCGATCTGTCGTTTGAATATTATTTCAAGCCGGACAGTTATTTTTCGGTCGGCCTGTTCGACAAGCGGGTGCATAACTTCATCGGCAACGGCCAGTTCACCTCGTCGCTGTTCGGGTTGCGTGATCCCAGTTCCGGTGCGGCCGGCACCCGTTCCGGCGCCGCCAAGACTGCGCTTCAAGGGCTCGGCGCCGATGTCAGCGACGTCAATCTGTTCGTGATGACCTCACTGATCGACCAGACCGGTTCGGTCGCGGCGGCAACGGCCCAGTTCAATGCCCATTACAGCACCGTGACGCACTCACTGGATGACCAATACGTCAAGGACATCAACAACGGATTTGACGTGCTCGCCAATTCCAGCGACCCGTTCTACCAGTTCCAGGTCACTCACCCGGTCAACAACAAGGATGCCGAGATCTACGGCCTTGAGCTTGCCGGGCAATATTTCCTCGGCAATACCGGCTTGGGCGTTTCGGCGGCCTATACGCTGGTCAGGGGCGATGTGGGCTTCAACCTCGGCGCCGACCCGAGCCAGGATCAGTTCGCGCTGGTCGGTCTGAGCGATACGTTCAACGCGACGCTGATCTACGAGAAGTACGGAATTTCGGCGCGGCTGGCGTACAACTGGCGCGGCAAGACGCTCACCGGCGTCAACCGCCAAGGCTCGCGCAATCCGGAATATACCGCACCGTTCGGGCAGCTCGATCTCAATTTGAGCTACGACATCACCAAGAACATCGCGATCTCGCTGGAGGGCATCAACCTCACCAAGGAAAGCGTCCGGACCTATGCCCGGGCGGAGTCCGAGCTGTGGTTCGCCCAGGAACTCGATCGCCGCTTCATGCTCGGAGCGCGCTTCAAGTTCTGAGCCGAGGCCGCCTAGCCGACAAGGGGGAGAAAGGCCGCTGTTCGCAGCGGCCTTTTTTCCTTTCGGGCCCTTCCGATCGGGCCGGGTTGAGCGCGCCGGGATTTTGGCTCATCACGGCCCGGCGCGCTGGGCCCGGCGGGCTGCGGGCAATGATGTTCGGGCTGGAAAATCTCGCATGACCAACAGAGTGCCGCTGAACAATGTCGATCATCCCGACATCAGGGTGATCGCGCGCAGCGCGGCTGAATATGGCGACAGCGTCAACCAGGTGCTGGTCTTCCCGACCGAGTTCGAGGAGATCCAGCGCGAATATCCGATCTTCTTTCGCCGTGACGAGAATGGCAGCCTTCAGGCCGTGGCGCTGCTTGGGCTCGACCGCGACGAGAATCTCTTCCTCGGCGAAAATGGCTGGCAAGGCCGTTATGTGCCCGCCGCGCTGCAACGCGGGCCCTTCACCATCGCGCTGGCGGAACGGGATGGCGGCGCCCCGGAGCCGATGATCCATATCGATCTCGACAATTCCCGCGTCAGCCGTAGCGAGGGGCTGCCGCTGTTCCTGCCGCACGGCGGCAACACCCCCTATCTCGAGCATGTCATCAGGGTGCTGCGCGCGATCTATACCGGGCTCGATGCGATCGGCCCGATGTTCACGGCCTTTGAGGACGCCGGCCTGATCCAGTCGATCTCAGTCGAGATCGAGCTCAGCGATGTCCGGAAATATGTGCTGCCCGATCTTTTCGCCATCAACGGCGGCGCGCTGGCGCAGCTGGACGGGGCGCGTCTCGAGCGCCTGCACAGGGTCGGCTTCCTTGCGCTTGCCTTTCTCGTCGCCGCATCGCTCGGCAATGTGAGCCGGTTGATCGATCTGAAGAACCGGAAGACGGGAGCGGACTGAAAAAGTGGCGCTGTACATATCATGAGGGTGACACGCGAAACTCGGGTGATCCATGGCATCGCGCCTGACGCGATCCCGTTCGACGCGCTGATGGAAGCGCAGCAGCCCGCGATCCTCAAAGGGGTCGCGCGGACATGGCCGCTGGTGCAGGCCGGCCTGGAATCGCCCGAGCGGGCGATCGCCTATCTCAAATCCTTCTATCACGGAAAGCCGGTCGTCGGCTTTACCGGCCAGCCCGAGATCAAAGGCCGCTTCTTCTATAATGACGATGTCTCGGCGATGAATTTCGAGGCCGGGCGCATGCTGCTCGACGAGCTGCTCGACCGCATCGCGGCACTGGGCGACGTTGTCGGGGCGCCCTCCTTCTATGTCGGCTCGACTGATCTCGACACCTATTTGCCAGGCCTCCGCGCCGAGAACGACCTCGTCCTGAACAACCCGATGTTCGAGGGGAATCCGCCGATCGTCAGTATCTGGATCGGCAACCGCACGACCGCCTCGGCGCACTACGACATGTCGAACAACATCGCCTGCTGCATGGTCGGGCATCGCCGCTTCACGCTGTTCCCGCCGGAGCAGGTGCAGAATCTCTATCCCGGGCCGCTTGAGCCGACCCCCGGCGGGCAGGTCGTCTCCATGGTCGATTTCGGCGCACCCGATCTCGATCGCCATCCCCGTTTCGCCGAAGCGATCGAGGCGGGCGAAGTCGCCGAGCTGGAGCCGGGCGATATCCTCTTCTACCCGGCTCTCTGGTGGCATCATGTCGAGGCGCTCGACGGCTTCAACGCGATGATCAACTATTGGTGGAACACATCCCCCGCCTTCATGGACACGCCACAGAATACGTTGCTGCACGCCATGCTCAGCCTGCGCGACCGGCCCGAACCGGAAAAGCGCGCCTGGCGGGCGCTGTTCGATTATTACATCTTCGGCCCAGCCGAGACCGCTGGCGCGCACCTGCCCGAAGCGGCACGCGGCACTCTCGCCCCGCTCGACGATATCAAGGCACGGCGACTGCGCGCCACCCTGCTCAATCGCCTCAATCGCTGACCGACACGGGGAGAGCAGGCTTGGATCCGCAGATCGTGAAGAAAGTGGTCATCGCCGGCGGCGGCACCGCGGGTTGGCTCGCCGCGGCAGCGCTGGTGAAACAGCTTGGCGGGCTGCTCGACATCACCCTGATCGAGTCCGACGAGATCGGCACGATCGGCGTCGGCGAGTCCACCATCCCCACCGTCCGCACATTCCATTCGATACTCGGGATCGACGAGCGCGAATTCATGCGCGCTACCCAATCGAGCTTCAAGCTGGGCATCGCCTTCGAGAATTGGGCCGCGATCGGCGATCGTTATTTCCACTCCTTCGGCGTGCTTGGAAAATCGACCTGGATGGCCGATTTCCACCATTTCTGGCTGCAGGCCCGGGCCGAGGGCCATGCCGGTGCAATCGGCGACTATTGCTTCGAACTGCAGGCGGCCGAAGCGAACAAATTCGCCACCGGCGAGAATGTCCAGATCAACTACGCCTATCATCTCGACGCGACCGCCTATGCGCGCTTCCTGCGCGGAATGGGCGAACCGGACGGGGTCAAGCGCGTCGAGGGCAAGATCGCCAAAGTCGAACAGCATCCGGAGACCGGCTTCATCCAGGCCCTGATCCTGGATTCCGGACAGCGGATCGAGGGCGACCTGTTCATCGACTGCACCGGCTTTCGCGGCCTGTTGATCGAGCAGACGCTGGAGACGGGCTATGACGACTGGAGCAAGTGGCTGCCGACCAACAGCGCCTATGCGGTGCAGACAACCTCCACCGGCCCGGCCGTGCCCTATACCAAAGCGATCGCGCATGAGGCCGGCTGGCGGTGGCGCATTCCGCTCCAGCATCGTGTCGGCAACGGGCTGGTGTTCTGCAGCGACTTCATGTCGGACGAGGATGCCCGTGCCCTGTTGCTGCGCGAGATCGAGGGCGAACCTTTGTTCGATCCGCGGCTGATCCGCTACAAGACCGGCGCACGTCGCAAGGTCTGGAACAGGAACTGCCTGGCGCTCGGCCTAGCGAGCGGCTTTGTCGAGCCGCTCGAATCCACCAGCATCCACCTCATCATGATCGCGGTGACGCGGCTGATGCAGTCCTTCCCCTTCAGCGGCTTCGACGCAGCGATGATCGACCGCTTCAACACCCTGTCGCGTGCCGAGCTGGAAGGCGTGCGGGATTTCATCATCCTCCATTATCACCTGACCCAGCGCGACGATTCCGACTTCTGGCGGCGCTGCCGCGACATGGAGATTCCCGACTCGCTCGCGAAACGCATGGCGCTGTTCCGCGACAACGCCCAGGCCTACCAGGCCTCGGACGAACTGTTCCGGGTCGATTCCTGGGTACAGGTCATGCTCGGGCAGCGGCTCCAGCCGCGCGGCCATCATCAGGTCGCGCGCATGATGCCGCCGGGGCAGCTTCGCCAGGCGCTGGCCGACCTCAAGGCCAATATCGCCGGTACGGTCGCGAAAATGCCCGGACATCAGGAATTCCTGGACCGATATTGCGCTGCGCCCGCCGCCTGACGCGGCCGCTTCACCACAGGCCTCGCGCTCGTCCCATTCCTCGGCTATCGCCATGGCAGAAACCGGAAATAGCTGGATGAGGGATATCCGAATGCCCTGCGGCGTTTGCCGACCTGAATGATCAAGGTCGCCAGTTATAATATCCACAAGGGGATCGGCCTTGACCGTCGCCGCGATCCGGGCCGCATCCTCGAGGTGCTGCGCGAGATCGACGCCGATGTGATCGCCCTGCAGGAAGCCGATCGCCGTTTCGGCGCCAAGGCCTGCGTCATCCCGCTCCATATCCTAGAAGAGCACAGCCCGTGGAAAGCGATCCCGTTCGGGCTGCGCGCCGGCAGCATGGGGTGGCACGGCAATGTGCTGCTGATCCGCAAGGACTCCACGGTGATGGATTGCGAGGCGATCCATCTACCCACGCTCGAGCCGCGCGGCGCGGTGATGGCCGATATACGCAGCGGCGGCGTGCCGATCCGCGTGGTCGGCATGCATCTCGATCTGTCCGGTTTGTGGCGGCGGCGCCAGGCGCATGCCATCCTCGCCCATGTCGATTCGTGCAGCATAGCGCGGCCGACCGTGCTGATGGGCGATCTCAACGAGTGGAGCGCCCATGGTGGCTGCCTGCGCGATTTCGGGCGCGCCTACAGTTTTGCCGATACCGGGCCGAGCTTCCATGTGCGCCGCCCGGTGGCGCGGCTCGACCGGATCATGGTGTCGTCGGGCCTGCGCGTCGCCGAATGCGGCGTCCATCACAGCGCCGCCGCGCGCAAGGCCTCCGATCACCTGCCGATCTGGGCGACGCTGGAGGTGTTGTGAGTTCGATCCACTCCTCCCGTCACCCCGGACTTGTTCCGGGGTCCATCGTCCCGCCCGGGCAAGGTCGGAGCCCTTTGCTGAAACGTGGATGCAGGAGCAAGTCCGGCATGACGATCGGGGGATTGCGCGCGGCTATGGCGAGCGTTCCCACGCTCCTGGGTCACGAAGCATAATGCGCGAGAAGGAGATCCGCCTCGCTCTGGTCTGTTATGGCGGGATCAGCCTTGCCGTTTACATGCACGGCATCACCAAGGAGATCTGGCGCCTCGCCCGGGCAAGCCAGGCCTTTCATCACGGCGAGACGGGCGCGAACGGCAGCCAGGGCGTCTATCGCGAACTCCTCCGGGAGATCGAGGAGGAGACGGGCCTGCGCATGCGGGTGCTCGTCGATATCGTTGCCGGCGCGAGCGCGGGCGGTATCAATGGCGTGTTCCTCGCCCAGGCGATCACCACCGGCCAGTCGCTCGAACCGCTGACCCAATTGTGGCTCGATTCCGCCGATGTCGAGGCGCTGATCGATCCGGTCGCAGCGCCCTCCGGCCCCTGGTCGAAGATCTGGGCAACGCCGATCGCCTGGATGGCAGCGCGGCGCAGCGCCGACTCAGTCGATGAGCTGGTCGAGCCCGGCGTGCGCGAGGAGGTGCGCTCCAAGCTCTCCCATTTCGTCCGGTCGCGCTGGTTCGAGCCACCCTTTGGCGGCGAGCTCTTCTCCGGCCTGATCTTCGACGCGCTCGACGCAATGGCCGCTGCGCCGCGCGGGCCGCGCTTGCTCCCGGCCGGCCAGCCGCTCGACCTGTTCGTCACCGTCACCGATTTTCGCGGCCACCCCGAACGGCTGACACTCAATTCGCCGCCCGAGGTGGTCGAGACCGAGCACAGGCTGGTCGTGCCCTTCACTGATCATGGCGCGGTCACCGACACGCTGGCTGATCCGGCCGAGCTGGTCTTCGCCGCGCGCGCGACTTCGAGCTTCCCCGGCGCCTTCCCGCCCTTCATGGTCGGCGAGCTCGATGCGGTGGTGAAATCCCGCAAGATCAGCTGGCCCGGCCGCGAGGCCTTTCTGAAACGAATCCTGCCACGCCAGTTTGCCGCCAATGCGGCTGAACATGCAGTGCTGATCGATGGCTCAGTGCTGGCCAACGCGCCCTTTCGCCCGGCGATCGAGGCGCTGCGCGAACGCCCCGCGCGGCGCGAGATCGACCGGCGCTTCGTCTATATCGATCCGACCCCGAGCATCAAAATCCATTTCGGCACGCGCAGCGCCGCCGCGCCGGGCTTTTTCCAGACGATCATCGGATCGATTTCCGACCTGCCGCGCCAGCAGCCGATCCGCGATAATCTCGAGGACATCGCTGCGCGCTCGCGGCGGATCGAAAGCATGCGCGCGATCGTCGCGAGCATCCGCGCCGAAGTCGAGGCCCAGGTCGAAACCCTGTTCGGCTATACCCTGTTTCTCGATTCCCCGACTGTCTCACGCCTCGCCACCTGGCGCGCCCGCGCGCAGACCGCTGCCGCGAAGAGCGCCGGCTATGGCTACGCCGCCTATGGCCATCTCAAGATCACCGGCGTGATCGAGGCGATCACCGCCCTGCTCTATGCCGCCGGCGGCGAGCCCGGGCCGCAGCGGCTGGGGACTCTGCGCGGCCATATCGCCGATGCAGTCCATACGCGCGGCTATGACGAACTGCGCCCGAGCTCTTCGGACGGCGCGAGCGAGGCAACGATCGGTTTCCTGCGCTCCTTTGATCTTGGCTTCCGCATCCGCCGGCTGCGCATGCTGGCGCGCCGCGTGACCGAGCTCGAGATGGACCATGAGGAGTCCGAGCTCGAGCCGATCCGCGAGGCGATCTATGCCAGCCTTGCCGATTATCTCGAATGCAAGCGCACTGACCGGCATGCGCATCTGCGCAAGGATGTGCGGCTGCTGCGCGGCGATGCCGGGCCGCTGCTCGACAAGCTGGCGGTGTCGCTCGATCTCAAACAGCTCGATACCGCGACCGAAATCCGGCTCGCCGCCGCGTTCACCGGCCTGGCACGCGACGTGAAGCGGCCGATCCTGCTGACCTATCTCGGCTTTCCCTATTTCGATGTCGCCACGCTGCCGCTGCTGCAGGGCGAGGGCATTGACGAATTCGATCCGATCAAGGTCGATCGCATCGCCCCCGACGATGCGACCTCGATCCGTTCGGGCGGTGCCGAGGCGACGCTCAAGGGAATCCAGTTCAACAGCTTCGGCGCCTTTTTCAGCCGTGCCTATCGCGAGAACGACTATCTCTGGGGCAGGCTGCACGGGGCCGAGCGGGTGATCGACATCGTCCTCTCCGCCCTCACCGGCAATGCGCGGCTGAAGCCCGGCCGGGTCGCAGTGATCAAGCATGCCGCCTTCGCCGCGATCCTCGACGAGGAGGAGCCCAAGCTCACCGCGATTTCGGGGCTGATCGAATCGCTCAGGCGCGAGATCGGCTGAGGCTGGCCAAACAGGTGCGGCGGGCGTAGTTTGCCCCGATCGAGAAACCGGAGGCACGATGCAGTTTCTGAAAATCCTGTTCTGGTGCCTGCTTGCGTTCGTCGCCGCGGTCTTCACGATCGGCAACTGGACAACGGTGCCGATCAAATTATGGGGCGGCCTGATCGCCGAAGTGAACCTGCCGCTGCTGCTGTTCGTCACCTTCCTGCTCGGGATGGTGCCGACCATGATCTATTACAACGCAGTGCGCTGGCGGCTGCGCAATCGCCTCGCGACCTCCGAGCGGACCGTGACGGACCTGCGCGGTGCGCTGGCGCCGGCACCCGCGCCGGTGGTCGTCGTCGACCCCGGTATCGAACCCCCCGCTGCCAAACCGACGCTGCCGACCCCGGGTGAGCCCGTCCTGCCGCTCGCGGCGCCGTCACCCCCGGATCCGTGGGCCGCATGACGAACCGTATCTTCGTCGCCCTCGACACGCCCGATCTGGAGCGTGCCAAGGCAATCGCGATGCGCGTCCATCATCACGTCGGCGGGATCAAGCTCGGCCTCGAATTCTTCATGGCCAATGGCCGCGCCGGCGTGCGCGAGATGGCCGAGATCGGCCTGCCGATCTTCCTCGACCTGAAATTCCACGACATCCCCAACACCGTGGCCAAGGCGATCATGGCGCTGCGTCCGCTCGAACCCGCGATCCTGACGGTCCATGCCGCCGGCGGGCGCGCAATGCTGGAGGACGCCAAGGCGGCGGCACCGACGGGCACCAAGGTCGTCGCGGTGACGACGCTCACCAGCCTTGACGGCAATGATCTCGCCTCGATCGGCTGCCCCGATGATCCGCATGATCAGGTGCTGCGCCTGACCGAGTTGGCCATGTCGGCTGGCGTCGATGGCGTGGTCTGCTCGGGCGCCGAGGTCAGGGCCGCCAAGAAGCTCTGGCCCAAGGGCTTTTTCGTCGTCCCCGGCGTCCGTCCGGCCAATGGCACGGCGGGCGACCAGAAGCGCGTCGTCACCCCGCGCCAGGCTATCGATGCTGGCGCCTCGATCCTGGTGGTGGGGCGACCGATTACCCAGGCCGAGAACCCGGATACCGCCGCGCGCGAGATCGAAGCCACGCTCTGACGGCGCTGATGCTGGGCTATTCCACAATGAGCCAGATCGAGGCGATTGCCGCCTTCGTTGCCATCGGCAGCGGATTTGGGCTTTCCTGGATTCCCGGGAAGCGACTGAGACGCGGATTGTTTGCCGCATTGCTGATGCTGCCACTTTTGGCCTGGGCAATCCTGGGCGCCGGGGCGGGATGTATTCCTGCACCCCCAGGCACGGCATGTTACTGGTTCGGTTTTGGCACCGTTCTCCTTGTGGTCTACGGATGGCCTTTGTGGATAATCTTAGTCGCGGTCGGCATCGGGCTGCGCCGGGCCTGGCTGGCAATAGTGCGGTAGCGAATTTTTGCCTCGACTGCAGTGCCGTTGATCTACAGATGGCGCCATGCCTGTCTCCGCGAGAATCTGTAGCCTTTTGGACGCCTGAGACCCTTGATGACACAACCAGCAATCCGCGTCGCCACCCAGGGCGATCTGCCGCGCCTGCATGCGGTGATCGAGCGCGCCTATCGCGGCGACGCAGCCCGCGCCGGCTGGACGCATGAGGCTGACCTGCTCGACGGCAATCGCACCAATGCCGAGACTCTCGAAGCGTCGCTCGCTGACCCGCATCAACGGCTGCTCATCGCGCTCGGCGACGATGCGCCAATCGGCTGCGTTCAGGTCACGGATCGCGGTGACGGGCTCTGCTATCTCGGCCTGTTATGCGTCGAGCCAAATCTCCAGACCGCAGGCCTCGGCAAGCGCCTGGTCGAAGCTGCGGAAAACCTCGCGCGCGATACCTTCGGCGCGTCGACGATGGAATTGGCCGTCATCGACAGCCGGACCGAGCTGATCGCCTATTATGAGCGCCGCGGCTATACGCGGACGCCAGAACGGCGGGATTTTCCGTTCCCGGTCCAGCCGCCGCTGTACATGACGGTACTGGTCAAATCCCTCGCCTGACGCCTATGGCGGCGCAATGCCAGTCAGTGCCAAGATCTGCGGCCTTTCGACGCCTGAATCCCTCGACGCGGCAATCCGCGGCGGCGCAAGCCATGTCGGATTCGTCTTCTTCCCGCCGTCGCCGCGCAATGTGAGCCGCGAGCGCGTCGCGCAGCTCGCTGCCCGCGTGCCGGGGCATGTGACTCGCGTGGGTGTGTTTGTTGACCCCGACGACGCCCTGCTCGAAGCATCGATCGGCGCCGGGCAGCTGCAGGTCCTTCAACTCCACAACGCAAGCCCCGCCCGCACCGCGGCGATCAGGGCCCGCACCGGCCTCGAAATCTGGTCGGCGGTCGCGGTCAAGACGCGCGCCGACCTGGCCGCTGCCGCGACGTTCACCGGCGCCGCCGACCGCATCCTCTACGACGCGAAGACGCCGCCGGGTGCGGTGATGCCCGGCGGCATGGGCGTGCGCTTCGATTGGGGCCTGCTCCGGGGCGTGCGCCACCCGCTCCCCTGGGCGCTGTCGGGCGGGCTCGATCCGTTCAACGTGACGGAAGCGGTCGCGACCACCGGCGCGACCATGGTCGATGTTTCCTCGGGCGTGGAATCGGCGCCGGGCATCAAGGATGCAGGCAGGATCGCCGCCTTTCTCGATGCCGTGAAAGCCCTCTCGCTTTAGGCAACTCGACACGCCCGGGTGAGGTGCTAAAGCGCACCCGCCATGAATGTCCCCAATTCCTTCCGCGCCCAGCCCGACGATCGCGGGCATTTCGGCGAGTTCGGCGGCCGCTACGTCGCCGAAACGCTGATGCCGCTCGTGCTCGAGCTTGATGTCGCCTATCGCGCGGCCAAGGCGGACCCCGCCTTCGCCGCCGAATTCGAGGATCTGCTCGAACATTATGTCGGACGGCCGAGCCCGCTTTATTATGCCGAGCGGCTCACCGAAGCGCTCCGCGAGAGCGCCCCCGAGGGCAAAGGCGCGCAGGTCTGGTTCAAGCGCGACGAGCTGAATCACACCGGCGCGCACAAGATCAACAATTGCATCGGCCAGATCCTGCTCGCGATGCGCATGGACAAGACCCGGATCATTGCCGAGACCGGCGCCGGCCAGCACGGCGTCGCCACCGCCACTGTCTGTGCGCGTTTCGGCCTGCCCTGCGTCATCTATATGGGCGCGCGCGATATCGAGCGGCAGCAGCCCAATGTGTTCCGCATGAAGCTGCTCGGCGCCGAGGTCCGCGCAGTCACCTCGGGCGCGATGACGCTGAAGGACGCGATGAACGAGGGCCTGCGCGACTGGGTCGCGAACGTCCATGACACATTCTACATCATCGGCACCGCCGCCGGCCCCCACCCCTATCCCGAGCTGGTCCGCGATTTCCAGAGCGTGATCGGCAAGGAAGCACGCGCGCAGATGCTGGCGCGGATCAACCGCCTGCCCGACCTGCTGGTCGCTGCGATCGGCGGCGGGTCGAACGCGATCGGGCTGTTCCACCCGTTCCTCGACGATGCCGATGTGGCGATGCTCGGCGTCGAAGCGGCGGGCCATGGTCTCGACAAGCAGCACGCCGCGAGCCTGGCGGGCGGATCACCGGGCGTGCTCCACGGCAACAAGACCTATCTGCTCCAGGACGAAGACGGCCAGATCGCCGAGGCGCATTCGATCTCGGCCGGTCTCGACTATCCCGGCATCGGGCCTGAGCATAGCTGGCTGCACTCGATCGGCCGGGTCGAGTACACCAGCGCAACCGATACCGAGGCGCTGGATGCGTTCCAGCTGCTGTGCCGGACCGAGGGGATCATCCCGGCGCTCGAGCCTTCGCACGCGATTGCTGCCGTTGCCCGCGTGGCGCGCGAGATGGACCGGGATCAGATCATCCTGTGCAATCTGTGCGGACGGGGGGACAAGGACATCTTCACCGTCGCCGCTGCGCTGGGGGTGGAGATATGAGCGCCATTTCTCCCCTCTCCCCTTGTGGGAGTGCCCGGCCGGCCTCGGGTCGATCGTGCCCCCGGCACGATCTGCGAAATGCCGGGGGCATTTCGCACCCGAGGCTGGCTGGGCACTGGTTGCGCAGACTTGGGTCGTGCTCTTCGCACGGCCCTAGTCGGAGCTGGGTGAGGGGTAAGCGATTGCAGGGCAATCGCGCGAGCCTTCGGCTCGCTCACCCTCTCCAACTGCGACTAGGCAGCAAGCTGCCAGGTCTTCGTATCCTCTCCCCTCTAGGGAGAGGATATCAATGACTCGCCTCTCCGCAGCCTTCGACCGCGCCAGCGCGCAACACCGCGCCGCGCTCGTTACCTTCGTCACCGCCGGCGATCCCACGCCTGCCGCCACCGCATCGATCCTCGACGCGCTTGTCGAAGGTGGCGCGGACGTGATCGAGCTTGGCATGCCCTTCACTGATCCGATGGCCGACGGCCCGGCGATCCAGGCAGCGAATCTGCGCAGCCTCGGCGCCGGTACCACCACCGCCGATATCCTCGGCATCGCAAGGGCCTTCCGCGCCCGCCATCCCGGCGTGCCGATCGTGCTGATGGGCTATGCCAACCCGATGCTTCGCCGCGGTGCCGGCTGGTTCGCCAATGCCGCCATCGAAGCCGGCGTCGATGGCGTGATCTGCGTCGACATCCCGCCCGAGGAAGACGATGCGCTCGGCCCCGAACTGCGCGATGCCGGCATCGACCTGATCCGTCTCGCCACCCCGACCACCGACGCCGCGCGCCTGCCCGCCGTGCTCGATGGTGCAAGCGGCTTCCTCTATTATGTTTCGGTCGCCGGCATCACTGGCCTCCAGCAGGCCGCACAGGATACAATCGAGAGCGCGGTCGCGCGACTCAAGGCAGCGACCGACCTGCCGGTCGCGGTTGGCTTCGGCATCCGTACGCCCGATCAGGCAGCGCAGATCGGCCGCGTGGCTGACGGCGTGGTGGTCGGCTCGGCGATCGTCGAGCTGGTCGGCAAGCATGGCGAGGATGCACATGAGCCGGTAAGGGCTTATATCAGCTCCCTCTCGACGGCGATCGCCGCCGCACGCAAGGAAACCGTATGAGCTGGCTGACCAGCGTCCGTAACGCCCTCTCGTTCGTCGTCCCGAAGAAGGATGGCGGCGACAATCTCTGGCACAAGTGCAAGGGATGCGGGCAGATGGTGTTCCTCAAGGAACTCCAGGACAATCTCTATGTCTGCCCGAACTGCGACTATCATGAGCGCATCGGCCCGATCCTGCGCTTCCAATATGTCTTCGACGCCGGCAGCTACACGATCATCCCGTTGCCCAGGGTGCAGGACGATCCGCTCAAGTTCCGCGATACCAAACGCTATGCCGATCGCATCAAGGCAGCCCGCGCCGCAACCTCGGAGGGCGACGCGCTGATCAATGCGCGCGGCATGATCGAGGGCCACAAAGCCGTCGTCGGCGTGCAGGATTTTGCCTTCATGGGCGGCTCGATGGGGCTCGCAGTCGGCGAGGCGTTCGTGCGCGGCGTCGAGAGCGCGATCGAGGACCGCTGCCCGTACATCATCTTCACCGCCGCTGGCGGCGCGCGCATGCAGGAGGGCATTCTCAGCCTGATGCAGATGCCCCGCGCGACCGTCGCGATCCAGATGCTCCATGACGAGGGCCTGCCCTATATCGTCGTGCTGACCGACCCGACCACCGGCGGCGTGACGGCAAGCTATGCCATGCTCGGCGACGTCCAGATCGCAGAGCCGGGCGCGCTGATCGGTTTCGCCGGCCAGCGCGTGATCGAGCAGACCATCCGCGAGAAGCTGCCCGAAGGCTTCCAGCGGGCTGAATATCTGCTCGAGCACGGCATGCTTGACATGGTGAAGCACCGGAAGGACCTGCGCGCGACGCTGGCGAACCTGATCGGCTATCTGTGCACCAAGAAGGCGGCGTAACCTTCTTCCTCCCCTCCCGCTTGCGGGAGGGGACCGAGGGGTGGGCTCGCGCTATCAACGAGCGGTCCGCATGCGGTGAGCGCGAGCCCACCCCCGGCCCCTCCCGCAAGCGGGAGGGGAGAAGGTAGATGGACTTCGCCACCTCGACTTCCCCTGCCGTCCAGCAGCAGCTCGACCGCCTCTGGGCCCTCTCCCCCGGCGCCGACATCCTCGGCCTGGAGCGCATCACCACGCTGCTCGACCGCCTCGGTAACCCGCATGAGCACCTCCCGCCGGTGCTCCATGTCGCCGGCACCAACGGCAAGGGCTCGACCTGCGCCTTCCTGCGCTCGGCGATCGAAGCCGCGGGCCTGACCGCCCATGTCTATACCAGCCCCCATCTCGTCCGTTTCAACGAGCGCATCCGCATCGCAGGCACGCTGATCGAGGATGAAGCGCTTGCCGCGCTCCTCGAGGAAGTGCTCGATCAGGCCGCCGGCATTGGCGCCAGCTTCTTCGAAGTGACGACGGCCTGCGCGTTCCTCGCCTTCAGCCGCACGCCGGCGGATGCCTGCATCGTCGAGGTCGGCCTTGGCGGCAGGCTGGATGCGACCAATGTCATTGCCCGCCCGCTCGTCACCGGCATCGCCCAGCTCGGCGTCGATCACCAGTTCTTCCTCGGCGACACGGCCGAGGAGATTGCCGGCGAGAAGGCCGGCATCGCCAAGCCAGGCATCCCGCTGGTGACGATGCGCTATCCGGACAAGGTCATGCACCGCGTCGCCGCGGTGGCGCGCGCTGCGGGCGCTCCGGTCTCCTCGGCAGGGGGTTCATGGCTGTTCTCGACTGACCTCAACCGGCTGACCTACAAGGACGCCGCCGGGCGGATCGTTACGCCGCTGCCGCATATGGCCGGCCCGCACCAGCCGGAGAATCTGGCGCTCGCCATCGCGATGCTGCGGCATCAGACCGATCTGGCCATCCCGCCCGAGGCCTGGCGCACCGCCGCCGAGACAACGAACTGGCCGGCACGGATGCAGCGCCTTGGCAAGGGCCCGCTGACCGACCTGCTGCCCGAGGGCAGCGAACTCTGGCTCGACGGTGGCCATAATCCGGCGGCCGGCGCGGCAGTCAGTGCGGCCCTGCGCGCCGAGGCGAAAGGGCGACAGATCCACCTTGTGCTCGGCATGCTGGCCAACAAGGATCCTGCCGGCCTGCTGGCGCCCTTTGCCGGCCTGGTGACCACACTCCAGGCCATCCCCGTCCCCAATCACGAGCATCACGCACCCGACGCCCTCGCCGCGATCGCGACCGGCCTCGGCATGAGCGCCGGCACGGCCGCCGATCCCGCGACAGCGCTGGCGACGATCCGCGACTATGCGCTCCCGGCGGCGCCGCCGGTCGTTCTCATCCTCGGCTCGCTCTATCTCGGTGGCGAGGTGCTCGCGGCCAACGGTGAACCGCCGGCATGAACTCTTATTGCTATTGACTTGCAATAACGATGCGGCGACCTTGGCCATCAAGCCCATGGAGTCGCCGATCATGACTATCGCCCCCGCCCCCAGCCCTGCCCAAATGCTGCCGCACGCATTGCCGGCCTGCACCAACACGCGCCTCGCCCTGTTCGCGATCCGCCGGATGGGTGCGCACGGCCTCGCCGATGCGCACGCAGCGCACGCCATGGTCAACGGCTTCGGCGAGGGGTTCCGCCGCCCGCTGGTGCTGATGCGGGCGCTTATGGCGGATATCGCGACCAGCGCGACCGGCACCGTCGCGATCGCTCCATGCTGCTGCGCGCGGATGACCTCAGCCGAGTCAGCACTGCTCACGGTCCTCGCCCGCGCCGAAACCGCGCCGGAAACCGCGCGCCTGCTGCTCGCCGATCTGCTCGGCCTGCGCCGCGTCGACGGCGTGCTCGCCACCGCGACTTTGCTCGCCGCCGCCTTCGCCGATGCGGGGCGGCCTATTTCCGGTTAGCGCGCAGTTCCCGCAGCTTGTCCATCGCCCAGCGATACATATCGGCTTCGGCGGCGCGCTGCTGCCGGTCGAGCCGCTTCATCCGCGCCTCTACCTCTTCCAGCACGGCGAGCGCCTTCTTGTCCCAGCCCTGATCGAGCAGCAGCGCGGCGTAGCGGCAGCGCCCTTCCTCGCCGGGCAGCCGGGTGACGAGATCGGCATAGAGCGCCAGCGCCTCGTCCTTGCGATCCAGTGCCTCGAGGATGCGCGCGCGCAGCAGCATCTGCCGGTCGCGGTCGCTCTGTGCGCTCGGCGGCGCATTGGCGTCGAGCGTCGCCAGCGCGCCAGCCGCGTCGCCGGTTTCATATTCGGCCCGCGCCAGCTTCTCGCCGGTGCGCATGTCGAGCGGCCCGCGCGCGATCGCCTCGCGCAGCATCGGCAGCGCCTCGCCGTACCGGCCGAGCGCCGCCAGCGCGTCGGCCAGCCGGATACGGTTGGCAGCGGTATCCGCAAGATCGAGGGCATCGCGCGCCGCACGCACCTCGCGCTCGGGATCGAGCGCCGCCACTGCCTTGGCCCGCGCGGTGCGGACATGGCGGTTGCCCTGGAGCCGCGGATAGACCTCGAGCACCAGATAGGCGATCGTGGCCGGGCCCGGCAGGAACACCAGCGCGTAGATCCACATCTGGTTGCGGCCGTTGCGGATCACGTCGATGACCAGCATCACTTCGACCGCCAGCAGCAGGAAATAGGGAATCATCGGGCGTCGTGCTCCTCGGGCGCGGCGATGCCATAGCCGCCCAATTGCGGCCGGGCGGGAAGGCGGGATTCTTCAGGCCTGGCCGGCTCCATCGGCACGCGCGGCCCGGCCGATTGCGACTGGACCACCCACCAGATGATCCGGACGATGATAATGATGCCGAAGGCAGCGGTCATGGCGCGGCCGGTTCCTCAGCCGATGGCGGAACGGTGAGGAAGCGGCTCGATCCGGTGCGCGCGGTGCGGATCCATTCCAGCCCGACGAACAGCACGGCGAGCAACCCGACGCCGGCGGTGTAGCGAAACACCACGGCATAGCCCAATGTGTCGAACGCCTCGCCGGCAATGCCGCGCCCCAGCGACCCGATCAGGAAAGTCAGCGATGACAGCAGGGCATATTGCACGGCCGTATAATTCTTGCTGACGATGCCCGAGAGATAGGCGACGAACGCAGCGCCCGCGATGCCGGTCGAGATATTCTCGCCCGAGATCGCCAGCAACAGCCGCACCATCCGCGCGTCCGATCCGAGCATGGTCGCCAGCGCATTGAGGCCGAGCAGGTTCGCCACGAAATCGATATGGGCGCCGCCCTCGGCAAGGTCGGCATAAACGAAATTGCCGAAGATCGGCAGGATCGCGCCGATCATCACGGTCGGCAGCCGGCCGAGCCGGGCGAACAGATAGCCGCCCAGGCTGATGCCGAAGATCGTCATGAAGATGCCGAACACCTTGGACGCGAAGGCGACCTCGTCCTTCGAATAATGCAGATAATCGAGATAGAAGGGAAAGGCGAAGGACGACCAGACATTGTAGCAGAGCGCATAGGTCAGGATCAGGCCGATCACGATCAGCACGCCCCAGCCGAGCCGCGCGCACAGCTCGGCGAGCGGCGCGACCAGCGCGACATAAAGATGGTCGATCGCCGTCCGCATCGGCGTATGAGTCGGATCGGCAGTCTTCAGGACATGGCGGTCGTGCCGCGCCAGCCAGTTCACCGACGCCGAGACGATCAGCGGCACCAGCACCGTCGCGGCGACGATCCAGGGGCCTGTCGTCTTCATGAAATCGGATGCCGATGGCCGTGGCGCGCCCGGCGGCAGGGTCTCGAACATGCTCGTCATGAAGCGACCGATCGTAAAGATCGCCCAGATCCAGCTCACCCCGACGATCGCCAGGGCGACACCGCGCGTACGCGGCTCGATCGCACCGGGTTTGCCCAGCGCGTCATAGAGCTTGCCCCGCGCCGGGCGATCGGTGTCGGGCGCGTTGAACGCGACGACCATCATCAACACGACGAGGCAGGCCATCAGCAGATAGACAATCGGCCAGGATACGCGCGCGGCCAGCACCAGCGCAAACGCGCCGCCGACGATGCTCGCGATGCGATAGCCGAGCTGGTAGATCGGCGAGAGCAGTTCGACAGGGGTCGTCGCATCGGACACGTCGATGCGCCAGGCGTCCACCGCCACATCCTGAGTCGCCGAGGCGAGCGCAGCGATCACCGCGAAGATCGCGAACCGGCCGATATTCGTCACCGGATCGGTCAGGGCCAGGCCGACAAAGGCAGCGACCATCACGCCCTGGCACAGGATGATCCAGCTCTTGCGCCGCCCGAGCCGGTTGAGCAGCGGCAGTTCCAGCCGGTCGACCAGCGGGGACCACAGGAATTTGAAGGCGTAGGACAGCCCGATCCAGGAGAGCACGCCGATCGTCGCCAGGTTGATCTTCACCTCACCCAGCCACGCGTTGAGCGTGCCGATCAGCAGCGCGAAAGGCAGGCCGGAGGAAAAGCCGAAGGCAAGCATCGTCGCCGACTTGCGCGTCTGCAGCGCGGTCGCGAGCAGGCGCCAGCCCTTGGGGCGGACCTGCACCGCTTCGGTTTCGCCTGTCCCGGTACCCGCCACCTGCCGCCCCTTGCCCCGCATCCTGATTGGCGCGAGACTAAGGAACAAAAACAAGGAGGGGAAGGATGAACGCGCCGTTGCCGCGCAATCTCGTGCCGACACCGGGACAGCTTGCGCTCGCGTCGCAACTCGCGGCGGGCGGCATGCGAAGCAATGCCGGCGTCACCCATGTCGATGCAGCCGCCTATACCTCGCCGGAGCGTCACGCCGCCGAGCAGGCACGCATCTTCGCCCGTGTTCCGCTGGTCATCGCGCCTTCAGCGCTGCTGCCCCAGCCCAATATGGCCGTGCCCCATGACGGTTTCGGCAAGCCGCTGCTGATCGCGCGCGACAAGGACGGACATGCGCAGGTTTTCCTCAATGTCTGCCAGCATCGCGGCACCCGTCTGGTCGAAGGCAGCGAGCCGGTCTGCGCGCCGCGGCTGATCTGCCCCTATCATGCCTGGAGCTACACGCTCGATGGCGCGCTGGCCGGACTGCCGCGGCCGGATTGCTTCCCCGGCCTCGACAAGGGCGATCTCGCCCTGAAGCGCCTGCCCACGCGCGAGGCCGGCGGCCTGATCTGGTTCGCCTTCGACGAAAGCGCCGATTTCAGCGAGGCCGAAGCGCTGGGCCATGACTTCGATGCGTTCGATCTTGCCGGCCAGCATCTCTTCCGGCGGCGCACCCATGATGTGGCAGCGAACTGGAAGCTGATCATGGACGCGTTCCTGGAAAGCTATCACGTCCAGCGCCTCCACGCCGCGACGATCGGTCCCTTCTTCAAGGACGGCGTCTCGACCGGCGACCATATCGGCCCGCACCAGCGCTCAGCCGTCGGCCGCGAGGCGGCACTCGCGGCCTGCGAAGCCGAGGACTGGCCGACGCTTCGCGCGGCGATCACCTACACCTATCAGCTCTTCCCCGGCACCGTGCTGATCGTCAGCCCCGACTATATGAATCTGATGGTGCTGATGCCGCAATCCGAGGGCCGCGTGCTGGTCGAGGATTTCATGCTGATCCCCGAGGCGCCGGCCACGGACAAGGCGCTGGCGCATTGGGAGAAGAGCTGGAACCTGCTCGACGGAGGTGTGTTCGCCGGCGAGGACTTCCGCGCGGCGGCGTTGGGGCAGGAAGGGTTGAGTTCGGGTGCGATCGAGCGGGTGACGCTGGGGACCCTGGAGACGGGAATCCGCAATTTCCATGATGCCGTCGAGGCGAGGCTCTAAATTCCTTCTTCCCTTGTGGGAGAAGGAGGGAGGAGCGAAGCGACGGAAGGATGAGGGGGATGAGGCTCGGGACCTGAACAAGTGTCCCCCTCACCCTTCCCATCGCTCCGCGATGGGCCCCTTCCCTCTCCCGCAAGGGGAGAGGGAAAAGCGCTAGGCAGCCTTGTCGAACAAGCTGAACCCGCCGGGCAGCCGCTTCGGCTTCTTCCCCTCGAGCACCGCCTCGATCGCATTGATCGCCGCCAGCAGATCGCGCTGCGCATAGGGTTTCGACAGGCACCCCGCGGCAACCGTCCGCGCCCCCTCCGGGCACGATCCGGTCACGAACAGCACCGGGATCTGGGCTTCATGCGCCGCATGCGCCACATCGAGCCCGCTGCCGTCGGCCAGGCTGACATCGACCAGGATCAGGTCGATCTCGTTCTCGCCGCGAATCACGATCATCGCATCGGCGACGCGGTCGACCGTCGCGACGATCTCGAACTCGGACTCACGCAGGAAATGCTCGGTATCGAACGCGACGAGGGGCTCGTCCTCGACGATCAACAGCCTTGAAATCCGCCGTTTCTTCTTGCCGAACAACATGGGGCCTGTCCGTGCCTTATTACTGGGCGAGGGAAGCATCGATCCCGCCGCCTTGTTACGCATCCGTCCCTTAACGCGCGGCTACAGGATCGGGCGCAACATTTTTTTCGCGTATATATACCGAAAACCGGTATCAGCGCGGCGTGTCCATTTTTCGCCCATCCAAAGAGCAGCAGCGTATCGCCAAGCTGCTCGCCCGCGCCGGCGTGGCTTCGCGCCGCGAGATCGAGCGCATGATCGCCGAGGGGCGCGTCGCGCTCAACGGCACCGTGATCGATACGCCCGCGACGGTGCTCACCTCGCTCAAGGGCGTGACGGTCGACGGCAATCCCGTCGAGGCCGCCGCGCCCGCGCGTCTGTTCCTCTACCACAAGCCGAGCGGTCTGCTCGTCACCGAGCGTGATCCGGGCGGTCGTCCGACCATCTATGACAAGCTGCCGGGGGACCTGCCCCGGGTCGTGCCGGTCGGCCGGCTCGACCTCAACACCGAGGGGCTGTTGCTCCTCACCACCGACGGCGAGCTCAAGCGCCAGCTCGAGCTGCCTGCGACCGGTGTGGAGCGTGCCTATCGCGCGCGCGCCTATGGCCCGGTGACTCAGGCGCAGCTCGAGGACCTGATCCACGGCGTCGAGATCGAGGGAGTCCGCTACGGCTCGATCAACGCCAATCTCGAACGCCGCACCGGCGCCAATGTCTGGATCGAGATGATCCTGACCGAGGGCAAGAACCGTGAAGTGCGGCGCGTGCTCGAATATCTCGGCCTGCGCGTCTCGCGGTTGATCCGCACCCGCTACGGCCCGTTCGTGCTGGGCGATCTGCCGCCGGGCGAAGTCGGCGAAGTGCGCGAGCAGGACCTGATCGCCTTCCGCAAGAACCCGACCAGGAACCCGCCGCCCGAACAGGCAGCGCCCGAACTGAAGCGGCGCGCGCCAGCGCCCTCCCCTGTACCCGGCGACCAACTGAAGCAACCGCGCGGCATCACCATGACGCCGCCCCCGGGCAGGCCGACCCGCCCAACTCCGGTCGGCGATGCCCGCCCCGCCGCGGCAGCGCGACGCCCGGCCCGCATCACCCGCGAGGACGCCGCGCGCGCTGACCGCGCCGCCTTCACCGATGCCCGCCCGGCCCGCCGCGCACCCACCGGCGACGCGAAACGCGGGGGCTGGTCTCCGCGCGACAGCCGCCCTGCCGAGGAACGCGCCGCCAGCCCTGCGCCGGCCGGCGCCAGGCCCAAGCGCTTCTACGACGCGAAACCGAAACGGGATGTTCGCCCCGGCGACAATGCCGAAGCCCGTCCGGCGCGCGTCTTCAATCCCGAGCTCGGCCGCAATGTCCGCGCCAAGCCGCCGCGTCCGCCGCGCGACGCAGCTCCATCCGACGCCTCTGCCAAACCCGGCGGCAAGCCCCGCCCCAAGGCAGGCTGGGCCAGGCCCAAGCCGAAACCCCGTACCCGGAAATAACTATGCGCATCATCGCCGGCCAATGGCGTGGCCGACCCATCATCGCCCCCAAGGGCGACGCCACCCGCCCCACCGCTGACCGCATGCGCGAGGCACTGTTCTCGATGCTGGCGAGCCGCCTCGGCAGCTTCGAGGAACTCGCGGTCGCTGATCTGTTCGCGGGTTCCGGTGCGCTGGGCCTCGAAGCCCTGTCGCGCGGTGCGGCGTCTTGCGTCTTCGTCGAGCAGGACCGCGCCGCGGTCGATGCGCTCAAGGCCAATATCGCCAAGCTCGGCGCCAAGGCCGATGTCCGCGCGCAATCCGTGCTGGCGCTGCCGCCGGCCACGAAACCCTATGACCTGATCCTGATGGACCCGCCCTACGGCACCGGGGCCGGCGCGGTGGCGCTCGACAAGCTCGGCCGGCTCGGCTGGGCGGATGACGCGACCTGGATCAGCATCGAGACCGGGAAGGCCGAAACAGTCGCGGTGGACGGCTTCACCGCAGAGGTCGAGCGCGTCCACGGCAAGGGCAAGATCACGCTGCTGCGGCGATCATAGACGCCCCTTCTTCTTACTCCCCTCCCGCGGAGCGGAAGAGGTTGGGGGAGGGCATGTCAAAAACGATGGCGCCGGGAAGAGACATGCCCTCCCCTAGCCCCTCCCGTAAACGGGAGGGGAACCACGTCCCGCCGCCAGCAACGCCACGAAACTCACCAGCGCCGCGCCGCTCGCGTACAGCCCGACCGGCCCCAGCCCGCCCCAGCTCGCCAGCGCCGTCGCGACCACCGGCGTCAGCCCGCCGCCCAGCACACCCGCGACGTTGAACGCCATCGACACCCCGGTATAGCGCACCCGCGGCGGGAACAGGCTCGGCAGCCACGCCCCGAGCGGCCCATAGACCAGCCCCATCAGGAACAGCGACAGCGACAGAAAAGCGAACACCAGCCACAGCGAGCCGCTGCCCATCATCGGCGCCATCAGAAAGCCGGCACCGATCGTCGCAACGCAGCCGCCCATCAGCACCCGCCGCTCGTCCCAATGCTTGTCGGCCATCCAGGCAGCGGCGATGATGCCGACCGCCATGACCAGGATCGCGCCGAGCTGGACGCCCAGGAATTGCTGCGTGGCATAGCCGAGCGTCTTGGTGCCGTAGCTGAGCGCAAAGGCAGTCGAGATATAATAGAGCGCAAAGCACGCCACCGCGCCGAACGTGCCGATCAGCAATGGCCCCCAATGCAGCCGCACCAGTTCCGCCAGCGGCACGCGCGGCGGCGGTGCCTCGGCCAGCGACGCCGCGAATTCAGGCGTCTCGGCGAGCCGCAGCCGGATCCACAGGCCCACACCCACCAGCAGCGCGCTCAGCGCGAACGGAATCCGCCAGCCCCAATCATGGAACTGCGCCGGTGTCAGCCACACGCCAAGCAGCAGGAACAGCCCATTGGCGGCAATGAACCCGGCCGGGGCGCCCAATTGCGGGAACATGCCGTAGCGCGCGCGCCATCCCGGTGGCGCATTCTCCACCGCAAGCAAAGCCGCCCCGCCCCATTCGCCGCCAAGCCCGAAGCCCTGGCCGAAGCGCAGCACGCACAAAGCCAGCGGCGCAACCCAGCCCGCGCTGGCATAGCTGGGCAGGAACGCGACCAAAGTCGTCGAAATCCCCATCGTCAGCAGCGACGCGACCAGGGTCGATTTCCGGCCCACCCGGTCGCCGAAATGCCCGAACACCAGCGACCCGACCGGCCGCGCGACGAACGCAACCGCCAGGGTCGCGAACGCCAGAAGCTGCTGCGCTGCTGGCGACGCGCTCGGGAAGAACAGCGCGCCGAACACCAGCGACGCGGCGGTCGCATAGATATAGAAATCGTAGAATTCTATTCCGGTCCCGACCAGACTTGCGAGCAAGACGCGGCGGTGGGTGGACATCGAATGCGAAGGGCTGGCTGCGGCGTTCATGCCGTTACCATAACGAACGAAACGGGCTTGTCGATTGACGCTTCCCGCGGGGCCCTATTTCGCCCCGAACACACCCAGCAAGGTCAGCAACAGCCAGTAGAGCCCGCCCGACAACGCCATCGCCGCCGGCAAGGTCATCACCCAGGCCAGCGCCATGCTCACAATCGTCTTCGGCTGCAGCCCCGCACCGTTCGCCACTGACGCGCCCGCGACGCCGCTCGTCAGGATATGCGTCGTCGAGACCGGCAGGCCGAAGCGCTCGGCGAGAAGGATCGTCCCGGCGGCAACCAGCTCGGCCGACGCCCCCATGCCGTAGGTGAGATGAGTCTTGCCGATCCGCTCACCGACCGTGATCACGATCCGCTTCCAGCCCACCATCGTCCCCAGCCCGAGCGCGAGCGCGACGCTGATCTTCACCCAGAGCGGAATATAGCGCGTGCCCTGTTCGAGCTGGGCCTGATAATCGCTGACCGCCTTCAGCTCGGCGGCCGAGAAGCTCCGGGTCGCGCTCTTGTCCTTGGTCACCAGCCGCGTCGTGTCGAGCACGAGATACATGTCGTTGCGCAGGTTCGGCGTCGCCGCCGCCGGCACATTGCCGAGCGACCCATAGCCGCCGATCCGCACGCTCACATCGCGCGACAGCGTCTCGACTGCGCCGAACACCTCGGGCGAGCCCGCCTTGCCGGTCTGGAGCGCAGTGGTCAGCACGCTTCGCGCCGAGGCGACGTCGCCCGTCGGCGCGTCATAATGCGCGGCAAAGGCATTCCCGGCGGCGGTCGCGCTGGCGATGAAAGCCGGCGTCGCGCTCTGCGGCATCGTCCGGTTGAGCGCATAGGCAGTCGGCGCGCAGCCGATCAGGATCAGCATGATCAGGCCCATGCCCTTCTGCCCGTCATTGCCGCCATGCGCGAAGCTCACTGCGGTGCAGGTGAAGATCAGCAGCGCGCGGATGCCCCGGGGCGGCGGCGCATTGGCTTCGGGCTCGCGGTAGAGCTTGGGGTTGCGCAGCACGCGCTTCATCACGAACAGCAGCAGCATCGCCGCGAAGAAACCGATCAGCGGCGCCATCCACAGCCCGGTCAGGATCTTGGTCGCCTGGCTCCAGTCGACGCCCGACGTGCCGCCCTTGCCCGCCGACAGCAGCTGGTTGGCGAGGCCGACGCCGAGGATCGACCCGATCAGCGCATGGCTGGAGGAATTGGGCAGGCCGACGAACCAGGTCGCGAGATTCCAGATCACGGCGGCGAACAACAGCGCGAAGATCATCGCGAAGCCGGCATTGCTGCCGACATGGAGGATCAGGTCGACCGGCAGCAAAGTGATGATCGAATAGGCGACCGCGCCGCTCGAGAACATCACCCCGAGGAAATTCCACCCGCCCGACCACATCACGGCGAGCGGCGCGGGCATCGAGTTGGTGTAGATAACCGTCGCCACCGCGTTGGCGGTGTCGTGGAAGCCGTTCACGAACTCGAAGCCGAGCGCGATCACCAGCGCCAGGCCGAGGAACAGGAACACGCCCATCGCCATGCTCTCGCCGACCTGCGCAGTATCGACGAAGATGCTGAGGCCAGCATAGGCCAGCCCGCCCAGCAGGATGGCGAGAAAGACCCAGCGGCCTGCCGGGTGGATCTTGTGATCGAACCGGTGTCCGGCGGGCGGGCGCGCAGCCGAATCGGAGTGCGCTGAAAATGTTGTTGCCATGGCCTGCATCGCTTCGCGCCCTTATGTGACAGGTTGATGACCATAGCGGTTTGACCGCGATCAAGCCTCAGCCGTGAGCGGCCCCAGCCCAGCGAAATGCCGCCGCGCACCGTCAATAAACGCCCGCACATTGACCGCGGCACCGCGCCCTGCCTGATAGACCAGATGCACCGGCAGCGGCGGCGGCGCGGCCTCGTCGAGCAGCTGCACCAGCTGTCTCGCAGCGATCGCGTCGAGCGCCTGATAGGACAGCACGCGCGCGATCCCCAGCCCCGCCGAAGCCGCCGCGATCGCTGCATCGGCACTGTTCACCGCAAGCCTCGGGCTGATCCGGATCGCCGGCTTGCCCGCCGGGCCGAACCGCCATTCGCTCTCGGCATCCTCGCCGGCGAACGAGATCAGGTCATGGTCGTGCAATGTCGGAACATTGGCCGGCACGCCCCGCACCGCCAGATAGCCCGGGCTCGCGACGAGGATCCGGCGCACCTCGGCCAGCTTCAGGGCATGGAGCGCGCTGTCCGACAGATCGCCGATCCGCACCGCCACATCGATCCCCTCATCGACCAGCCGCACGATCCGGTCGCTCAGCGTCAGCCGGACCGACAGCGCGGGATGATCGCTCAGCAGCCGCATCACCACCGGCAAGATGTGCAGCCGCCCGAACACGACCGGCGCCGTGATCACCATCGTCCCGCCGGGTGCAGCACCAGCGCCGCGTAGCGCAAGCGCAGCATCGTCGAGCTCGGCCAGCGCGGTGCGACAGCGTTCGAGATAAGCGGCGCCATCGTCGGTCAGCCGCACCGATCGCGTCGTACGCCGCAACAATGCGGTGCCGAGCGACGCCTCGAGCGCAGCCACTGCCCGGCTCGCCGCGGTCGGCGATACCCGCAACCGCCGCGCCGCCTCGGCAAAGCTCGCATGGTCGGCGACCGCCACAAAGGTCCGAAGCATCTCGAGCCGATCCATGATTATCCCGATTTTCGCATGAGTGAAGTGTCAATTGAACGGATTATCACAAAACCAGATGGCTGCCATCTTGAATGCAGGAGATGGCGCACTGCCATAGCCGACCGGAGAACAGCTCATGTCACGCCTCACCATCCCCGCCCGCGAAGATGCTCCCGCAAAGTCCCAGCCGCTGCTCGATGCGGTCGAGAAACAGCTCGGGGTCGTCCCCAACCTTTTCCGTCTCGTCGGCACCAGCCCGGCCGCGCTCGAAGGCTATCTCGGCCTCAACGGCGCGCTCGGCCGCACGCTCGATGCCAAGACCCGCGAGCGGATCGCGCTTGCCATCGCCCAGGCCAATGGCTGCGACTATTGCCTGTCGGCGCACAGCTATCTTGGTCTCAATCTCGCAAAGATCGACGAGACCGAGATCGGGCTCAACCGCGCCGGCCATTCAGGCGATGCGAAGGCCGATGCCGCCGTCGTCTTCGCGCGCAGGATCCTCGATGCTCGCGGCAAGGTCAGCGACGCCGATATCGCCGCGGTGCGCCTCGCCGGTTTCAGCGAGCCCCAGCTGATCGAGATCGCAGCCGCCGTCGCTCTCAACGTGCTGACCAACTATATCAACAACATGGCTGAAACAGACATCGACTTCCCCGTCGTCCTCGCAGCGCAGGCAGCATGACGGCGCGCCGCCGGCGGGCCGCCCCCGCCCGCCGGCGGTCTCACTCAGCGGAGCTCAATCATGGCCTATGGTTTTCTCGACATCGCCTCGACCCCGAGCGTCCTCGCCGCGCAGGCTGCGAACGGCAGCGCCGGCCTGTACGACAAGGTCGGCGCGCATCGCCGCTTCGATAGCTTCGGCCCCGATGAAGAGGCGTTCATCGCCGCCCGCGACAGCTTCTACATGGCGAGCGTGTCCGAGACCGGCTGGCCCTATGTCCAGCATCGCGGCGGCCCGCCGGGCTTTATCAAGGTGATCGACGACAAGACGCTCGCCTTCCCCGATTTCCGCGGCAACCGCCAATATATCAGCCTCGGCAACACCAGTGCGAACGACCGCGTCGCGCTGATCATGGTGGATTATCCCCGCCGCGCCCGCATGAAGCTCTACGCCCATATCGAAGCGCGGGACCTGGCCGCCGACCCGGCGCTGGCCGAAAAGCTGATGCTGCCCGGCTACCGCGCCGTGCCCGAACGCGCCTTCCTGCTCCATCTCGACGCGTTCGACTGGAACTGCCCGCAGCACATCACGCCGCGCTTCACCGAGAGCGAGATCGCAGCCGCGGTCGCACCGCTCCAGACTCGCCTCGCCGAACTCGAAGCCGAAAATCAGGCCCTGCGCGACGCGCTCGCCGCCAGGGGAGACACGGCATGACGGCGGCAGCTCAATATTGCCCGTACCGCCCCCGCACCGAGCCGAGCAGCGGCGCCGGATCATAGCCGACCCCGTCCTTGAACACGGTCACGACATTCTCGATGTCGGTAATCCGGGCCGAAGGGTCGCCCTTCACCACCACCAGATCGGCATGCTTCCCCGCCGCGATCGAGCCGATTCGGTCGGCAAGCCCGAGATAGGTCGCGCCGTTCAGCGTCCCGATCCGGATCGCCTCGACCGGTGAGAACCCGGCCTCGACCAGTAACTCGATCGCCCGCTGGTCGCCGAAACCCGGCAGCACCTGCCCGCCCCCGGTCGGATCCGGCCCGGCGAGCAGCAGCCCGCCCGCCGCAACGAAAGCGCGTTCCAGCCCAAGCTCATTGCTCCACATCGCATTGGCCTGCGCCGTCCGCGCGGCGGGCCGCGCCAGCCCCAGCGCGCGGACATAGAGATAATCGGTCCGTGCCCCGGGGCTCATCAGCTCGAGCTGGCGCGGCGGCAGCGTGCGGTAATGCGGCGAGGAACTCTCGAACACCGGCAGGGTCGAGGTCACCGCGACATGATGCGCGACCAGCAGCGCGATCAACGCTTTCCCCTCGGCGCTGTCCGGGCTCATCGCCCGCAGGGTCGGCCCGCCATCGCTCTCCGGGCAGAGATCCGGCCTCTTGCCCGGATCGAGCTGGGTATTGACCCAGAAGCCATGCTCCAGATCGTCGATCCCCAGCTCGGCCGCCTCGGGATAGGTCACCGAGCAGAGGTGGCCGGTGATCTTCAGCCCGCGCGCATGCGCCGCGTCGATCGCCGCCTTCAGTTCAGCGCGGGTGATATTCATATAGGCCTTGAACGAGGTCGCCCCCTGGTCGGCCCAGAAATTCACCGTGGCGGCAGCATCGGCCGCATCCTTCAGCGGGTGCATCTGCAGGAACGGGCTGTTCGGCCCTTCGAGATAGGGCCCGGTCACGTCCATATGCGGCCCGGGCAGCGTGCCCGCATCGATCGCCGCCTTCATGTTGAGATCGGTATAGGGCTCGACGCTGCCGGTGGTGCGCAAGGTCGTCACGCCCGAGGCGAGATAGAGCCGCGGCGACGAGAAGGCCATTTGCGGCACCATCAGCGGATCGTCCGAATGCCCGCTCGCATCGAGATTCGGCCGCGCGATATAATATTGATGGTCGTGCATGCCGACGATCCCCGGCATCACGCTGTCGCCGGTGAGGTCGGTGACGGCATAGCCGGCCGGCACCGGATCGCTCCCCGCCTGCACCGCGACGATCCTGCCGCCATCGATCAGCACTGTCCGGTCCTCGGCGGCAGGCGCCCCGGTCCCGTCGATCACCCGGACATGCGCAAGCGCGATCCTGCCTGCCGGCACCTTCACGAACGGCTTCACCGCCTCGCCCGGCGCTGCCGGCGGCGGGAGGATGCGGGCGGCCATATCGACCTTCGGCGCTGCCGCGACGAGCATGGCGGAGGCAAGCAGGAGGGGAATGAGTCGAATCATGGCCGGGCCCTTTCCGCAAAGTCGTTGCGACGACGTGATGGTGGCGCAGTAGATACGGCGGAGCAATCGCCCAGTCTTTCCTTCTCCCCCTGTGGGAGAAGGAGGGAGGAGCGAAGCGACGGAAAAGTGAGGGGGATGAGGCTCGAGACATAAACGAATGTCCCCCTCACCCTTCCCGCGCCTTTGGCGCGGGCCCCTTCCCTCTCCCACAAGGGGAGAGGGAGAAGAAGTGCGCTTGCCCCGCCCGCCCCCGTTCCCTACCTGTTCACCGATGAGTCTCCCCGCGCCCACACCCCAGGACCCGCCCTATCTCGCCGGCCTCAACGCCCCGCAGCGCGAAGCCGTGCTCACCACCGAGGGCCCGGTCCTGGTCCTCGCCGGCGCCGGTACCGGCAAGACGGCAGCGCTCACCGCGCGCCTCGCCCATCTGCTCTTCACCAAAAAGGCCTGGCCCTCCGAAATCCTCAGCGTCACCTTCACCAACAAGGCAGCGCGCGAGATGCGCCACCGCGTCGGCCGCATCGTCGGCGATGTCGTCGAGGGCATGCCCTGGCTCGGCACCTTCCATGCGATCGGCGCCAAGATGCTGCGCCGCCACGCCGAGCTGGTCGGACTTCAGTCGAACTTCACCATCCTCGACACCGACGATCAGCTCCGCCTGCTCAAACAGCTCATCCTCGCAGCCGACCTCGACGAGAAACGCTGGCCCGCCCGCCAGCTCGCCGGCCTGATCGACCAGTGGAAGAACAAGGGCCTCACCCCCGCCGATATTGATGCCGGCGAAAGCGAGCTCTACGCCAATGGCCGCGGCAAGGAGATGTACGCGCAGTACCAGGCCCGCCTGATCGCGCTCAACGCCTGCGATTTCGGCGACCTGCTGCTCCACATGCTGACCATATTGAAGCGCGACCGCGACGTGCTCGCCGATTACCAGCGCCGCTTCAAATATATCATGGTCGACGAATATCAGGACACCAACAGCGTCCAGTATCTCTGGCTCCGCCTGCTCGCCCAGGAGCGCAAGAATCTGTGCTGCGTCGGCGACGACGACCAGTCGATCTATTCCTGGCGCGGCGCCCAGGTCGAGAATATCCTGAAGTTCGAGAAGGATTTCCCCGGCGCCAAGGTCATCCGCCTCGAACAGAATTACCGCTCCACCCCGCACATCCTCGCCGCGGCCTCGGGCGTCATCGCCAACAATAGCGGCCGCCTCGGCAAGACGCTCTGGACCAACGAGCAGGAGGGCGAGAAGGTCAAGGTCCTCGGCATCTGGGACGGCCCCGAGGAAGCGCGCCGCGTCGGCGAGGAGATCGAGGCTTGCCAGCGCGCCGGCAAGAGCATCGACGACATCGCCATCCTCGTCCGCGCCCAGCACCAGACCCGCGAGTTCGAGGACCGCTTCATCAGCATCGGCATGCCCTATCGCATCGTCGGGGGTTTTCGCTTCTACGAGCGCGCCGAAATCCGCGACGCGCTCGCCTATCTGCGCGTTGTCGCCCAGCCCGCCGACGATCTCGCCTTCGAACGCATCGTCAACGTCCCCAAGCGCGGCCTCGGCGACAAGGCGGTGCAAAAGGTCCACCAGCTCGCCCGCGCCGAGGGCGTCCCCCTCACTGTCGCCGCCGCGCGCATCCTCGATACCGACGAGCTGACCGGCGCCGCACGCCGCGCGCTCGGCAATCTCGTCGGCGACATGGCGCGCTGGCGCAGCCTGGCGGCCGAGCTGCCCCATCCCGAGCTCGCCCGCCAGATCCTCGACGAGAGCGGCTATACCGGCATGTGGCAGGCCGAGAAATCAGCCGAGGCGGCGGGCCGGCTCGAGAACCTCACCGAGCTCGTCCGCGCTATGGAGGAATATGAGAATCTCGGCGCCTTTCTCGAGCATGTCAGCCTGGTGATGGATAACGAGGCCCAGGCCGACGAGGCCAAGGTGACGATCATGACGATCCACGCCGCCAAGGGACTCGAATATGACACCGTCTTCCTGGTCGGCTGGGAGGAAGGCCTGTTCCCCTCGCAGCGCGCGCTCGACGAAGGCGGCAATGCGAGCCTGGAGGAGGAACGCCGCCTGGCCTATGTCGCGATCACCCGCGCGCGCCGCCGCGCGGTCATCCTCCACGCAGCCAATCGCCGCATCTACGGCCAATGGACCAGCTCGCTCCCCAGCCGCTTCGTGAACGAACTGCCCGATGCGCATATCGAGAGCGAGAGCAGCATGTCGGGCGGCGAGAGCCTGTGGCGCGCCAACTGGTCCGAACGCGCCGATCCCTTTGCTGATGTCGCGCGCGGCACCGGGAGAGGCCCGGGCTGGCAGCGCGCGGCGGGGGTGAACCCTGGGGGCGGGTTCACCAGCCGAACCTTTACGCGCGAGCCGTCTCGGGTGGTTGAGGCAAGGGCGAGCGCGGTGAGTATTGGTAACAAGGGGCGCGATGATCTGTCGGTGGGGATGCGGGTGTTCCACCAGAAGTTCGGGTACGGCGAGATCGCCGAGATCGAGGGCAACAAGCTCGAGATCGATTTCGAAAGCGCTGGGCGAAAGCGGGTGATGGATAGTTTTGTGTCGGTTGGATAAAGTCAGCTAGGATTACCGATCAAGGATTTAGTTTGATCTGTATCATCCACTGGAAGACTGCCAACCACCGCAGTCTTCAAGCTAGATAATTGTGCGGGCTTAGGCTTTGGATTCCATGCCACTCCGTACATATGACCAGGCAGAGGGCTGTCAATCTCCAACCGAACTACAACCGTGCCGCCAAAATCCTCAAATCTCACATCTGCACGCTTCAGCTCACTTTCGACTTCATAATCTACCGCAGACGAATAACTACCAACAAATGGACGGAGATCTGCTCGAGTTATTCCACACTCCATTCCAAATCTGAATTCTATTGTCGCCTTCTTAGTTCTGTGAATAAATATCAAACCATCGGCGCATTTATATGATCCGTTATTTAAATGTATGGATCCTCCCTCCGCTACATCCTCAAGCCAGATCGGATTTATATATGGAGACATAGCTTCAGTGTAATATTCTACAAAGTCGCCTTCTTCTGCCGGCGGATTTAGCTTAACTCGAGCCTCAACACAGCTTGGTGTATGCTTCTCAAGCACCTGCTCCAACTCTATGTTTCTTGAAGAGCTGCGCAGAGTAAGCCTCCACTCGATGTTATCTGCCGAACTCGCCACATGAACTGGTACTACCGCCCACACACCGATTGGAAACGACCGCTTTGAGGGTTGTGAGTACACAAGCTTCTTGAGCGTCGAGTATTTCCAAGTCAGCCCTTGCAAAGTGGGACGAAGCTCAATCAAATGATTTATATACTCTGCGTGAGATTCTGCTGGTCCGGGCGAGCCAACCTGGTGGTCACCTAACGCGACGAGCTTTAGATTGTGGATTGCCTCAACTGCTTTTTCAATGAAGCCCGGTTCATGTATTTTGTCTCGTTCAAACTTTAAATATGTACCAAAATTTGATTTAAACCCCGAAAAATCCACTCCATCTTCTATTATCATAAGAATCGGGGTACCGCTGCCGAAAGCGAAAGAAATTTCGTCATGGACGGCAGCAGGCATTACAAAGCCGCCGCCTTTTAACTCACCCCTTCTCGGACATACGGCAACAACTGCCTGAGCTCGTTCGATTTTGTCTTTCGCTTCATTGGGAGGAGTCCGCGAAGACCCTGTCGATACATTGGAAGGATGAAGGGTTAGCGCCTTACAAATAGCAAGAAAAAAATCGTTAATATCCTTGTCCGTTGCCGCAAATGAGCAAGAGAAAAATATATCAATGGGGACCGAATGCATCGAATGCCTCACAATCGTTATATGATCATCTTAACGGGAACATCACCCAACGCCAGCTCAAAAAAATCGCGATCCTGCCAACCGAATTTCAAGAATGCTGTGAACGATCGAAAAAAGTCACACCGGTTCGCGCGTTCAGCATTTTCGATCTACAGTGACAGCGCGCTTTTAACGCTCGAAATTGAATCGGGGGAAAGTTCGTTATTGCATTCGATCGTCTAACCACCGCGACTGCATCTAAACAGCCGGCCACTCGCCGCGAATTCCTTACACGGCGGATCATAATTCACATCACAAATCGGTTGAACCCACCAGCGCCAGTCAACAAGTCGCGATCGTCGCCCGCCAGTGCCAAATCATCGGGTTGCGGTGACACGTGCAATTGCCCGAATTCGGAGAGGTTCGCTTGAGCAAACCAGAGAAGAGATTGTTGGGCGAGAATTACGGTGACCCGCTCGATTACCCCTAATCTGAAGCTGTCGCTCTGAGCAAACCAGAAAAGGGATTGTTGCACGCGTCACCGTAACTACCGTAACTACGAGTTCGCCGCCCGCAGGGCGCGACCCGCGACACGGATGAAATTGCGCTGCACCGTAATTGAAGCCCGACCGCAGGTTCCCTTCGCCGGACTTCAGGTCGATCCCGTCAATACTACAACCGCGGTGAAAGCATTGGTCAGGTCATGCGCTACGTTGGCTGGAGCCCCGCCAGGCTGGTGCCGGAGCGTGCAGCCGAACACCCCGGCAGAGGGCGTTACGTAGTTTACTGCGAAATGGTCAAAGCCCTGGACCTTCCAGAAGTTGATCGTCGCTCCGATCAGGACCTCCAGATGATCATCGCTGTCGGCGCGGCAAATCTCAACCACGAGATCGGATTTGGTATGTATTGGCATATGTCGTCCCCTGGGTCGTAACCTCTAACTTCCTGGGCAAGCCGCGCTCGTGATCGACGCGGCGATACTCTGATCGAGAAAGCTGAGCGCATTGACCACGCGCCGCGCATCGCCCGAGGCGAAAGCATCCTGATAGTCCTTGCCGAGGCCAGCGACCTTCGCCGCTGCGACGAAGGCGGTTGGGTTTCGGGTCCAACAGGCTAACGCCTTTGTGCCAATGTCGCGAAATTCGTCCGCTGCAGGCTCTACTTCTTGTGCGCCCGCTGCCCGGAGACTCGCGACCTTCGCGTCATATTCGGCGGTGGTCGCCTTTATCTTGGATTTCAGGAGCGATATGCACACGTCGCGCAAGTCGATATCGATCTGCGAATAATCCGAGCGGAACTTCGAAATGCACAGCATCTCGCCCTCGTCAAAATCATAGGACATGCGGACGATGTTCTCGACCTTACCCGCCACCTGATCCATCGTCGCTCGATCTACCGAGACGTTCACTTGGCTTGCGCTGCCGCCACTGCCAGCTACTGCACTGACTGATCCCGCTGGCGCCGCCGCGGCGAGCGCCTTGATATTGGCGAGACTGGCATTGGCCTTGGCCAGTGCGAGATTCGCGTCGTCCAGCGACTTTTTGTCGACGGTACAGGCGTCATAGTCCGGCCGGGCCGCGTCACCTGCCGCTGGAGCGGCCGCTTTCAGGATCGCGTCGCATTTGGTTGCATTATAACCCGAAGAAGCAAGCTTCTGGTTCGCATCAGCATCGACCGCGGCGTCTGATGCCTTTTTCAGTTCGGCGATGATCTCCGGGTTGCCGGTTGCATTCGCAGAGGCGCCCCCTGCATTGATGACGGTCGCCTGAGGCCACACCGCGCGCGTCAACTGCTCGATCGCAAGGATGGCGACCATATTGCGCTGGTCGCGTGCCGACTGGACAATGAACTCGTCGCGCCCAATCGCACCATCGATATAGCGTTCGCATGTGCGGTACATAGACTCCCGCAACAGGTTAATCGTCTGAGTGCGCTCGATTGTGCCAGCTGCCTCAGTCAACGCTAGTGCGATACGCGCTTGCAGCGCTTTGTCTGTCGCCCCTTTGAGCAGTCCCGAGGCGTTCACCTCGCCCGAGGCACTGGTACTCAGCGCACTGAATACATCCGGCGAGGCCTCCGCGCAAAACGCCCAGCGCTTCGCGGGCTTGCCGTCGCGAGAGGAAGGCGCCAGGGGGTCGTACAGTTCACTGGCGATCAAATGCCGTTGCTTCGCATCGCTGGTGACGACGCGGGCATTTGGCGCACTATAGCTGATATCTTCATTGCGATAAATTGAGTTGGCATTGGCACAGGCGCCAAGAAATAAACATAAACTCAATATCGCCAGAAAGCGCCAATTCATAAGACCGCCCCCGTGTCATCCGTGCACGTTGCAATACTGCAATGTGCAGATGAAACAATTATTCTATATGGTTTGACAAATAACCATCAAAGAAGAATATCAACCGATTTGGATGTATAGAGATCCCTATAGGCTCCTTGGGACAGTCCACTTAGCTGACCTCTCGCTCCGCAGTCCGCGGCCATAAGCCATAGATGAGCGCGCTATCGCACACCCGCCCTCAGCCTTGGCGCCACCGCGAAAAGATAGATCAGCTCCCGCTGTTTAACCACGATCCAGGCTTATCCGCCCGCCCCGGCCATGGCCTCTTGCCGCCGGCCGCGCGGACCGATCGCCATCCCGGCGCTCCCCGCGGCCCTATGGAGATGCTTATGAGCGATGCGAGACCGATGAGCGACACCGCCCCGGGCGATCAGCCCACCACCACCGGCGCGGATTTCACGTCGACCAGCTGCGGCGCGGAATATGGCTCGGCGGCGGGCACGACGCCCCTGCTGCCCGAGAGCGGCTGGCTCGCGATCAACGGGGCCACCGATCTGTCGAGCTGCGTGGTCGGGCCGCACGGCGCCTCGGTCACCAGCGTCTATGTCACCGATCAGCCGCCGCCCGCCTATGAGGACTTCCATTACGGCATCTGGGTCTATGGCCAGGGCCCCTCGGGCTTCGGGTCGGGCTGGCTCGAGCTGACCTTCACTGATCAGACCGGGTCCCATTACAGCCTGAAGCTCTATTCCTCGACGCCGGCCTGGCACTATGTCGAGTATAATTCGGACTCTCCGGGAATTACCGAGATGGCCTGGAGCGCGGATGCGGTTGCCTGAACCTGGCCGTCCTCTGGAGTTCTCCGGAGTTACGGGGATAGTTTGGAGTGCACCCCCTCGATTGCCCCCTGTGTTGAGGCACGGCTAATTGAGGAACAGCGTGATTTGCCATCACACACCGCCCGCTTGGCGCCAGACGCACAACGGCGCCGCGGCACACCCATTCGGCCGGGAATAGTGTAAGGTCGGCCCGCGACTGTCGCGGGCCGACCCTGTGCCGTTCAGGCCGGCTCGGTGACAGCCTCAGCCTTGGGGTTGGCCCTGGACGTCGCCATCACGGTCAGTTTGTCGTCGGTCGCATATTCCTCGTCGAGCGTCTCCTTGAGGATCGCCGCGATCTCGGTGCGTCCCAGCTGGTTGGCCCAGGCGATCAGCGTGCCGTAGCGGGTGATCTCATAATGTTCGACCGCCTGCGCGGACGCGATCAGCGCAGCATCGAGCACTGCCTTGTCGGCAATGTCGCCGGCAACCTCATTGGCTTCCTTGATGATGCCGTCGATCGCCGGGCAGGAGACCGCCTTGGCCTCTTCGCCGAGCAGCCCGAAGATGCGCTCGAGCCGGACGATCTGGCCCTCGGTTTCGCGGAGATGAGTCTCGAATCCCTGTTTCAGGCCAGCGTCGGTCGCCTTCTCGGTCATCTTCGGCAGCGCCTTGGTGATCTGGTGCTCGGCATAATAGACGTCCTGCAGCTGGTGCAGAAACAGGTCTTCAAACGTCGCAATATCTTTCGTGAACAAACCCATAGCGGCCTCCATGATGATGTGCAGAAGTGTCGCCGGGCAGCGAAAGGGCTCGCACCCGGCTGCCGCATCAACGGCTGGGGGCAGTCGGGAGTTTCGAACCAGCGCGCTGAATCTGGATGATCTCGATCAAGGCGCCGCCCGGATTACAAATTCCGGTACCAGGGGCAATTACCCCCCTGGTCGAGCAGTCTGAGTGATCCCACGCCCTACCGGCAACACAGCAGCCCGCCGCCGCCAGAAAAGATAGGCGGTAATCGAAATGACGATCGGCAGCATGAAGCCGGACTCATCGATGGTGTAGTTCGTGATGGCGCCGCGCGGCGCCGTCAGCGGTGTGAAGAAATCCTGGTTCCACAGATTGAAGCTGGCAGGCACCAGCGCCGCCACCCACACGCTGCCGGACCGCAATCTGAGCCACAGCATGATCACGCTGATCCCCAGCACATCGATCACGAAGCACGGCAGCGAAAACCAGACAGGCGACGCGGAATCATAGTCCGCGAAGAACAGGATCGGAAGATGCCAGCTTGCCCAGATGGCGCCGGTGATGAAGGCCCCACCCGTGAACCCATAGCGTTCAGCAAGGCGCGGTGAGAGAAACCCGCTCCAGCCGATCTGCTCGCCAAGCGCGCCCGTCAGGCTGCGCACCGTGCCCGCGGTCAGGCTGAGAAAGGTCCAGAGCAGGATGACGCCGCTCGTCGAAAGCGCCGGAATCCCGATCGCGGTTCTCAGTGAATCGACTGTCTTGCCGTTCGGAAATCCGCCCAGGCCGGCCACCCAGACAGCGACATAGCCGATCAGGCAGAACAGAAGAGGCGTTGCATAGGCCAGGATCGGCCAGCGCCAGGGCAGCCATCGCCAGCCGATGGTGCCCATATCGATGCGCAACAGCGCGCACGTCGCCAGTGCCGCCGCGCCCGGGCTCCAGTCCAACCCGGTGGCATACCAGCCATTTCCCCCGAGGACATGGCCGCTGAGGATGATCAGCATGTAGAATATGGAGCTGAACGCAAAAGCGAGCACGACGTAGAGCGTAATGGCTTTCATCCGGAAATCTCCCCGCACCTCTTTCCCTGCGAAACCATAGACTGCGGCAAGGCCCGGTTTATTCCCGGACGCCTTCGGAAATTGCGATGCGATGCCCGGCATGAATGGCAAAGGCGCTACGTCGAATATTCCGCGGCCGTCGCCGCCGGCACGCCAATGCTGGCCAACCTCTCACCCGATTCACATCACCGTCGCAAACCGACGCTACCGGGCGCGCATCCATAGCGGATGCGCTGCAAGCCCCGGAGGCGTCACCCCATGACCCGTAAAACCATACGGACCATCCTGACCGCCCTCTCCCTCCTGCTCATCAGCCTCACCGCGGCCGCCGCGCATGAGGAAAGCAACGAGGCGATCCAGAACGCCCAGCTCGTGGACATCCTCCCCCTCAACGGCGAAGTGTTCCACGTCCAGGGCGTCGATCTCGACAGCCGGCACATCTGGGTCACTTCGGCCGACCTCGCCAACCACCGCGGCTGGCTCCACGAATTCGACCGGCACAGCGGCGCCCTGCTGCGGCGCCTCGAGCTGACCGACGGCCCCCGTTATCATCCGGGCGGGTTCTCGCTCCACGGTGGCTCGATCTGGGTCCCCGTCGCAGAAAACGCGCCGGACAGTTCAGCCACGCTCGAAGAGATCGACACCGCCTCCTTCCGGATCCGCCGCAGGATCCACGTCGCCGACCATCTCGGCTGCGTGGCCGTCTCGGGCAGCACCCTCATCGCAGGCAATTGGGACAGCCGGCTGCTGCGCATCTTCGATCTGCCCAGCGGGAAACAGCTCCGGATCGTACCCAACCCTTTCGCCACCCATTATCAGGACATGAAGCTGATGGGCGACCGGCTCGTCGCGAGCGGCACCCTGACGCCGCTCAGCGGGACGATCGACTGGATCGACTGGCCCTCGATGAAGCTCGTGCGCTCGGAGCGCGCCGGCGTCACCGACCGCGCCCGGCCCTATACCGGCGAAGGCATGGCGCTGCAGGGCCGCGACCTGTTCCTCGTGCCCGAAGACGGCCCGACCCGCCTGTTCCATTTCAGGCTGAAGGATCAGGAAGCCTAGGGCAGTAATTTCGGCGACACTTTACGTAACCCCAAGTCGAACGCCCGGAAGCCAGCCTCGGCAACAGCCTTGCACATCCAGCCGCGCCGCCGCTACCGGCGGGCCGGGCGGCTGGGAAACCGGGCCCTCTGCATCATGATGCATCTGCTCGGCAGCGTGCCGCCCTATGTCTGGACCGCCCTCCTCACCCCTTTCCGCCAGCCCCGGGGAACCCGGCCCACACCCAATCGTTCCGTTTCACGGAACGCACCGCATGGAGAGTGACATGTCCGGCATCAATGGCGAGCAATGGGAAAAGGAATTGCGGTCCCTGCTCGATCACGTCCAGGCGCACCCCTCGAAGGACCTGACCGCGGAGCGGGAGCGCATCGCCGTCCTGAAGAACCTCCTCGCAACGCGCGGCAAGGCCGTCGCTGCCTGAGAGCCCCATGAATTATTAAATACTTGATAAATAACAATAATATTTCACGCAGCTGCGTTGGAAATGTCAGTGTTTCGCCTGACATTTCCAACACCACCCGCGCAGCGCCGGGTCGCCGCAGTCACGGCGCTATGTGCAATACCGCCAGAGTCCGGCCTGCCCTGGCACCGACAGCGCTGATCCGCCAGCACCCCGGACAGGCATGACATAATCCCCGTCGTCTAGGCTGATTTCTCGCCGTTACCTCCTGTAAAGGCTGGACATCAGCGCGCGAGCACGCGCGAATTATGTCACTCGCTCCATCAGGACGGCCATTCTGCGCCGCCTGATTCAACCCTGGCGCGAAATCGGCAATTCCACATCCTCTGCGGCCTTGGGGATCGGCCCCGGCGGCGATATGAAGTGCCGGGAATCTGCTTTGAGGAGAAGGCGATGCGGAGTTTGTTTGCCACCATCGCCCTGATGATCGGCCTCGCCACGCTGCCCGGCTCGGCCCAGGCTGCCTGCTCGATCGACAAGTTCCTCGATATGCCGGTGACGATGGCTGGCCTGCAGCCGATGGTACCGGCACGGATCAACGGCCATGACGTGAAGTTCCTCGCCGACAGCGGCGCTTTCTACAGTTCGATCTCGCCCGGCTCAGCCGCCGAGCTCTCGCTGAAGCGTACGCCCGCACCCTTCGGCTTTTTCATCAGGGGCATTGGCGGCGACACGAATGCCTCGATCGCGACCGTCAAGGATTTCGGCCTCGGGCCGGCCGTGCTGCACAATATCCAGTTCCTTGTCGGCGGCAGCGAAGTCGGCGGCGTCGGCCTGCTCGGGCAGAATTTCCTCGGCCTGGACGATGCCGAATATGATCTCGCGCACGGCGCGATTCGCCTGATGAAGCCCAAGGGCTGCGACCGGAATACCAACTTCGCTTATTGGGCCGGCTCCCTGCCAGTGTCGGAGCTCGACATCGAATCCCAGGCAACGGCGCGGTTTCACACCAGCGGCATCGTGTATCTCGATGGCGTCCGGATTCGCGCGTTCTTCGATACCGGAGCCCATGTCTCGATCCTGACCCGCGCCGCCGCAGCCCGTGCCGGCATCAGGCCGGACAGCCCGGGCGTGGTGTCGGGGGGTGCCACCAGCGGTATCGGCCGGCATGTCAGCCAGAGCTGGATCGGCGGATTCCAGAGCCTCAAGATCGGCGACGAGGAGATCAAGAAGATCAGATTGCGCTTCGGCGATCTCGGCGATCTCGATGTCGACATGCTGATCGGCGCCGATTTCTTCCTGTCGCACCGCGTCTATGTGGCGAACAGCGTCCACAAACTCTTCTTCACATATAATGGCGGGCCGGTGTTCGACCTGACCGTCCACAAGGCGGAAGCGCCGGCGATCGCGGATGCGCCCGCAGCCGCGCCCGCCGGCGTCACCACGCCCGGCGCAGCGGGCGAACCGAAGACGGCGGAGGAGTATAGCCGCCGCGGCGCCGCGCTCTCCGCCCAGCTCGATTTCGCGCACGCCTTGCCTGACCTGGCCCGCGCAGTGGAACTGGCACCGGACAATGCGACCTACCGCTACCAGCGTGCGGTTGCCCTGGCACGCAGCGGGCAACGCCCCGCGGCGCTCGCTGATCTCGATCATGCGCTGGTGCTGAGCCCTGCCGATCCCGACGCGCTGCTGATGCGCGCGCAGCTGCGCCTTGCCGGCGGCAATCGCGACGGCGCAAAGTCGGATCTGGCCGCCCTTTCCCACGCCGTTGCCGGTCCATCGAACCTTCGCCTGCAGATCAGCGAGATGTATGAGCGGCTCGGCGATACGGATGCGGGGATCGCGGAACTTGATCAGTGGATCCCCGCGCATCCCGACGACAGCCGTATGCCGGTGGCGCTCAATGAACGGTGCTGGCTGCGCGCCACCGCCGGCCAGGATCTCGACCAGGCGATCGCCGATTGCGACCGGGCGCTGAAGCTGCGGCCCCATACCGCCAGCTTTCTCGACAGCCGCGGCCTGGCGCACCTGCGCAAGGGCGATGCCGACAAGGCGCTCGCCGATTTCGACGCAGCGCTCGCGCTCAACCCCAGGCTGGCCCTGTCGCTCTACGGCCGCAGCCTCATCGAGGGGAACAAGGGGGAGAAGGCGAAGGCCGATGCCGATATGGCAGCCGCGCTCGCGCTGGAGCCGAAGATCGGAATCAGGGCGAAGAAGTTCGGGCTGCCGGTGCCGTCGGGCTCGTGAGGGCCTGATTCAATCCGGGCGCAGGCCGGCGTAACAAAGCACCTCGACGCTCTCACTTCTGTCATCCCCGCGGAAAGCGGGGATCTATCTTGCGACGTCCACGCCTCTGGCGCCCGCCCGCCAGTCGCGCTAATGCCGATAAGATATAGGATATAGGGAAGAGGAATCAGTGATGATCAGGGCGTATCAGCTGGCGGCGATCTCGGCGGCCCTTCTCATCGGCGGCAGTGCGGCAGCGGCCCAGCAAACCGAGGATTGCCGCGCGATCGCCGATCCGGCCCGCCGCCTCGCCTGCTACGACGCGCGCGAGGCCGCTCCGGCGCAGCAGCCCGCGGCCTCAGGCCCGGCCGCACCCGAACGTGCCCGGTCCGAACCCGCCCGCAATACCGGGGCAATTCCAGTGCCCGCGCCCGCCACCGCCGACCCGAACCGCACCTTCGACAGCCGGATCGTCGCGGCCACGCTGCTGCGCAATGGCCTGTACCGCCTCCAGCTCGCCGACGGCAGCATCTGGACCACCGGCGTCATCGGCCAGCGTCCGAAGATCGGCGAGAAGGTCCACCATCGCCGTACCTTCATCGGCACCCATTATTTCGACACCGAGGACGGCCGCCCGCTCACCGTCCGTCCGGAGCGCTAAGGGGAACTCCGGGAGTCGCTATCACCCCTGTTCATTGTCGGGATCGCACCTCCCCACTCCTCGCGCCAGGCTGCATCTAGCGGCCTGCAACAGCGCAAGGAGAAGAGTCCCGTGAAGAAATATGTCATCGAACGTGCCATTCCCGGTGTCGACAAGCTCGGCGGCGCCGAGCTGAAGGGCGCTGCGGCCACGTCGAACAGCGCGCTCGCCCAGCTCGCCCCGCGCGTGCAATGGCTCGAATCCTTCGTCGCGGCTGACAAGACCTTCTGCATCTATCTCGCCGAGGACGAAGCCGCGATCCAGGACCATGCCCGGCTCAGCGGCTTCCCCGCGACCCGGATCACCGAGGTGGTGCGCATGATCGACCCGACCACCGCGGGTTGACGCAGCCCCGCGGCCACGCTCGAAAGGCGAGACGACGGCAGGGAATGAACCGATGCTCGACGTAACCGTGGTTCTGCTCGACGACGGGCTCTCGTCCACCGGCATCATGCCGGCCGAGATCTTCCACTCGGCCGGGGCGCTGTGGCACGACATTCACGGCGCCCCGGCCGAGCCGGCCTTCCGCGTGCGGACGGTATCGCTCGACGGCGCCCCGGTCCGCACCCCGAGTGGCCTGTCGGTCATGCCCGGCGGATCGATCGACGTAGTCGAGCACACCGATATCCTGATCGTGCCGACCTCAGGGCTCGAGCTCGATCTCAAGCTGGTCGAGAACAGCGCGCTCCTCCCCCATCTGCGCCGCCATTACGAAGCCGGCGCCTATGTCGTCGGCGTCTGCATGGGGGCGGCCTATCTCGCCGAGGCGGGCCTGCTCGACGGCCGCATCGCGACGACGCACTGGGCGGTGTGCGAGTCCTTCGTCGCCCGCTATCCGCAGGTACGCTGGCAGCCCGAACTGTTCGTCACCGAGGATTCGCGCGTGCTGTGCAGCGGCGGGATCGGCGCCTCGATCGATGTGAGCCTCTATCTGGTCGAGAAGCTCTGCGGTCATGAGGTCGCCGTGCAATGCGCCCGGGCGCTGCTGCTGCCGATGCCGCGCGTCTATCAGTCCGGCTATGCGATGCTCCCGGTATCGCAGCCGCATGACGATGAACGCATCCGCGCGATCGAGACCTTCCTCCAGGCCAATTTCCGCCGCGACATGCCGACCCGCATGCTCGCCGACCGCGCCGGGCTTGGCGAGCGCACCTTCGTCCGGCACTTCAAGTCAGCCACCGGGCGCCTGCCCGCGGCTTATCTCCAGGCACTGCGCATCGAGGCGGCCAAGGCAATGCTCGAGCGCGACGCGCGGCCGATCCAGTCGATCAGCTCGGAGATCGGCTATGACGATGTGTCCTTCTTCCGCACCCTGTTCAAGCGCGACACCGGCATGACGCCCGCCGAATATAGGCGTGTCTTCGCGCCGCTCAGCGTACGCGGCCACCGCGTGCCGGAACTGAACTGACGCGGCCGCCAGGGCCACATCTTCATCTGGCCGTCACAAAAAGTTCACGCTAGGACGTCCACATCACGCTCGTGATGAGGACACAGACGGGGCACAAACCCCGCCACCAACTAGGCCTGTAAGTGTATCTACCCACCCGATCATCATTCCTGATTGCCCAGCCTGCCCGACATGCCCGCGATCCGCTCCACGCGGACGCGCCCGGACTCGTGCCGGGACGATGGCTGGTGAGCGCCACCCTGCTCAGCCTGGTCACAGTGATCGCGATGATGGCCTGGGAGCATCTGCGGATCGACCCGCTCGCCACGCCGACCCTGTCCTTCATGGCCGTCGCCGCGCTTCTGGCGATCACGGCCTATGTCTATCGCCGCCCCGTGACCCGGGCACAGCGCATCGCCCGGGACGTCAGCGAATATGTCGGCCTCTTCACCCTGATCTCGCTGATGGGCGCGACCGCGACCTATCCGCTTTCCGCCGGCAGCCACGGCTTCGTTGATCCGGCGCTCCAGAAGATCGATGCCCTGCTCCGCTTCAACTGGGTCGCCTGGTATGATGTCGTCGCGGCGCACCGCTCGCTGCAGTTGCTCGGGACTGCCGCTTATCAGAGCATCTACGTCTCGCCCGCGATCCTGCTCGGCTATTTCGCCTGGACCGGGCATCGCGCTTCGGCGCGCGCCTTCATCGCGGCGTTCTGGGTCGCGGCAGTGCTGTCGCTGTCGCTCTTCCCCTTCCTGCCTGCCGAGGGCCCGCTCGCGTTTCTCTGGCGCGGGCCGATCCCGTACATGCCCGAGAGCGCGCTCTACCAGATGTCGCTGATCCCCGAGCTGCGCCGGCACGGCATCAGCCATGTCGATCTCGGCGCGCTGCGCGGGCTGGTGTCGGCACCGAGCTTCCACACCGCGAGCGCGATCCTCTATGTCGCCGCCGCCTGGCCTTTCCGCCGACTGCGCTGGCCGCTGCTGGCGATCAATGTCGCGATGCTCCTGTCGACACCAGTCGAGGGCACCCATTATCTCACCGACATGATCGCCGGCGCCCTGGTCGCGGTAACCGCGCTCGGCATCGTCGCCGAGCTGCGATTCCGCCTGGCGGCCAACGAACCCGCCGCCTGAAAGGCTCGGGGCCGTCACTTGACGATGGCGAGCTTCGTTCCGCCCCGGTAATGTCGCGCCGATCCCGAGTCCGGGTTCCTCCATCCACTCGGCGATCGACCTTCACCCCCAGGGAGTCCAAGCATGAGCACGATCAAGACCAAGGACGGCACTGAGATTTTCTACAAGGACTGGGGGACCGGCCAGCCGATCATGTTCCATCATGGTTGGCCGCTGACGGGTGACGACTGGGACGCCCAGATGCTGTTCTTCCTCGGCGAGGGCTATCGCGTGATCGCGCATGACCGCCGCGGCCATGGCCGTTCGAGCCAGCCGAGCTTCGGCAACGACATGAACACCTATGCCGACGACGTCGCGGAGCTGACCGCAGCGCTCGACCTCAAGGACGCAGTCCATATCGGCCATTCGACCGGCGGCGGCGAAGTCGCTCGCTATCTCGGCCGCCACGGGACGTCGCGCGTCGCCAAGGCAGTGCTGGTCAGCGCGGTGCCGCCGATCATGGTCAAGAGCGAAGCCAACCCCGGCGGCACGCCGATCGAGGCGTTCGACGATCTCCGCCGCCAGCTCGCGGCGAACCGCGCGCAATTCTACAAGGACGTGCCCTTCCCCTTTTACGGCTTCAACCGCGAAGGCGCGACGATCTCGCAGGGCGTGATGGATCATTGGTGGCTGCAGGGCATGATGGGCTCGGCCCAGGCGCATTATGAATGCATCAAGGTCTTCTCGGAGACTGATTTCACTGAGGACCTGAAGAAGATCGACGTCCCCTGCCTGATCCTGCACGGTGACGACGACCAGATCGTGCCCTATCAGGATGCCGGCGTGCTTTCCGCCAAGCTGGTGCAGAAGCCGACGCTGAAGATCTACCCGGGCTATCCGCACGGCATGCTGACGGTGCATGCCGATGTCCTGAACGCCGATCTGCTCGCCTTCATCAAGTCATGAGCGACCCGGCCGCCCTTATCGCCCGGCTGGGGCTCGCCCCCCACCCCGAGGGCGGCTGGTATCGCGAAACCTTCCGCCAGCCCGCAGCCGAAGGCGGTCGCGGGCTGGCGACCGCGATCCTGTTCCTGCTCGAGGCGGGGCAGCGTTCGCACTGGCACCGCGTCGATGCGGCCGAGCTGTGGCTATGGCATGCCGGCAGCCCGCTGGCGCTGCTGATCGATGATGGCGAACGCCGGGAGCATCTGCTGGGCGGAAATGTGCTGGCGGGCGAGATGCCACAGGCCATCGTCCCGACGGGGGCGTGGCAGTCCGCCGAGGCAAGGCACGGCTGGGCGCTGGTCAGTTGCGTGGTAACGCCCGCGTTCGAGTTCTCCGGCTTCGAACTCGCGCCCAAAGGCTGGCAGCCGGGTTAGGCCGCTTCAACCGCCATCAGCGCTTCGGCATATTTCGCGTCATTGGCGTGAAACAGCGGGTTCGCCGGGAAGCTCTTCTCGGTCAGCTTCAGATCGTTGAGGCCGGCAAGCTTGAAGGTGCCGATCTTCTCTTCGCGCGGCGGCTTGCCGTCGCGATCGATCGCCACGGCATCGATGAACAGGTCGCCATGCTTGGTGTAGATCACGTGCGGCGCGAGCGTCATCGTCACGCGGTTATAGGTCGCGACGATGCATTGCTGGCGCACGATCGCTTCGAAAATCGTCGGAACGGGGCCACTCGGTGCGCCCTTATCGCTGTCTGAGGGTAGCTTCATGGGAGCTCCTATACATTAAAATGCTGCATCGCAGCAAGCAACGATCGACGAAACGCTATGGTGCGAAACAAAATGGGATCGGAACCGCCGGCGGGCCTCGTCGGTTCGGGTTCGGCAACAAGGCGAGGATCAGGATCATGACGGAACCCAAGGAAATCGAAGCGAAAATGTGGAAAGCGCTACGCGCCGACATGACGCTGATGCTCGGGCTCGAAGGTGTCGCCGATGGCCACGCCCAGCCGATGACAGCGCAATTCGTGGATGATGAAGATCGCGGCCCGATCTGGTTTTTCACCTCGAACGAGGCAAAGCTCGTCCAGGAACTCCGCCAGAGCAGCAACGGAGTCGCGCATTTCGTGTCCAAGGGGCATGACCTTTTCGCGACGATGCATGGCAATCTCGTCGCCGATAATGATCGTGCGACGATCGAGCGGCTGTGGAATCCGTTCGTCGCTGCCTGGTTCGAGGGCGGCAAGGACGATCCCAAGCTCCAGCTGCTCCGCTTCGATCCGGAACGCGCGCAGATCTGGCTCAACGATTCCAGCCTGCTCGCCGGCGTCAGGATGATGCTCGGGCGAGATCCCAAACAGGACTATAAGGACAAGGTGGCAGAGGTCGCGCTAAGCTGACGCCGCAATGGTTGCGATAAGGGCGGGGGCGGCTATGCGGGACGGATGACCGACGGCCTGCCCCTTCCCCGCCGTTACCTCGCGATCGGCGCGCTGTCGCTCGGCAGCGCGCTGATCATCATCGATGGCGGTGTCGCCAATATCGCGCTGCCGACCATCGCGCACGACCTGCACGTCGACAGCAGTTCGGTGGTCTCGATCGTCACGATCTACCAGCTGATGCTGGTCATGCTGCTCCTCCCTTTCGCCGGGCTCGGCGAGCGGATCGGGCTGAAACGCCTGTATCAGGGCGGCCAGCTCGTCTTCACTGTCGCGACCTTGCTCTGTTTCTTCGCCAAGAGCTTGCCCTTCCTGCTCATCGTCCGCGCGGCGCAGGCAATGGGCGCGGCCGCGGCGCTCAGCGTATCGTCGGCACTGATCCGCTCGACCTATCCGGCGAAATCGCTCGGCAGCGGGCTCGGCATCAATTCGTCGATCGTTTCAGCCTCGGCGGCGCTGGCACCGTCACTCGGCGGCTTCGTGCTCGGCGTAGCGCCATGGCCTTGGGTGTTCGCCAGCGCCATTCCCTTCGCGATCGGCTCGCTGATCCTCGGCCGCTCGCTGCCTGATCCGCGCCCGCGCGACGACATCCCGTTCGACGTGCCCGGCGCCATTCTCTGCGCGGCGATGTTCGGGCTGGTCATCGGCGGGCTCGAAAGCGGAGTCCATGGCGACAGCCCGGTGGTTTCCGGCGCGGTCGTGCTGGCCGGTGCGCTGGTCGGCGTGTTTTTCGTCCGGCGCGAACGCGGCGAGCCCAATCCGATCCTGCCGATCGACCTGCTCGCCCGGCCCGTCCTCGCACTGTCGGCGATCGGCGCCTACACCGCCTTCATCGCCTCCATGACGCTGATCATCTCGATGCCCTTCCGTCTCCAGCACGAGTTCGGCTTCACCCCGCCGGAAATGGGAATCCTGATGGCGCCCTGGCCGCTGACCAATGTCGTGGTCGCCCCGCTGACGGGCTGGCTCTCGAACAAGGTCCCGGCGGGGATCCTCGGCGGCGTGGGCATGGCGATCGCGATCTTCGCTTTGATCATGATCGCCTTCATGCCGGCGCACCCGAGCTATTTCGACGTGATCTGGCGCATGGCGCTGTGCGGATCGGGCTTCGGCACGTTCCTGCCGCCCAATGCCCGGCTGATCATCGGTTCCGCCCCGCGCGAACGCGCCGCCGCGGCGGGCGGGCTGATCTCGACGATCCGCTTGCTCGGCCAGACCTCGGGCGCGACCCTGGTCGCCGCCCTGCTCGCGCTCGGCATCGGCACCGGCATGACCCCGCCGCTGGTTGCGGCCGGCCTTGCCCTGATTGCCGGGCTCTGCAGCGTCGCCCGCCTGCGCCCCTCGATCCGCAATCCGCAGCGCGAGGAAACCCAGGATGTCCAGCCGGCCGCGCAGGTCCGGTGATTTTCGTCTTGTTGCCGCCCCGTTAAGCAGGACATGAACCCAGGAAATTCATCTCGCTCGACCTAGACCGGCGGCCTGTCACGGGAGAACAGACATGGCCACCGAGTATCGTCGTACCCTGATCATTGGACTTGCCCTGGCGGCGACCGCGCCCTGGATCATCGGCGCGACCACCAGCAACAGCGACAAACCCAGCAACAACACCATCGTATCGATTACCGGCACCGGCGTCAGCCAGCAACAGGCGCAACTCATCACCATCAATGCCGGGGTCAGTTCCTTCGGCACCAATGCCAGCGACGCGATGCGGCAGAATTCGACCGCGATGGCCAATATCCGCGCCGAACTGCGCCGCGCCGGCATCGATCCCAAGGACATCCGGACCCAGGGCATGCGCCTGTCCCCGGGCAACAAGTACGAGAATCACGAAGAGATCAAAGGCTTCAACGTGATCCACAATGTCTCGATCGTGTTCCGGGATATCGACAAGAGCGGCCCGGTGCTCGACACGCTCGTCAAGGCAGGCGCGAACCAGATCGACGGCCCGCGCTTTTCGACCGATGCCGACAAGCGTGTCACTGAAATCGCCCGCATCGCAGCGATCCGTGATGCGAATGAGCGGGCACAATATTATGCCCGGAACCTTGGCCTCAGGGTGAAACGGATCGTCACCATGCGCGACAGCCAGGGCTTTGCCTCGAGCGAGCCGGTCGCTGCGATGCGGATCGATGCGGCACCCGGCGGTACCGAGATCTCCGAGGGCCAGGATGTCGTGCGTGTCTCGGTCTCTGCCGAGTATGAGCTGGAGAAATAGGCGCTGATCAGGGTTTGGGATCAGGGTTTGGGCGCTGCCTTCTCTTCGGCCAGGTAGCCTGCGCTGAACGTCGCACGTTCCTTCGCGACCGGCAGCAATGTCGGGTAGAATTGCACGAAGGTCGTGTCGACGGCGGCGTGCGCCTGGTGGCAGGCATAGCAGCTCGCTTCATAGCCGACCATCGTCGCCGGCTTCGCGCCATCAAAGCCGAAAAAGCCCCAGCCGCCCTTGAAGCGCTTGCTGTCATGGACATGAACCTCGATCCCGACCGGATCGCCCGACTGGAACGCGCCATGCTGGTTGATAGAGCCCTTCGAGGTGCTGCGCCTTATCTCCAGCACGAGCATCGTGCCTTCGGGCCAATGGCCGGTCTTCAGAAAAGTGGCATGGCTTTCCGGATCGACGAAGACATTGTCGAACGGCTGGTCAGTGGCGGCATTGGCCTGGGCGTTGTAGCTCATGCCGTGCCCTGAGGTGAGGAAGGTCCAGCTCCGATAGTCGGTCGGGAAGAGCAGTTCGCCCCTGTCAGTGAAGCGCGCCGCGCCCGACATGTCGGGTTTTCCACCAGCAATGGCGACCGAGGCAATCAGGGCGGCAGCGCCGCCAAGCGCCAGATATTTTCCAAAGGCCCGCATCGTCACTCTCCTGATCTGGAAAGCGGCGAGCATAGTGGATCATGGACGTGACGGCCTTGCCGACTATCCTGCCGTTTCGGACATTGGCGGCCGATGATGTCGTGCCCGCGTCACCCGGGGCGCTTCGCCATGCGCGCGGGCATAGGCCCGGCCGAACGCGTCTACGCTGCGATAGCCAGCCAGCCGCGCGACCTCGCCAACCGGCACCGGCCCGGTGCTCAGCAGATCATGCGCCGCCTCCAGCCGCAGCCTTGCGACCAACGCGCCCGGGCTCTCACCCAGGCCCTCTCGGAACATCCGCGAGAGTTGGCGCTCGCCGATCGCCGCGCGCGCCGCGAGCGCGGGCAGCGACAGATCGCCGTCGAGATTGGCGGCGATCCACGCGACCAGATCAGCCAATCGCCGCGGCGCCCGAGCCTGGACGCGCGACGCTTCGGAATATTGCGGCTGCGGCCCGGCGCGCAGGCTGTGCACGACCATCTCGCGCCCGACCTCCAGCGCCGCGCCCGGGCCGAGATCGTCACGGACCAGCGCCAGCGCAAGATCGATCCCGGCGCAGACCCCGCCCGAGGTAAAACAGGGGCCGTCCTCGATATAGATGCAATCGGCCTGCATCCGGACGGCCGGGAAGCGGCGCTGGGCATCGGCGAGGAAGCGCCAATGCGTGGTCGCCTGCCGCCCATCGAGGGCACCGGTGGCCGCCAACCCGTAGAAACCGGTGCAGACCGAGGCGAGCCGTCGCGTCGACCCGAGCCGCGTCTTCAACCACGCCACCGCGGCGACCCCGACATCGGTTTCGCGCAAGGTCGCGCCGCCCGGAACGATGATCGTGTCATAGTCAGGCGCGTCGGCGAACAGCCGATCCGGCAGGATCCGCAACCCCGCCTCGGTCCTGATCGGGTCGCGCATGGCCGCGACGACCTCAATCGCATAACCGGGTCGCGCGGGATCGAGTACCGTCGCGGTCGAGAACACCTCGAGCGGCCCCGCAAGATCGACGCCATTGACCCCGTCGAACGCGACCAGGCCCACCCGCCGCGCGGCGGGCAGGCCTTGCCGGCTCAAAACACCGCCTTGCCGTCGCCGCCCATCATTGCCTTGCGGACGAGCGGGATCGGCGGGCCGCCATAGCTCAGGAACTGGTCGTGGAATTGCTTCCACGCCGCCCGCCCGCCGCGCGTCGCGGTCCAGTCATCACGCAGCTTGCGGATCATCAACTTGCCCATCGTGTAATTCAGATAGGCGGGATCATAGGTGCCCCGCGCCGCCTGCTGCTTCGCCGTGCCCTCGTCCTGGTAGCATTCCTTGACGAACATCGCGCGCGACTGATCCTGGGTCATGCCGTGCGCATGCAGGCCGATCGCCGAGAGGAAGCGGCAATTGCGCAGCAGCGCCTCGGAGAGCTGGCCGACATGCGTCTCCGCATCGCCATTGTTGAGGCCGGCGTCCCACATCATCTCCTCGGCATAATGCGCCCAGCCTTCGGCAAAGGCATAGCCGACGAAAAGCCGCCCGAAGAGCGAGGGCGAGCGGTTGGCGTGGAGGAACTGGACGAAGTGGCCAGGCATCACCTCATGCACCGAGGTGAAGAGCAGATTGCCATAGCCGGGCACGAACGCATCCTGCTCGGCCTTGGGCCAGGCGGGATCGGGCGGCGAGATATAATAGACTGAGGCCACGCCCTTATCGAACGGCCCGGGCGGATCGATATAGGCCGAGTTCTGTCGGTTATAGGGCGGGCTCTCCTCGACCAGCGCCTGCTCCGTGCCGGGGATGGAGACCAGATCATGCGCGATGACGAAGGCGCGCAGATCGGGGATCATTTTCCGCGCGGCCGCGACCGGCCCCCCATCGGCCTTGTGCGCGCCCATCTTCTGCGTGCAGGCGACGATCGTCGCACCGGGATCGTACCTGGCGCAGGCGTCCTTCAGCGCAGCCTGGTTGCGTGCCAGATCAGCCTTGCCCGCCGCTTCCAGCGTATCGAGCGGCACATCGACGCCCTCGGTGAGCTTCACCATCCGCGAGAATTTGTCGGCACCGAGCGCGAAACCCTGGGTGGCGGTGCCGCGCTGGCTGTCGAGCCAGGTCGCGAGATCGGCCATCGCCTTGGCAGCAGGGACCGCGGCGTCGTCGAACGCCTTCTGGAGCGCCGGATCCTTCACGCTGGCGAACGCCTTTTTCGCGTCGCCAGTGTAATAGTCGGCAAAGCCCTTGAAGCCTGCGGCGCCATAATTGACGAAGCTGAGCGGCATCGGCGTCTTCAGATTGGCCTTGATGTTGGCCGCCGCCGCCGGAACGTTTTTGAAGAACTTGATGACCGCCTTCATCCGCGTCGGCGCATCGGCATAGTTGCGGGCGATATAGGTGTTGGGATCAAGCCCGCCGCCGACATAATAAGCCGGGTTGGTGTGCGGCTGGTCGGCGTCGGTGAGCCAGAACAGTTTGCCCGTGGCGACCGTCACCAGATAATCGCGTTCGAAAGCGTCCTGCTGGCTGAGCTTGCCCGCATCGAAAGCCTTCGCCTTGGCGATCGCATCGTTCAGGAAATCCGCCTGGCGTTTCAGACCGGCCGCGCTCCAGTCGGGCAGTTGCCCGTCGAAATCGTGCCGGCCCTGATAGACCGCGTTGGCGGGATCGAGCTTGAACCAGTCCTCGATGAAGCCGTCGCGGAAATTCTTCCAACTATCGGTCGGCAGCGTGAGAGTGCCCTTGTCGGCCGGTGCAGTGGCCGATGGCCCACATCCCGCCAGCGTCAGCAGCGCGATCCCCGCCAGCAAGACTTTCCGCATTCCCCATTCCTTTGATTCGTTCAGGCTGCGGATGCTGGCAGCTTGTCGCAGTCGGCGCCAGCCCGGGCAGACGTGGCGGTGAAGCGCGCCGAACCCATGACCGTCACCCCCGGACTTGTCCCGGGGTCCATCTCAGCAAGCCACCGAGTCAGTTGTGGTACGATGAATGCCGGAACAAGTCCGGCATGACGTTGCGCGTAATGGGAAGGCGGCCATCCGTCCCCGGGGAGCCGCTTTACTTCGCGTCCTGGCCCTGGACGACCACCTCGTCCGGATTCACCACATTGAGCTTCTTGCGCACCAGCTCATCCACCATGTCCGGATCGGCATGGTGCGGGTCGAGCAGGTCGACCCGGTTCTTCAGTTCGGCGCGCTGCTTGTCGAGCGCAGCGAATTCGGCCTGGCGCTTGACCAGCTGGCGCTTGATGTCGCCATAGGCCAGCGCGCCGTTCGGGCCCATGATCGCATAGCCGCCGAAAAAGGCGCCCACGATCAGCAGCGCCGCCGGCGCCATCGCGCGGCGGAGCATGGTGCGGAAGGTGGAGCGCTTGGCCATTCCACGATTCTCGCATCATGCGACTCGTGGATCAAGCAGGTATTTCACCTGATCAAGCGAATTTTAACCAATCAGGCGCGCAGGACACTCCGTCCAGCGTAGACCGCCGCCTCGTCGAGTTCTTCCTCGATCCGGATAAGCTGGTTGTACTTCGCCAACCGGTCCGACCGGGCGAGGCTGCCGGTCTTGATCTGCCCGCAATTTGTGGCGACCGCGAGATCGGCGATGGTCGCGTCCTCGGTCTCGCCCGAGCGATGCGACATCACGGCGGTGTAGCCGGCGCGCTGCGCCATCGACACTGCCTCGAGCGTCTCGGTCAGCGTGCCGATCTGGTTGACCTTCACCAGAATCGAATTGGCGAGCTCCTTCTCGATGCCCATCTTCAGTCGCTTCGGGTTGGTCACGAACAAATCGTCGCCGACGATCTGGACCTTGTCGCCGATCAAATCGGTCAGCGCCTTCCAGCCGGTGAAATCATCCTCGGCCATGCCGTCCTCGATCGAGAAGATCGGGTATCGGCGGGTGAGATCAGCGAGATAGTCCGCCATTTCATGGCTGGAGAGGATCTTGCCCTCGCCCGAGATATTATATTTGCCGTCCTTGAAGAATTCCGTCGCGGCGCAATCGAGCGCGAGCATCACATCGTCACCGGGCTTGTAGCCGGCCTTTTCGATCGAACTCATGATGAAATCGAGCACATCGCTGGTGGACGCAATGTTCGGCGCGAAGCCGCCCTCGTCGCCGACCGAGGTCGCCAGGCCCTTGTCGTGCAGACCCTTTTTCAGCGTGTGGAAGATCTCCGACCCGCAGCGCACTGCCTCGGCGATCGAGGTGGCGCCGACCGGAACGATCATGAATTCCTGGAAGTCGATCGGATTGTCGGCATGTTCGCCGCCATTGATGATGTTCATCATCGGCACCGGCAGCACATGCGCCGAAACGCCGCCGACATAGCGATAGAGCGGCAGGCCGCGCGCATCCGCCGCCGCCTTGGCCACAGCGAGGCTGACGCCGAGGATCGCGTTGGCGCCGAGCCGGCTCTTGTTCTCCGTGCCGTCGAGCGCGATCATCGCGCGGTCGACATCGCTCTGGTCCTCGGCTTCAAGCCCGAGCACGGTGTCGGCGATCTCGGTGTTGACCGCCTCGATCGCCTTGGTCACGCCCTTGCCGAGATAGAAGCCCTTGTTGCCGTCGCGCAGCTCGACCGCTTCATGCGCGCCGGTCGACGCGCCCGAGGGCACTGCTGCGCGGCCGAAGCTACCGTCATCGAGCAACACATCCACCTCAACCGTGGGGTTGCCGCGGCTGTCGAGAATCTGGCGGGCGTGAATGTCGATGATTGCGGTCACGTTATGATCCTTTTAGCGATCTGTGGTATCTACGAATGCCGGCGCGAGCCTGTATCGGCTATCGTCGGCATCGGCAATTCGTCCCGGTACATGGAACCGGGGCATGCGCTGACCGGTTCATTGTGGACAAGCGAGAAAAGGGCGACAGCATGGCGACCGAAACACCCAAGGCCTCCAAACCAGCCAAGACGGTGAAGAAGGCTGCAACCGCACCAAAGCCCAAGCCGGCAGCCGCCAAGGCCGCCGCGCAGAAAGCCGCCCCGAAAACTTCGGTGCCAAAAGCTGCCCCAAAAGCCGCCGCCGCCAAACCCTCGCCTGCCGCCACTCCCCCCAAACCGGCCCAGCCGAAGAAAGGCCCGACCGTGACCACCACCACAACCGCCGATACCAAGCCCAACGCATCGCAATTGCTCAAGGACAGCGCTGCGAAGCTCACCAAGGAAGCCGGCGAGAAGGCACGCGCCTATGCCGAGGATGGCAAAGCCCGTGCGGGCGGCGCGCTCGACGAGCTGGCGCGGCTGATGACCGAGGCCGCAGGGTCAGTCGACGAGAAGCTTGGCGAGCAATATGGCCAATATGCCCGCGGCGCAGCGGATTCGGTCTCCGGCTTTTCGGATTCGCTCAAGGCGAAGAATCTCGACGACCTGATCGAGGATGCGCGCGGCTTCGTGAAGAAGAGCCCGGCGATCGCGATCGGCACCGCAGCTGCGCTCGGCTTCGTGCTGGTGCGGCTGATCAAGGCCGGTATCGACGCAGCCGACCGCGACGAAGCCTGATCTTCATGCTTGGGGGCTGAGCGAACAGTCCGGGGGAACCATGGCCGAACGACTGCCGGACGACGACAACAGCATCGCGCGCCTGTTCTCGCGATTGATTGACGATGCCGAACGCTTTGTGCGCGCGGAGATCCGGCTGTACCGCGCCGAGTTTCTCAGCCGGGTCGGGGAGGCACGCGTTGCGATCGTGCTGGGCGTGGTAGCGTTGCTGCTCGCGCAATCGGCGATTATCGCCATGGTGCTCGGGCTATTGCTGATCCTCAGGCATCCAGTGGGCGAGGTATGGGCAACGATCATTGTCGTCATCGTCTCGCTGGCGATCGCTGCGCTGCTGATCCAGATTGCCGTTACCAAGGTGCGCAGGATCATCGAGATCAAGGACAAGCCCGAACCGGAGACACGCCATGACGGGTGACGACAATGATCTCGCTATCGCCAAGCGCAGAGCCGAGGCGGCCCGAACCCGCCTGGCCGGTACGCTGGTCGATATCCAGGCCCGCCTCAAGCCGAAGGCGCTCCTCCACGAAGCCGTGCAGGACCTGAAAGAGGCAGCGCAGGAAATCGCGCGTGAGGGGCTGGACAGCCTGAAGCGCCATCCCCTCACCCTGGCCGGCGCGACCGCCGCAATCGGCCTGCTCTTCGCGCGCGGGCCGCTGCGGCACGCGATCGATGCCTATATGGATGAAACCCCCGAGCCGCCCGCGAGTTTGAAACCCAAACGGGCCAATGCCCGACGGAAAGGACCCTCCGAATGAACGCTCCGGCCAAGATCGACAGCGCACCGAAGCGCACCCCGAAAAGTGTCGCCGAAAAGGCGCTGGACACCACGAAAGAGACCGCGCGCGAGGCAGCCCGCCGCACCGCGGAGGGGATCGAAGCGAACCCGCTGGCAGTGCTTGTCGGTGGCGTTGCGCTCGGCGTGCTGGCCGGCGCGGTGCTCCCGCGAACCGACCAGGAGAGCAAGCTGCTCGGCCCGGTCGGCAAGCGCCTGACCGATACTGCATCGGGCGCAGCCCAGGCCGCGCGCGATGCCGGCAAGGCCGAGCTCGATTCGCTCGGCCTCAACAAGGAAGCCGCGCGCGATCAGGTCGGCAAGCTGCTCGACGGGGTGATCAAGGCCATCTCGACCGCAGGCGCCGCCGCTGCGGCCAAGGCATCGAGCGGCAAGGAATAGGTTCACCTTGCCTGAATCCGACTCTAAGGGAGGAGGCGACTCCTCCCTTTGGAAGCGTGATCCATGAGCAAGCTCCACCTCGTCTTCGGCGGTCGCGTCAGCGATCCGCGCGGCCTCGACTTCGACGATCTCGATTCCATCGAGGTCGTCGGCATTTTCCCGGACTATGCCAGCGCCGAGAAGGCCTGGCGCGCCGCCGCGCAGCGCACGGTCGACGATGCCGAGATGAAATATGTGGTGGTGCATCTCCACCGGCTGCTCCAGCCCGATCTGCTGGCGCCGCCCGCAGCCTGATCAGTCCTTCCCCACGATACGGGGGTAGTTTTTGCGCCCTCGATACCGCCACAGCAGCAGTGGCCGGGTCAGCGCCAGGCCGATCAGGAAGCCGCCGACATGCGCGCCCAGCGCGATCGTGCTGCCAAGCCCGGCCAGCGCGAACATCAGCTGCACGCCGATCCACGCCGCCGCGAGCCACAGCACATGCAGCACGCGTGCCGGGATCGGGCCCAGCGCCCTGGCGCGGGTCTCGCCGAACAGCGCCGCATAAGCCGCTATGATCGCCGAGATCGCGCCGCTCGCGCCGATCAACGGCACCGTCGACATTGGCTCGAGCACCCATTGCCCGAATGCCGCCGCATAGGCGCCGATCAGATAGAGGAGCCATATACCCCGGCTGCCCAGGCCAGGCTCGAGCTGGCGCCCGCAATAGAAGAGGACGACCATGTTGAGCAGGAGATGGCCGAAGCCGGCATGTACCAGAGTCGCGCTGAGCGGCGTCAGCCACCAGGGCAGCATATAGCCGGGATCGCCCACCACCGTGGCGCCGGAGGCGAGCGCCGGGATGAAACCGGCAAAGGTCACCGCATAATCCGTGAAGCCGAACAGGGTAATCACCCCCGACACCACGACCGTGGCCGCAGTGATCGCCGATGTGGCGGGAGTGTCGCGCCAGTTGACGATTGTCAGATGAACTCGATCTTCGAGACGAGATAATAACGGTCGCCCGACGGCACCGTCACCTCGACCTCGTCATCGACCTTGCGGCCGATCAGCGCACGGCCAAGCGGCGAATTGTACGATATGCGCCCGCCCTTGGCGTCAGCCTCGGTCTGGCCGACGATCTGGTAGCGGATCGGTTTCTCGTCCTCGTCGAGCAGGGTGACGGTCGCGCCGAACACCACCTTGTCGCCGGACAAGTCGCGCGGATCGATCACCTGCGCGCGGCTGAGCTTGTCCTCGATATCCGAGATCGAAGCCTCGATCTGGCCCTGGCGCTCCTTGGCGGCATGATATTCGGCATTCTCGGAAAGGTCGCCATGCGCGCGCGCTTCCTCGATCGCGTCCACGATGGTCGGCCGCTCCGCTTTGAGGCGCTTCAGGTCCGCATTGAGCTTTTCATAGCCCTCCTGCAGCATCGGCATCTTTTCGACGGTAGCCATCCCTGTTCCTTCGTCCCCGAAAATTCCCTTGTTGGCCGGCCCCTTATAGGACCCGCCCGCACGTCTCTCTCATGTCGGGAATTAATTGTGCGAGTGCGAATAATAGGATTGCAGCGGCCGAACTTCAAGACTTCGCGTCGCAAGCGCCACAATCGCCTGTGCCGCGGCGACACTGGCGGGTGCCGTGGTGAAGTACGGGATCTTCTGCACAAGCGCCGAACCGCGGATCGGTTGCGAGTCCTTGAGGCTCTGCCACCCTTCCGTCGTGTTGAAGATCAGGCCGATTTCATGGTCCTTGATCCGGTCGACGATATGCGGCCGGCCCTGCGCCACCTTGTTGACCCGCTCGACCTTCACGCCGTTCGCGGTGAGATAATCCGCGGTGCCGCCGGTCGCGACAATGACGAAACCATGCTCGGCAAGCTGGCGAACCGCGGGCAGGATCACAGGCTTGTCGCTGTCCTTCACGCTGACGAACAGCGTGCCCGATTTCGGCAGGACGGTCCCTGCCCCGAGCTCGGCCTTGGCGAAAGCGATGACGAAATCGCTATCGATTCCCATGACTTCGCCGGTCGACTTCATCTCGGGTGACAGCACGGGATCGACACCCGGGAAGCGGTTGAACGGGAACACAGCCTCCTTCACCGCGACATAATCGATCGCGCGATCGATCTTCGGCAGGTCAGCGAGCTTCTCGCCCGCCATCACCCGCGCAGCGATCTTGGCGACCGGCGCGCCGATCGCCTTGGCGACGAACGGCACGGTGCGGCTGGCGCGAGGGTTGACCTCGATCAGATAGACCAGCCCATCCTTGACTGCGAACTGGATGTTCATCAGCCCGACCACCGACAGGGATTTGGCCAGCGCCCTGGTCTGGCGCTCGATCTCGGCGATGATCTCGTCTGAGAGGCTATAGGGCGGGATCGAGCAGGCGCTGTCGCCCGAATGGACCCCGGCCTCCTCGATATGCTGGAGCACGCCGGCGACCGTCACATCGGTGCCGTCGGAGATCGCATCGACATCGACCTCGATCGCATCGCGCAGATATTGGTCGATCAGCACCGGCGAGTCGCCCGAGACCTGGACCGCCGTCTGGATATAATCGTCGAGCTGCGCAGGGCCGTCGACAATCTCCATTGCCCGGCCGCCGAGCACATAGCTTGGCCGCATCAGCACCGGATAGCCGATCCGCTCGGCCACCGCGATCGCCTCGTCGCGGCTGCGCGCGATGCCATTGGCGGGCTGGCGCAGGCCGAGCCGAGTGATCATCGCGGCGAAGCGCTCGCGATCCTCGGCCAGGTCAATCGCGTCGGGCGATGTGCCGAGGATCGGGATCCCCGCCTGTTCAAGCGCATGCGCGAGGTTGAGCGGCGTCTGGCCGCCGAACTGGACGATCACGCCGACCAGTGTGCCCTTGGATTGCTCGACATGGAGGATTTCGAGCACATCCTCGGCGGTCAGCGGCTCGAAATAGAGCCGATCCGAGGTATCGTAATCCGTCGACACCGTCTCCGGATTGCAATTGACCATGATTGTCTCGTAGCCCGCCTCGGCCAGCGCGAAGCAGGCATGGCAGCAGCAATAATCGAACTCGATCCCCTGCCCGATCCGGTTCGGTCCACCGCCCAGGATCACGATCTTATTGCGGTCGGTAGGCTGGCTCTCGCATTCGGGCTCGCCGAAGCTCGGCGCTTCATAGCTCGAATACATGTACGGCGTCTTCGCCTCGAATTCGGCGGCGCAGGTGTCGATCCGTTTGAACACGGGCCGCACGCCGAGCTTCTGGCGATGCTTGCGCACTTCGTCCTCAGTCACGCCACCGGTCATCGCGACCACCGCCTCATGGATCAGCCCTGACCCGCGCGCGATACCGCGGTCCATGCCGCCGTGCAGATTGGCCGATTTGAGCGCGAGATAGGCCAGGCGCTTGTCGCTGAAGCCCATTGCCTTCAAGCGCCGCATCCCCGCCGCATCGCGCGGCAGGCCGCCCCGGCACACTTCTTCCTCGGCCGCGATGATCTCTGCGATCCGCTCCAGGAACCAGGGATCGTAGAAGGTGATCGCGTGGATCTCGGCGATGGTGAAACCCTCGCGCAACGCCTGCGCCGCGACCAACAGTCGGTCGGGCGTCGCGCGCGCCAATGCCGCCTCGATCACTGCGCGCGGCGCGCCGGCGAGTGCATCGACCTGGTTGAAACCGGACAGCCCGGTCTCCAGCCCCCGCAACGCCTTTTGCAGCGATTCATGGATGTTGCGCCCGATCGCCATCACCTCGCCGACCGACTTCATCGCTGTCGACAGGATCGGCTCGGCGCCCTTGAACTTCTCGAAGGCGAAGCGCGGGATCTTGGTGACGACATAGTCGATCGTCGGCTCGAACGAGGCCGGGGTCGCGCCGGTGATGTCGTTGATGATCTCGTCGAGCGTATACCCCACTGCCAGCTTGGCCGCGACCTTGGCGATCGGGAAGCCGGTCGCCTTGGAAGCAAGCGCCGAGGAGCGCGACACGCGCGGGTTCATCTCGATCACGACCAGCCGGCCATCCTTAGGATTGACCGCGAACTGGACGTTGGAACCGCCTGTTTCCACGCCGATTTCACGCAGCACCGCGATGCTCGCGTTGCGCATGATCTGATATTCCTTGTCGGTCAGCGTCAGCGCCGGCGCGACAGTGATGGAGTCGCCCGTGTGAACGCCCATCGGATCGATATTCTCGATCGAACAGATGATGATGCAATTGTCGTGGCGGTCGCGCACGACCTCCATCTCATATTCCTTCCAGCCGAGCACTGATTCCTCGATCAGCACCTCGGTTGTCGGCGAGGCATCGAGCCCGCCGCGGACGATATTCTCGAATTCCTCGCGGTTGTACGCGATGCCGCCACCGGAGCCGCCCATGGTGAACGAAGGCCGGATGATCGTCGGCAGGCCGACATGCTCCAGCGCGGCGAACGCCTCGTCCATGCTGTGCGCGATCCGCGAGCGCGGGCTTTCGAGCCCGATCTTGTCCATCGCATCGCGGAACTTCAGCCGGTCCTCGGCCTTGTCGATCGCCTCGGCATCAGCGCCGATCATCTGCACGCCGTATTTCGCCAGCGTGCCGTCATTGAACAGGGCAAGCGCGGTGTTGAGCGCCGTCTGCCCGCCCATCGTCGGGAGCACGGCGTCAGGCCGCTCCTTGGCGATGATCTTGGCGACGATCTCGGGGGTGATCGGCTCGACATAAGTCGCATCGGCGAGCTCGGGATCAGTCATGATCGTCGCCGGGTTCGAATTGACGAGGACGATGCGATAGCCCTCCTCGCGCAGCGCCTTGATCGCCTGCGTGCCGGAATAATCGAACTCGCACGCCTGGCCGATCACGATGGGCCCTGCGCCGATGACGAGGATGGAGGAGATGTCGGTGCGTTTGGGCATTTACTGAAGAGCCGCCATAAAAATTGAGATAAATAGGCCTAGTATTCCGCAAATGGCACCGGCCCGTTCAATTAATTGCCATATTATATCAGATGGGGGCTCGGGCGCCTCCGTAAGATCTTCTGCTGCTTTCAATAGCACGAGGGCTTGGGATGTTTGCTCATTTGAACTCGATCCTTCGATAAGTCCTCGCGCCTCCCTTATAGCGCTTCGCACACCCTCTGCATTGGCTTCAGTGATGCGCCGAACTGCGATTCCGGTCCAAGAGCTACTGTCAATCGCCCCTTCAACATTACGATCAGCCAAAAATGGAGCGAGTGTCGTCGACTTATCAACGGGGTTGACAATCGTCCCTACGCCGTCCTTGGAGCCATATTTGCTCTCAATATAAGCCATGCCGGAGCCAGTTATACGTCCCATTACCGTGTCCGGCGCGCCAGCCAACTCTCGGCCCTCTATTCGGCGCTGAGATGTTAAGTGCTTCATCGCGCGAGACAGCCAACTCGCGTCAGCTGTCAATCCATACCGCCCTTGCAACTCAGCTAGTGATAACCACTCATCGGATTGGTGGCCGTCCTGATATAGGGCAATCAAGATATTCTCGCAGAAATCGGTGAAAGTCATGCGAGAGCACCTTTTGAATCAACCGGTTGCTCGACCTGGCAAGGGCGAATACTGCTCCTCATTGACTGTTCCCGTCTTCCGCCGGCTCTTTCGGATAGACGTTCGGCTTGTCGGTCATCAGCTTGTCGACCGCTGCGAAGGCCTCGGCGAAGCCCGTCATCAGGCGCGCTTCCGCGTCGGGCTTGACCGGGCAGCTCTTGGCGAATTCAGCAAAGGCTTCATGCACTTCCTTGCGCACGGCGGCCGCGCGGTCGGCGGGCGGGTCGTCGAAGCCGAAGCCGCTATTATAGCTCAGCCCCTTGCAGCCCTTGAAGTCCGCCGAGATGCTGCCGCCGGTGTTGCTCTCGCTCGGATGGTAGAACAGGTCCACCTCCGGAATCGCCTTCTCGATCGCGACGCTCCGGTCGCTGTCGTCGCCCGGCTTGTGGCCGATATCGGTGAGCTTCCAGCCCGCGACGTCGACCGCGCTGTCCTGTGCGTTGCCGGGCACCGCCAGGACCGCAGCCAGGGGAAGAACGATAGCCACTGCCACGACCATCCCATAGCGTGGGTTACGGCACGCTTGAATCAGACTGTGGGGACGAGCGGCGGAAGATATGTTACACCAGGGTGTACCATATCTCCGGGCACGGGCGCTCACCACCATATCTTTTGATTTCAGTATCTTATGGCGAATAGCGGACAAAACGCCCGCTACGGACATGGTGCTGGCGGGGTTGCCCATCAACTGCCCTCCCCCGTCTCGGCCATGCAGCCCCAGCCCTCATATTCGACGTCGTACAGGATCTCGATCTGCAGGCATTGCAGCGTCAGCGCCTTGATCGACGCCGGATCGGCCTTTTGCTCGCGCTCCAGGAACAGCGAGATTTCGCCGTCCTCATTTTCCTCGCGCTCAAGCACGGAAAAGCCGAATGTCCCGGCATCGTCCGCGAGCCGCGTCAGGGCGTCATCGCTCCCGGCGAAGCTCACATCGATCGATCGCGCGATCTCCGGGCGATCGCCGTTCCGCGCCAGATTGAGGAGAACCTCCTCATCGGCGAGCAATTCTTCTTCGAGCCGTGCGGGATCGACATCTGGCAGCGTCATTGGCTGTTCCCATCCTCTGCCGGTGCTGGCGGATAGACATTGGGCTTGTCGGTCATCAGCTTGTCGACCGCAGCAAAGGCTTCGGGAAAGCCCGTCATCAGCTCGGCTTCCAGCCCGGGCCTGACAGTCTTGCAGCCCTTGGCGAGATCGACGAAGGCGGCATGGATCTCCTTGCGCGCCACCCCGACGCGATCGCCCGGCGGATCGGGGAGCTCGAAGCCCGAGTTGAGGCTCAGCCGCGAACAGCCCTTGACGCTGAACTCAGCCTGGATGCTGCCGCTGACATTATGCTCGCCCGGGCGATAGATCATGTCGACTTCGGGGATGACCTTTTCGATCGAGACGAGCCGGTTGCTGTCATCGCCCGGCTGGTGGCCGACATCCGCCATGTTCCAGCCATCGACCTGGACCGCACTGTCCTGCGCCATGCCCGCAACGGCCCCCGCGACGGACAGGGCAAGCCCGGCGCCGAGCAGCAGGATCGCGCTGGCCGCACGCAGCTTCATGCTGCCACCAGACTGCCGACGAACTTCTCGAACAGGTAGAAGCTGTCCTGCGGCCCGGGGCTCGCCTCGGGATGATATTGCACGCTGAAGGCGGGCCGGTCGGTCAGCTCGAAGCCGGCATTGGAACCGTCGAACAGCGAGACATGCGTTTCGCGCGCGGTGGCAGGGAGCGTTTCCGAGACCACGGCAAAACCGTGGTTCATCGAAGTGATCTCGACCGCACCGTCGCTCAGCCGCTTGACCGGATGGTTGGCGCCGCGGTGGCCCTGGAACATCTTGGTCGTCTCCGCGCCCACAGCGATCCCGAGCAGCTGATGGCCGAGGCAGATGCCGAACAGCGGAATACGGGTTTCGAGCAGCTTCTGGATCACCGGCACGGCATATTCGCCAGTCGCGGCCGGATCGCCAGGACCGTTCGACAGGAAGATGCCATCCGGCTTCAAGGCCATCACCTGATCGAAGCTGGCGGTCGCGGGAAGGACGCTGACCTTGGCGCCGGCCTTCACCAGGTTACGATAGATATTGTGCTTGGCACCGTAATCGATCGCGACGACGTGGGGCCGGGCGCCCGCCTCGCTCGAAGCATAGCCGAACCCGAGCCGCCAGACGCCACCTTCCCAGCCATAATGCGTCTGGGTCGTCACCGACATGGCGAGGTCCATCCCCTCCAGGCCAGGCCAGGCCTGCGCCATCTCGAGCAGCAGCGGAATATCGAACACGCCGTCCGCCCGGTGCGAGATCACGCCATTGGGCGCTCCGCCGGTGCGGATCCGCCGGGTCAGCGCGCGCGTATCGATCCCGGACAGGCCGATCCGGTCATGCCGCTTCATCCACGTATCGAGCCGCTCGACCGAACGGAAATTGGACGGCGCGGTCACATCCTCACGCACGATCATGCCGAGCGCGTGCGGCTCCTCGGCTTCGACATCATCAGCGTTGGCGCCGACATTGCCGATATGCGGGAAGGTGAAGGTGATGATCTGCCCGGCAAAGCTCGGGTCGGTCATGATTTCCTGATAGCCGGTCATCGCGGTGTGGAAGCAGACTTCGCCGACTGCCTCGCCCTCGGCACCGAATCCGCGGCCCCAGGCGATCTCGCCATTTGCCAGGACCAGAACGCCCGTCGCTCCTGCAGGCGCGGAAATGGGCTTGGCGTCGGCCATCGTGGCGGGCACTCCTTCGGGTTGCGATGTTGCTAAGCGGTGGTCGCTAGAGCCGCGCGGGGGGAGCGTCAATCTGTTAAAACCCCGGTGGTCCGGCTAGGGGTACGGATTACCGAAAAGGATCCATCATGATTCGCGACGACATCAAGGCTGCACTCATCACCGCGATGAAGGGCGGCGACAAGGAAGGCACCGCTACGCTGCGCCTGATTCAGTCAGCGATCAAGAACCGCGATATCGAAGCGCGTACCGGCAAGGCGCCCGAGGATGACGATACATTGGTGGTCGAAGTGCTGCAGAAGATGGTCAAGCAGCGCCGCGAATCGATCGAGATGTTCGTGAAGGGCAACCGCCAGGAACTCGCCGATGCGGAGAGCGCCGAGGTCGCGGTGATCGAGCGCTTCCTGCCGCAGCAGATGAGCGACGCGGAAACCAGCGCCGCGATCGAGGCGATCAAGGTGGAGCTGGGCGCGAGCGGCATGAAGGATATGGGCCGGGTCATGGCCGAGCTTAAGGCACGGCATGCGCAGACGCTGGACATGAGCAAGGCGAGCGGGCTGGTGAAGGCGGCGCTGTCGTAAAGTGGCGGAGGCTGGAAGTCCCGACAGCGGTGACTCAGCGCCTCCCCTCCCGCCTGCGGGAGGGGACCGAGGGGTGGGCGCCCGGTTTCGGCTGGGAAGGCCGACGGCGAGGGCGCGCGACCTGCGGAGTGAGCCAAGCCTGCATGAGGAGCTCTTGTGGCTGAAGCTCAAAGGCGGAAGGTTGAGTGGTCTGAAGTTCAGCAGGCAAATGCCAATTGCGGGATATTTCGGCGATTTCGTGTGCCGAGCGAAGCGGCTGATCGTCGAGCTTGATGGTAGCCAGCATGCCGAGGCAAATGCTTACGACGCTAAGCGCACCTCCGCGCTCGAAAGCGCTGGCTACCGGGTCATTCGCTTCTGGAACAATGATCTGACGTCGAACATGGATGGGGTGCTGGAGACTATCGCTGCCGCTGCGGGCGTGGCTGGCCGGGAGCCCACCCCCGGCCCCTCCCGCAAGCGGGAGGGGGGAAGAAGAAGCAGGCGCGCTCCTGGCGACGTGCAGCCATGAGTCTCTCCCCCCAATTCCTCGACGAGCTCCGCGCCCGCACCCTGCTCTCCGCGCTGATCGGCCGCACCACCAAGCTGCAAAAGGCCGGGCGGGAATTCCGCGCCTGCTGTCCCTTCCACAACGAGAAGTCCCCCAGCTTCTACGTCAATGACGACAAGGCGTTTTACCACTGCTTCGGCTGCGGCGCGCATGGCGATGCGATCCGCTGGCTGACCGATCAGCGTGGCCTGCCCTTCATGGATGCGGTCAAGGAGCTGGCCCAGGCCGCGGGCATGGAACTGCCCGCCATGGACCCGCGCGCGGCCGAGAAAGCCGAGCAATCGAAAGGCCTGCACGATGTGATGAAGGCGGCGGCCGACTGGTTCGAGACCCAGCTCGGCGGACTCGACGGCGGCGAAGCGCTGGCCGTGCTCAAGAAACGCGGCGTCTCCGACAAGGCCCGCCGTGACTTCGGCCTCGGCTTCGCGCCCGATTCCCGCGGCAAGCTGCGCACTGCGCTGCGCGATTTCGGTGATGCCATGCTGATCGAGGCCGGCCTGCTCATCTCGGTCGACGGCAAGGAACCCTATGACCGCTTCCGCGGCCGGCTGATGATCCCGATCCGCGATCCGCGCGGCCGCACCATTGCGTTCGGCGGACGGATCATCGGAGAGGGCGAGCCCAAATATCTCAACTCGCCCGAGACCCCGCTCTTCGACAAGGGCCGCAGCCTCTACAATCTCGATCGCGCCGCTGCCGCCTCGCGTAAATCCGGCCGGGTGCTGGTGGTCGAGGGCTATATGGACGTCATTGCCCTCGCCCAGGCCGGTTTCGGCGAGGCAGTCGCCCCGCTTGGCACCGCGCTCACCGAGCAGCAGCTCGAACGGCTGTGGCGCCTCACCGATGTGCCGATCCTCTGCTTCGACGGCGATTCGGCGGGACAAAAAGCCGGGATCCGCGCCGCCAACCGTGCCCTGCCGATGCTGGCCCCGGGCCGCAGCCTCGCCTTCGTCACGCTCCCCGCAGGCGTCGATCCGGATGATTTCGTGCGCGCCAAGGGTGCGGCCGCCTTTGCGGCCCTGCTCGAAAAGCCCGAGCCGCTGGTCGATCGGCTCTGGGCGCACGAGCTCGCCGCCGAGCCGCTCGACACGCCCGAACAGAAAGCCGGGCTCAAGCAGCGCTATACCGGCCTCGCGCAGGCCATCACCGACGCCGATGTCCGCACGCAATATCTTGCCGAGTTCAACCGCCGCTTCGACGCGCTTTATGCCCGCACCCGCGCGCCCTTCGTTCCTTTCGAGCGCAGCAAGCGGAAACCCGGCCAGCCCTGGAAAGCGCCCGACATTCCCGTCACCGAGGCCGCGAAGGGTGTTCGTGCCGGGGGGATCGACCGGATTCTCGCCAAGGCGGTACTTGCCGGGCTGATCCGTCACCCGGCCGAAATCGCCCGCCATATGGAGGTTCTGGGCTCGCTCAAGCTCGCTGACGGCGCGCTCGGGCGGCTGTTCGAAGCGGTCGTCGATCTCGCTGTTGAAGATCAAGCGCTTGATAGCGAGCGCCTGCTCACCATATTGGCGAAATCAGGATTCGATATAATTGCCAGCGATCTGTTACGGGCCGATCAATTATCGTGTTCGTTCACGCAGAAGGACGCCGAGCCGGCGCGAGCGCGAGAGGATCTTGACGAGGCGATCGCCATCCTGGTGGCCCGCCCCGAAGTGGACGCCGCGCTGGCGGAAGCAACGATGGCCTTGATGACGGGTTATACGGATGAAGCCTTTGAACGACAGGTTTCGCTGGTGAAGGAACAACAGGCGCTCGACGCACGACTTGCAAATCTGGTGCAAGCGAACGAAGACGCCAGAGCTTTTAGTGCTGAGGGCAATTGATGACGAAGATTAACGGTGGCGGTAGCGATGACGGCGTGGAAGTGACCGACGCTCCGCTGATCGACTTGAACGACGCGTCGATCAAGAAGCTGGTCGCCCGCGCCAAGAAGCGTGGCTACATCACCTATGAGCAGCTCAACGAGGCGCTGCCGCAGGACCAGATGTCATCCGATCAGCTCGAGGATGTGATGTCCGCGCTGAACGAGATGGGCGTCAACATCGTCGAGAATGACGAGGCCGGCGAAGACGGCGAAGAGTCGGAGCAGCCCGAGGACGAGGTCGAATCGGTCGATTCGTCCGAGGAAAGCGCGCCGACGCTCGAGACCAAGAAGAAAGAGGTCATCGATCGCACCGACGATCCGGTGCGCATGTACCTGCGCGAGATGGGCGCGGTCGAGCTGCTCAGCCGCGAGGGCGAGATCGCCATCGCCAAGCGCATCGAGGCCGGCCGCGACACGATGATCCTCGGGCTGTGCGAAAGCCCGATCACCTTCAACGCGATCATCGACTGGTCGACCGCGCTCAACGAGGGCACGATGCAGCTGCGCGAGATCCTCGATCTCGACGCGATGCTCTCCAAGGACCCCGCGCCTGAATCGCTGACTGACGATGACGACGCGTCGGGCGAGATTTCGGAAAAGACTGCCGGTCCGTCCTTCAAGGAAGAGGAGGAGCCCGAAGAGGCCCCCGCCGAGGAAGAAGAGGATTCGATGCAGGAGCGGCGCACGCCGCGCCAGTCCGACGACGAGGAAGAGGACAATACCCTCAGCCTCGCGCAGATGGAGGAGCAGCTCAAGCCGCATGCGCTCGAGCGCTTCGCGAGCATCACCTCGCTCTACAAGAAATTCTCCAAGGTCCAGCAGCAGCGGCTCGACGCGATGTCGGCCGGCGGCGAACTGTCGAACGCGGACGAGCGCAAATATCAGAAGCTGCGCGAGGAACTCACGGCCGAAGTCGAGAGCGTCCAGTTCCACAACGCCAAGATCGAATATCTGGTCGACCAGCTCTATGCCTTCAACCGGCGCCTGACGGCGCTGGGCGGGCAGATGCTGCGCCTCGCCGAACGCCACAAGGTGCCGCGCAAGGATTTCCTCGATCGCTATATCGGCCATGAGCTCGACGAGCAGTTCCTGCCGAGCGTGTCGAAGCTCGACAAGAAATGGACTGCCTTCGTCGCCAATGAGAGCGACGCGGTCGACCGGATCCGGGTCGAGATCTCGGAGATCAGCCAGGCGACCGGCATGTCGCTCGGCGAGTTCCGCCGCATCGTCAACATGGTCCAGAAGGGCGAGCGCGAGGCGCGCATCGCCAAGAAGGAAATGGTCGAGGCGAATCTGCGGCTCGTGATCTCGATCGCGAAGAAATACACCAATCGCGGCCTTCAGTTCCTGGATCTCATCCAGGAGGGCAATATCGGCCTGATGAAGGCGGTGGATAAGTTCGAATATCGCCGCGGCTACAAATTCTCGACCTATGCCACCTGGTGGATCCGCCAGGCGATTACCCGCTCGATCGCCGACCAGGCGCGGACGATCCGCATTCCGGTCCATATGATCGAGACAATCAACAAGCTGGTGCGGACCAGCCGCCAGTTCCTCCACGAGCAGGGCCGCGAGCCCACGCCCGAGGAAATGGCCGAGCGGCTGAGCATGCCGCTCGAGAAGGTCCGCAAGGTGATGAAGATCGCCAAGGAGCCGATCTCCCTCGAAACGCCGATCGGCGACGAGGAGGATTCGCATCTCGGCGATTTCATCGAGGACAAGAACGCGATCATCCCGGTCGACGCGGCGATCCAGGCGAACCTCAAGGAAACGGTCACTCGCGTCCTGGCCAGCCTCACCCCGCGCGAGGAGCGCGTGCTCCGCATGCGCTTCGGCATCGGCATGAACACCGATCACACGCTCGAAGAGGTCGGCCAGCAATTCTCGGTGACGCGCGAGCGTATCCGCCAGATCGAGGCCAAGGCGCTGCGCAAGCTCAAGCACCCGAGCCGCAGCCGCAAGATGCGGAGCTTTCTCGATCAGTGATAGCGTCATGAATGGCCGTCACCCTGAACTTGTTTCAGGGTCCAACTCTCCACACGCGGCACCCCGCTTGTTGCGAGTTGGATGCTGAAACAAGTTCAGCATGACGGCAGTTTTGGACGATTGAAATCGAGTCCATTTCGGACCTAATTTCCCCGAACGCCGGGTCGCTACCCGGCATAAGGACGCGTCGCGCCCCGCTCAACGCGTCCGGCACGGCCCTCTGCCGTAAGGGAAAATCGGATCGTTACGCCCCTGGCCGCTTTTCACGCACGCTTCGCCGCCGGGATGCCGTCCAATCAAGGTTGAGACAGGCTTAACCCGCTCTACACCATGTCTTTACGCCCTTCGGTATACTCATTCCGCATAAAGGGGCGCGAGCCGGTTTGCCGGTGTTTCAACCCAGCCCCCTGGAGGTTCATGGCTTTCGATTCAGCATTGGAACGGCGCATTGGCGGTAGCTGGGGGACGATCGCCATGCTGGCATCGGATGACGGCAGTGCCACGCACGCAATGACACGCCTGCTCGCCACGCCGCACGTGCCCGTGCGCGATCTGGCGGATGCAGTCCATGCGCTTTGCGCGCTTCATGGCCGGCACCCCGGCGTGATCGACTATGCGCTCGAGCATAGCGGCCAGTCGGCCGCGCAGGACTGGCTCGAATCGGCAGCTGTCGGCTTCACCGACGAACGCGCCTATCTCGCCCGGCTGACCGCCGCCGCCGGCCCCCTGCCCTCGACTCCGGGCCAGGCCGAATCCGAAGCCGCGATTTCGGCGCAGCGTCATGCCCTCGACATGCTCGCCCAGTCGGATCGCGCCGGGTGCGCGACGGGCGCCGCGATCGCGCTGGTGCTCGACTGGACCGCGATCCGCGAGACGCTCGATATCGCCGCGCGCCGTTTCGGTGTGGATCCGCCCGCTTCGACCCTGCCCGACGGGTTCGAAACGGCATCTCTGGTTTCGGCCTTGGCGGAGACGCCGGCGATCGAGCGCGCCATGGCGTTCGGCGCACAGCAGATCCTCGCCCAGCATCGCGGGCTATGGGATCTGCTCGAAGCCCGGGCGAGCGCGCGCAACCACCACCAGTAGAGCTGAGTCTCCCAACCCCGTCCCCTGCCCGTCATTCCCGCGAAAGCGGGAATCCCGCTGCCTCGACGCAGAAAGCAGCAGAGAAGCGGGATCCCCGCTTTCGCGGGGATGACGATGGAGGCAGGTTCCGACGGACCTGAAGACTCGCGCTTGCGCTGCGGCGCAAAATCCTTCTATCCCAAACCCGATATTCGAAACGGGATTGGACCGGAATGAAGCGCTTCGAAGGCACGCAAAGCTATGTCGCAACCGATGATCTGAAGGTCGCGGTCAATGCGGCCGTCACGCTGCGCCGCCCGCTCCTCGTCAAGGGCGAGCCCGGCACCGGCAAGACAGTCCTTGCCTATGAAATCGCCAAGGCAGTCGGTGCGCCGCTGATCGAGTGGAACATCAAATCCACCACCAAGGCGCAGCAGGGCCTGTACGAATATGACGCGGTCGCGCGTCTCCGCGACGGCCAGCTCGGCGACGAGCGCGTGCACGACATCGGAAACTATATCCGCCGCGGCAAGCTGTGGGAGGCATTCACTGCCCCTGAAGTCCCCGTGCTGCTGATCGACGAGATCGACAAGGCCGATATCGAATTCCCGAACGATCTCCTCCAGGAGCTCGATCGCATGGAGTTCCATGTCTACGAAACCAAGGAGACGGTCCGCGCCGCCGAACGCCCGATCGTCGTGATCACCTCGAACAACGAGAAGGAACTGCCCGACGCGTTCCTGCGCCGCTGCTTCTTCCATTACATCAAATTTCCCGATCGCGAGACGATGCAGGCGATCATCGACGTGCATTTTCCTGGCATCCAGAAGATCCTCGTCACCAAGGCGATGGATATCTTCTACGATGTCCGCGACGTGCCGGGCCTGAAGAAGAAGCCCTCGACCAGCGAGTTGCTCGACTGGCTGAAGCTGCTCCTGCACGAGGACATGCCGCTCGACGTGCTGCAGAACCGCGACCCGACCAAGGCGATTCCGCCGCTGCACGGTGCACTGCTGAAGAACGAGCAGGATGTGATGCTGTTCGAACGCCTTGCTTTCATGGCAAAAAGGCAGGCGAACAAAGTGTAACCGCGAGCGCGGATACACGAGAAGATGCTTTACAAAAAATTAACCAGTCCGGCATACGGTTGATTCGCGGGGGGTACCTCAGGGTGCCCGAGTATGCGTTTTACCTTGTCCTTCCTTGCCGTGCTGGCGTCGGCTTTTGCCATGACGCCCAGCCATGCCTCTTCCCTGCTCGACTATGTCGGCGAATGCGTTCCCTTCGCGCGCGCGGCTTCCGGCATCCAGATCTATGGCGACGCCTGGACCTGGTGGGACCAGGCCGAGGGCAAATATAAGCGCGGCACCGAGCCGAAGGCCGGCGCGGTTATGGTCTTCGCTAAAACCTCGCGCCTGCCGCTCGGCCATGTCGCGGTGATCAGCCGGGTCGTCACCTCGCGCGTCGTCATGGTCACGCATGCCAACTGGTCGCGCTTCGACGGCGAGCGCGGCCATGCCGAGCAGGATGTTACGCTGACCGACGTTTCCCGGGACAATGACTGGAGCCAGGTCATGGTCTGGTATCGCGACCGCGACGGGCTCGGCTCCACGGTCTATCCGGTCTATGGCTTCATCTACGGCACGCCCGCCACGAAGCATGTGTCGAAAGCCCGCCCCGCCGCAGAACTTACCGGCCGCGACCCCGATTATGTCGGCGCGATGATCGACGTCTACGCACGCTGACGCTTGCGCCCTTCGCGCCGCGTGGCATGCTGCCACGCCTGAGGGGATCAGCGATGGCGAAACGGGAGAATTACGGGATCGATGCGCCCGGCGTGGTCCGGAACTTCGCGATCATCGCCGTTGTGCTGCTATCGATCACGGGCTTTGCCTATGTCCATGGCAGCCCCGACTGGCTCGCCCCATTCCTGCCGACGATCCGCCTGACCGGCCTGATCTGCCTTGGCATGATGCTATGGATGATCAGCTCGAGCCTCTGGTTCAAGCAGATCGTCATGCGGCGCCTGCTCGACGAGCATCGGTGGCGTGGCGACGAGCAGGTTCTCGATGTCGGCTGCGGGCGCGGCCTGGTCGCGATCGGCGCCGCCCGCCGGCTCGGTCCGGGCGGCAAGGTCCATGGCCTCGATCTCTGGCAGGCGCGCGACCTGAGCGACAACAATCCCGCCACCGCCACCGCGAATGCCGAAGCGGCGGGCGTCGCCGACCGGCTGGTGATCGACACCGGCGACATGCGCCGGATGCCCTATGCCGATGGCCAGTTCGACGTCATCGCTTCGATGACCGCCATCCACAATATCGACGACAAGCCAGGCCGCACCCAGGCGATCGCCGAGGTCTGGCGCGCCACGAAGGCGGGCGGCCAGATCCTGATCTACGATATCCGCCATGCCGGCGCCTATGCCGATCAGCTTAAGACCCTCGGTGCGGTCGATGTGCGGATGAGCGGCCCGATCCTGCTCTGGGGTGTGTTCGGGCGCCGTTTCTCGGCTATGAAGCCCGCATAGCATCGACCGGCCCTGCACCTGCGGCAAAGGATCCCCAATGCATAGACTGATTGCCGCTGCCTTTGCCCTACCCGTCCTTGTCTTCGCCGCCACGCCCGTCGGCGCGCAACAGGCGCCCGACGCAGGTGCCTGGAAGCTCGAAGGCGATCACACCACCCTGATCCCGGCAAAGATCGCGCTCCCCACCCGCGCCGGCACCCTCTCGCTCTCCAGGACCGGGGAATCTTCCCAGAACGGCAAGGGCGTGGACGATGTCGCCGAATATGAGACGGAAGACCGACAGATATTCGGGACCGCGTTCATCTTCTTCGCAAGCTATGCCGATGCGGCCCTGGCGACCCTTGGCACCGACCGCGCGATTCGCCAGCTTTACGGGCCAGCCGTCATGGTCGACCGGGAAAACGTTACCGCCGTGGACGGCGTCGCCGACGCTGTGATCCACCGCGTCTACGAAAAGGGCGAACGCGAACCGGGGAAGCCGTTGACCAGCGTCGCCGGCTATATCCGCGCCGGCCGATGGGTCATGGTCCTGCGCGTCACCGGCCCGGCCGCACGTCGCGCCGAGGTCGAGGCGAGCTTCGATGCGCTGCTTGCCGGCCTGCACTTCAACGGCAAGGACAAGCCGCTTGTGGCAGCGCTGCCGAAGATTTCCGCCCCCTGCCCGGCGTCCGACCAGCGCCCGGCCAGGTCAATGGGCAAATCGAAGGATTCGGGCGCGAACGCCCTGATCGCTTCGTTGATGGGCGGCGCCGTCACACCTGGCGACGAAAAGACAGGCGAAGCGCCTCCTCTGGCCTTTCCGCGCAATGGCGCTGCGGCGCTGTGCGTGCGTGGCAGCGTGAAGGCGGGCAACCAGATGTTCGATCTCCTGCAGCCCGCCAGCCCGGACGACGGCACTACCCTGCTTGTCCAGCTCGACGATGCCGGCGGCGTTCTCACTGTCGAGCCGCTCCTGCTTGGCGGAGGATATCAGGTGAAACATTACGGGATCGGGATGGTCCAGGTGCTTGGCAGCTTCCGGACCCTGCCGACCGCGGCGCAGCTCAGCGCGATCCTCGATGGCAGTGACCGGGCGGGATCGGCCATCCAGTCGACCACGATCTTCAAGCCCGATGGCAATTCCAATATCCAGATCGATATGAAGGCGCTGAAATGATCCCGAAGGCACCGCGATGTTCCTGAACTTCCTCGACGAGCTCCGCGCTGCCGGCATTCCGGCGAGCATGAAGGAGCATCTCATCCTGCTCGAGGCGCTCGACCGCGACGTGATTGAGCGCACGCCCGAGGATTTCTATTACCTGTCGCGCGCCGTGTATGTGAAGGACGAGGGGCTGCTCGATCGCTTCGACCAAGTCTTCGCCAAGGTGTTCAAGGGCATTTCCACGACCTTCGGTACCCAGAATGCCGACATCCCCGAGGACTGGCTGCGGGCCGTCGCCGAGAAATATCTCTCGCCTGAAGAGATGGAGGCGATCAAGTCGCTCGGCTCCTGGGAAGAGATCATGGAGACGCTCAAGAAGCGGCTCGAGGAGCAGCAGGGCCGCCATCAGGGCGGCAATAAATGGGTCGGCACCGGCGGCACCAGTCCGTATGGCAATTCAGGCTATAACCCCGAAGGCGTCCGCATCGGTGGCGAGAGCAATCACAAGCGCGCGCTGAAAGTGTGGGACCAGCGCGACTTCAAGAATCTCGACAACACCAAGGAGCTCGGCACCCGCAACATCAAGATCGCGCTCCGCCGCCTGCGCCGCTTCGCGCGCGAAGGCGCCGCCGACGAGCTCGATATCGACGCGACGATCGACGGCACCGCGCGCCAGGGCTGGCTTGACGTCGTCATGCGGCCCGAACGGCACAATGCCGTGAAATTGCTGCTGTTCCTCGATGTCGGCGGCTCGATGGATCCCTGGGTCAAGCTCTGCGAGGAGCTGTTCTCGGCCGCGACCAGCGAGTTCAAGAATCTCGAATTCTTCTATTTCCACAATTGCCCGTACGAGGGCGTGTGGAAGGACAATCGCCGCCGCTTCACCGAGCGCACGCCGACTTGGGATGTGCTCCACAAATTCGGCCATGACTACAAGCTGGTGTTCGTCGGTGATGCCTCAATGAGCCCATACGAAGTCACCCATCCCGGCGGCTCGGTCGAGCATTTCAACGAGGAATCGGGTGCCGTGTGGATGCACCGGCTGACCAATACCTATCCCGCCGCTGTGTGGCTCAATCCCGTCCCCGAACAGCAATGGGGCTATTCGCAGTCAGTCCGCATCTTCCGCGAGATGATGAACGACCGCATGTATCCGCTGACGCTGGCCGGGTTGGACGACGCGATGCGCGAGCTCACGCGCAAGCGATGATGCGCTTGAGTGGTCCGGGCACTCAATACAGCAGATAGGGCGATCGCGCCTCAGCCCAGGCGCTTTCATCGGCACGGGCACTGCGGTCGAGATCCGCGGGAATCGCCACCCCGTCATCGACCCATTGGCGCAGGCCAGGCCCTCCATTGATCACGTCGATCGCGAGCTTGCCGAACTCATATTCATACGGAAAATCGCGCCATAGTGGATAGTCGGGATAGAGCAGCCGGATCGCCTTGAAGGCAAGCGCCTGCACGCGCCATGGGCGGAACGCGGCATGGTCATAGCCCGGCCCCTCGGCATGGATATGCACGCCGTTGCAGAGCTGGCCGACATGCTTGTGGAAGGTCGGTTGGAACCAGATATCGCGCAGGGAACAGCCGGCGAGCCATTCCGGCGCAAGCGTCTGCATCGCCGCCATCACCGCACGCGCGTCGATATCGGGCGCGCCGAAGATTTCGAGCGGCCGCGTCGTGCCGCGCCCTTCGGAGAGAGTCGTGCCTTCGAGCATCACCGTCCCGGCATAATCGCGCGCCATGCCGAGATTGGGCGCGTTCGGGCTCGGGTTGATCCACACCCGGTCGTCCGGCCAGCCAAAACCGGGCGCTGCCTCGGGCTGCCAGCCCTGCATCTCGATCACGCGATAGTCGACATCGAGGCCGCGTGTGGCGATGAACCAGCGGCCGAGTTCGCCCAGCGTCATCCCGTGCCGCATCGGCATCGGCCCGGCGCCGACAAAGCTCTCCCAACCGGGCAGTAGCGTCAGCCCTTCGATCGGCCGTCCGGCCGGGTTGGGCCGGTCGAGCACCCACACCGATTTGCCATGCGCGGCGGCCGCCTCGAGCACGTAGAGCAAGGTGGTGATGAAGGTGTAGATGCGGCAGCCAAGGTCCTGCATGTCGACGAGCATGACGTCGAACGTGCCCATCGACTGGCCGGTAGGCCGGCGCACCTCGCCATAGAGGCTGAAGACGGGCACGCCATAGGTCGGGTCAGTGAAGTCGGGCGACTCCATCATATTGTCCTGCAGGTCGCCCCGCACGCCGTGCTGCGGCCCGAACACAGCGCTGACGTTGAGCCCGGTCGCGACCAGCGCGTCGAGCGAATGGGTGAGATCGGCCGTCACCGAGGCGGGATGCGCGAGCAGCGCCACGCGTTTCCCCTCGAGCGGCACGCGGAGGGGCGGGTCGGCGAGCAGGCGATCGATACCGAAGTTCATGAGCCGCTGGGTGCCGCGAGCCGGGCGGTAAAGCAATCCCGGTTGTCGAAATCGACGGCCTGGCGCGGCGTATCTTTTGACATTGGTCAAAGGCGACTCGCCTGGCCGCCGGTAAAATCACCCACATCAGCGACAAGGATGATCGACATGGCATTTTCCGCCGACCAGGCTTTCGTCTATCTCGTCATCGCATCGATGTTGGCGTTCATCGCCGTGCTCGGCTTCGTCAGCATCACCGATCGCGATCCGAGCCAGCCGCCTCAATAGGAGCTGGGGCTGCCAGTTCCGCGCAGGCGGCTTCGTCGGCTCCAGCGTGGCGCGGAGGGCCTCATAGTTCACGCCGCGAGGCGGGCAGTAAAGCAATCCCGGTTGTGGAAATCGGGTGGCCCCGGCGCGTGCGCGAGCGCCCAATAGGATTTGCTGCCGTCCTTCGCCTCGATGATCGCGGATAGGCCGAATTGCCAATCCCGGCCTTGAGACAGGATTGGCAGATGGGCCATCGCTCTCAGCTCAACCCAGTCAGGCTCGAAGCTGATACCAAGGGCGAACGACATGTCCGGGACGTCCCGCATCCCCGCGCGATACCCATCGAAATCATAGACCGCCCATTGGCCGGAGGTGGCGAGGTTGATCTCGGTATATCCCGCGTCTCCCGCGCGACCGACAAAAGCTTCGAAGCAACTATGCTCCCACAGTCGATCGGCCCGCCCCCCCCTGCCGGGAGACGGCCACAACACCGCACCCATCGTACCGGCGATCCGATAGGTGAGGCTCAAAATGCCCAGGCTGTCGACCTCCTCTAGATCGACTGTGATCGAGTTGATCGCGTGGCTCGGGAAATCGGGGTGGGGAAGCAATCTCCACTCCTTCTTCCCCAGCGAAGGCTGGGGCCCAGTCGGGATGTCGATCATGATGTACGCAGGCCTTCGTGACTATGCGTCAAGCGTGTCGTTACTGGGCCCCAGCCTTCGCTGGGGAAGGTAAAAAGGGGAACGGGCACGCTCATGGCTGCGCGATCCGATCGTACAGGTCTTTCCAGTCGGGATTGAAGCCTTCGATCTCACGGATTTTCCACGCGCGCTTCCAGGCTTTCATCTGAAGCTCCCGCACCCGGACAGACTCAAGGTCGCCGTGCACTTCGTACCAGACCAAGATTCGACAATCGTATTTCCTGGTGAAGCCCTCCACCACACCATTGCGATGTTCCCACGCCCGCCGGACAAGATCGTTGGTCGAGCCGATATAGATCGTTCCGTTGCGCGCACTCGCCATGATGTAGACGTAGAACTGCTCATCCAAAGAAGCGTCCCCTAACTGGACCCCAGCCCTCGCTGGGGAAGGCCTAAGAGTGGGCCGGCAAAACCATCATCACGTCTCGTTCGAAGCCCAATAGGCCTTGAACAATTCCCCAACGCTGATCCCGTCGATCGTCATCCCCTCAACCTTCGAATCCGTGATCGCAACGCCAGACAGATTGGCGTCGCTGATCGACACCCCCGACATATTGGCGTCGCTGATCCTGGTCCCGGCAAGATTGACGTTCTGGAACGACGAGGATGACAGATTGACATCCTCGAACGAGGAACCCGCCAGCCAGCAATCGAGCACCTCAAGCGTCTCCCGCGTCTGATGCAATTTCATCGATCCACTCCTGATTGCCACGCTCGCTGGCTATGCCCAATCCAGCGAGATTCCAACCGCAACGCCATCCGAATCCACGGCGACTGGAAAAATCGCGCGACATGGCCTATGTGGCGCGCTTCCCATGGCAACAATCCTCCCCACCCCGCCGAAAATCGGCATGGTTTCGCTCGGCTGTCCCAAGAACCTGGTCGACAGCGAACGCATCCTCACCAAGCTCCGCTCGGACGGCTATGCCATGTCCCCGGACTATGCCGGTGCCGACGTCGTGCTCGTCAACACCTGCGGCTTTCTCGATTCCGCCAAGGAGGAGAGCCTCGAAGCGATCGGCGAGGCGATCGCCGAGAATGGCCGGGTCATCGTCACCGGCTGCATGGGCAAGGAAGCCGAGACAATCCGCGCCCGCTTCCCCAATGTCCTCGCCGTCACCGGCGCGCATCAATATGAGGAAGTCGTCGGCGCAGTCCATGAAGCGGCGCCGATGCCGCCCAGTGCGTTCCTCAATCTGGTGCCCGATGCGGGCCTCAAGCTCACCCCGCGCCATTACAGCTATCTGAAGATCTCGGAGGGCTGCAACCATCGCTGCGCCTTCTGCATCATCCCGTCGCTGCGCGGCGATCTGGTGTCGCGCCGCCCCGATGCGATCCTGCGCGAAGCCGAGAAGCTGATCGAGGCCGGTACGAAGGAATTGCTGGTCATCAGTCAGGATACCTCTGCCTATGGCGTCGATATCCGCCACCACCCGCGCATGTGGCATGGCCATGAAGTCCGCGCCCATATGACCGACCTGTCGCGCGAGCTCGGCAAGCTCGGCGCCTGGGTGCGGCTCCACTATGTCTATCCCTATCCCCATGTCGACCAGGTTATCCCGCTGATGGCCGAGGGGCTGGTCCTCCCCTATCTCGACATTCCCTTCCAGCATGCCTCGCGCGCCGTGCTCAAGGCGATGCGCCGGCCAGCCAATGAGGCCAAGGTGCTTGAGCGCATCAAGAACTGGCGCACGATCGAGCCCGATATCGCGATCCGTTCGACCTTCGTCGTCGGCTTCCCCGGCGAGACCGAGGATGATTTCAAATATCTGATGGACTGGCTCGAAGAGGCCCAGCTCGACCGGGTCGGCGCCTTCCGCTTCGAACCGGTCGAGGGCGCGGCGGCGAACGACCTGCCCAACCCGGTGCCCGAAGAGATCAAGGAAGAACGCTACGCCCGGCTGATGGAGCTGACCGCGCGTATCTCGGCCGAGAAGCTCCAGGCGAAGATCGGCCGCACGCTCGACGTGATCGTCGACGCAGTCGATCCCGAAAGCGGCGGCGCGACCGGCCGCTCCAAGGCCGATGCCCCCGAGATCGATGGCGAAGTCCATCTCCGCGATGCCGGCCATCTCGCCCAGGGCGACATTATCCGCGCCGAGATCGAGGATGCCGACGAGCACGACCTGTTCGGCGTGCCGGCCTGATTGACTGTGTGTTGATCATATAATACACTGGCCGGTATCGCGAAGGATGGAGACGGCAATGACGAGAGCGGTGTTCCTGGCGGCAGCGCTGGCCATTCCGCTCGCTGCCTGCGGAGTCACCAAATCGGAGCGGATTGCCTATTCAGTCGATGTCGACGGCGACAAGGGCATCGCTGTCTTCTCGTGCAAGGACAGCTCGAGCGGCAAGTGCGTCTTCAAATTCGATGATCCCGGCGCGCAGCCGCAATCGCTCACCGTCGCCAAGGGCGAGGCCGGCAATGTCACCAGTGTCGGGGTCGCCAGCACCTATTGTGCCACGATCGGCACGCCCGGCGCGACCTGCAAGGCGCAGACCCTGCAGGCCGGAACCCAGACGATCCACCGCGAGAAACGCAGCACGACCTGAGATCAGGCGGCAATCACCGCGGCCCGCTCGCTGCGATAATAGGCGAAGCACAGTCCCATCGAGACCGCTCCGAGCAGATGCCAGATCGCATGGCCCTGGATCGGGCTCGCAGGCGCGCAGACCAGCCCGTGCTGATCCAGGTTCCAGATCGCGAAGGCCATAGCATTGGCCAGCAGCCCATAGAGATAGAGCGACACACGTACGCCCGAACGGAGCGGCCGCGCAAACCCAAGCTCGAGGGCAATGGCGGCGATCAGCAGCACTGCGAACAGCCAGCGCCGCACCTCGGGCGCAAGGATCAGCACCGCCACCAGCGCCGCGCAGAGCAGCACATACAGTCCGATCGCGCGCCTGTCGCCGATCCGCCGCCAGCGGCTCAGCGCGCTCACCAGCAGGAAGGATCCGACCAGATACATGCCGAGCACGTCGAGAAACTGGCCCCAGAGCGTCAGCGTCGCGTGCAGCAGCGCCGACCCGATCCCGACCGCGATCGCGGTGATCCCGAAAGCGGCCGCCGCGATCGGCGTCATCGCCGAGTCCGGCTGCCGCGCGAGCAGGATCATCAGGAACCCGCCAAGGACGTAGCCATAGGACGACCAGCTGTCCGCCGGCTGCAGGATCAGCGATCCGATCCGCGGCATTTCGCAGAAGCAGCGAGTCGCAGCGCAGCTCGCCGGCGCATATATGCTCCAGTCGGGTCCGATCAGGGACAGCGCGAATGTGGTGATGACCCCTGCCAGCACGGTCAGTGCCGCCGCAATCGCGATCCGGCGCACCATGAGCTGCTGCATCGATCTCCCCCCTGTTTTTTTATTCTAGCCCCAGCCTAGCCCCCTGCCCCCGCCTCTCCAAGCCGCGAAGCGGCTTGCCTCGCCCGGGGCCTTCCCCCATCTGTCAGCTATAGCCAAGCTTCGGGATGCCGCATGACCCTGTTCCGTTTCGCCCTGCCCTTCACCGCCGCAATCGCCTGCCTCGCCGTCCCGGCATCGGCCCAGTCGCTCACGCCGCAGGAAGTGGCCAAGGTCGACAGCATCGTTACGCAGCGCCTCGCTGTGAGCGGAGTCCCCTCGGCCTCGGTCGCGATTGTCCGCGGCGGCGAGATCGTCTTCGCCAGGGCCTATGGCAAACAATCCGAAACCATGACGGTACCGCACGACGATGCGCCCTATCAGATCGCCTCGATTTCGAAGCAGTTCGCCGCCGCCGCGATCCTGCTGCTCCAGCATGACGGCAAGCTGAGCCTCGACGATACGGTCTCCAAATATATCCCCGACATCACCGGCGGCGACACGATCACCATCCGCCAGCTGCTCAGCCACACCGCCGGGCTGCAGGATTACTGGCCGCAGGATTACAGCTTCAAGGCGATGGCGACCCCGGTCAGCCCGCAGGGGATCATCGATCGCTGGGCGAAGAAGCCGCTCGATTTCGCCCCCGGCACCAAGTGGCAATATTCGAACACCGGCTATGTCGTCGCCGGCCTGATCGTCGAGAAGGTCTCGGGCCGGCCGCTGCTCGATTTCCTGAAGGCGCGTATCTTCGCGCCGCTCGGCATCACTGCCTATGACCAGGATCTCGCCATCGGCGGCACTTTCCCGCAGGGCTATGGCCGCGCCGCGTTGGGGCCGGTCCGCCCGGTCACCCCGGCAGCGCCCGGCTGGCTATTCTCGGCGGGCGAGCTGTCGATGAGTGCGCGCGATCTCGCCAAATGGGATGTCGCGCGGATCGACCGCACGATCCTCACGCCGGAGGACTGGAAGACGCAGGAAACCCCGGTGAAGCTCGCCGACGGGTCGAGCAACGGCTATGGCCTCGGCGTCTCCACCGGCACGACTGGCGGCCGTTTCTATGTCGAGCATAGCGGCGAGGCGGTCGGCTTCCTGTCCGAGAATATCGTCTTTCCGGACGACAAGGCAGCGATCGTCGTCCTCACCAACAGCTGGTCGGGCAACGCTACCGACGCGATCGAGGAAGGGATCGCGAAGGCCGTCCTGCCCCCGCCCGCCACCAATGTCGCCGACACCGCCGCGCTTGCCCGTGCCCGCGCGATGTTCGCTCAGCTCCGCACCGGCAGCCTGAACCGCGCGCTGATGACCGAGGACAGCAATTATTATTTCACTGACGAGCGGCTCGGCGATTACAAATCGAGCTTCGCGGCCTTCGGCAAGCCGGTCTCCTTCGTCCAGACCGGCAAGACGCGGCTGCGCGGCGGCTTCGTCAACCGCAACTACAAGCTGCGCCTCGGCAAGAAGGATTTCGTGATCATTACCTATGCCGAACCCGGCGATACGGGCCGCTACGAGCAATTCCTCGTCGCGCCGGCGGTGTTCTGATGTCGGCCCGCGACCTGCTCCAGCCCGATCGCGGCCAGAGCGCGCATACCATCGAACTGGTCGCCGCAACCGGCTTCGACGCCTGGCTCAATGCCCAGCCGCCCCGCACCCGTGCAGCGGTGGCGGCGCAGAAGATGAAGGGCAAGGCCGGGAGCAGCGCCATCCTGCCAGGCGATGGCGACGACTGGTCAATTGTCATGGTCGCCGGAGACGGCGCGCTCGGACCATGGGATCTTGCCAAGCTCGCCGAGGCGCTGCCTGAAGGCACCTACCGCCTGTCCGGTGGCGACGCCGGTTCAGCACTGCTCGGCTGGGTGCTCGGGCAATATCGCTTCGATCGCTATCGCAAGCCGGAGGGCGAAGGCCCGCGCGTCCTGCTCTCCAGCGAGCCGGCGCAGATGGCGGAAGCCCTGAAGATCGCCGCCGCGACCGCCAAGGTGCGCGACCTCGTCAATATCGGCGCCTCCGATCTCGGCCCGGCCGAGCTCGAAGCCGAAGCGCGGGCGCTCGCCGACGCGCATCATGCGACCCTGACCGTCGCCAAGGGCGAAGCGCTCGCCAAGGGCTATCCGATGATCCAGGCGGTCGGCCAGGCCGCCGCCAAGGGCCGCGAGCCCCGGCTGATCGAGCTCGAATGGGGCGACCCGAAGAATCCGCGCATCGCACTGGTCGGCAAGGGCGTCTGCTTCGATTCCGGCGGGCTCGATATCAAGCCTTCATCGGGCATGCGGCTGATGAAGAAGGATATGGGTGGTGCCGCGCACGCCCTCGCGCTCGCCGGCCTGGTGATGGCGGCGCGGCTGAAGGTGCGGCTGCATCTGCTCATCCCGGCGGTCGAGAACGCTGTTTCCGGCAATGCCTTCCGCCCCGGCGACGTGCTCGCCACGCGCAAGGGGCTGACCGTCGAGAACACCAACACCGATGCGGAAGGCCGGCTGATCCTCGGCGATGCGCTCACCAAGGCGGGCGAGGACAAGCCCGAACTGATCCTCGATTTCGCGACGCTCACCGGCGCCGCCCGGGTCGCGCTCGGCCCCGATCTCCCCGCCACCTTCGTCAATGACGAGCCGCTCGCCGAGGCGCTGCTCGCCGCGGCGCGCGAGGTGGACGATCCGCTGTGGCGCCTGCCCTTGTGGGACGGCTATGACGAGATGCTCAAATCCGATATCGCCGACCTGGTGAACGCGCCCGACGGGGGCTATGCCGGCGCGGTGACGGCGGCCCTGTTCCTGCGCCGCTTCGTTCCCGACGGCACGCCCTGGGCGCATCTCGACACCTTCGCCTGGCGCCCCTCCGCCAAGCCCGGCCGCCCCAAGGGCGGCGACGCGCTCGGGTTGCGTGCGGCATGGGCGATGCTGAAGGGACGGTACAGCTGAGCCGAATGCGGTAGATTCGACCTGCCGCCTTGCCCTTCCGTTCCCCGGCGAAGGCCGGGGCCCAGTTGGGTAACAGAGGGAAACGAACGGTGCCGACCGTTACCTGCGTTCCCCAACTGGGCCCGGCCTTCGCCGGGGAACAAGATGAGTTGGTTCGCTCCCCTCCCGCGAAACGTCTCTGCGTCTCCGCGCGAACATCAATTCCGCCTGCGCCACGGATCAATCAGCCGCCACCGGCCCCTTCAGTGCCGCCGGCTTGCGCGTCAGCCATACTGTCCCGATCAGCACCACGCACAACCAGGCGGAAAACCGGAACAGGTCAGTCGAAGCCAGCAGATAGGCCTGCCCAACCATCTGCCGCGCAATCGCCGCGGTCGCCTGCAGGTCGGTCAGCCCGAGCCGTTCCAGCATCATATGCGCTGCCTGATAGGGCGAACCGCTGCTAACGGCCTCAGCCAGCCGGCTCTGGTGCAGCGCCTCGCGCCTGTCCCACATCGTCGTCGTGATCGAAGCGGCGAAACTGCCCGCGGTGATCCGCGCGAAGTTGGAGATGCCGGTGGCCGAGGGCAGCCGCTCGGGCGGAATGCCGCTCAAGGAGATCGTCACCATCGCCAGGAAGAAGCTGCTCATCGCCACGCCCTGCACCAGCATCGGCAGCATGAAATCCCAGGCGCTCGCCCCGGTGTTGAGGTTCGAGCGCATATAATAGGAGGCGGCGAAGGCGACGAACGCGATCGTCGCGAGGATGCGCGCATCCACCTTGTTCGACGCCCGACTGACGAACGGCGTCAGCAGCACCGCCACCGCCCCGCTCGGCGCGGCGACCAGCCCGGCCCAGGTGGCGGTATAGCTGAGCTGGGTCTGCAGCCAGAGCGGCAGGATCAGCGTGTTGGCGAAGAACACTGCATAGCCGAGGCAGAAGGCGATCGACCCGAAGGCGAAGTTGCGGTTCTTGAACAGCGACAGGTCGACGCTCGGATTGGCGTCAGTCATCTCCCAGATCACCCAGCCGGCAAAACCGATCGCCGCGACCACCGCCATCACCACGATCCGGGTCGAGTTGAACCAGTCGTCATTCTTGCCGAGATCGAGCATCATCTGCAGCGACCCGACCCAGATCACCAGCAGGATCAGCCCGACCTGGTCGATCGGCAGCTTGCGCGTCGCCGTCTCGCGCGCCTTCAGCCCGCGCCAGCAGATCGTCGCGCAGAACAGGCCGACCGGCACGTTGATCAGGAAGATCCAGCTCCAGTGATAATTGTCGGAGATATAGCCGCCCAGGATCGGCCCCATGATCGGTCCGACCAGCGTGGTGATCGACCAGACGCCGAGCGCGGTCGCGCGCTTGTCCGACGGGAAGATCGAGATCAGCAGCGCCTGGCTGCCCGGGATCATCGGGCCCGAAACCGCACCCTGCAGGATGCGGAAGCCGATCAGCGAGGGCAGATCCCACGCCACGCCGCACAGGAAGGAGGCGATGGTGAACAGCACGACCGAGACGCAGAAGGTCTTCACCACGCCGAACCGGCCCATCAGCCAGCCGGTCAGCGGCACCGCCACGCCATTGGCCACGGCGAACGCTGTCACCACCCAGGTCGAATTGTCGCTGCTGACGCCGAGATTGCCGGCAATCGTCGGCAGCGACACGTTCGCGATGGTCGAATCGAGCACCTGCATGAAGGTGCCGAGCGCCAGCGCGAACGCGACCAGCGCCAGCGCGCCGCCCTTGAGCGGCGCCGGGGCGGCGCCGGACATCAGCGGTTCGCCGCGATGATCTGCGCGATCCGGCTATCCACGCCGCGGTCCGACGCGTCAGTCTCCAGGCCCTGATAGGCCTGGCGCGCCGGGGCGCCGATCCGGGTGCCCGACTGGTCGCTGGTGTCGATCGTGGCTTTCACCGACAGGCCGACCCGCAACGGATTCCGCCGCAGCTCGTCACTGTCGAGCGCAATCCGCACCGGCAGGCGCTGCACGATCTTGATCCAGTTGCCGCTGGCATTTTGCGGCGGCAGCAGCGCGAAGGCATTGCCGCTCCCGGCGCCTAGGCCGATGACATGGCCGTGATAGACGGTGCCGCCACCATACATGTCGGCAACCACCGTCACCTTCTGGCCGAGCCTGATGTCCTTCAACTGGGTTTCGCGGAAATTGGCGTCGATCCACACCCGGTCGAGCGGCACCACTGCGAGCAACGGCGTGCCCGCTGCGACCTGCTGGCCGAGCTGCACCGTGCGCTGCGCGACGACACCGTCGATCGGCGACACGATATGCATATGCGCCTGGGTGATCGCTGCCTTGCGATAGGCCGCGACCGCCGCGAGCACCGCCGGATTGTTCGAGACAGTCGTGCCCTGCACCCCGGTGCGCGACTGTGCCGCCTGGCTGCGCGCCAAAGCGAGATTGGCCGAGGCGACCTTCACTGCGTCGGCCGCGTGGCTCAGTTCCTCGCCCGAAACGGCGCCTTCAGCTGCAGCCCCGCGCCGTCGCGACAGATCGTCCTGCGCCCGCGTCAGCTCGGCCTGTGCCTGCACGACAGCCGCGCTGGTCTCGTTGACCTTGGAGAAGTCCGACCGGGTCGAGCGTACCGCCCGCGCCAGGTCAGCCGCGGCCGAAGCGACGCCGACATCGACGGTCGCCGGATCGAGATCGAGCAGGGGCTGGCCGGCCCGCACCGTCTGGGTGTTATCGGCATGGATCGACAGGATCGTCCCGGGGTCGCGCGCGGTGATCGACACCACATCGCCGGCGACATAGGCATCGTCGGTCTCCTGCGACGGCGTGGCCAGCAGGAAGTGGAACACGGCCCACACCACAGCGGCAAGCGCAACGACGATCGCCAGCACCGTCAACCCACGCCGCCGCGTGACCGGATTGCCGCGCACGGGGATGATTGTCGCGTCGAGTGTCTCGATCTTCTGGTGCTTGGTCATTTCACGTCCCTGGGATTGAAACCGCCGCCCAGCGCCAGGACCAGCGCGACCCGCTGGCTGGCGGCATCGGCCGCGAGATTGGCATCGGCCTGCTCGGCGTCGAGCAGGCGCACATCATTGTCGACAAGGCCGAGTTTCGACTCGAGCCCGGAGGAAACCCGGATCGCGTTCAGCCGCCCGGTCGTGGCGAAGCCGCGCACCACCTCGGCCTGTCTCGCCCGGTCATCGGCAAGGCTGCGGATCCGGGTCAGCGCATCGGCCGCCTCGCGCACCGCGCCGACCACTGTCCCGTTATAATCGGCGACGGCGAGATCGACCCCGGCGGTCGCCCCGGCCAGCCCGGCCTTGAGCCTGCCATTGTCGAAGATCGGCAGGTGGATCGCAGCGCCGGCACCGGCGGTGCCCGCATCGGCGCTGAAGAAATTGCCGATCCCGATCGCCTGCAGCCCGACCAGCGCCGAGAGATTGACGTCCGGATAGAAAGCGCGCCGTGCCGCAAGCCGTCCCTCGGACGCGGCATCGATCCGCGCCAGCGCAGCCGCCACATCGGCGCGTCGCGCGAGCAGATCGGCCGGGATCGTCGACGGCAAGGGAAGCGCCGCATCGAGCTGAAGCGTCGCGGGCGCAATCGTCGCGGCGTAATCGCTGCCGCGCCCGGCCAGCGCTGCCAGCGCATTCGTCGCCAGCGCTCGCTGTTCGTTCGCTCGCACCAACGCCTGCTGCGCCTGAGCCAACAGGGTCCGTGCGGCCTCGGCGTCGAGGTCGCTTGCCAGCTTGTTGTGGATCCGGACCTGGACCAGCCGCAGCGAATCCTGCCGCGTGCCGATCGTCCGCTCGGCGATCGCCGCCAGCCGCTCGGCACGGGCCAGCTCGATATAGCTCTGCACCACTGAGCCGGCGAGTGCGAGCCGCGCTGCGGTCGCATCGAGCAGGGCAGCGCGGGTCGAGGCGCGGGCGCCGGCGATCACAGCCTTTTGCCGGCCGAACAGATCGAGGTCCCAGTTCAGCCCGGCCTGGGCCTGGCCAATGAAGCGCGTCGTGCCGGCAAAAGGCGGCGGAATCTCATACTGCCCACTCAGCCGCGCATATTGGGCGGAGGCGTCGAAGGCGGCGTTGGGGCCGTTGTCGGCGCGGCTGGTCGCGAGGATCGCGCTTGCCTGGCGAACCCGGGCCAGCGCTGCCTCGAGCGAAGGATTGCCGGCCTGCGCGTCAGCGACCAGCCGGTCGAGCTGCGGGTCGCCGAACGAGCGCCACCAGTCATCGGCGATCGCGGGCGCCGGGGTCGCGGCGCCGGCCGACAGCCCGAGCGACGCATCGGCAATCGGCGCAAGCTGCGGCCGGGATTCGGGAATCCCGCAGCCGGCAAGCAGCGCGGTCGTCGCCAGCGCAAGGGCGGTCAATCGCATGAGTCGTCATCCGCAACCGCTGATTCGAGCGAAGCGCGCAGCCGCTGAAGGTCGCCGATCAGCCGCGCCGCATCTTCGGGCGACCAGTCGGCCAGCCAGCCATTCCACAGCGCGACGACGCGTCGCATGCAGCGATCGGCAACCTCCCGGCCCGCTTCGGTGAGGACGAGATTGATCACGCGGCGATCGCCGGTATCGCGGTCCCGGACGAGCAGCCCGCGCTCCTCCAGCCCGTCGAGCAGGCGCGTCGTGGCGCCCTTGTCATGGCCGATCTCATGCGCCAGCGCGCGGCAGGTCTGGCCGCTGCCGTACCAGACCGAAATCAGCGCCGACCATTGCAGATAGGAGATGTCCTCCCCCGCAAAGGCCGGTTCGAGCCCTTTCAGCGTCGTCTGGAAAATCCGCTTCGTCAGATAGCCGACCGAGATGTCGGGCGTGAAGCTCTCGGGTTGGTAAATCGGCACGTCGTTGCCCCAGCAATGGTTGCTTTGGCAATTAATATGAATGCGCCTGTGGCGTTTCAAGGGCCGGCAGGGCCTGAAACGATTTTCTTTTCCGCCTCGCGAACGAAGGAGGCAGCGCCGTCAGCGGCGCGCGGAAACCCCGCCCCGCGTCCCGTCGATCAGCACGAACGCAACCCGCGCCATCGCATCGCTGCGGTTCTCCCAGCTATGGTTGGTGCCGCGCTGGACCAGGATATCGCCGGCCTTCAGCAGCGTCTCGTCGCGGTCCATCACCGCGACGATCTCCCCCGCCAGCACGATCGCATAGTCGACCGTATCGGTGACATGCATCCCCGCGCTGCGCTCGCTTCCCGCATGATGCGTCGCGTCAGGATAGAGCGCCGCGAACACCTGCTTCGCCAGTTCCGCCTGCTCGGCACGCGTACCCTGTTGTGGCGGAAAATCGATCACGCGCAGCACGCTCCCGCCCACCGGCGGCAACACCCCGCGATGCTCGGTGATATCATCAGACGCCTCCACCGGCGAAGGCGCGGCGGCGGTACGCCAGATATTGGTGCTGCGAAACGGCGTGCCCGGAAAGGCGAACTCGGCCGGGCTCGGCCCGTCCTCGGCGAGATAGGAAGCACCGTCATCATCGATCGCGGTCAACACCCGGCGGACCGGCGGCAGGGACAGCAAACTCATACGCTTTCTCCGATAGGCTGTTCTCTTAGGGTGGCGATGATCCGCCGCCGCGTGATCGCCCGAAACAGCAGATACTGGACAAGGAACAGCAGGATCTTCGAGGACGGCGCCCAGATCGCCATCACACCCGCCACCGTCCGTGCCGGAACCGTGAAGGTCAGGACCAGGTTCAGTGCCCCGGTGCCGAGGATCAGCGCCGCCCAGATGAAACCGAACGCAACCACCAGCGGCCGCGGCAATCGGTTGACCGCGATCGGCGGCACATAGCGATAGATCCATCCCGGCTGCAGCATCGCCGCCCCGATCGCGCAATAGAAGATGCTGACCTTCACCAGCACGAAGCGCGGATCGTCCGTGATCAGGGTCAGCCCGCCCATCGTCACAACCAGCACCAGGCTGACCCATTGCATCGGCGCGATCGGCATCCGGCGCCATGTCATGAAGGCGAGTTGCGCCAGGCCCAGGCCGATGCCCAGCGCCGTCGCCGCGCGCACATTGCCGCTGGCGAGCAGTACCGCATAAAAGACCAGGGTCGCCGCCAGATCAGTCGCGATCGGCCGGACCGCGAACAGGAAGGCCCTGAGCTCGATCGCACGACCTGCCCGGGGATTGGTGCGCAACGTCTTCAGATCGTCGCTGGTCATGCGGATTGATGATCTGCCAGCGTCGCTATCAGATCAGCCATGTTCTCCGGGTTCGTCATGCGATCCGCGACCACCACGGCGGATCCTCCCGTGACCATGATGAAAAGGCGCGAACCGACTTTTCTGAACGACCTTATCGTGGCCCATTTATAGGTGACTTTCCTATCGGCCGTTTCAGCGACGAGGCCATCGGGATCGCAGAACAGATAGATGCCCCCGGCGCTCTTGAGCGATCGCAGCCCGGGCACGGCCACGAAGATGAGCACGAGCTCTCCCAGGCCAATGCAGAAGTCACCGGCGTCGCCCGTCACGATACCAAGGCCAATGAGGATCGAACCCGCCAAGGCGAAGAGGCCGCCCCAGATACGCGCGCCTTTTGAGCCGGTGAGAAACGAGATGACCAGAGAAGCGGCGATCAGATCGCTCCGGTTCAGATCATATGGCCCTATCTTCTGAAAACCCATGCGAGAATCCGATTATTCGGGTGGCAAGTCACTCAACCTCAGACGGACGCACGATCTTTCCCGGCAAACAGGGCAACCGAAACCAGAAGCGCCATCAGCGCGCCAAACAGCACGAATATCTCGACATTGTAATAGACCATCGCCGCCAGCGCCACGACGGTCATCGCCAGGGCAAAGCCGGGCGCGACCGGATAGAGCGGCGCCCGGAACGGCCGGTCGAGCCCGGGCTCGGTCCGGCGCAGGCGAAACAGGCTGGCCATGCTCATCCCGTACATCACCAGCGCGCCGAACACCGACATGGTCACGATGCTCGCCGTTAGCGACTGGCCCGCGATCGCGACCAGGCTGTCGCTGTAGATCGCGGCCACCCCGATCAGCCCGCCCGCGATCGTCGCGACATCCGGCGTGCGGAAGCGCGGGTGCAGCCGTGCGAACACCAGGGGCAGGAACCCGGCCCGCGACAGCGCGAAGATCTGCCGCGCATAGCCCATGATGATGCCGTGGAACGAGGCGATCAGTCCGAACAGCCCAAGCCACACCAGCATGTGCAGCCAGCCGCTCGACGCCCCGACCACCCCGCGCATCGCCTGCGGCAGTGGATCATTGATGTTCGAAAGCGCCTTCCAGTCGCCTGCGCCGCCGGCGAAGATCATCACGCCAAAGGCCAGGGCGGTCAGCGTCAGGATCCCGGCGATATAGGCGATCGGGATCGTCCGGCGCGGCTCGCGCGCTTCCTCGGCAGCCATCGCCACGCCTTCGATCGCAAGGAAGAACCAGATCGCGAACGGGATCGCGGCGAACATCCCGCCGATCGAGCCGAGCGTGAAGTGCGACTGCCCCGACCAGCCGCCCGCCGCGAAATTCGTCCAGCTGAAGGCGGGCGCGACCACCCCCATGAACACCAGCAACTCGCCGACCGCGAGCAGGGTCACGAACAGCTCGAACGTGGCTGCGATCCGCACCCCGATTATGTTGAGCAGCACAAACACGACATAGGCGCCGAGCGCCGCATGCTTGGGTTCGAGCCCGGGAAACTGGACATGGAGATAGGCCCCGATCGCCAGCGCAATCGCCGGCGGCGCGAACACAAATTCGATCAGCGTCGCGAATCCGGCGATCGCCCCGCCGACCCGCCCGAACGCGCGGTAGCTGTAGGCGAACGGCCCGCCTGCCTGCGGGATCGCGGTGGTCAGCTCCGTGAAGCTGAAGATGAAGGCGACATAGAGCAGCGCGATCAGCACCGTGGTGATCAGGAAGCCCAGCGTCCCCGCCTGCCCCCAGCCATAGCTCCAGCCGAAATATTCGCCTGAAATCACCAGCCCGACGGCAATGCCCCACAGATGGAACACGTTCAGAGTCCTGGCGAGCGTGACGTCCTGATGGTCCTGCATAATGACCCCTCTGTCGAAACCGCGAAGACCTCTCCACCGGGTCGTGCGCGCGTGAAGCGCAGGCCCTGTGCCTCATCATGCGGGGAGATTATTGCGAGGGGAAGCGATCTCAGCGCGGGGCATCGCTTTGTCTACGCATGCTCCTGCGCTTCGACGATCGGCGCCGTGCCTCGGCGCAGCGCGATGACCAGTACGCCGAGCAGCGCCAGAACTGAGCCCAGGATCATCCGCGCATCCAGCTGGTCACCGGTGATCAGCACCCCGAGCGTGATCGTCGAGAGCGGCGTCATCAGCGTCAGCGGCGCCAGGAGATTGGCTTCATACTGCGCGATCAGCCAATAATAGGCGCTGTGCGCGCAGACCGAGACGATCAGCGCGGAAAACAGCAAGGCGGCAAGGAACGGCCAGCCCGCCGCAACCCCGGCCTGCCATTGATGTCCTTCGAAAACAGCGGAGGCCGCGCCGAGTGACACGAAGCCGGTCAGCCCCACCCACGCCTGGAAACGCAGCGGCGCGACCGCGTCCATCTGCTTCATCATGATCGCACCGAGCGAACCGGCAAAAGCCGCCCCCAGTACGAACAACAATCCGGGCGATATGACGAAGCCGGGATGCCACACGACGAGCAGCACCCCTGCCAGCGTCAACGCGATCCCCACGCCGCGACGCCAGTGGATGCGCTCGCCAAGCACCGCGACAGACAGCAAAGTGGTGATCGGCACGCCCGCCTGGATCACCACCGCCGCCATCGAGGGCGAAGCCGTCCTCAGCCCGAGGAACAGCAGGGCGAAATTGCCCGCCCCCATCAACGCACCGACGAGGACGGTCCGCCAGACCGGACGCGGCGCCGGCAGCAGCCAGGGGATCGTCACCGCGAACACGATCGCGAACCGCGCCGCCGCGAAGAACAGCGGCGGAATATGCCACTGCCCGACCACGATCTTGCTCAGCACATTGCTGAATCCCCAGGTCAGGCAGACCGCGACGAGAAGGGCAAAATCACGCAGGCGCATCGGCACGCTCTGTGCGGGAGGGGATGGCGATTGGCTAGGGGGACGGGGGGGCCGCTCGACAGTCCTTTTGGCAAGGGCCGGTCCGCGCCGGCAAAGACCCTTTATCCAGGCATCCCGCTGAGCCCGCTTGCCTGGCGGAGCGCGTCGCCGCTGAGCCGATAGCCGTCGAGGAACACGGTATCGACATGGCGAAGATTGCCGAGGTCCTTCGACACATCGCCATCGACCAGGATGACGTCAGCGGTCTTGCCCGTAGCGATCGAGCCGACGCGACCGTCCATGCCGGTCATGCGCGCAGGGATAATCGTCGCGGTCTGCAGCGATTCCGCATTGGTCAGCCCAGCCTGTTGATAGAGTTCGAGCTCGCGCACCAGCTCGAGCCCATAGCCGTCAGTCCCCGCGACGATGCGGACGCCGGCGCGGTGCAGCGCGCCGACCAGGTCGACCATCTTGACGAAGCTCTTGCGGAAATCGTCGCGCGTCAGGCCGTCGAACAGCGGATAGCCGCCGATCTTCCAGCCGCGCACGACCGAGGGCGGCGCAACCTGGGCGAACGGCGCATATTCGGGGGACAGCGCGCTGCCGTCCGAGGTCATCAGCGGCTCCCAGACCGTGAGGGTCGGATCGATGATCGTCTTGCGCGCGGCAAGCTCGGCATAAAAGGCTTTCAGCGCCGGGGACTCGAGATCGAGATCCTTGCCGTATTTCGCCGGGCCTTCGAGGCGTGCCGCGGTGTTGGCCTTGTCGACCACGGCCTGGGGCATCGCCTGCATCATGATGAAATTGATGTGGGTGACTTCGTCATAGCCGGCGCGGACCGCATCGAGCGGGCGCATCCCGGCGGGGATATGGCCATGAACGTGCAGGCCGAGCTTGTGCGCTTCGGCCGCCCCTGGCGCGATCCAGGCCGGGTTCATCGAGGTGTAGAATTTGACGCCCCACAGCCCGGCCGCCTTGATCTTGTCCACCGCTGCGATCGTTTCTGCGGCCGACGAGACGGTGAGCGCCCCCTGCGCCGCCAACGGATCCTTGCGGTCGATGATCACCGAGATCTTGCCGTCGGGCGCGAGCAGGTCGCCCGCCGCGCGGCGCTTGTAGATGCTCAGCGCGTCAGTGATGTCGCTTCCCGGGCTGCGATAATTGGTCATGCCCGTCGCGACATTCTGCAACAGGTTCCAGTCGTCGCCGACATGCTGGTGCGAATCCCACAGGCCGGGCAGGATCGTCTTGCCGCGGCCGTCGATCAGGGTCGCACCCGCAGGCGCCTTGATCGATCCGGCGGGGCCGACCGCGGCGACCTTGCCGTCGGCGATCAGCACCGCGCGGTCGGGCAGATAGCGCCCGGCAACCGAGTCGAACATCAGCACATGATCGACCAGGGTCGGGGTGCGATTGGCCGGGCTGAGGAAGCGATGCGCGACGTCCCGGACCATGTCGGCCGTCGCCTTGTCCTGGATTGCCTTCAGCTTCGGGCCGGCCGCCTCATAGCCCTCGGGCAGCAACGAGATCGTCCCGGCATTGCTGAAGAAGCGATTGTCGCCGTCGAGCCAGACCGGCGACGGGGAGAAGCTGTTGCCGGTGATGAAGGCGAGCTTCACGGCTTTCTTGCCCTGCGGGCCGTCGATCTCGATCGGCTGGCCGATAGCGATGCTGGCATGGCCGTTGGGCAGCAGATCGATCCCTTTCGGCCCTGCGGCTACAAGTGCGGCAACGTCCATCTCGCCGGCGAGCCAGGGCCCGCCATAGGTGTTGTAGCGCTTGCCCGCGAACGGCGCGGAGCCTGAATCGACCGCCGTCTTCCAGCGCGCCACACCGGCGGGGTCGACGGTGAAGTCCTCGGTCGCGTCGCCCGAGTCCGTAAAGCCACGGATCGCAATCGTGGTAGGTCGGCTGTCGGGGCCGATCGTCATCACTTCGTCGGTCTCGGTCACCCAGCCGCGCAGCGACATCGACATCCGATACGCCACCCGTCCGTCGGGAAGCTTCCACGACCAGACATCGCCATGCTTGCCGGCGATCGAGCTGATCGTGAAATGGCGGGCAGCGGCGGGCGGCGCCATCAATTGCTCCTTGGTGGCTGACGCATTGGCAATCGTGGCCGTCGCGGCCAGGAGCGAGGCAAGCAGGACACGGCGCATGATGTTCCCCCAGGAGCTGGAGGAGGCAGACTGACAAGCTACGCCTTGGGTGGCAACTCCGATCGACCAATGACGGCAGCTTTCAGGAACGCCCGCCCGGAGAAAATTGCCCAGGCGCATCGACCACGTCTAAGGACGGACGATGTCCGACCATTTCAAGATCCTGCTTCAATATCTGCTGCCCAAACAACGCCTGACCAGCTTCGCCGGCCGGGTCGCCGGGGCGCAGGGAAGCGCGCTGACCCTCCCGCTGATCCGCTGGTTCGTTCGAAAATACGGCGTCGACATGAGCGAGGCCGAGAATCCGGAAATCGCCAGCTATAGCAGCTTCAACGCCTTCTTCACCCGCCCGCTCAAGGCCGGCGCGCGACCGCTGGCCGTGGCCGATTTCATCTGTCCGGTGGACGGCGCGATCAGCCAGTTCGGCGCAATCGATGATGGCCATATGGTGCAGGCCAAGGGTCATCGCTTCACCACTACTGATCTGGTCGGCGGCGACGCCGCGCTGGCGGCCCTGTTCCGCCATGGCAGCTTCGCCAACCTGTATTTGTCGCCCAAAGACTATCACCGCCTGCACATGCCCTGCGACGGCAAGCTCCTGCGCATGATCCACGTGCCGGGCGCGCTGTTCTCGGTGAACCCGACCACGGCACGCGGCGTGCCGAACCTGTTCGCCCGCAACGAGCGCGTGGTGTGCGTGTTCGAATCGCCGGAACATGGCCCGTTCGTGATGGTGCTGGTCGGTGCGACGATTGTGGGCAGCATGGCCACCGTCTGGCACGGCGTGGTCAATCCGAAGCGCACCGGCAGGATCGCCGAATGGACCTACGCCGATCAGGACGTGGTGCTGACCAAGGGCGCGGAAATGGGCCGTTTCCTTCTCGGCTCGACGATCGTGATGCTGTTCGGGCAGGGCACCATCGCCTTCAACCCGGACTGGGTGCCTGAACGGCCGGTGCGCCTCGGCGAGATGATGGGGAATCGCCCGGGCTGAACCTGTTCGGGCACTGGCGGATCGGGCCGGCCGTCATCCGCCGCTACCGCCGGAGCCCGCGCCAGCCGCACGTGCGGCTTCCGCCGCCCTGCGCGCCTCGCCGCGGCGCCTGGCGCGCTGGCCGTAGAGAAAAGTCCACAGGCTCAGCGCACCCATCGTGCCATAGCCGAGGATCGGATTGACGATCAGGTAGCTCCGGATGCTCAGGGCGAATACCAGCACCACGGAGATCGCGACATCGGCGAGGAGGCCCAGGCCCCACACAAGCGTCATTACCGTCATCGTTCGACGGAAACCCGCATGCACCTGGAGCATCTCGAACTGCTCCGCCTCGCTTTCGGACCTGCGCCGCATGCTGGCGCGCGCAAGCTCGTAGATCATTGGCTTGCCGATCAGGGCAGACCCGAGAAATGCCAGGCCGATTACCCCGGTGACGAGCTTCTCGCGCAGCTGGAGGAAGCGCACACCACCGCCGCCGAGCATCGCCAGGAGCGACAGCGCGATGCCGCTCACCACGAGCAGAGACAGGGCGTCGACCCGACGGTGCCGCGCGAACTCGACCAGGCTCCATAGGATGGGCGGCGCCGACGACGCGAGCAACGCGCGAACTTCCCCCAGCGGGGCCTCGGCATAATTGTAGATCACGAACGGCAGGATGAAATTGACCAGAGCCTCGAGCAGGACGTGGATGCCATTCTTTCGGAGATAGGCGGCAATGCGGACGATCAGCTCTGGTTTCGCGTCCACCTGTCACCTCTCTGTCGGTATCTGCGGGAGGATAAGGCGGTATATGGAAGTCACAAGATCGCGCGCCGGAGCTGGGGGCATGGGAGAAGGCTTGCAGTGTGCGTGACGACAACCGGGACGCATTTCAGTCTGGCCGCTCTCTCCCGGGTTGCGCGCTCGCGCGCCGATATTCGTCGGAAGATTCGTCCAGGAACACATAAAGCGCCGCTATCCTGGCATCCCGCACGATGATCACGTCCCAGCCCGTATAGGCAGGCGCCGCTCCGCGTGGACCCGATCCCCATTCCAGCCTGCCGGCATTATGCAGCGCCTGCGGTCTGCCATGCGGCGTATAGACATAATCCGGGTGCGTGGCGCGCAACGCGCCAGCGGCCTGGCCTATTGCGTCGCGGCCGACCACCGGCCCTGAAGGACCATATAGTACACCATCCTCTGCCCAGAGTTGCTCGAGCGCAGCGCGGCGGCGCTCGGCATCGCCTTCGCCAAAAACCTCCTGCAGGTTGCGGGCGAGCAGTTCGCGGATACGATCTGCGGATTCGATATTCTGAACCATGATCTGCCTCCAATGAATGTTTGAAGCGCCCTCATACGCGCATCCGCCATAGCAACCTCGCGCAGAAACGACGCCCCTCCAGCACACACCCGCGCAAACCGTCAGCCCAATCCTACAGCCGCCTCGATGATCGGCACGAACTTCGCCGCCGTCAGGCTGGCGCCCCCCACCAGCGCCCCGTCGACATCCCCGGCGCCAAGCAGCTCAGCCGCGTTCTCGCCCGTGACCGATCCGCCGTACAGGATCCGGATCAGCTCGGCCTCATTCCCCACCAGCGCCCGCAACTGCTTGCGGATCGCGCCGTGCATCGCCGCGACATCGGCCACGGTGGGTGTCCGCCCCGTCCCGATCGCCCAGACCGGCTCATAGGCGATCGACAGCCATCCGGCCGTCGCGCCCTCGGGCAGTGAGGCCGCAAGCTGGCTCGTCACCACCAGCTCGGCATGGCCGGCGTCGCGCTCGACCAGCGTCTCGCCGACGCACAGGATCGCGCCTAGTCCGGCGGCGCGCAGCGCTTCGGCCTTGGCGCGGACTTCAGCGTCAGTCTCGTGGCAATCGGCACGCCGCTCGCTGTGTCCGACGATCGAGAAACGCCCGCCCGCATCCTTCACCATGGCAGCGGAGATACAGCCGGTATGCGCGCCCTTCTCGGCGGGGTGCACATCCTCCGCACCGATCGCGAGCCCAGGCACACGCACCGCCGCGGCCATGATCAGCGTCGCCGGCACCGCAATCGCAACATCGAGCTCCGGTGCCGCCGCAGCGGCCGCCGCGATCCCGTCCAGCTCCGCCAGCGCCGCCAAGGTACCGTTCATCTTCCAATTGCCCGCAACCAGCCTGCGTCGTGCCAAATGTCTTCTCCCCAAAAGGCTATGATCCACCCTGTGTCAGCCGATAGCGCGGTGCCGCGATCGCACAAGCTTGAAGGAGCGCATCGCTCCCCTTAAAGCGTCCCCTTCCATCTTTTCCTCAAGCCTCCATCAGATCGGCCCGTTCCGCCCATGCTCAGCTTCATCCGTCGCATCATCTACTCGAAGGTCGGTGTCGTCATCACGCTGGGCGTGCTGATCCTGATTGCCATCTCCTTCGGCATCGGCGGCAATTTCACGGGGATGGGCGGCGGCCCCAGCGGCGATTCGGTCGCGACCATCGGCAAGGAAAGCGTCACCGCGATCGATCTGCGCAAGCAGGTGCAGACCTCGCTGGACAGTGCCAGGCAGCAGCAGCCGACGCTCGATATCGTCCAGTTTGTTAACGGCGGTGGCGTCGAGGGCACGCTCGAGGGCCTCATCAACACAATCGCGCTCACCAAATTCGCCGAGACGCAGGGCATGGTCGCCTCGAAGCAGCTGGTCGACGGCCGGATCGCGAGCATTCCCTCGGTCCAGGGCCTGGACGGCAAGTTCAGCCAGACCGCCTATGATCAGCTGCTCGCCGCCCGGCATATGAGCGACAAGCAGGTGCATGAGGATATCGCACGCGATACGCTCGCCCAGCATCTGCTCGTGCCGACCTATGGCGCGGTCCAGGTCCCGAGCGGCGTCGCCCTGCCCTATGCCTCGCTCTCGCTCGAGAAGCGCAATGGCCTGATCAGTTTCATCCCCACGCCCGCCATGGGCAAGGGGGCGCCCCCCACTGACGCCGAGCTCGCCACTTTCTACAAGAGCAACCTGGTGCGCTACACCGTGCCGGAGCGCCGTGCGGTCCGTTATGCAACCGTCACGCCCGAGATGATGAAGGCAGCGGCGACGCCGACCGAGGCCGAGATCGCCCAGGCCTATCAGAAGGGGCAGGCCCTGTTCGCCGCAACGGAGAAGCGCGATCTGGTGCAGGTCGTCATCGGCGATCAGGCCGCCGCGAATGCGCTCGCCGCCAAGGTGAAGGCAGGCACGCCGATCGCCGATGCCGCCCGCGCCGCCGGGCTTGAGCCCAATGGCCTGCAGGCGGTCGAGAAGGCCACCTATGCCAAGCAGAACACGCCCGAGATCGCCAATGCAGTGTTCAGCGCTGCCAAGGGCGCAGTCGTGGGTCCGCTTCGTTCGGGGCTGGGCTATGTCGTCGCACGGATCGATGCGATCCAGCAGATCCCCGGCAAGTCGCTCGATCAGGCCAAGCCCGAGCTGGTCAAGACGCTGACCACGCAGAAGACTCAGCTCCTGATGAGCAACCTGCATGACAAGATCGACGATGCGATCGGCCATCATGCGACCTTCGACGAGCTGATCCGCGACAACAAGCTCACCGCCATCCAGTCGCCGCCCTTGCTCAAGACCGGCATCAATCCCGATGATCCGGCCTCCAAGGCCGATCCGGCCTTCGCCCAGGCAGTCGCCGCCGGTTTCGGGTCCGAGCTGGAGGATGATCCGGTGATCGCGCCGCTCGGCACCGACGGCAGCTTCGCGGTGGTGAAGCTAGCCCGTATCGTCCCCGCGGCACCGCGCGCGCTGGCCGATATCCGTGCCCAGGTGGCGAGCGATTTCGTGATCGACCGGGCACAACGCGCCGCGCGCCAGGCGGCCGTGGACATCGTTGCGCGGGTCAACAAGGGCATGCCGCTCGTCCAATCCGTCGCCGAGACCAAGCTACAGCTTCCGCCGATCAAGCCGATTCCGGATCTCGCCCGCGCGCAGCTCAACGCCATCGAGCCGAACAATCCGGTGCGCCAGCCGCTCGTGCTGCTGTTCAGCATGAAGGAGAAGAGCGCCAAGATGCTCGAGGCGCCGAACAAGGCCGGCTGGTATGTCCTCTATCTCAACCATATCCAGCCCGGCGATGCCAGGGGCCAGACCGCGCTGATCGATCAGGTGCGCGGCGAGCTCGGCCAGGCGACCGGCCGCGAATATGTGGAGCAGTTCGGCGAGGCCGTGCGCCGCGTGGTCGGCGTAAAGAAGAACGCCAGGGCGATCGCTGACGTGAAGGCGACGCTGACCGGCCATGGCGGCTCCAATTAACGGGGAAGCTGCCGGCACTCCCGTCGAGGCCGCGGTCGCCGCACTGGCCGCGGGGCGTCCGGCCCTGGTCTGGCGCCGCCAGATCGCCGACACGGAAACCCCGGTCGCCGCCGCGCTGAAGCTGATCGAGCCCGGGCGCGGCGACTATCTGCTCGAATCCGTCGAGGGCGGCGAAACGCGCGGGCGGCACAGCATGATCGGCCTCGCGCCCGATCTGGTCTTCCGCGCGCAAGGCTCACAGGCCGAGATCAACCGCCACTGGCTGACCGATCGCGCCGCGTTCGTACCCTGCGACGCCCCCGCGCTCCAGGCGCTGCGCGATCTCGCCGCCGGCTGCCGGATGGACGTGCCAGCCGATCTGCCTCCGGCGCTTGCCTGCCTTGTGGGCTATTTCGGCTATGAGACAGTCGGCCTGGTCGAGCGGCTGAGCCGCCCGGACAGCGATCCGCTCGGCCTGCCCGACATGATGTTCGTGCGCCCGACGGTCGTGCTCATCTTCGATCGCCTCGCCGACGCGCTGTTCCTCGTCGCCCCGGTCTGGCCCGATCCGTCACGCCGCCCCGAGGCGATCGCCGCCGAGGCGCAGGACCGCATCGACGCAGTCGCCGCACGGCTCGCCAGCGCCGCGCTGCCGCCGCCGGTGCGCGCGGTGGAAGCGGCGGATATCGCCCTTGAGCCCGCGCTGCCACCGGGCCGCTACGCAGCGATGATCGCCCGTGCCAAGGAATATATCTTCGCCGGCGACATCTTCCAGGTCGTGCTGGCCCAGCGCTTCACGGCACCCTTTGCGCTGCCCGCCTTCGAACTTTACCGCGCCCTCCGCCGCATCAACCCCTCGCCCTTCCTCTACCATCTCGACCTGCCCGGCTTCGCCATCACCGGATCGAGCCCGGAGATCCTGGTCCGCGTCCGCCACGGTGAGGTGACGATCCGCCCGATCGCCGGCACCCGCCCGCGCGGAAAGACGGCAGCCGAGGACGAGGCCAATCGCGAGAGCCTGCTCGCCGACCCCAAGGAGCGTGCCGAGCATCTCATGCTGCTCGATCTGGGCCGCAACGATGTCGGTCGCGTCGCCGAGGCGGGCAGCGTGCGAGTCACCGCCAGCTACACCACTGAATTCTACAGCCATGTCATGCATATCGTCTCGAACGTCGTCGGCCGGCTCGCGCCCGAGCACGACGCGCTCGACGCGATGTTCGCGGGCTTCCCCGCGGGCACTGTCAGCGGCGCGCCCAAGGTCCGCGCCTGCGAGGTTATCGCTGAACTCGAGCCGGAGGTGCGCGGCGCCTATGCCGGCGCGGTCGGTTATTTCTCGCCCGACGGCTCGATGGACAGCTGCATCGTGCTGCGCACCGCGGTGGTGAAGGACGGCGTCATGCACGTCCAGGCCGGCGCCGGCATCGTCGCCGACAGCGAGCCCGCCTATGAGCAGCGCGAGTGTGAAGCCAAGGCCGGCGCCCTCCTCGCCGCCGCCCGCGAAGCAATCGCGCGGGCGGCGGACGCAGGATTCGGCCAATAGGTCAGGGGACGGTGCTGTCCTCGCGCTTCTTCTCGGCCTTTTCCGCCGCATATTGCTGAAGCATCTGCGCGGTGCACCCGGTCTGACCGCCCGAGCCGACCGGCGAACATGTATCGGGCAGTCCGCCCGCGCGGCGCCCGACATCGTCAAGCGTGGCGGCGCGATTGACCCAGCTCTGGCTCGCCGCGTCGACCCGCGGCGGGTTCCGCAACGATTTCGGGATGCGGTAAGGCTCGGTGAGCGTCGAGCAGACCACGATCTCGTCGCTGCTCGATTCCGGACATTTATCACCGGCGTTGATCGTCACATTGCGGATCCGGGCGGGCGGCTTACCCGATTCGGCCTGCTTGTCCGTGACAGGAGCCGTCTGCGCACTCGCTATCGCGGGCAACGACAACAGGGCGGCAACGGCGAGGATACGAAGCATAAACGGGTCTCCTGTGCAGACATCAACGTCGACTGCCGGGGATTGCTCCATCCTGAATGAAGCACCAGTCTGTCCCAATCTAGGCATGAAAGGGCCGTCCCGCCATGGCCGGCCACGAAATCCTTTTCGCGGGCAAAGATCGGCGCGATTGTCGCCGTGCCGCAAAAGCGGTAGCGGCCACGCCCATGATCCTCGTCATCGACAATTATGACAGCTTTACCTGGAACCTGGTCCATTATCTGATGGAGCTCGGCGCCGAGGTGAAAGTGGTGCGCAACGACACCCTCACCGCCCGCGATGCGATCGCGAGCAACGCGCAGGGCTTCCTGATCTCGCCCGGCCCCTGCACGCCCAACGAGGCCGGCATCAGCCTCGATCTCGTCGCCGCCTGCGCCGAGGCGGAGAAGCCGTTGCTCGGCGTGTGCCTCGGGCACCAGGCGATCGGCCAGCATTTCGGCGGCCATGTCGTGCGCGGGGGGCTGATGCACGGCAAGACCTCGCCGGTCACCCATGACGGCACCGGCCTGTTCGAAGGCCTGCCCTCGCCCTTCACCGCGACCCGCTATCATTCGCTGATCGTCGAGGACATTCCCGCGGACCTGATCGTCAACGCAACCGCCGACGACGGCTCGGTCATGGGCTTCCGTCACGCTACGTTGCCGATCCACGGCGTCCAGTTCCACCCCGAGAGCATCGCGACCGAGCACGGCCATGCGCTGCTGGCCAATTTCGTCAGGCTGGCGGGCATCGATGTGAAGGTGCTGACGTGAGGGGATCTTCTCTTTCCCCCTCCCGCTTGCGGGAGGGGGCAGGGGGTGGGCTCGCGCTCACCGCGAACGTTCCGCTTGTAATTGGCCGGGCGCCCACCCCCAGCCCCTCCCGCAAGCGGGAGGGGAGCAGTAAATGACCACCCTCACCCTCCTCCCCGATCCCTCAACCCCGCTTTCCCACGAAAGCGCAGGCCAGGCCTTCGCCGACATCCTCGACGCGAAGACCTCCGAAGAGGCGATTGCCGACTTCCTCATCGCCCTCAGCGATCGCGGCGAAACCAGCATCGAGATCGCCGAGGCCGCCAGGGCCCTGCGCGCCCGCCTGATCCCGATCGACGCGCCCCACGGCGCCATCGATGTCTGCGGCACCGGCGGCGACGGCCACCATACGCTCAACGTCTCCACCGCCGTCTCGATCGTCGTCGCGGCCTGTGGCGTCCCTGTCGCCAAGCACGGCAACCGTGCCGCCTCGTCCAAGGCCGGCGCCGCCGACACGCTCGAAGCGCTCGGCCTCGACATGGAGCGCGCCGGGCTCAACGCCGAGGCGAGCCTGCGCGATATCGGCATCGCCTTCCTGTTCGCCGCCAACCATCACCCGGCGATGAAGCGCATCACCCCGATCCGCCGCAGGATCGGCCGCCGCACCATCTTCAACCTGATGGGCCCGCTCGCCAATCCGGCCCGCGTCACCCGCCAGCTGATCGGCATCGCCCGCCCCGATTATGCCGCACCCTATGCCCAGGCACTCGAACAGCTCGGCACCGAGGCAGCCCTGGTCGTCTCGGGCGAGGAAGGGCTCGACGAAGTCTCCGGCGCCGGCCCCACCGTCGCGATCAGCGTCGGCACCCTCGCGATGCCCCAGCGCATCGCGCCCGAGGACGCCGGCCTCCCACGCCACGCCATCGCCGCGATCCGCGGCGGCGATCCCGCCTACAACGCTGCAGCACTGCGCCGCTTGCTCACCGGTGAGCAAGGCGCCTATCGCGACGCCGTCCTGCTCAACGCGGCCGCCGCGCTGATGGTCGCTGCCCGCGCAACCGATCTCCCCGAAGGCGTCGCCATCGCCGCCGAAGCCCTCGATACGGGTGCCGCCGACGCGCTGCTCGCCCGCTGGATTGCCTATTCATGACTGACATTCTCGACCGTATCCTCGAAACCAAGCGCGCCGAGGTCGCCGCGCGCAAGGCGACGATGCCGCTCGCCGAGCTCGACGCAGCCGCCGAGCGCCAGAGCCCGCCACGCGGCTTCCGCGCAGCACTCGACGCCCGCGCAGCGACCGGCCACGCCCTCATCGCCGAGATCAAGAAGGCAAGCCCCTCCAAGGGCCTGATCCGCGCCGATTTCGATCCGCCCGCACACGCCCGCGCCTATCAGGCCGGCGGCGCCACCTGCCTTTCGGTGCTCACTGACGAGCCCTGGTTCCAGGGTGCTGATTCCTATCTCACCGCAGCGCGCGATGCCTGCACCCTGCCGGTGCTACGCAAGGATTTCATGGTCGATCCCTGGCAGGTCCCGGAGTCGCGCGCGCTCGGCGCCGACGCGATCCTGCTGATCATGGCCGCGCTCGACGACGGCCTGCTCGCCGAGATCGAGGCAAGCGCAATCGACTGCAACATGGATGTGCTGGTCGAGGTCCATGACGCGAAGGAGCTCGAACGCGCGATGAAGCTCAAATCGCGGCTGATCGGCGTCAACAACCGAAACCTGCGCGATTTCACCGTGGATTTCGAGAACAGCTACCGGCTGGTCGCCAAGGCCCCGAAGGACTGCACCTTCGTCGCCGAAAGCGGTCTCACCATCCGCGCCGATCTCGATCGGATGGCCGAGCATGGCGTGCACTGCTTCCTGATCGGGGAAGCGCTGATGCGCCAGCATGATGTCGAAGCGGCGACCCGGGCGCTGGTGGGATGAGCGGCCTCACCCATCTCGACGAGGCCGGCGCAGCGCATATGGTCGACGTCTCCGGCAAGGCCGCCACCGCCCGCGAAGCCGTCGCCACCGGCCGCATCGCCATGTCGCCCGAAGCCGCCGCCGCGATCCGCACCGGCACCGCGCTGAAGGGCGATGTCCTCGCCATAGCCCGCGTAGCCGGCATCATGGCCGCGAAGAAGACCGCCGAGCTGATCCCGCTCTGCCACCCCCTGCCGCTCACCCGCGTCGCAATCGACCTCGCAGTAGATGAAACCGGCGTCACCGCCACCGCTACTGCCGCCACCGACGCCAAGACCGGCGTCGAGATGGAAGCCCTCACCGCCGTCTCGGTCGCGCTGCTGACAATCTACGACATGGCCAAGGCGATCGACAAAGCCATGACGATCACCGGCATCCGCCTGCTCACCAAGACCGGCGGCAAATCGGGCGACTGGAAAGCCCCGGACGCCTGACCGCCGGCGGGTTGTTTTCTGGACATGGCTAGCCAAAAGCGGGAAGAAGCCGCCATGGAAGCGACCTCTTCACCGCCATCACATCTCGAAGAGTCCCCGCGCAAGGTGGCACGGCTCGAGGAAGTCCGTTCCCCGATCGTCGTCGGATCGCAACGCACCGAAATCGACCAGGGGCCCGATCCATTCACTGATTTCTACCGCCGCCACCACGCCCTCGCTTTCTCGGGCATGATCGAGCCGAGCTTCTTCGCCCGGCTGCTGCAGCTCTGCAATGCATCCCAGTTCATCGTCGACGCGAAGACCGATATCGCAAACCGTCAAAGCGAAACCCCCGGCATTGCCGGTCGCAGCCTCGCCCTTGTGCTGCAACGCAGGAACCTGATGCAGTGGCTCGAAAGCGCGACCGGATGCGAGCCGCTGCAATCGACCTTCGGGCGCATCGTCCAGATCTCACCGGGCGACGCGCCCCGATTGAACTGGCATGACGATTTGCCCGAAGACCCGTCGCGGCGGCTCGGCATTACGATCAACCTGAGCGAGAATGCCTATGAAGGCGGCCTGTTCGAACTCCGCGAGAAGAAAACCGGCAAGATCCTGATGCGGCACCGGCACGAGAAGCTCGGCTCCACCTTGATCTTCGATGTGTCCGAGGAGCTCGAGCATCGCGTCTGGCCGGTGACGGGCGGCGGCCCCAGGCGAATCTATACCGGGTGGTTTCGCAAAGCACCCGTCGCGTAACGGTCAGCGCACCAGCCGGTAGCTCACAAAGGCGATGAACTTGCTGTCGGGCGACCAGGACGGCACGTTCATCGTCCCCTGCCCGCCGAACAGCCGCGTCAGCACCCGCGGCGGCGCGCTGCCGTCGGTCGGCATGATCCGCAGCATCACGTCGCGGTTCGGCGGATGGTCGCCGAGATCGACATCGAGCCCGAACGACACGAACGCGATCCACTTCCCGTCAGGCGAGATATGCGGGAACCAGTCGCGATAGTTCATATCGCGCGTCACCTGTTCCGGATTGCTCCCGTCAGCATGCGCCCGCCAGATCTGCATCGCCCCGGTCCGGGTCGAGTTGAAATAGAGGAAGCGCCCGTCCGGCGTATATTCCGGCCCGTCATCGACCCCCGGCCCCTTGATCAGCGGCCGCTCGGGCCCGCCCGCCAAATCCTGTGCATAGATATCATATTCATTGGTCGCTGAGCGCACATAGACATAGGCGATCGTCTTCCCATCGGGCGACCAGCCATGCCAATAGGATCGCGCGTCCGGATGCCCCATCACGAGCCGCGGCGCGGCCGATCCGGCCAGCGGCAATATGTGGATGCGCGAGAGATTGTCCGGCTCGGACTGGTCCGAGATGATCAGCTGAGTCCCGTCCGGCGACAGGCCATGGTCATTGTTGTTCTTGCGGTTCGGCCCGGTGTCGATGACCACAGGCTCCCCGCCGCCCACCGGGATCCGGTAGATCAGCCCGCCGCTGTTATAGACCAGAGACGTGCCGTCGCGCGTCCAGTTCGGCGCTTCGATCTTCCCGTCGAAATGGCGCACCACCCGGCGATAGACGTCGTCCACGCCCACCGGCATCACCTCTAGCGTGCTCTCGACCTTGGCCGGATAGCCCGTGTCCGGGACCACAGCGAGCACCGGCACGCTCAGCGCGACATGGCTGAAGGTCGCCGTCTCGGTCACCTTGTTGTCATGCGCCGACACCGCCAGCCCGACATAACAGGAGCCCGGCAACGCGATCCGGAAATTGCCGCCCGCATGGTGCAGCGCGCCGTCAGCCCCGGTCACCGAGAAATAGACATACTCCCCCTCGCGCTCGAGCCTGATGCCGTGCGGCGCCTTGATGTTCGAGGAGATTTCCCGCGTCGGCCCGCCCTGGACTTCGCGATATTGCAGCGCGGCCGCGCCGTTGCCGTGGATCATCACATCGGCAAAGGGCGATCCCGGGGTGAGGTTCTGGCGGATCATCATCCCCGCCTTGCGATGCGGATCACCGCCGGCGCCCGCCCAGTCGATATCCGCGGCAACGTGCAGATCGCCCGAACGCCGCGTCCAGACGAAATGGAACGCGTCCTTGCCGCCCCAGATATTCGCGCCGCCACCGGTCACCCGATACGCCTGGGTCTTCGCATCGAAGGTCGCGGACCCCGCCAGCGCCGTCTCCCCGATATCGGCTTGCTGATCGAACATGCCGAGCTTCGCGCGCGCCTTCCGCGCGTCCGCGGCGCCACCCAGCATCAGCCCGAGCAGCGCGCATATGGCGATGATGCGGTTCGCTTTCATAACCCCTCCAGCGCTTGCGGATCAGCGATGCCGTCCGGATTCCTTTTGCGCGACGCGGATGGTAGCGCTAACGGAAATGCAAGGCGAGCCCCTTGTCGGGGATCCGGCCGGGGGAGAAGCTGTGATGTCGACCGAGGCGCGGGCAACGTTACGCGCATTGTTCGACGAGGCGGTCGGGGCCGTTTCGGCGGAGCGCTGCGTACCGCCGGCGATTCGCCAGCAGCCTGTGACCGGCCGCACCCTGATCATCGCGATCGGCAAGGCGGCGGCGGCAATGGCGTCAGTCGCTGCCGGGCAGATCAAGGGCCCGCTCTCCGGGCTGGTCGTCACCCGCCAGGGCCATTCTGGCCCGCCCCACACACTTCCGGCCAATTTCGAGGTGATCGAGGCGGGTCATCCCGTGCCCGATACCGAAAGCCTCGCAGCCGCCGAGCGCGCGCTCGCCCTGGTGAAGGGCCTGGGCGCGAAGGACCGTCTCCTCGCCCTGATCTCAGGCGGCGGCTCGGCGCTGCTCGCGCTTCCCGTGCCGGGGGTCTCGCTCGAGGACAAGCAGCGCGTCACCCAGGCGCTGCTCCGCTCGGGCGCGACGATCGCCGAGATCAACAGCGTCCGCAAACACCTTTCGCTGGTCAAGGGCGGCCGGCTCGCGGTAGCGGCGGCCCCGGCGCATGTCACCACGCTGATCATCTCGGACGTTCCCGGCGACGATCCTTCCTTCGTGGCGAGCGGCCCGACGGTCGCCGACCACACCACGCTCGAAATGGCGCGCGAGATCATCGCCCGCTACCGGATCGACGCCCCCGCCAATGTCATCGCCGCGCTCTCAAGCAGCGCGAACGAGACGCCGCATTCGGACGCGCTCGGCCTCGCCGGCAGCGACGTCCGCATCATCGCCCTCGCCCGTGATGCACTGACGGCGGCGCGGCGGCTGGCCGAGGAACAGGGCTACAAGGTCACGGACCTCGGCGACCATCTTCAGGCCGAGGCGAAGCATCTCGGCGCCGGTCATGCCGCGCTCGCCCGGCGCCTCGCGGCGGACGGCCAGCCCAGGGTGATCCTGTCGGGTGGCGAGACCACGGTCCGCGTCACCAACCCGGAAGGGCGCGGCGGGCGCAATCTCGAATATCTGCTCGGCCTCGCCATCGCGCTCGACGGCGCCCCGCGCATCCACGCCATCGCCTGCGACACCGACGGCATCGACGGCACCGAGGACAATGCCGGCGCCATCGTCACCCCCTGCACGCTTGAGCGGGCGCGGGCGCTTGGGCTGGACGCGCGCCAGATGCTCTGTGCGAACATGGCCTATGCTTTCTTCGAGGCGCTAGGTGATCTCGTCGTAACCGGACCGACCCGCACCAACGTCAACGATCTGCGCGCCATCCTGATCGAGGCGGAGGACTAGTCGGAGGCTTATAAACGAACCGACCGGAAGCCCCGAAAGCGGTCGCTGACATTGTCAGCAGCAGCATCTATCGTGGCAACCTGAGCGACTGCGAGGAAAGAGCGGATGGGAATTGCATTGGCGGCCATTCTGCTCCGCGAGGAAGCCGCAATTCCAGTCAGCACGATACTGCAAGAGTTCCAGTCTCGCTATCCGGAGCTCCAGGCGTCGCTGGCGTCCCCTGCAGAAGATCGGACTGCGTCGTTCGAATTGGTTTTCGGCGATGCGATCATCGCTGACATGGGCGCCCCCATACCCTGGAGCGATCTCGAAGGCCCCTGTGCGACCAGCCTCCTCTGGCCCGACGCAACCGGGGAGGTGAAACAACATAAGTCGCACATCATCGTGACCATAATGTCAGAGGCCGTGGCCGTAGAAGCCGCCGCACAGTTGACAAAAGTCACAGCCGCAATCCTCAGTGCCTGCGAACACGCCATGGGGGTGCTGTGGTTCAATGCCACCCTCCTTGTACCCAAGGCGCTATTCCTGAAGATGTGCGAGACGGTGTTGCCGCATGAGGCACCTGTCGACATCTGGGTCGACTTCCGTGCGGGCAGGGACGGTGAGCGTTATAGCACTGGCTTCACGCAGGGCCTGCGAGCGCTAGGCCTAATGGAACTGGAAGCCCGGAAGGTTCCGGAAACGCCGGGCGACCTTCGGAGCCGTCTGCAAAACCTCACGCGGTACCTGGTGCAGAATGGACCCGTAATCGGCGATGGCCATAGCGTCGGCTACAACGCCGAGGAACGAATCCGCGTCGTCTATGGAAGCTCGGCATTCGGCAGCGAGGGCCAGGTAATGCACCTGCAGTACGAAACGCCCAAGAAGCGGTGGCCATGGCAGCGCTGATCGGCTCAGGATGACGCGCTTGCGATAGCGATTCCAACCAATCTCCATGGTCCGCGACTTGCGGGTTCGAAACCCAAGCCGCATTGGCCTGCTGTACTGCAAGCTTCTACCCCTATCCTTCCCCCATCTCCCAAGACAAAGTCGGCCGCAGCCGCTCGACCAGGAAATCGATGAACGCCCGCACCCGCACCGGCATGACATGCTGTTGCGGGAACACTGCGAAGAAGCTCTTGCCCGGCGGGCGCCAGCCCGGCAGCACCTCGGCCATCCGACCCTCGGCCAGATCGCGCTTGCAGATGAACGCGGGCAAGGGCGCGATCCCCAGCCCCGACAGGACTGACTTGCGCAGCAGCATCAGATCGTTGCAGGTCAGCCGCGGCCTGAACTCGACCACCACCTGCGTATCGCCCCGGTCGAGCCGCCAATGCGCCTTCATGTCGACCGCGCCCCAGGCCAGCAGGTCGAAGCGCGGCAGATCGATATGGCTTTGCGGCACGCCGTTGCGCTCGAGATATTCGGGCGCGGCGTAGAGCCCATATTCCGTCACGCCGAGCTTGGTCGTCATCAGCGAGGCTTCGGCCAGCGGCAGCGTATCGGTGACGATCGCCACATCGAAGCCGTCGCGGAAATGGTCGACCGTGTCGTTCGACAGCACCGTCACCAGCCGCACATCGGGATAGGCTTCGAGATATTCGGTCAGCAGCGGCGCCAGCAAACTGCTGTCCAGCTCATGCGGCACCGAGATGCGCAGCAGCCCCTTGGGCCGGCTGTGCTGGACCTGGACCGCATTCTGTCCGTCGCGCAGCACGCCAAGGCAGCGCGAGGCATATTCGAAGAAGATCTGCCCCTGCTCAGTCACGGCAACGCCGTGGGTGGTCCGGCGCAGCAGTTGGGTGCCGAGCTTTTCCTCCAACCGCGACAGCCGCCGGCTGATCGTCGATTTGGGCAAGCCGAGCCCGGTCGCGGCGCGGGTGAGGCTCTCCAGCTCAACCACCTTGGCGAAGACGACAAGATCGCCGGTCTCAATCACGCCTGATGTCCATAGTGTTGGAATACACCCATTTTTTCGTCGCCGGTGTTGCATCCCGGACAACACTATGTTGCGCCTGCCTGCTCTTACGGTCGCCCGCAACCCGGTTCATAAGCCCGCCGGTCGGATCACATAAAATATATGATCTGATTTGGAGTGGACAATCTGGAAGGGGAAATCGGGATGAAAATCTCGTCGCTACTGCATGTCGGCTGTTCGGCTGCAGCGCTCATGATCGGCGCCACTGCGGCCCAGGCTCAAACAACGCCGCAGACACCATCGGCCGTCGATGCGCAAGCCGCGCCCGCTGCCCAGGCTCTCCCCGCGGACGACCAGACACCTCCGCCCCCCGCCGCTGCCGACATCATCGTCACCGGCTCGCGCGTCATCACCAACAGCAACAACTCCCCGACTCCGCTCACGACGGTGTCGACTGAAAAGCTGGCCCAGACCACCCCGTCCAACATCCCGGACGCGCTGAACAAGCTGCCGTCCTTCGCGCTCTCCAGCAGCACCCGCACCAGCAACAACCCCTCCTCCAACGGCGCCGGCAACTTCCTCAACCTGCGCGGCTTCGGCGCGCAGCGCACGCTGATCCTGCTCGACGGCGCCCGCGTGCCCCCGACGGCGGCGAACGGCACGGTCGATATCAACACCCTGCCCCAGATGCTGATGTCGCGAGTCGATGTCGTCACGGGCGGCGCCTCGGCGGTGTACGGCTCCGACGCAGTCACCGGCGTGGTCAATTTCGTGCTCGACAAGAAATTCAACGGCGTGAAGGCAATCGCCCAGGCCGGCGTCTCGGATTATGGCGATGATGCCTCCTACCGGATCGGCGTCGCCGCCGGCACCAGCCTGATGGACGGCCGCCTCCATATCGAGGGCAGCTACGAGCATTATTATTCCAACGGCATCCAGAACAAGCTGGACCGGCCCTATGGCCAATATTCCTACACCACCACCGGTGCCGGCACCGCGGCCAGCCCTTTCCATCTCAACATCAATTCGCGCCTGCCGATCGGCTATACGCCGGGCGGCTATTTCTCGATCGCCAAGGGCGCCAATGCCGGCCCGGGCGCTTTGTACGGCGACTATACCTTCAGCGCGACCGGCCAGCTCGTCCCCTTCACCCACGGCCTGCCCAGCGGCTCGACCGGCACGGAAAGCGGCGGCGACGGCGGCGACGGCAATATGGGCTTCGGCAAGGGCGCCGATACCTGGCTCACCGCCAAGCTGCGCAGCGACCAGGCGTTCGGCCGCTTCGATTTCGACCTGACCGACCATATCCGCCTCTACGGCCAGGGCACCTACGCCACTTCGACCAATTTCGCGGTCTTCTACCCGCAATGGTTCAGCGCCACGATCCTCGCGACCAATCCCTATCTGCCGCAAGCGGTGCGCGACGGCCTCGCCGCCAACGGCACCTCGCGCTTCACCTTCTCGCGCTCCTTCCAGAACGAGCCTGGCTCGGGCTCGCTCGGCCAGACCCGCAGCTATAATGCGACGATCGGGCTCGAGGGCGACATCTCCCGCTTCCGCTGGAACGCCTATTACACCCATGGCGACAGCCTGTTGCACGAGACTGATCCTGGCAACATCAACCAGGAGCAGCTGATCGCAGCGCTCGATTCCGTCGTCGGCCCCAATGGCCAGATCGTCTGCCGCGTCTCGACCACCGCCGCCGGCGCTGCGAAATATCCCGGCTGCCAGCCCTTCAACCCGTTCGGCCCGAACAGCGAGACGGCCGGCACCTTCCAGTTCTTCGATCACCCGACCGATTTCCGCCTGACCAACAAGCTCGACGATTTCGCGGCGAGCGTCACCGGCAAGCTGTTCGACAATTGGGCCGGCCCGGTGAATGTCGCGGTCAGCGGCGAATATCGCGACTTCTCGCTGCGCATCGCCAGCAACTACCTGCCGACCGCTTTGGTCGATTGTACCCTGCTCAACCCGCAGACCTGCCCCGGCACCAACACCAGCAACGGCGCGCTCAACCCGGCGACCCAGACCCCGGCGGTGTGGGCACTCAACGTGGTCAGCCCGGTCTATGCGAGCGAGAATGTCGCCGAGATCGCGGGCGAAGTCGATTTCCCGCTGCTGCGCGATTTCGCGGTCGCCAAGGCGCTCGATCTGAATGCTGCGGTTCGGTACACCCATTACAGCATCACCGGCAGCGCTACGACCTGGAAGGTCGGCTTCACCTGGGAGGTGAGTGACTGGCTGAAGCTGCGCGGCACCCGCTCGCGCGACTTCCGGGCGCCGACCCTCCAGGATCTGTTCAACCCGATCCAGGCCGGCATCAGCTCGTACAATGACGTGCTGACCAGCCAGAGCATCCCGAACATGATCGTCCAGACCCAGGGCAACCCCAATCTGAAGCCCGAGGTCGCCAACACCCTGACCCTGGGCGGCGTGTTCAAGCCGCGCTTCCTGCCCGGCTTCAGCGCCTCGCTCGACTGGTACCGGATCAAGATCAACAACGCGATCGCGTCGGTTTCCGGCACGGACGCGACCGTGCAGAACGAGTGCATCAGCTCGGGCGGCACCTCGCCCTTCTGCGCCTTCTTCATCGGCCGGCCCGGCCCGCTGACCGATCATTCGCCGAGCAACGTGCCGACCAAGGTGCTGTCGCAGCCCTTCAACGTCGCCAAGACCGAGACCTATGGCGTCGACGGCGAGATCGACTACCACAGCTCAGCCCCGGCGATCGGCGCCGGCGGCGCCTCTATCGATAGCCGCCTGCTCGTCTCCTATCAGCCCAAGCTCACGGCGCAGACCCTGCCCACCTCAGTGGTCACGGATGCGGCGGGCGCGGTCGGCCTCGCTGAATGGCGCATCGCCTTCGATCTCGGCTACACCACCGGGCCGTTCCATATCGGCGCCGAGGAGCGCTGGCACAGCAGCGAATTCCGCAGCTCGAACCCGACCCAGGTCTTTGCCGAGGGCAAGATCCCGGCGATTGCCTATACCGATATCAACCTCAGCTATAAGTTCGGCCACGCGACCAGGTCGGAAAAGCCGTTCGAGACCTTCCTCTCGATCGAGAATCTCTTCAACAAGCAGCCGGCCCTCTTCCTCGGCTCGGGCCTGGCCGGCGCACCCGGCTTCACCTACCCGGTGGCGCGCGACCAGGATGTGGTCGGCCGCTACTTCACGATGGGCGTCCGCGCCCGCTTCTGATTTCCCCCACTCGCCGGATCGCGGACTGATCTCCCGCGGAAGCGAGCCCCTTTGGCCGGTCGGCACCGTGAGGTGTCGGCCGGTTTTCTTTTTGCAGCTACGGATGCGCCGCCGGCCCTTGCGCTGCGATGAAGCTAACCAAAGCCAACGAACTGGACGTGAGGTTGAAGCCGGCCGGCGGGGCAACTTCGTCAACGGCTACGGACTGGCGATCCAATCCGCTGCGATAACACGGCCCTGGCTGTCGAGCTGGACGACCCAATATAACGGGTTCAACGGCGCGAAGGCAGCGCGGTACCCGAGCTCTTCGGCGCAGGTCGGTGCCATCCCATAAGGGAATCTCGCGCCGCACTGTTCCTGCCATGAGGGCTCGCCCAATATCGCCTTCGCCTGCGCCGCCGACATTCCGCGTCGAACCGATTTATAGTCTCGCCACAGGCGCTTATCGTGTTGATCGCCGGCATAAGCCCCGACTGCGACACCAGCGCAGAGGACAGCGAGGAGGATGATGCCCGGTTTCATCCGGTGAAGGGTGCTTCATCCCGGATCGGCTTTCCAGCAATTTCACGCTGATGGCGGACATATGTTTCCCATCGGATTTTTGCCGTTACGAACCGCGCCGCCGTCTGGCCCAAAATATCGCGATAGTGCTGTTGCAGCTCCAATCCTCGTCGTTTACGATTCCAGAATGAACCGCCCGATCGAGTGGCTGCGGATTGATATGATCCGGTTGAAAAGCAGCGGCGTTGGCTGCCTTATCCTGACATTTCTTGGCATGGCCGCAATATTGACGACCTGTGAACTTGCCGACAACGCCATGAGCAACCGGAAAACCATGCCGGAAATTGCCACGATCATCGGTTTCGGTGCCTATCAAGGCAGCTGGCATGCTGGAGATATTATAGTAAGTGCTCGGGATCCGAGAGGCATTGTCGGAACCGCGATGGCCCGACCCTTTCAACTCAGGGGATGTCACGTCGGCGACAAAATAAGGGCGGGGCGATATGGTTTCGCGCTCTACCCTGACCCTGCGCCATGTCCCATCAAACTCGAGCCGCACGAGGCGGAAACGAACTCAGGAACATAGCCTCACACGCGTGGAATGTTGCGAGCCCGAGGTCGCCCGTGACGTTTCGCGGGCGCGCAGCAGACGGTCAACAAGATGCGCTGCAGCCGAGAGTCGATTTCTATTCGGAAGTTATGCGGGAGCATGGTTTGGAATTGCCGTTTTAAGAAAGGCAAGAATGGCTGCTCTCCACAAGCTATCGCCGTTTAGCTGTTTGGATCGCGTCGCCGGAAGCTGCTGTTTGGCCATTAACGAATGGCCGATTCCGGGATGCGCAAATTGGGCTGTGGATGTCTGCGACTGGGTCCTTGACCGCCGCGAAGCTGCCGGTCGCTTGGCGACCCCAACCCGGTCATTCGCGGCATCCGTGCCACTTCCCGAATCAAGACGCTCGTTTATCTCGATCTTATGGCGGCTCTCGGGCGCATAGGTTCAGCTCGTGAACGGCTCGAGATGGTGGTCAGCCGAAAAACAGCTTTCGGCGACGCATGTCGGAAAGCCGACGCTAACACCGCTGTAAGGCTGGGCATAAGGTCAGTTGTGCGGCGGCATTCCCCTACGGCTCGCATTCGACGCCGCGCAACCTCAACGTTCGACATACGCGATCCAGCACGAAGTCGTTGTCGAGTTCATCCACGAAAAACTGTCCCCGCGAGAGGGCCATCATGCCGCTCGGCAGGCCGTATAAAGGGCCCCTGTTCGCGGCCGAGCCTTCGAGGTAGTATGCAAATGGCTTTTCAGCATTGACGTGCGGATCGTACGCTAGTGGCAGTGCCTCGATCCAGCGAGTGAACAGTTTCCTGATCTTCGCGATGTCGGGAAACTGACTTACAGGCCTTGGCAAGAAATGGACTGATCCAGTGGTCCACATAACGCCGCGACGAATGGTTGGAACGATCACCGTAACCACCGGTGAGTTTGATCCATCGATAGAGCCGTCATCCTTCAAAGCCAACGGACCGGCTTGACGGAAGTAGAGCGCATACCCTGTTGCGGTAAGGGTTTCTTCCGCTGGTTGAGACAGCGCGCGGAACCATTGAAGCACTTCGCTGCTCTCGTGAGGATCCTCAACAAACCAAAAAGAAGCCGCCATAGTTCGTCTCACTCTTCTGCTCGACCATCGCCATAGCTACGGCACAGCAGATCGGAAATGTCCGGCCTCAGGATCGCTCAAGCGCTCTCGTTATGGCCGTGATTGGGGCGGCTCCCGCCCGGCAGCTTCGCGGCAGGTACGACCCACAAGTGGGCGTTCAGCCCTGCAAAAGCGCTCCCCAAAACCGGACATCCATTCATTTGACGCTAACGCCAATCTTCTGGGACCGAGCGTTATCGGCGTAGCTTGGGGTTACTAGAGTGAGGTATCGAACCCGCTCAGTTGGTTGTCGAAGTCGTCCAACGGCGCGTCATGGACGATCAGGCGCAGCGCGCCTGGATGGAATTGATCGAACAGATAGACCCCTTGCACCCGCGTCGCTTCGCCCGACCGCAAGCCACTTTCGGTGGCGTCACGCAGCTTGCGCCATATCTCAAGATTGGGCTCTTGAAGCGTATCAGGCGACGGCCAGGGCTGCAGGCCGGCGAGCACGTCGGCGCCGCCTGTGACGGCGACGCGTCCAAGCACTGCATGGGAATGGTTTGCCGCGCACACCAGCTCGATCTGGTCGTCACGATAGCTGGCGAGATCGATCCGCCATTCGGTTTCGCGCTGCGATCGGAACGCGAACCCCGCTGCCGCCCAGCGCGCGGCCCCGGTGCGGGCGCCGGTCGCTTCGTCGGGCTCCTTGGCAAACGGCGGCGGGGGCTCCCGGCTGACCGTGTAGCCGTCGCTGCTGACCTCCCCCAAACCGACAGGCAGCGTATCCGTCCGTCGCCATTGCCTCGCCACCTCGTAAGGCTTCCATTCGCTCTTGCGCCCCGGCGTCCCGTGACCATTGGGCCGGGACATCAACCGGCGCAGCTCCGAACCGCGCCAGGCGCCGTCATACCATCCACCGATCGTCGCGACCGATAGCGGCGCCGGACCACAGACGACCGTGTCGCCCCAACTCAGCAGCGCGTCCTCGACAAACTGTCGCAGTCGATCCCACGCCCCGGCTGGGGGAATGTCGCCATTGGTGGCAAGACGCCAGGCCGCGAGGCACTCGCCATGATCGACGACCCACCGTGACTGCAGCTGCGGGCGCGCGTCGAAGCTATGCTCGGGCCGGCGGTCGTCGCGACGGACGATCACCGGCCAATCGAGCCCCATCGCCCGGCATCGCAGTCGGATCGCCGTCGGTGCGAGCAGCTCTTGCCCCTCGAGCACCGTGTCGAAACCCAGGATAGAGCCGTCCGGGGCGACCAGTGCCGCCGCATCGTGATCGAAAGCGACACCCATCGGCGCGTACAGGCTCAAGCCTTCCGGCGGCGTTTCGGCGAAGGCCGCGACGAGGCGATCATCGCGCAACGCGGTTGCGGTCAGGCAATCTCCTCTGAGATGCCCGGCACGACGCCATGGTGCGCGTGCCTTGACGATCGTCGGCGGAAATTCAAGGGCGACCTCCAGCTCCCTGGGTTCCTCAAGCAGCAACAAGGCCTCGTGGACGCTCGAATAGAGGCGGTCCGCCAGAGCCGGGCCAATTTCCTCGGGCCGGGTGCGGGGCGACGCCTTCCGGGGTTGGAAAAAGGCGTGCACCGCGTCGACGACGCCGGCTCCGGGCTTAAGGCCAGTTGCTGGATCGATCCTGCCGAACGCGCCGCCATCATTGTCAAAAAAGGACCAGAAATAGTCCTGATCGCGATAGGGCGCGCCACCGTGCAGCGAGTCCGCGATCAGGCCGGCGTCAGCGTAAAGCAGCCGCACCCCAAACTTCTCGGGCAGGATCACGATCCGTCGATCGCCGCTCGCCAGCGTCGGACCGCGCGCCGCCGCCTGCGCCACGGCGCGTCGAATGGCGCCGGGACTGCCCGATGCCGCGCCCGCAAGGTCGGGCTCGGGTTTCGATCGATCGAGCGGATGATAGGTCCATCGCTGCTCCACAGCGGGTGGGATCGGACTCGTGCCGGCCGGCGTCACCTTGCTGTAGCTGGGCAGGTGAAGTCGAAAGATGTCGGGCCTGAACCGGCCATTGAGCACTGCGCCCTCGACCCCTACCCCGGTCGGGTACCCGCCGGCCAAGTCACCGATCGGCCAGCAGCTCAACGCATCGATCAGGAGCCGTTCGCTTGCCGACCAGCTCGCAAAGCCGGGCGCGAGCTCGCGGAAGTCGATGCGATACCAAAGTGCCCGGAAATTGTCGTCGCGTCCCAGCAGCCGCTGTTCCACCGGCACCACCACCTCGCCCTCCGGCGAGCGAACCGCAAAGTCGTGCCAACAACGATTGACCGTTACCGGTCGCGTCCGATTGCGTCCGAGATACCGGACCGTGCAATCGTCCAACCGCACCAGCATGCGCGTGCCGCCGTCCCATCGCCAATGACCGATCAGGGGCATCAATGAAGCCATCGCGGTCATGTTGGCGAAGCGGTTCGCGAAGGCAAGTCGAGAAGTTCCAGCGCTACACTGCGGCGCACTTTGCCACCATGCGATCGATTAGAACGGCTGGCAGCGTAGACCCACAATCAGTCATCCGGGCTACCTTGCTCTGTCCCCACCTTCGGACACCCATTCAGGTTAGGTTTCCGCCTAACGAAGCACGGTTCAATGGCAGCTTTCAGGCGCGGCAGGGATCGCCTGGAACGACTTGAGGTGATGGAAAACGGCCATTCACACGCCATATCGTAGCAAGTGATGAGAGGAGACTGCGAGTGGGCGCTAAAACGAGCCAAGCAATCTCGATTCTTGGCGTCGAGCCGACAGCGCAGGCGATCCGAGCCCGATATCAGCCGGAAACCAGGTATCGTGTGAGTGAACGATTCTACCCGCCATCCACGTATTTCCACGGCACTGGCGTTGAGGCCCCCTTATTCGTCCTCGGAGGGGCCATCGAGATTTCTTTTGAAGATGACCCTGAGAGGTTCATTGAAGTCCGAGAAGGGGAATATTTGCTGAAACCTATCGGGGGGTATCGTATGCGCGTCGATGACCCATCAGGTGCGAAGATCGTTTGGGTGCTTGAGATTCCTGCGCCTTACACGCGGTAGTGACTGGGGCGGCTCCCGCCCGATTGCCACGAAATCCGAACGTTCGCAATTGAGGCGGCTGCCGCCGGGGAGTTACCTGCCATTGCTATCGGAAGGGCATCGAAACCCCGTCCCGCCCGGTCTCGCGCAGATAAAATATTTGCCCTCCTCGTCGCGATACAGTTTCAGCGGACGCGTTTGACGCGTGGAGAGATAGGTGTGGGCGTAGTACCGCACTGGAATGACGTTTGCCTCCAATTGTCCCCGCATGACGCGAGAAACATGCAGCCGAGCGTTGAACCAGCCGTGCCCGAGAAGGTCGTCAGGATTATCCGAGGGCTCCGCACTGACGTTTTCAATGCTCCCCATCACAAGCAATTCGCCGGGGCGATTAGCGACCCCGGTCGTCGCACAACCGCACATCGCAAGCGCAAGAATCGTTGAGAGAGTCGCCCGCTGAAATCGCACTGCTCGCTTCCTCCCGCAAAGATAGCAGCGTGGGTTATCAGGGACGGCATTACAACTACGTCCGCAACTTGGGCGGCTCCGGCCCGGCACTTTCGCGGCAACGACGATCCAAACCCGGTCGCTCGGACGGCCTTCTCGGCCTCCCAACTACGGACACTTGTTAATCCAGCAAACCGAGGGTGTCTGGGAACCGAATATCGTCGATTAAACGACACGACAGGGGCTTTGTGGAAGTCCCCGCAGGATGGGGCTCAACGACAGCTTCTGACGGCAGTGGCCGGTCGGGCTGGCCTAAGCGGACGATCGGTAACGCGCCCACGTCAGTCATTCAGCCGACAGAACTTCGGCCCCAAACCCGCCACCTGTTGATCTGTCCCAAGCTCGATCGCGGTTTCGTAGCGATGGAGCCGAGGGCCACAGCACCGTGCGAAGACGAAGACAATTGTGTCAGTCTTGAGTGCCAACATGAGGCGGCATCAGGGCGACCCAGAGGATCTCATATGGCCCCAACGCCAAGTTGCCCGCGGGCACATCGCGCTTGGTCAGCACGTCCTTCCCGACCGAGCCCCACGGGCCTGACCGATCCACCTCCTGCGTCGCCGCGGACAAATTGACGAGGCACAGAAACCTCGCGCCTTCATCGCGGACGAATGCCAGAACCGGGGCATTGCCCATCGCAATAGGGCTTGCTCTGCCGCGCACGCCCAGATCGTTGAGCGTGCGGCTTGCCTCACCGAAGCGCCTCATCATCGCTAGCATGCGCGCGCCGGGGGCGTGCGTTGACGGCGGCGTCTCGGCGCGGGCCCAGTCCATGTCCGGACGCTGAAGCCAGCGACCTTCGTCGCGTCGCAAGGGGTCGGACAAGTAGCCATGGTCGTTACCAAGCGCGATCTCGTCACCCATGTAGATCATCGGCCAGCCGTCCAGCGCATGGATGGTGCCGTACAGGGCGGCCAATCTGGCAAGCGCAAGCTCCTGATCGATATCGGGGCGCCCCAATCCCAACAGCGCCGCTGCCATGCCGTTGGTTGACGGCACGCCGCCGGGCGCGGTCTGAAACCGCCTGCCGCCCGAAAACCCCTCGCCGTCATAGAATGCCGACCATCGCTTCAGATCGTCCTCGGAGGCATAGTCAGCGAGCGCGTTCCAGATGAGATCGTCATGGCAGCGGACATAGTTCAGCCAGGCGGCGTGGTCCGGGCGCGCCGCCGCTGCCGTCAGCATGGTGCGAACGATGGCCGAGTCCTGATCGGCGAGCCCTGCCCAAAGCGCAGTCATCACACCATTGTTATAGGCGAGCTCGCAACCGGGCTCGCCATCGCCGAAAAACGGTATCACATCGGCCGGACTCTCGATCGCCTCGGTGAGCAGGATCACGCTCGGCGCAGCGATATCCAGTGCAGCACGGAAGGCAGCGACGATGGCATAGGCCTCAGGCTGGTTGCGACAGGCCGTCCCTTCACGCTTCCAGAGAAACGGGGCGCTGTCGAGGCGGAAGCCCTGCACCCCTTTGTTGGCGAGGAACAGCAGCACCTCGAGCATCTCGAGAAAGACCTCGGGATTGGCGTAGTTGAGATCCCACTGGAACGGATAGAATGTCGTCCAGACCCACCCGCCCATCGCCGCGTTATAGGTGAAATTGCCGGGAGCAGTGTCCGGAAACACCTCGATCAGATGGGCATTCCATGCGTCCACCTCGGCCTTGGTCTCGACCACATGATAATAGGTCCGGTATTTCGGATCGCCGCGCCGCGCCCGTTCGGCCCAGTCATGTTCTCGCGCCGTGTGGTTGCAGACCACGTCAAGCATGAGGCCCATGTTGCGTGCGCGCATTTCGCTGGCGAGGCGTTCCAGATCGGCCATGTCGCCGAGCCTTGGTTCAACTTCGCGGTAGTCGACGACGGCGAACCCGCCGTCGCTCTCGATCGGCCGTGCCTTGAGCAGCGGCAGAGGATGCAGCCAGCGGATCCCCAGATCCTGCAGATAGTCGAGCTTCCCGATGACTCCGTCGAGAGTTCCGGCAAAGCGATCGACATAAAAGGCGTATACGGTCTCGCCGGACCGTTCGGTCCAGCCCGGATCGGCGACGCGGGCGTGGTCGAGCGCCCTTAAATCAGCACTTCGCTCCCGCTTTGCACGATCGAGGGCCGCGCGGATGCGCGCCAGGAGCGACGATGCGGCATCCGGATAAATCCGTTCGAGACATTTCGCTAGCGCATCGCGGCGCTGGCCGGTTTCAAGGTTCATGGCCTTGTCGTGTTCCTCGATCATCATGCGCGATATCGTCGTGTTTTGCCATGCAATCGGTTGCAGGTAAGTTCAAGCATCAGTTGGGCCAATGCGGCGGCGCGGCCGCGTCTTGCGCATCATGGTCTGCCATAGGAGTCAAACCAGGCTTGCGCGTTCTTGCCCGTCGGAGTCGCGCTCCAGGCGTGGCTGATCATCGAAGACCATCGACGGCACATCGGCACCGGCAACCGGAGCCCAATGCGGCAGTCCGGGATGATTGGGATCGCCGGTGCTGGCAAACGCGATCAACGCGTCCGTCATCCGCCGGCTGAGTGTCGCTGCCCGCGCGCCGCCGCCGGTCATCGTCGCGCACCGGTCGGTATTGGCGAAGAAGAAGGGGATGTCGAGGCAATGGAAAGCGCGGGGGCGGCCATCGAGCACCGGCGTCTGCCAGGTGAACCAATAGAGATAGGCGGGCGCATGGCTGTGTCTTGCCTTTGCCCTCGCCTGGTCGACCGCAGACTGACGGATCGGCGCGGTTGCGATGCGCGACCAGAGATCGAACGCGGAAGCCCCGGGTGTCCGGTGGCGGAAAGCAGCGATCACGGCGCGGGATCGGCCGGGAACAAAGGCTTCCACGCGGGCCTCGAGGTCGCTCTCGCCCATTGCCTCCGTTTCGGTATGATTGATCTCGGTGACGAACTCATTCAGGGTCGTGCCGATGATCATCGGGACATCGATCGACAGGTCGGGAAGGTCGGGCCGTTCCGGCGACGCGATCAGCGTGTGCCCGTCGATCACCGGCGCAAAGCCGAGCATGTCGCCCAGATGCCGCACATCGGTAAAGCCGGCGACTTTGGGGTTCGACCGCGCCAGCACCGTCTCGCTGGCACGACGCAGATCGGCGTAAGGCATTGCCTGAAGGCGATCGGCGTTGACCGCTGACAAGCCCAGTTCAGCCAGCATCAACGCTGACAGTCGCCGCGCCTTTGCCGGCGTGGCGCAGGGCGCAAAGGATCCGCTCATCACGACGGCGCGGTGGAACAGGCCGCGCGCGGCCGGCATGCCCATCAGCGCGCTGACCTTGGCCCCGCCACCCGACTGGCCGAATATCAGCACCCGCGCCGGATCGCCTCCGAACGCCGCGATATTGTCCCGAATCCATTGCAGCGCGGCAACGATATCAAGCATGCCGACATTGCCGGACTGCGCATATTGCGCGCCGCATTGCGACAAATCCCAAAATCCGAGCAGGTTGAGCCGGTGATTGAGCGAGACCACGACCGCGTCCCCGCATCGCGCGAGTGCATGCCCGTCAAAAGCCGGCAGATCATGCCCCGAGCCGGCGGCAAATCCGCCGCCATGCAGCCACAGGAGCACCGGGCGGCGCCGGTCGTCTGTGCCGGGGGTCCAGACATTGACGCGAAGGCAGTCCTCGCCCTCAACGCTGTCGTTCCACTGGAAGATGAACGCTTCTTCGTCGTTCAGCCGACCGGTCCCCTTGTCCTGTGGAGCGACCGGGCCATAGGAACGGGCGCCGCGAACGCCGGCCCAGGGCAGCGGCGGCTGAGGCGGGCGGAAGCGATTGGCGCCGCCCGTATCCGCCCCATAGGGAATCCCCTTGAACACCAGAATATCGTCCTGGGCATAGCCGGCGACCCGCCCGGAGCGTGTCGGGGCGATCGCGATTCCAGCTCCTGCCGCGATCGCGCTGCCGCCCTGCCGGCAATCGACACCACCCTTCGCACCGCCTGTCCTGCGGGAAGCAGCTTCGGATGCTATGGCCGCGGATGATGCCGTTATCCCGGCCGCGGCCATACCCGTCATCAGCGTACGACGGTCGATCCCGCTCAGGCTGCTGCCCGATCCATGTGCTTGGTCCGCCATCCCTTATGCACCCTGCCCCAGTCGCCGCGGTGAATACGAAAGACGGTGCGCCGATCGTGCCGGCGCACCGTCCGTCCGCGTCAGTTCGTGTTGAGCCGGAAGGTGATGCCGACGGTCCGAGGCCGCGGGCCTGCCAACAAGGTCGGCCCGTTCGCGGCGGTCGGTCCGCGATAATCGGAAAGATTGTCCGCAAACAAACGTATCTCGTATCGGTCGAAGCGAACCCCGGTGCTCATATTGTAAAGCTGATACGGGTTGATCGTGTTGACGGTCGCATCGCCGTTGCGCGCCCGACCGATCGCGGTCACCGAGCCGGTTGCGAAGAAGTCATATGCCCCGAAGCGATGATCATAGGACGCGTCGCCGCGCCAGTTGAACGGCGGCGTGTTGAGCAGACGCTGCCCGTTGCCGATCCGCGGATTGGCCGCGCCAAAGGCTGGCAGAACTTTGGTGAACTTCGAATCGTTGACGTTGCCGACGACCGACAGCACCAGGCCCTTTGCCGGCGTCCGCCACGTCGCCTCGACATCGATACCGCGGGATCTTCCGTCCCCGAGATTGGCAAAGGCGGCTAGCCCGATGGACGTGTTGAACGCGCTTTGAATGTTGGTGTATTTGATGTCGTAGAGGCTGACCGCAAGGCGAAGCGCGCCGTCGAACACGGTGCCCTTGGTCCCGATTTCGAGATTACGCAGCTTGTCGGGCGTGAGCGAGATCGAGCTTGGCACGCCGTCGGCGATGACGGCGTCAGCTTGTGCCTTGGACTGGAGGATTCCGCTGCGGAAGCCGGTGCCGGCGTTGAAGAAGAGCAGCCAGTCCTTGCTCGGATAATAGGCCAGGTTGGCGCGCCAGGTCAGCGCGTCGGGATTGGCGTTGCTGAGCACATGCGTGCCGTTCGACAGCGAATCCGACTTTCGGCTATCGTTGAAGTAGCGCAGGCCGACCAGCGGCACGAGTTTGCCGCCGAACAACTCATAACTCACCTCGGAGAAGACGGCGACATTCTCCGTCTTGGTGATCGTGTTGCCGCTGAGCGCGAGAGTCGGGAAGTTGATGTCGAACGTGTAGAGCCCGGTCGCGTTCTGATAGAAGACCCCGGCGACGCCGTGGAGCGGCCCGGTGCCGGAGGTCGCGACCCGGAATTCGTTGACGAAATTATGCGCATTACCGCCATTGTTCAGCACCCCGATACCGAGCGGCGCGCCGAGATTGAGGCCGACCTGGAAACCGCCCGGCAGCGATTTCTGATAGGAGGTCGCATTGGTCACCGTGAACTTTCCGATGTCGCGGATGATCGTGCCCGAGAAATATTCGGCCCGGCGCTTATCATAGCCGACCACGCTGCCCTGATAGGCGGCATAAGGCGGGTCAAGCGAGTTGATGACGTTCAGATAATCCTGGTCAGTGCTGAAATACCAGGCGCGCAAGCGGACGGTGGTCAGGGCGTCCGGCTTCCACAGCAGGACTGCCTGGATATCCTTTGCGACGACGTCGTTGGCGTCCTTCGCCCTTGGCGTGCCCGTCGGCGCGCCGGCATAGATGTCGGCGGTGCCGGCGCGATAATCATAGCCGCCGCTGATGCGCAGCCCGAGCGTGTCCTTCACCAGCGGGATGGAGAGCGCGGCCGCAGCGCGGTAGTTGATCTTGCTGGCATCGTTGGTCGTCGAGATTTCCGCCTCGCCAGCTTCAGTCACTTTTTCCAGGTCGGGATTCTTGGTGTGGTAGATGATCGTGCCGGCGGCCGATCCCTGGCCATAGAGCGTGCCCTGCGGTCCGCGCAGCACTTCGACCCGGTCGATGTCGAAATAGTTGATCGGGGGAGCGCTCTGGTTGTTGGGCACGCCGAAGGGCGTGTCGTCGAGATAATAGCCGACCAGGCCGTCGCCGATCGGGCCGCCGGCACCCGAGCCGCGGAATGAATAGATTCGATAGCCGGCACCGATCTCCTGCGCCTGCGAGGCGCCTGGAATGAGCTGAATGAGATCGGCACCATCGCGGATGTTCCGCTCCTTGAGCGTCGCGCCGGAAAACGCCTGGACTGCCTGCGGTACGCGGCTCAGTCGCTCGGCACCCGTCTTGGAAGCGGTGACGACGATGTCGTCCGCGTCCGGCGCGGTGGTCGCCTGCGGGGCGGAATCGGTCGGTGCCGCCTGCTGGGCGAAGGCGGGCGCCGCGATCATGGCGATCGCACAGGCGGCAAGCGAGACGCTGCCGCGGCCGATCGTCCGGGCCTGCCGACCCTTTTCACCGCGAGGCGCGCAGGGCCCAAGATTCGGTTGCTCGTTCATGCTCTTCCTCTCCTGTTTTTCGACTGTTCTCTGCAATCGGTTGCACACTGGTATCACGCAGCCTCCGGGATGGCAAGATGGGCCAGGTGGAGCGTATCCTGCGGTGGTGCAGCGGTGTGTTTCGGCGGCGCTGCGGGCGACCTTCGCTACCTCTTATGAGGGGGCGAAAGCGGCCCGCAGGGCACTTTTCCAGGCGCTGGTGAACTCGATGGCAACCCGTGCCTGGGGGGCGATGAAGTCGAACCCATGATAGGCACCCGGGGTCACATGCAGCTGCGTCGGGATCCCCGCCCGGACGAGACGGGCCGCATAGGCAATATCCTCGTCAACGAAGAGATCGATTGCACCGACGCCGATAAAGGCCGGCGGCAACCCGGCCAGATCGTCGACCCGCGCGGGAACCGCCCCATAGGGAACGCGAAGCGACCCTGCGGGGCGTCCGAGGAAGCTCGTCCACCCGAAGCGATTGCCCGCCTCGTTCCAGCCGACCCTGCCGATAAAGGGCGGCACATGGCGCGTGCTTCCGGTGCGATCGTCGAGCATCGGATAGATCAGCACCTGGTAACGGATCGGAATTGTCCGGCGGTCGCGTGCCGCGATCGCCAGCATCGCAGCCAGGCCTCCGCCCGCGCTCTCGCCCATGATCGCGATGCGCGTTCGATCCACGCCCAATGCCGGCGCATTCTCGTAAAGCCAGGCGAGTGCGCTGTAACAATCGTCCAGTGGCCCGGGGAACGGCGTTTCGGGCGAGAGCCGGTAATCGGCCTCGACGACCACGCAATCGAGTTCGGCGGAGAGGTGCTGCGACGCGACGATCGTATCGGCAACCCGGCCGAGGATCATGCCGCCGCCATGGATGTGCAGGACCGCCGGGCGCAACGGGCCGCCCGGCTTCGCACCGATCACCGTCACCTGGACGTGCGGCGCACCGTTCGCGCCGGGGGCGGTGCGCCGTTCGACCGCAGCGGCGGGCGGCGGGAGCGGCGCCGGGGCGGCGGGCGCCTTTTGTCGCACGGAGCGCAGAACGGCCGGAGTCAGCGGCGACGGGAGCGGCCGCGACAGGACCATCAGCGCCCCGGCGCGGAGCTCGGGATCGACTCGCTGCAGGATCGAATCCGTATCAGGGTCGGCATGCGCAGGGTCGTCAGCAAAGGCTTCGGCGAGTGCTGGCAACAGGCCTCCCGAGGCTAGCAGGCCCAGCTGGAATCCTCGGCGAGTCACTGTCATTTCGGTCTCCTCCCACCCAATCGGCGTCGTCGCGCGCCTCAGCCAAAAGGGTCGCCGATCAAGCAATCGATTGCAAGAATAATGCGGGAAGCCTTGCAAACGATTGCGGAGTGTTGCTTATCTGCAGCGACGACGAGGCATACCTCGTGTTCGGATCAGGACGTCGATGGCTGATGCCGGCATCGGGCAGGAGAGGAAGCGACATGAGGACAGGATTTTTCGAACGCGCTGGCCGGGCGTTGCTGGCTGCTCTCGTCATCCTGGCCGTGCCGCAGGCGCTCGCGGCGCAGACCGCCGGCCAGGCCGGGATCAAGGTCGACGAGCAAGGCACGGTGCAAATGCCGGCCATGACGGTGCCGGTGTCGAGCATGCTCAGCCCGGAGGCCAAGGCCTATGTCGCCGATCATCTGCGGCAGATGCAGCAGCCGGCGTTGCTGCAGCAGAAAAATGGCGTGCCGGTCTTCATGGAGCCGTATCTGGCGCGCCAGAATACGCTCTTCGCGCACAAGCGGCTCGAAGCGCGGATCGGCGGCGTCCATGTCTATGACTATGCACCCGCGGCGGGCATTGCGCCGGGCAATCGCAATCGCGTGCTGATCAACCTGCACGGGGGCGGTTTTTCGGGCTGTTTCCCCGGATGTGCCGAACTGGAATCGATCCCTCTCACCACGCTCGGCCGTATCAGGGTGGTGTCGGTCGACTATCGCGAAGGGCCGGAGCATCGCTTCCCCGCGGCAAGCGAGGATGTCGCTTCTGTCTATCGCGCGCTGCTGAAACGCTATCCCGCACAGAATATCGGCATTTACGGCTGCTCAGCGGGCGGCATGCTGACGGGCATGGCGATGGCATGGTTCCAGGCGCACGGCCTGCCGCGGCCAGGCGCAATCGGCATCTTCTGCGCCGGCACGACGATGTCGGGCTTCGGCTTCGGCGGCGATGCCGATTTCGTGACCGCGCCGCTCGGCGAAGCGCGCCCTGCCCCGGCCTGGCCGCCCGCCGATCCGAGCACGGCTTCCAAATTGCCCTATTTCGCCGGCACCGATCCGAAGGACCCGCTCGTATCCCCCGGATCGTCCGACTCGGTGATACGCCGTTTTCCGCCGACCTTGATCGTCACGGCATCGCGCGGCTTCGAGTTCAGCGCAGCAATCCACGCCCATAGCCAGATGGTTCGGCTCGGGGTCGATGCCGATCTTCATGTCTGGGAGGGCCTGTTTCACGGCTTCTTCTACAATGCCGACGTCCCGGAATCGCGCGAGGCCTATGACGTGATGCGTCGCTTCTTCGATCGCCACCTTGGCCGCTAGTCGTCCGACAGCAATCCGGAAGCGCGCGCGGCGATCATGACCCGGGAGGATGCGTCACGCGGGGGCTTTGTGCCGCTGGTCCCGCCATCAGGCCGCGGGCAGCTGTTCGTCCGGCACGCCTTCGCGTCGCCAGGCCTGTTGCCGCGCGACCTGTTCGTCTGGGTACCCGACTCCCCTGCCCCGCCGGACGGATTCCCGGTGCTCTATGTGCAGGACGGCCAGAATCTGTTCGACGCGCGGCTGGTGCCGTTCGGAACTGCGTGGGAGGTCGACCGCAGCATGGCGCGTCTCGCTGACGCAGGGACCATAACACCCGCCATCGTGGTCGGGATCGCAAGCACCGCTGAGCGTTTCCTCGACTATGCGCCGGCGTTGATCCTCGACCGATTGTCTCCCGCGGCGCGCGGCGCGATCGAGTCCGCCTGGGGTGGCGCGGCGCGCTCCGCCGACTATGCCAGGCTTGTCATCGAGGAGGTGAAACCGCTGATCGATGCGCATTTCACGACCTGCCGGAGCGCCGATGCCACGTTCCTGGCCGGTTCCTCGCTAGGCGCGGCGGTCGCGCTCGAGACGCTGGCGCGCTATCCCGACCGCGTCGCGGGTGCGGTGTGCCTGTCGGCCCATTTCAGCTTGCTCCCGGTGACCGAAACCGAAAAGCTGCCGGCGCATTTCGCCGCTGACGTGACGAGCGCCGTGACCGAGTTCGCGACCGCGTACCTGCCGCGAGCCGGGCGCCACACGGTGTGGATCGATCGCGGTGCGCTTGGGATCGACCGCTTCTACGGCCCGACTCATGCGGCAATCGTGACCGCGCTGTCGCGGCTCGGATTTATCGACGGAGTCGATCTCGCGGCGCGATGCTATCCCGATGTCGGCCATAACGAGGCAGCGTGGCGCGCGCGCCTGGATGACGCGCTGACCTTCCTCCTCGGGCATGCCGAACGATCGCGCCGCGCGCGGGCGCGGCTCAGGTAACGGCGGCGATCCGGCCGGGCGTCGATCGCGGCTCGCGCGCCCAGAGCACGCACAGCGCGGCCAGCCCCATCAGGACGCCGCACAAAGTAAGCACGTTGCGCGCATCTCCGCCGAGCCAGCTGTTGAAATAGAGCGGCATGGTCGCCGCGTTGAGCAGCATCGGTGCGACGATCATCATGTTGAAGATGCCCATATAGACGCCGGTACGCTCGGGCGGAATCGTGCTCGACAGGATGATGTAGGGGTTGCCCATAATGCTGCCCCAGCCAAGCCCGATGCCGATCGCGGGGAGGAACAGCCAGGCCGTGTCGGCGATGTGCGGGATCGCGATCATGCCGCAGCCCGCGGTGACGAGGCACACCGCGTGCATCGTTGCGGCGCCCCATCGCCGGGTCAGCGGGACCATCGCCAGCGCTGCGACAAACGCAACGCCATTATAGAATCCGCCCAGCACCCCGTTATCGAGCACCGCGCGACGAAAGCCCTCGGACAGCGGGTTTGTCTCGCCATAGACCGAACGGCTGATCGAATAGATCACATAGTTCCAGTAAGCGAACATCGCATACCATTGGAACAGGCTCATCGCCGCCAGCTTGCGCATCGTCGGTGGCATGGTGATGATCGCGTCCCAGATTTCGCCCAACGTCGCGGCGATCGTGCGCGGCTTGGCGGCGATGGCAGCGCGCTGCTCGTCGCTCAGCGGCAGTTCGGGGACGCGCAGGATAGACCAGGCGATCGTCGTGAAGGAGAGTATCGCCCCGATCGTGAAGGCTGCACGCGTGATCACCGGGATGTGATGCGAATCCACTGCGTTGACGTCGAAACCGAGCGCATTGACCATGAAGGTTGGCGCCAGATAGGCGAGCATCTGGCCAAGGCCCGTGAACGCGCTTTGCGACAGGAAACCGAAGGCGCGCTGGTCGTCCGACAGGCGATCGCTGACATAGGCGCGGTACGGCTCCATCGTGATGTTGTTGCCAGCGTCGAGGATCCACAAGGTGCAGACCGCAGCCAGGATGGTCGGGCTGAGCGGCATCACGAACAGCCCGATCGAGCAGAGGATCGCGCCGAACAGGAAATAGGGCGTTCGCCGGCCCCAGCGCGATGCAGTCCGGTCGCTCATCGCGCCGATCAGCGGCTGGACGAGCAAACCTGTGAGCGGTCCGGCCAGCTGAAGCAGCGGAAGGCTCGCCTCGTTGGCGCCAAGATAGGAATAGATCGGCGCCATGTTCGATTGCTGAAGTCCGAAGCTGAACTGCAGCCCGAGAAAACCGAGATTCATCTCGATGATGCGCAGCAGGGAGAGATGCGGCTTGTATGCGTGGTTCACCGACAATCCCCCGATCCCGATCGCTCGGCCCCTCGCCGCTTCATGTCGCTGCCATATGCTGGTCGAGCCAGGCATCGAACAGCGTGAGCCATTGCGCATTGGGCGCCCCTGGCGACCCAAGGCCGAAGCCGTGCCCGCCGAGCTCGAAGAAATGCGCTTCGGCGGGCACCCTGGCCTTGCGCAGCGCCGACAGCATCAGGAAGCTGTTCTCGGGCGGCACCGCCGGATCGTCCAGCGCATGCGCAAGGAAGGTTGGCGGGGTCGTGGCATCGACATGCAGCTCCGGCGATCGCTGCGCGATGAGCGCTTCGCCGGGTGCCGGCCCGAGCAACGACGCAGTGCTCTGTGCGTGGGTGTATGGGGCCGCGAGCGTGATGACCGGATAGATCAACCCGGCGGCCGAGGGGCGCGGATCCTGCGTGTCGACTGAATCGCGGGCGACATAGGTCGGTTCGGCGAATCCCGTCGCAAGCGACGCCGCCAGATGGCCTCCGGCCGAGTAGCCGAGCACAGCGACCTTCGCCGGATCCACACGATAGCGGCGCGCATTGGAGCGGACGAGCCGCACGGCGCGCTGGCCATCCTGCAGCGGCACGTTCCAGCGATGGCTCCATCCTTCGCCCGGCAGCCGATAGATCAAGACGAAGACCGTGTAGCCGCGCGCTGCCAGCGCCTCGGCCGTGTCGCCGCCTTCATGCGTGCCGACGATGAAGCTATAGGCGCCGCCCGGAATGAGTATGACCGCCCGGCCGTTGCCGATGCGTGGCCTGAACACATGCAGCGACGGCGTTGACACATTCCGGAAGAAGCCGGGCGGCGCGCCCTGCGGGATCGGCGCGGGCCGGAAGCCAGTTTCCGGTGGTGCGCCGTTCCACAATGGCAGCACTTCGGCGGCGCGCCACGCTGGCGAGAGCGGCCCCAACGGACCGGACGGCCTCTGCGCCGGCTGCTCGGCAGCGGCAGCGTGTGCTGCGACAAGCCCCGCGCCGGCCGCGGCAAGCACCGCACGGCGGTTCATTGTCCCCGCACGCCCTGCTTCGGTTCTGGTGCCGGGCATCAGGCGCGCACCGCAAAGGCGGCCTTGAGTCCGCTTTTCCATGCCGCGGTAAATTCGCGCGAGACGCGCGCCTCTGGCACGACGAAATCGAACGCATGAAAAGCGCCGGGCGCGACCTGCACCTGCGTGGCTACGCCGGCATCGATCAGGCGCTGCGCATAGATCATGCTTTCCTCGGCAAAGAGATCGATCGCGCCGACGCCGATAAAGGCCGGCGGCAAGCCGTCCAGGCTCGCGGCGCGCGCCGGCACCGCACCCTGCGGCACCCGGTCCGAGCCTGCCGGAACACCGAGAAACGCGCTCCAGCCGAACGCATTGGCCTCCGCCGACCAGCCGACTTGGCCGACATGCGGCGATGGCGCTCGGGTACTGCCGGTGCGGTCGTCAAGCATCGGATAGATCAGCAGCTGATAGCAGAGCGGCACCTCGCCGCGGTCGCGGGCGGCAAGGGCGAGCAACGCGGCCAACCCGCCGCCCGCGCTTTCGCCCATCACCGCGATCCGCCCGGGATCGACCCCCAATGCCGGTGCGTTGCGATACAGCCAGACCAGAGCCGCGTAATTGTCCTCGAGCGGCCCGGGAAACGGGGTTTCCGGTGAAAGGCGATAGTCGACATTCACGACGACGCAGTCGAACTCGGCGGCGACGGTCTGGCAGAAGCTGGTCATGTTCTGCGCCCGGCCTGAAACCATGCCGCCACCATGGATATGCAGGATCGCGGGCCGCAGGGCCGGCCCGCCCGGCGCCGTACCGATCACCTGAACCGCTACATCCGGATCGCCGCGCCGACCGGCTATGGTACGCAGCACGACGGCTGGAGCGGGCGCGGGAAGCGTCGGCGGGGCGACCCAGGACGCTCGCAGGGCGGGGAGCCCGGCGCGCGTCATGGGCGGAAAATGCTGCGCCAGCATCGCCTGCGCTGCCGGGCGCAGTTCGGGATCGACAAGTTTGAGCGGGTCAGGCGACGCAGCGGCGGCCAATGCGCGCGTTGCCGGCGCCAGGAGCAGCGTAAGCCCGGCTGCCATCGCGCCCCTGTGCAGATCACGCCGCGTCATCATCATCGACCCTCTCCCTGCACCGCCGCAGTCCATTGCTGCAATCGATTGCGTAATCAACGCTCCTACAGCCATAGCCGCCGTGCCGCAATCGCCGATCATTCAGTTCAGCGCCGGGCAGGTCGTACGTTGCGCGATGGTCATCATGCGTTATGAAAGGCTATGAAACCGCCAAATGTCAGCGATAATGATGGCAAGGCCAGCGGCCCATTGAAAATGACCGACATCGCCAGGCTGGCCGGTGTCTCCACCTCCACCGTATCGCGCGCACTGGCCGAGAGCCCGCTGATCCCGGCGACGACCCGACGCCAGATCCAGCAGATCGCGAGCGAGCATGGCTATGTCATCGATCAGCGCGGGCAAAGGCTGCGATCGAACCGCACCCGCACCATCTGCGTTGCGATCCCGCTTGGGCATGAAGCCGATCAGCTGATCTCCGATCCCTTCTTTCTGCAATTGTTCGGGCACCTCGCCGACGAGATCTCGGCGCGGAATTACGACGTCCTGTTGTCACGCATCCCCTCGCCCGCGCCGGGATGGCTCACCCGGCATGTCCAGTCGCAAAAGGCCGATGGATATATCGTGGTTGGCCAGAGCAATCAGCATGAGGAGATCAATGCCGCGGCACGGGCGTTCCTGCCGCTCGTCGTCTGGGGCGCGCACTTGCCCGAACAGGCCTATTGCTCCGTCGGATCGGACAATGTCGGTGGCGCGCGTGCCGCGGTCGATGCCCTGCTTGAAGCGGGGCGGCGGCGGATCGTCTTTCTCGGCGCGACTGCATTGCCCGAAATCGAGATGCGGCTGCGCGGATATGTCACTGCGCTCGAGCGGGCGGGCATCCCTGTCGACGAGACGCTGATTCAGCCGGCCCATTTCACCGGCGACACGGCGCTTGCCGCGGTGCAGAGCCTGATCGCGCGCGGAGTCGAATTCGACGGCATCTTCGCCGCCTCCGACGTCATCGCGCTGGGTGCCTTGCGGGCACTGCAGACCGGTGGCGTAAACGTGCCGAAAGATGTCTCCGTGATCGGGTTCGACGATCTCGAACTCGCGGAACACTCGCATCCGCGCCTGACCACCGTGCGACAGGACCTCGCGCACGGCGCGGCCGCATTGGTGGAGTTCCTGTTCCGCCGCTTGCAGGGCGAGGAAACACCTTCAGCGACCTTGCCGGTGCGCGTCATTGAGCGTGAGTCGGTTTAACGGGTGATCCGCGAGGGGCATGCCCCTCATAAAAGGCAACATGCGAAGCTTCGGCGTTCGAAGCGAAAGCTTTGCTTCCTGCTCATCTGCCGTCGGCTAACAACCTGACTGGGCGACCGGCGCGGGCCGCCGACCGGGCGCTCTTCGACTTCGCCATCGACAGCAAGCTCCGCGGCTGCGACGTGGTCAAGGTTCGCATCGGTGACATCGTCGCCGGTGGCCGGATCAGGGATCGCGCCGTTGTGGTGCAGCAGAAGACCAAGCGGCCCGTCGGTTTAAGCTGGTTGAGCCGGCTCGAAAGACCCTGCTCGCCTGGCTTGAGCGCCGTGGCGGCACGCTCAACGACTTCGTCTTCCCGAGCCGGAACGACTACATGGGACACATGAGCACGCGGCAATACGCTCGGCTGGTCAGGGAGTGGGTGACCGGGATCGGGCTCCAGGCGGAGGATTACGGGACGCACTCGCTCAGGCGCACGAAGGCGTCGATCATCTACAAGGTGACCGGAAACCTTCGCGCCGTTCAGATCCTTCTTGGGCATGCAAAGATAGAGAGCACCGTCCGCTACCTCGGCGTCGACGTCGACGTCGACGTCGAAGATGCCCTTGAGCTGTCGGAGCGCACGGAAATTTGATCGGTCAGGCTCGACCCATTTCCAGACACTCAGCCGGGCTTCAGCGCTCCCCGTAGCCGGACACTCGTTAATCGCGGCCAGACAGGACCGCAAAGCGCCCGATGTCGACATCGGCGTCTACCCCGAACAGTGCTCAAGGCAGCCGTCCCTAGCAATGTAGCTCAGGTCACGGATCCGTCCCGCGCACGCCTGCTTCGCGACGAGCCTGTTCATAGGCGATCCGCATCTTTGGCGTCATGCCGTGCATGATTTGAGAGCGTATCACGTCCAGGCAATATCCAGGGTCGGCACGCGATTCAGCGGGCGCGATCTCGTCGTTGTGCACCGCGCAGAATTGCCGAGCAGTCGTGACAACGCGCTGACGAAGCACCGCTCGGTCGGCGGTTGTGTAGAGTTCGAGATCGGGCATCGCCACCGTCATCTGCGGTATCGGTTCCAGTGTCGTCCGGCTCGCACAGGCCGTAACCAGCGCCGCTGCCGCCAGGATCATGAATCGCATTTTCAGCCTTCCTTTTCAGGCGAGCCGATCCCGTGGCGCGAAATCGCGCTGGTCCCGGCTCACAATGGATTGGAGTGGTTAGTTGTCGGTCAGTCCGGCCACCTGATCACCCGGACGCGCAGCCCTGGCGCGCGCGTCTCACGCTCGCTCGAGATTTTCGGCCAGCATTTGCGAACCCGAGTGCTGATCACATCATCTTGTTCTTTCGACATTTCTATCGAATTGATGTGTATTACATCATTAATACAGTTGTCAATGATGGCCCCCGATCGCGAGGCATAGTCTTCGGTCAGGCTATCTCGACACCGGCACAACGGCGGTTTATCCGACCTTACTCGCCCATATGGTGAAGCCGGGTTCGCCGGGAAGCAGACCGCCCGCTTTCAAATAGTCCGCTTATCCGCCGCGCCCGCCCCTTCCAGAGTGGCCCAAAGTCGAAATCCCCATAGGCCATCGCTCGGAGCCCGCGGGTTCGAGCATCGTCAACTTTCCGACGCCTGACGGCGCCCGAAACTCTAAACGAGAGTCGACAGGCAGGCTCGGACAAAAAAACCAGACTCGGTCATTCGCGGCACCCGTGCCATTTCCCGAATCCGGACGCTCGTTCATCCCGATCTTATGGCCGCTCTCGAGCACGTAATCAGCTATTGGAAAGTGAATAGGCGCCCCAGGCGGCATATCCGCCGGCGATGTGGAACGCGACCACACCGTAGATGGCATAGGCATCGTTGGTCTGCAGATTCTTGCTGAGGTCTGCGAGCGCTGTGGTGAAGCGTGTCAGGCCATAGCCGGCTTTTGCATAGTTGCCGCCCTTGTCCATGAGCGAGCCGATCGCATTCGTGGTCAGATAGCCGCTCTGCGCCCAGGCGCTGCTCGCCGCGCCGCTGCCGGCGCCGCTGAGCCCGCCGGTCAGGGCTGATGTCCCGAGCCCCTGATACCATGGCTGGTGGTCGAACAGGTTGGTAACGACTTTGCTGACGTCACTGCGCACCGCGCCCGACACGGCGCCGAGCGCCGCATTCGTGCCGATGCGCGCGAAAATGGCGCCGTAGGACAGGCTGCCCTGGAGCGTGCTGAGCTCCATCGCGCCGCGCGCGATGTTGCCGACGGCGCTGATGCCGCCGCTCGCCAGTCCTCCCGCGGCTCCCGCCAGTGCACCAATGCCCACCGCCGCGAAGAAGCCGGCGGCGGTGAAGTCGCGACCATGGGTTACGTCATATTGCAGGCCCGACAGGCCGGCACCGACCAGCGTCCCGCTGAACACCGCGTTGCCGATCGTAGCGAGCGCCGAGCCGGTGACCGTCTCGGCGGCTTCGGCTGCGACCACGCCGGCGCCGACTTCGGCGCCGATCTCCGCCCCTTCCGCGCCGATCAAGGCAGCATCGACCGAGCCAGCGACCGCGTCCGATGCGCCGCCGGTGAAGGGGGTGGCGAGCAGGCCGACCGCGGTGATTGCGACCAGCGCGATACCGATCCCGATCTGTGCCCAGAGCGAGATCTGGCCGCTCGGGTCGACCGCGACCAGCGGGATGTTGCCCGCGAAGAGATAGGGGCTGGGGAACTGGTTCTGCGGATCGGGCGCCAGGTAGCGCATCTGTACCGGATCATAGAGCCGGGCCTTGAAATTATAGAGCCCGACTTCGGCATCCCATTCCTGGCCCTGGAACAGGGTGGCGAACGAACCGGCATCGCCCGGATTCTCGACCAGCTGCTGGCCGAACGGCATAAAGCCATACTGCGCGACCGCGCCCGAAGCATCGACCAGCGCCCAGCAGCTTTGCGTTGGGTCCTTGAGCAGATAGCGACGGTCGCTGCCCTGCTGGACCGCGAGCAGTCCTGCCGGCCCCTGGATATAGGCTGACCATTGGCCGTCGCTGAAGGTGGCAAGCGGCTCGCTGCTCGCACCGTTCAGATAGGCGATGGTGCGGCCGTTGCCGGCACGCAGCTGCTTGAGCACGCGCTGGCTTGCATCGCCATAGCCGAGCCGGATGCGGTTGCCGCCGTGCGTGACCGCAACTGCCATGGCAATGCAGCGGTCATAGGCCAGCGTGCGGCCAAGGCCCGCGACCTGCTGGCCGCGCGCGTTGAAGGCGAAGTCGCTGGTCGTGGACTTGCCCAGCGTAGCGGTGGCGATGCGATCGGTGCCCGAGCTATAGGTGAAGTCGGTCGCGTCGTCGCCGATCGTACCGGCCCAGATATTGCCGTTGGGGTCGAAGCTGGTGATCGCCTGGGTCTGGGTGCCGTCGAGCGCGTTGAAGCGGCGCTGCCCATCATAGCCGATCGTGCCACTATATTCCGCCGTCGCGCCGGTGAGGCCGAGTGACACGTTGCGCGCCGTCATCGCCCCGTCCGGCGCATAGCCGAACGCCATCGACAGAGATTGGCCGCCGGCGGTCGCGACCGTATCGATCGTGACGGGATTTGCGCGCGAATTGTTGCTCGCCGCAACTGTCCAGTCACTGCCGAGCGACTGGATTGCGACCCCGCCATCGGGCGAAAAGACGAAGCTGCCGATATCGTCGGAGCCCGGGCTCGAGCCGACTGCCACGATGCGGCCGAGCTGGTTGAAGCCGTAATGCACAGTCCCGGGCGTGCAGCCCTCGGGATAGCCGATCGCCACGACCTCGTTCAGCGGGTTATAGGCATAGGTGATCGTGCCCGCGGTGTCGTTCGCGCCCGACAACAGCGTCGCAACGCTGGCGATCTGGCCGTTCGGGGCATAGCGATATTCCGTGCCGACGGTCAGCGCACCAGCATCGGGATCGTCGGCGGGCGCCGGATTGTGGCTGGTCGAGGACGATTTTTGCCCGATGCGATCCGGATCGCTGCCGTCGCCATCGAACTGCCATTCAGTCGTGGGGATCGTGCCGCTGGCCGGATAGGCTGGATCATCGGCATTGGCGCGCAGCGTCGCGGGGTCCCAGTTGCCCTCAATTACGCCCTGCTCGACCATGCGGTTGAGCGGGTCGAACTTGTAATAGAGATACCAGGCCTCGGTGCCGTCCATCGCCGGCTGGACGAAGCGCAGATTGCCCGCGGAATCGTGGATGAAGCGCACCAGCCCGGCATCGCTGTCGGCGACTGCGTTGTTCAGCTGGAGCGGGTTGGTGGTTGCAGTGCGGACATAGCCGGCGTCGCCCTGCTGCGGGCCGCTCCCCGTTGCATTGGGCAGCCGGGTGGTGACGGTGACGGAAGGGCCGCTGGCATCGACATCATAGCTGTACAGACCTTCCGACCCCTCCGTGCCGGACCCGTCCGATGCCTCGCTGGTCGAGCCTATCTGCTGCGTCAGCATATCGAGCAGGGTCGAGGCCTTGACTTTCGCCGGGCTGGTGACGGTCTGGACCGAGAAGATCGGGCCATCGCCGTCGCCGCCGCTTGCGCCATAGTCCAGCTGGATGGTTTTGCGTGCCTCCAGGGGCACCGTCAGGTCGATCGCGCATTCCTTGCCCGGCGCACCGGTCTCGACCGTCACTGTGCGCGGTGAGGCCTCGAAACGCGTGCCGTAATAAGGATAGCCCTGGTCGTCGCTGCGCTTGACCGGACCTTCCTGCTGGCCACGATAATATTCGGCAACGTCGCCGGGCATCTGCCAGGTCGTGCCGAGATTGGCGAGGAAGCCGGCGACGTCGACGAAGCCCGGATGATATTGCAGCGTCGCACGCGAGGCACCGCTGCCGAAGCTGCCGGGCGCTGCCTTGGTCGTCGCGACCGAGCGATTGAGCCCGTCATTGACGGTCTGGACGATGACGCTGTCAGCGGCGACGAGCTGGTGTGCCTGGCGCTGGCGCTCGGCGGCGTCGTTATAGGTCAGGCCGAGCCGCATGTCGTTGCCGACGGCGAGGTTCTTGAGCCCGGTGGTCGCGCCACCGAGGGTGATCGCCATCGAGCGGCTGGAGGGCGTCCGTTTCGCGCTGAACAACAATTGCCCGCCGGCGAAGAACAGGAAGATGCCCTGGTCCGCCAGCGCCATCCATTGCCGTGCCGGCGCGGTGCGCGCCGCGAGCGGAGGGATCGGGGTCGAGCCCTGCGTCGCAGTGTAGGCGTTGCCGTCGAAGCCGATGGTTATGTCGCCGAACGTGATTGCAACACTGGTGCCGTCGCTGGGGATCAGCTCGAAATAGAGCGCATAGGCACCCGTCGGCTCCGGGCCGGTCCAACTGAGCGTGCCAGGCGCGCTGCCGCTATGGGTGAGCACGTCGCCGGTTACAGTCCAGCTGCTGCCGTCACCGTTGGTCGACCAGCGCTGCCGCCAGGCACCGGCGTCGCGGAAGGTCTCGACCTGCCCGCCGCCGGCGGCGTTGCCGGTGACGGCCGCATTGGGGCTGGCGGGATCGAAGCTGCCATTGGCGGCGGCGCTGCGCGACAGGTAGTTGAGCGCGATCTCCTGGATCTCATCGGTCGGGCCGACCGCGAGCGCAGTGCGGTTGGTGTCGTCATAATAGCTGAAGCTGGTGGATCCGCTGGCCACCATCGACGCAAGCACATTGTGGGTCGCTGAGTCGAAGGTGCGCCCGGTGAGGCCATTGGCGAGCGGCACGAGCAACGCTGCGTCGATCTGCACCCCGACCGAACTGCCGTTCGCGATCCGCAGCGCGATCGACACCTTCGGATCGGCGCCGCCGGCCGGTATCGGAACGGGGAGGGTGCGATAGACCCAGACGCCCTCGGTCGCCTCGAAATCGAGAGCCACGGCCGGTTGCGTCTTGCCGTCGACCGTCACCGTCGCTGACAGGCCGCTCCCCGCCATCGGCGAATAGCCCGGGTCGGTGCGGTACCAGCAACCGGCGACATAGGGCGCGCCCGCCTGGTGCGGTGCGACCGTGACCGTCGCCGAGGCATTCGCACCGCCCGGCAGCCCAAGTGACTGCACCCCGGTGCGCGCCAGATCGGTGCGGAATACGGTGTTGGCGAAGGTCCAGCCTTCGAACGGATCATAGGGCTGGAAGTCGCTATAGGTCATGCCGCCAGCGGCGGCATTGGCGCATTGCGCGATCGGGAACTGGTCGTCCACGGCATAGAGCGTCGCGGTTGGAACGCCGAGGGCGCTCCGGCTCTCACGCTCCAGACCGTAGCGCGTACGCTGGGTGAATCGCTGGCCGAGCGCCCAGCCCGTCGGAGTCCCGCCGCTGTGATAATCGCTGAACGGGAAGCCGATCGCCTGCGCGCTCTCAAGCCCGAAACGCGCCTCGCATGCCCAGGCGGTGACATCTTCACCGAGCAAGGTCGCCCAGGGCTGATAGGTGGTCGCCTGTGCCGTGATCGGGACCTTGCCGCCCGATCCGCCGACCGCGCCGGCCTGGGCATAGGTCTCGGCGATATCCGCCAGCGCGTGGATTGCCCTGAGGCCGGCGTAGATTTCCACGCCATAGACCGCGCCATTCTCGAAGGTGCGGCGATCACCGGCGATCGTGTAGGAATCGCTGTACTGCACGACCGGCCCGCTGCTGAATGGCCCGGGCTGGCCGATCGCGACATAGTCGCTGATCTTGCGGGTGGTCAGGCCGTCGCGGAAGCTCTCCATGGCGGTCGTGGTCGCGAAGCCGCCATGCAACTGCACCGCGGTGGCACCGTCGGTACCCGGTTCGAGCGAGACCTGCTCGAACACCTTGTATTCGGAGCTGGTGGACTCGCGCAGCACGCCGTCACTGTCATAGGTCGCGGTCTGGCGCAGCATGCCATCAAGCATGTTGTAGTAATTGCCCTGCGCGATCGTCAGGCCGTTGAGATACAGGTTTTCGGTATAGCCGTTAACGGGATCACTGGTCGCGGTGCAGTCCGGATAGAGCCGGGCCTTGTAGTATTTGACGATCCGACCCGAGGGATCGCACGCGGCGGTGGCGGTATCGAACTCGTAGAGCGTGGTGACAGGGCTTTCATAGCCATAGTCGATCGTCAGCCGCGCCACCGCGAAATGGGCGATGTTGCCCTGCAGGGCGTTTCCCGCGAAATGGTGGATATAGACTGTGTCGCTGCTGTCGAAACTGAGCGCGCTCGCCGGATAGGTCATGAACATCTGTGGCCCGCCGGCATAGATGCCGGCACCGGTGATCCCGCCCGGCATGCCGGGATAGGTCATCTTCTGGGCTTTGAAGGATCCGAGCGGCCCAAGCTGTCCGCCGTTGCGGAACACCACCGAGCTGACCGCGACCGGATTGGCACCATCATTGACCACGAAGCTCAGAAAGCCCGGTGCCGCGTTGATGAGCGAGTCCGAGTTGAGGATGTTGGTGCCGCCGCCGATTTCGCTCGCCAGGTCGATCGTTGCGTCCTTGCCGACGACCAGGCCCCAGTCATCGGCGATACCCCGGAAATAGACATAGGGCCCGGCAATCGCCCAGTCGCTTCCGCCGCTGCTCGGCCAGTTGAGATAGTCGGCCTGCTGCGCGGGCAGGGTCTGTTTCAGGGCGGTGCCGTCCTGGGGCCAGTCGATCTCGTTGCGGGTGGCGTCGAAGCCAAGGGCGAAACCGGTCGGCAGGCCGATCGCATTGGTCGGCGCGAGGATCTGGAACACCCAGTCCGGGCCATAGGCATAGCGTAGCTGCGTGTCGGTCACGGACGGGGATGGGGTGAGCGTCTGGTTGTTCAGCCACTTCGTACCGTTGAAGCGATACATCACGCCATTGACCGCGATCATCGTGTCCTCGACGATCGTCGGCACAAAGAGCGTGTTCGCGGTGGTGCCGCTGCCATAGCTGAAGGCTACCGGCTCGAACGCATCGACCGAGACACTGTAATCAGCGTCCCAGCGGGCCGGCCAGAGCTGAAATTCAATACCCGAGGCGAGCAGGTTGCTCACCACCACCATGCCGCTGCCGGGCACGACCGCAACGTTGCGCGCGTCGAGCGTATAGAGGCCCTGGATCGTTACCGGGGCGGCCGCCTGCCATGCGAGATTGCCGTCGAGATAGTGGATCGTCAGCGTGCCGGTCGTATCGAGCAGCGCATAATATTCGCCGCGCGCCGCGAGCCAGCTCCGATGGGCGAGCGGGAAACGCTCGACCGTCCAGGCCATGTCGGTCCAGCGGAACGTCACGCGCTCGTAAAAGTCGCTCGACGAACCCGCGATGCTCGAGACGAGGAAGAAGCTCGCGCCGGAGGCGAAGCCGGGGTCGAGCTGGACATTGTCATAGACGAGCGAGGGGGTGTCGGGCGCGGTGGTGCGGCCGTCGATCGTCGCCGCGATCCACTGGCCCTGTCGCGCTGTATCCCTCTGGAAGACATAGACTGCGCGCTGTGGAATCCCGGCGCCGGCGAGCCGGTTGAAGTGGAGCGCGAGAAAGTCGGCATCGGTGAGAACGTCGAGCGAATTGAGGTCGAGGCCCTGGGTGTCGAGCACCATGTCCTCGGTCAACTGCCAGCCGAGCCACGCGCCGGTCCAGGTGAAGACCTGCATGGTCAGCGTGCCGCGCCCGGCATTGGCGTTGTAATAGGCGACGACGGCATAATCGCCGCCGAAGAACACGCGCGGCGAGCCGCCGCTGCCCAATGCCGTCGGCCGCGTCACCGCAACGCTGCGGTCGCAGGCCGCAAGCGACTGGAAACCATAATCATAGCGGGCGACCGCGCCTTCGGGATAGGTGATCGTCTCGAGGGCGGCGGGCGAATAGCCGGCGGGGCGGTCGGGATCGTCGATCTTCTGGAGGTAATAGTCGAAATTCAGCGGCGGCGCGGTGGTGTCGTCGGCATTGACGAGCATGATGCCGGTGAGGAAGCGCTTGTAGGTGTCACCCTCGAGCCGTCCGCTGCTGTCGGTGACATTGGCGACCTCGCTGTCGCGCCCGCCGGCGCCGGGCCGCGGGTCGTACAGGAAGCGATAGCCGAACAGCGGGACGCCTTTTGCGTCATGCGCGGTCATGGCCGACAGGAACCTGGTTTCGTAGCGGTCCTGATAGGGGCTTGGCTCGGTCGAGGGCACGGCACGGTGCGGGTCGGCATATTCGCGCGGATCGGTCTCGCCGTCGCTCCACAATTTGTCACCGTAGCTGAGCTCGACCATGCGGCCGAACACGTCGGTGACGCGGGTGAGATAGACCGCCTTGGTGAAGGGCAGACCGCCGGCGCCGACGCGCTGCTCGACATGCGGGATCAGCCCGGTCAGGGGATCGCGTTCCCAGCCATTATAGGCAAAGCCGATATGGTCGCCGAAGCGGTCGCGGATGCCGGTGAGATACCAGGCGCGCGCCACCTGAACCTGGTCCTGGGTAACGTTCGAGGCGCCGGTCCAGGCGGGGCGGGCGCTCGCGCCCTGCCACCACACCTCCCAGGCGATGCTGTTGGCGATGCCGGTGCGGAAATGGTCAGGCGTCTCACCGCCGAGTCCGCCATAGGACTGGACCATCCCGGTCTCGGTGACGATCAGCCAGCGCTCATAGGCCGGGAAATAGACGATCGAATAGAATTTATAGTTCTGGAGCGCATAGCATTCGCCACCATAGCGCACCGCAATGCCGTCCTTCTCGGCCGCCAGCGCGAATTGCTGCTGGAGCGCGGGGTCGTCGATCGTCCAGGGGCCGGTACCAGCGACGGTCGCGCCGCTATCGAGCGGGAGGCCCATGCCGTGAAACGCTTCGACTATCGCGACCGGCACGGGTTCGCCGGCCTTGAGCCCGCCCGCCGCGCTTGATGGAAGCACGAACAGCAGCGGCACAACCGCCTGGCGATACAGGCTGTTGGGTGTGCCATTGTCGTAGAGCGTGTACTGGCGCGTGCCCGGTACCGGCGAGCCGCTGTCGGCTGCGTCGATATAGCTGAGCGGGAAAGTCCAGCCCAGGCCGAGAATCCCGGTTGGCGCGTCGCGATTCCAGGTCGCCGCGGCTTCGGTGACATTGCTCTGATATTGCAGCGAAATGTCTATATCGAGGCCCGAGTTCTGCGCTCGGCCCGGCAAGCTCAGGATCGACTGGGTGAGATTGATGTCGCCGCGAAACAGATTGACCGCGCTGGAAAGCTTGCCGACCGCTGTACCGTCCATCTGATAGGTGCGGATTGCGGGTACTGAATTGTCGACCATGTGCGCCTCTCGGAATCGCGGCGCTGCCGAGGGGTCGGCGCGGCTGCCGCTCGATCGTGGAAACCGGCCGGGAGCGGCACGTCGCTACGCCCGGCCAATGACAGTCAGCCTGTGGGAATGCCGACGACGATGAGATTGACGAAGGACGCATTATTGTCCTGCGTGTTGCCGGAATTGTCGCTGACGAAAGCCCGTGCATTGTCGAGCGTGACCTTGGACGTATCGGTGCCGTCCAGGCTCCAGCCGGTGCAGCCGGCGCCGAGCGTCCTGACATGATGGTCGTCACCTTTGAAGGTGATGGTGAAGTTGTTCATCAGCACGACCGCGCTCGACATTGGCTTGCTGAAGCTGACCTGCTGCGACGATGAGGTCTGCTGATTGGTGAGGATCGCGACTTCCATGCCCGTTTCGGCATAGTTCCCGGCAATCAGCACCGCGTCGGCGCTTTCCACGCTTGCCTCGTGCCCGCTGCTGTCGACCATCGCCGCGTCGGCGCTGATCTGTCCGTTCGTTCCGTGCTGGGCGAAGCCGAGCGAAACCAGCATCTGGCGCAGATGATGGTCGCCGTCGGCAAAGGCAAGGGCGAAGCCGGCGATGGCCGGCTGGGCGAATTTCAACGAGCTGCCAGGCAGCGAGATCGGCATGGACTGAGTCCCGGTCATGATGCCGTCGACAGTCGCAAGCGCGAGATTGTTGTCGGAGGAATCGGTGTTTGCGACGCAGACGAGCCCGACCTTGGAATCGCCCTTGTCGATCAGATTGCCCGACGCATCGATAAGTTGCGCGGTCACACTGGCTTGAACGGTGTTGTTGCTCCAGCTCGTCTGGACCGACAGGTTGACCTTCTTGATGTGATGATCCTTGTCGCCATAGGTAAGGCTGAAAAAGGATACGCCAACGACATTCGATATGACCGCGCGATCAAAAACAAAATTCGCGGACTGGTTTAAATTTATGGTCTGTTGCTTGACTTCAATTGCCATCACGTATCTCCTGTGCGTGGTGTATTAAAGTATTGATCCAGTTAAACTTGAAAATATGGCGTGAAGTGATGAATTCATAGAATGACATAGGGATACAATCCGATGAATATCTATATTCATCGAAGCGTATGTGTTTGGTTATTTTGTATTAACTAGAATCGTGTAGAGACTTATCTATAGCAGGATTTCACGTTTTCCAACACGTCGTGATGTGGATTAGAACCGCAACGGTTACGAATTCAGCGTTCGTGCATCTGTCGAGACGATCTGGCGCGCCGTCTCCGTGAAGTCGGCTAAGACCCAATTCCGGTCACTAGCGGCCCAATAAGTGGTTCCCGGACGTGGACATCTATTCATGTTCGTGAATCGCGCTTTACGGGAACGCGGACTGCCCCGCTGAACGGCGAGGATTGGGATTTTGGCGACGGCCAGCTTCCAATCAGGTGCCCTCGAAGAGCTGCCCTGTGTTCATCTCATCGCGATGATCGCGCAATCAATGCCGATCGTCTACTCCTGTCGCCCGGGCCCCCTTCGCCCGGTACGCGGCGGGCGCTGTCCGCAAATCTCCTCATTTTGAAGTGTGAGGAACCGTGCAGCCGGGATAGGGTGCGGTGATCGGCCATCCCATGGCCAGGGCATGGACAGCGCTTCGCGCCGCCTTGCTTTGTGTCGCGTCAGCGGCTCGGGCGCGCGTCAGCATATCCGCATAGGACAGGCTGGTTCCGTCAGCGAATTGAAACGCCCCGATCCCCCAGCGCAAGCCTTGTCCCGGAGCGCCGCTCAGCGCGTTGCCGATCGTGATCATGTCCTCGCCACCGATCCACAGGCACAGATCCTGGCCGCTGGTGCTTGGGTGAAGATCACCGGAGGCAATGCCCGGACCGAACACGATTACGTTGTGTGCAGGAAAGGACGGGCCTGGTTCAGGCGCGAGCTCGGCAATCGAAAGCGGGCCGTATCCACGCTTGTAGACGATATGGTCCGCCATTCCTTCGCTTGCGATCATGTGGGTTTTGCCTTGCGTATCGAGGGTGGACTCGCCGCTGACGCCGTAAAAGACACCATTCGACGGAACCTGTCGTGCAATGAGGTCCGCATAGGACCATCGTGTCCCGTCGGCAAAGGCGACCTCGTCGATACCGAACCAACCGCCCAGGTCGACCGTGAATTTTCCGTGATATTCAGGGAAAGCATCGGTCGGACCATATATGCCGTAACTACCGTGGAATATGATCAAGTCGCCATGGCCGAGCGATAGCTCGAAACTGCCCATACCGGTCATGCGCACGCTTATATCGGCCGGCGCGATGCCCGCGCCAAGGGAGAGCCTGTTCGGCTTCCAGCCCTTTTCAACTCTGTTGGTCCAGTCATTCTCGATAATCTCGAGCGGGCCATAGCCGCGATCATAGAGGAAGCTGTCGCCGCCGCCATTGCCCTCGACCAGGTGGACCGCGCCCTTGGTATCGAGAACATCTGGGCCGGCCCCGCCGACCAGCACGACGCCGCCGTCATAGGGCCAGGAGGGCAAATGCGCGAGCCGCGCCCTGGCGACCATCGCTGCGTAGCTCCACACCGTGCCGTCGGCGAAGGTCACGCGCTGCACGCCGTAGGACCGTTCTCTCAGCGCCTGGTTGAGCAGGATCCTGCCTGACCCCGGGACCGTCAGACGCAGTGAATCGACGAGGTCGGAAGCTCGAAGGCCCCCGCCTGCGGGTTCGGGCAGCGCCTCGATGCCCACCATGGCCGGGGTGATCCCAGGGCCGAATGCCAGGGTGTTGTGCACATCTTCAGGCAGATCAGCGGCCTCAATCTCGAGGTCGCCACGACCTATCGCGTAATGAACGGTTACATCCGATCCATAAAGTTCGAGAAAAGTAACGTGCTTGCCAGTGATCGTGACCGGCACGTCGAACGGTTTGCGACCGCCTTCATTATCACTGAGGAGCAAGGTGTAGACCAACGTCAGATTCTGCCCTGTCGGCAGATAATCGAAGGCATCTTGCCCCTTGAAGCTCCAGTAAATCGATCCGGACGTGTAATTCCGGTCCTCGTTTCCGAGATCGGCCTCCATCATCGTCAGGAGTTTTGCCTGAGTCAGAGAAGGAGGCAGCGAGGTGGAAGCGACGACCTTTCCAAGCGTGACCGCGTGGCGCGTATCGCCCGTCGGATCAGTGAATTCGGCCTCGCCTCTGTCCGAGCCTCCTCCCTCGAGAAGATCGGTCGTTATGGACTCCGGCGGATCCATTTTCCCGATCCGCATCGCCCCGGTTCCTGGATGGAGGCGATAGCGCAAATCGCCAATCGTCCAGACAGTGCCATCGGCGAAGTGAACCTTCCGCATCCCGTGCGCGGCCTTGCCCGTCCGTTCCATCGCACCAGTCATGGTGATGACGTCCCCATGCCCGAAATCGAGCAGGATCGCGCCGGCGGGCGTACGGGTGACGCGCGTGGTCGCCGGTGTCAGCCCCATGCCCAGCTCGAGGACATTCTCATCCCGTGGACCCTCGGGATCAACCTCATCGATTGTGAGGCGCCCATAGCCCCTGTGGTATTGTACCGTGTCACCACCGCCGCCCCCGATGACGAGACGCGCGTATCCGCGCGTATCGAAATCGTCTGCGTCCGGCCCTCCATGCAGCATTATATTGTGCGCTGAGCCGATATTAGCGAGCTCACGGACATCGTCGATCCTCCAGGCCATTCCGTCGGCGAAGGTCAAAGTGACGGAGGGGTGGTCACCCTCGTGCCAGAGAATCCGGTCGCCGCTCGCGAAGCGAACCTCGAAACTGTTTGTCGCAACCGAGCGTACCCATGCGCCCTGGCGAGATAGCCCTTTGCCTAGTCGCAAATCGAAGACGCGAGTGCGGTCGGCCTTGGAGGAAAGTACATAAGTACCGAAGCCTCGCTTCAGCGCGACCGTCTTTACCGGGATTCTGAGCACCGGCATGACGATCTCACAATCGCTGCAAGGATCGGCGTCCTGCGCGCTCGCCGCGATAGGTTGAAGCGTCATCAACGCGATGAGGTATACCAGCTTCGTCAAGGTCCAGTCCCCACGCTCCCCGCCAATGCCGGAGCTTATCCGGTGAAGGCATCACGAACGGTTAAATCTTCTGCGCACCGCTTTTTGGACCGGTTGTGATTGATCGAAGAGTTCGCCTTTGTCCCTGGCTCGATGAACGGTCGGCCGCTTTCGGAAAACAATGTCGAATTCGTTCTACGACAGCGTTTAGGTCGACGCCTGCCGCCAACCCAGCGGGGTTGCGGCGACCCAATAGTCGACATTCAGGGCCTGAACCCACTTTCCGAAAGTGGACGTCTGTTCAGATATGCTGTCCGGCCGGACCTGGGCCGTCAGGAGAATGACCAGTTTCGGGAATCGGTCCCCTAATAGCTGTCTTTGCCTCTGCCTCACGGCAACGCGGCAGCTGTGGACCCGATGTCAGTTGCTCGACACCCTTGGTCTGTTTCGCCAAACCCACCGGCTTTCCGTTTACGGCGCGACGGAAACGCAGCAATCTACCGACCATCGACTTTCCCGGTTTTCAGCCTGCCGAAGTCGACGATATCGCTTGAATCGCACGTGGCGTCAGGTTGTACGCTGCCCGAATCATGCGACCAACGACGAAAACCCGGGGATGCTGGCGCATCGGCGAACTCGCGAAAGCTGCGGGCCTGACGGTTCGCGCGCTTCATCACTATGAGCAGATCGGATTGCTGGCAGTGCCGGGACGCAACGATGGCGGCCATCGTTGCTATGACCGTGCCGCGCTCGAACGGCTCTATGGAATTCGGGCACTCCGCGATCTCGGTCTGTCGCTCGCGGAGATCAGAAACACGTTGGAGCGCAGCTTGCCATTGAAGGATTTGCTGCGAGCCCAGCTGTCGCGAATTGACGAACAAGTCCGGCACGCAACGTACCTCCGCGACAAGCTGGAAGCGCTCACCTCTCATCCCGAAGCCGAAATTGCGATTGAAGATCTGCTGGAGGCCCTGGGGGCGATGAGGCGCATCGAGGGGCATATCGCACGCCATCGGCGCGAAGGCTCGCCTCTCGAAAAGGGGTACGACGCAAAATGGCGGACGCTGGGCAAGAAACTGCGCGCCTGCCTGGACGCCGGCGAAGAGCCCGATAGCGAGCGTGCGTTGCGCTGGGCGGCCGAGGCGCAGTCGTTGATAGATGATTTTTCCAGAGGCGATCCCACCATCGTGGCCGCGCTTGCGGATTTGCGCATTGCAAGCCCGCCAAAGAATCTCGCCGGATGGGACCCGCCGCTCATGCGCTTCCTCCATCTGTCGCTCGAATCTCTCGGAAAGGATCGGCTGTGAACGAACTGCACGCCACGCAGGTGGGGCCCGCCAGGCTGGAGATCGCTTATGAACGGCTCGGGCCTGACAGCGGCGATACCGTGTTGCTGATCATGGGGCTTGGCGGACAGCTCGTGAACTGGCCCGCCGGCTTAATCGATGAACTGCTGGCGCGCGGGCTGCAGGTCGTCCGGTTCGACAATCGTGACGCCGGCCGGTCGACCCACCTCAACGATGCGCCGCCCGCCCAACTCACTGCCGTTCTCGCCGGCGATCTCACTTCGGTGTCCTATACGCTGTCCGATATGGCCGCCGACGCGGTCGGTCTGCTCGATGCGCTCGAGATACCGGCCGCGCATATAGTCGGTGCGTCGATGGGCGGAGCAATCGCCCAGATCATCGCCATCGAGCATCCCGCGCGAATCCTTTCGCTGACATCAATCATGTCGACCACGGGAAACATGGCTGTCGGTCAGCCGCACCCGGAGATATTGAAGACGGTGTTTGGTGGACCGCCGGCCAGGACGCGCGACGAGGTCATCGACCGTGCGGTCCGCACCGCCGGCCTCGTCAGATCACCGGCCTACCCTTCGCCCGCCGAGGAGATCGCGAGACAGGTCGGGCGGGCTTGGGATCGAGATCATGACGAGCGCGCGATGGCCCGGCAGGCTGTCGCCTCGGTGGCATCCGGCGATCGTACGGCCGCGCTTCGGACGATCGCCGTGCCCACCCTCGTGATCCACGGCACGAGCGACGCCATATGCGACGCGAGCGGGGCGCGCGCGACCGCCGCCGCAATACCCGGAGCCGAATTGGTGCTGATCGAGGGCATGGGACATGATCTGCCGCCACCGGTCTGGCCCATCGTCGCCGAACATATCGCAAATCGCGGATCGACGGCTGTGCGCTCCTAGCTGCTGAAGGCCGACGGACAGGGAAGGTCCCTATTCAACCTGTTCGGACCGGCTGCCCCAACGATACCGATAAACCTCTGCTTTGCCGTGTGCGTGCCGCATGAACGAACGTCCGCTTTCAGGATTCGGGCGCCCAAAACCGGCCGGTCCGCAATTCCACCCACGCTGGCATTCACCTGACCCGGCCTACGCCATCACGACTATCGCCTTCGCCAGCAACGCGAAGGAGCGTCGTAAACTGATTCAAACGAGATAACAGATCATGGCAGGACAGGATCGGACGAAGCGCTTCCCGGCACCCGGTCCCGCTCTTTCTTAGCTTGAATCTCACAGGATAGCCGCTGGCTGTTATGCCCGTGGAGTGGGCCCTTCGGGTTGGACAGGTGATCCGGTATTGCTGTGACGGTGAGTTGGGGTTTTCGAGGAGGAGACCCATGAGGACCCGTCGTTTTTTCACAGTCGAGTTCAAGCGCCGGGTGGCGCA
>Ga0209233_1000155_pt1 | contig 167981 bp, 165 predicted proteins | sample AraplaCL_Cvi_mCL_FD_184269 | JGI IMG/M metagenome (GOLD analysis project Ga0209233, IMG submission 184269) | Arabidopsis root microbial communities from the University of North Carolina, USA - plate scrape CL_Cvi_mCL (SPAdes) (version 2) | ecosystem: Host-associated > Plants > Roots >...
TCGAGATGGTGCCGCCGCTGGTGTCCTCCAGCCCGGCGATCAGCCTGAGCAGCGTGGACTTGCCGCAACCCGAGGGGCCGACGAACACCACGAACTCGCCATCCTCGATATTGAGGTCGATGTTCGGGATGATCGTCGTCGACCCGAAGGATTTCCTGACATTCTTTAGAACGATCTGTCCCATGGATCTCCCGATCAATCGCTGCTGCAACCTGGCCGCCCGGCGGGTGTTGGCCCCGCCTCTTGCCTCTGAAGCCGGACGATTTCGGGTCGGTTCGACCTGAAATCGTCCGGCTTCATTTCCTGGCGAGCCCGCGCGTTGCGGGCTCGGTCAAGCTAATCCAGCCCGGTCCACACGTTGCCGTTCTTCGACGATGCAACGGCCGCCTCGATGAAGCGCATGCCGGCGAGCCCGTCCTCGACCGTGGGGTAGACGACATCGGCATCCGGCGCCTTGCCCGCGCGCGCTGCGCGGATGGCGCGGGCCGCCTCGGCGTAGATCGTCGCGAACCCTTCGAGATAGCCTTCCGGATGGCCGCTCGGCACCCGCGTGACGCGGGCCGCCTCTGGCCACTGGCCGCTGCCGCCGCGCGTGTAGAGCTGCTTCGGCTGGCCGAAACGCGTGAACCAGAGATAGTTCGGGTCGGCCTGCGTCCATTCCAGGCCGCCCTTGGTGCCGTAGACCCTGAGCTTGAGACCGTTCTCATGGCCGACGGCGACCTGGCTCGCCCACAGCATGCCACGGGCGCCGCCCCTGTAGCGCAGCAGGATCTGCACGTCGTCGTCGAGCAGGCGGCCCGGCGCGAAAGTGCTGAGCTGCGCCAGCACCGCCTCTGTCTCCAGGCCGGTCACGAAGGCGGCAAGGTTGTAGGCATGGGTGCCGATGTCGCCGATCGCGCCGCCGGCGCCGGAGCGCTTGGGATCGGTGCGCCATTCCGCCTGCTTCGAGCCGGAAAGCTCGGCGCGCTCCGTCAGCCAGTCCTGCGGATATTCCGCCTGGACGACACGGATGTCGCCCAGCTCGCCGGCGGCGACCATGGCGCGCGCCTGCCGGATCATCGGATAGCCGGTATAGTTGTGGGTGAGCACGAAGACCTTGCCGGACGTCTCGACCAGCTCGACCAGTTCCCGCGCCTCGTCGACCGTCGCGGTGATCGGCTTGTCGCAGATGACGTGAATGCCGGCGGCGAGGAAGGCCTTGGCGACCGGCGCGTGCATGTGGTTGGGCGTGACGATCGAGACGGCCTCGATGCCGTCTGGCCGCGCGGCCTCCGCCCTGGCCATCTCCTCGAACGAACCATAGGCCCGGTCCGAGGCGATGCCGATCTCGGCCGCCGACGCCTTGGCTCGTGCGGGATCGGAGGACAACGCACCCGCGACCAGGTCGAACTGGTCGTCGATGCGCGCCGCGATGCGATGGACCGCGCCGATGAACGCGCCTTGGCCGCCGCCAACCATGCCGAGCCGGATGCGGCCGGTCTGCTGCTCCTGCTTGCTACCTTCGATAGCCATGTCGGTGCTCCTATGCCAGGCCGAGCATCTTGCGGTTCGCCTCGTCGTCCGTGCCGGCGCCGGCGAAATCGTCGAAGGCGTGCTCGGTGACGCGGATGATGTGATGCTTGATGAACTCCGCGCCTTCGCGCGCGCCGTCCTCGGGATGCTTCAGCGCGCACTCCCATTCCAGCACCGCCCAGGAATCGAAGTCATGGGCCGTAAGCCTGGAGAAGACGCCGCCGAAATCCACTTGCCCGTCTCCCAGCGAACGGAAGCGGCCGGCGCGGTTGACCCAGCTCTGGAAGCCGCCATAGACGCCCTGCCTGCCGGTCGGGTTGAACTCGGCGTCCTTCACATGGAAGGCCTTGATGCGCTCGTGATAGATGTCGATGTATTCGAGATAGTCGAGCTGCTGCAGCACGAAATGCGAGGGATCGTACAAGAGGTTGGCGCGGGCGTGGTTCCCAACCCGCTCCAGGAACATCTCGTAGCTGACGCCGTCATGAAGGTCCTCGCCCGGATGGATCTCGTAGCAGATGTCGACGCCGTTCTGGTCGGCATAGTCGAGCAGCGGCGTCCAGCGCTTCGCGAGCTCGTCGAAAGCGGCCTCGACCAGCCCTGCCGGCCGCTGTGGCCAAGGATAGACATAGGGCCAGGCGAGCGCGCCGGAGAAGGTGGCGTGCGCCTTGAGGCCGAAATGCTTCGAGGCGCGGATTGCGCGCTTGACCTGATCGACCGCCCAGGCCTGGCGAGCGGCCGGGTTGCCGCGCACCTCGGGCGCCGCGAAGCCGTCGAAGGCGGCGTCATAGGCCGGATGCACGGCGACGAGCTGGCCCTGGAGATGGGTGGACAGCTCGGTGATCTCCAGCCCGTGCTTCGCCGCCACGCCCTTGATCTCGTCGGCGTAGTCCTTCGAGTCCGATGCCTTCTTGATGTCGAACAGGCGCGCGTCCCAGGTGGGAATCTGCACGCCCTTATAGCCGAGCGAGGCCGCCCATCCGCAGATCGCGTCGAACGAGTTGAACGGCGCCGCATCGCCCGCGAACTGCGCCAGGAAGATGGCCGGGCCCTTGATGGTCTTCATCGAATTCCTCCAGGTGTTGAGGACGCGAGAGCCGCGCCCGCTTTGACATTGTTCGCAAGCCGAAGCCGGGTATCAGGCGGCTTTAGGCGGCATTGCCTTGATGATCGCGACGGCGAGCTCGAGGTCGTCCAGGCCGCCCTGCAGCGTGCTCCTGGGCGCCGCGCCATTGTTGACGCAGTCGAGGAAATGCAGCCACTGCTGGCGGAACGACGTGTCCGGCACGGTGTCGATCACGCGCTCGCTGGCAACTCCTTCTCCGCCCGCTTCCCTGACCCGCACCGTGGCGGCCGTGTTGCGCACATAGGGGTTCTTGAAATCGATGCGAACCTCGTCGCGCTCGCCATGCACGGCAAGCCATTCGTCCCACCATTCGTACCGCGCGCCGAAGGCGATCTCGACCTTGACCGGCACGTCGTCGCCGACCCGGATCACCGAAAGGATGTGCGAGGGGCCGATGGGCGCGGCGTAGTCGACGCGCGTGGCGGTGCCGAAGGCGCCGCGCAGGACCGACAGGTTATGGCTGCCCAGCATCAGCAGCGTCAGGTAGAGGTCGCGATAGCCGGAATGGTCGGGGCCGAGGGCCGCTTCGATGGAGGCATTCACAGCCTCGCGCGAGCGCGCCAGTAGCGCCTGGTCGACATCGTCGCCGCGCACCTGGGTGTAAAGTTGCTGGTAGCGGTCGAAGCGGCCCGCGAGGTTGTGCAGGTGGATGGTCTTGGGGCGTCCGATCCTGGCGATCTGCTCCAATCCGGCGCGATAGCCCGTGTCGTGGAGCTTCATGTAGCCGACCAGCCCGACGAGGCCGCTGGCCTGGAGCTTGCCAACCAGCGGCCTGGCTTCTTGCGGCGTGAAGCCGAGCGGCTTCTCGACGATGAAATGCTTGCCGGCGGCGATCGCCTCGTCGACGATCGAGGCGTGTTCGTAGGTGCAGATGACCACGGCGTCGACGCCGGCATCGGCGAAAAGCTGCCGGTGGTCGGTGTAGCGCGCCGCGACGCCATATTGGTCGCCCAGGCGATCGACCACCTTGCGCGACAGGTCACATAGCGCGGCGATGTGGAGGCCGGGCAGTTCCTTGAGGATCGGCAGATGCATGAGCTGCGCGATCTCCCCGCAACCAATGATGCCGACGCCGATGCTCTTTGTGGTCATGTCAAGCCTTCACCGCGCCGGCCGTCAGGCCGGCCACAAACTGCCGTTGCATGAGCGTGAAAAGGATGATCACCGGCAGTGTCGTGATCATCAGCGCCGCGAAATAGAGGTTCCAGAGCGAGTCGTATTGCTGGAAGAAGCTGACCAGGCCGAGCGGGATGGTCTGCACCGCCGGATCCCGCAGCAGCAGGAAGGCGAGGAAGAAGTCGTTCCAGATCTCGATGAAGGCGAAGATCGTCACCAGCGCGATGCCCGGGCGGATCAGCGGCAACATGATGAGCAGCAACACGTTGAGGCGGCTCGCGCCGTCCATGCGCGCGGCATCCTCGAGTTCCACCGGCAGCGTCAGCAGGAAGCCGCGCAGGATGAACACCGACAGCGGCATGATGGCCGCGGCATAGATCAGCGCGACGCCGAGGCGGCTGTTGATGAGCCCGAGGTCGCTGGCCAGGGTGAACAGCGGTATGGTCATGACCTGGGGCGGCACCAGCATGGAGGCGACGATCAACGCCAGCAGCGCGTTGCGGCCGGGAAAGCGCAGCCGGGTGATGGCGTATGCGCAAGGCGTCGCGATCAGCACCACGAGCGCGAGCGCGCAGGCGGTCACAACAACGCTGTTGGTGATGCGCGAGGCCATGCCTGCCGTCTTCCAGGCCTGGGTATAGTTCTCCAGGTGGATGCTCAGCGGCGGCCCCCAGATGTTGTTGAGCATTTCGGACTTGCTCTTCAGCGAGCCGAACAGCACCCACAGCAGCGGATAGATGGTCTGCGCCACGACCACGAGGAGGACCGCGTAGGTGGAAAGCGCGCCGAAGAAGCGGCGAGTGGGCGAGAGTCCCCTGGCCATCAGACGTCGAGCCTCGTGCGGCGCATCAGCGCCAAGAGGCCGACGCTGAGCAGGCCGACGATGAGGAACAGCGCATAGCCCATGGCCGAGGCGTAGCCCATCGCGCCATCCTGGAAGGCGCGCTTCATCATCAGCGTCATGACGACCTCCGTGGCGTGGTTGGGGCCGCCCTGCGTCAGCACGTAGACGATGTCGAAGTTGCGCACGAACGCGCCCGACAGGCCCAATATGGTGTTGATGAAGATCACCGGCAGCATCAGCGGCAGGGTGATGTGCAGGAAGCGGCGGAAGGGCCCGGCGCCGTCCATCTCGGCCGCGTCATAGAGCTCGCTCGGAAGCGCCTGCAGCCCGGCGAGGTAGATGACGGCGTGGAAGCCCAGCCACTTCCAGACATCGACGGCGATGACCGAATAGAGGGCGATGCTGGCGTCGCCCAGCCAGCGCTGCTTGAGGAACGAGAGCCCGACGGAATCGAGGAACGCGTTGAGCAGGCCGAAGACCGGGTTGTAGATCCACGACCACAGCAGGCCGGCGGCGACGAAGGACATGGTGACGGGCACGAACACCGCGGCACGGAAGAAAGCGCGGCCGATAACCGCCCGGTCGAGCAGCATGGCAAGGCCGAGGCCCAGTGCGTTCTTCAGGACCAGGATCGCCGCGACGAAGATGAGGTTGTTGCCTAGCGCTGACAGGAACAGGGGATCGCTGGCCAGCCGCGCGTAATTGGCGAGGCCGACGAAGACGGGCTGCGAGAACCCGTCCCATTTGTTGAGGCTCAGCCAGAAGCCGCGTGCGAACGGCCAGATGAAGAAGACGGCGAAAAGGCAAAGCGCCGGCAGCACCATCAGCAGCGCGGGCAGGCCGTCGCCGTTGAGGAATCGTTTCATGCGCCCGGGTGCGGAACTCATCGCCGTCTTCCCGTGCCGCCGTCAGGCCTTGCCAGGCGTCAGTACCAGCCCGAGCGTGTCGCGCAGATAGGCGATGCTCTCGATGGTGCTCTGCTCCGCGGTCTTCTTGGAGGCGTCGAGCTCGACGATCGCCAGCCCGTCATAGTTGGCGTCCAGCAGCACGTCCACAAGCGCGGGCAGGTCCACCACGCCGGCGCCGAGTTCGCAGAAGGCGGCGTAGCGGTCGTAACCCTGAAGCGCCGGATCGACATGAGTGTCCTTGAAGTGCATGTAGCGCACCGCCGAGATGTAGGTGCGCACCGCATCCACCGGATCGGAATTGGTCTGCGCCAGATGCGCCGGGTCGATGCAGAGGCCGGCATGACTGGTGTCGAGCTCGTCCATCATCCGGTCGAGCTGGTCGCGCCGCTCGATGAAGGTGTCGAGATGCGGGTGGTAGACGGTGGCGATGCCGAGGTCGTTGGTGCGGCGGCCGATGTCTTCCAGCGCGCGGCAGAAGTCCTTGTAGTCCTGCGCCTCGTGCTTGTTACCCGACGCTTCCGAGGGGCCGCCTCCGAGGACGAGCACCGGCGAGCCGAAGCCCTTGAGCAGGCGCGCCAGTGAAACCAGCACGTCGCGCTCGACCGGCCACAGCACGGGATTGGTGAAGGTCGCGTTGACGTAGAGCGAGGACAGCCGGATGCCGAGTTCGCTCTGGGCCTCCGACAGGATGGCGTAGCGGCGCAGTATGTCGGTATCGGTCGTGACCCCCATCGGCCCCTGGTGGCCGAGCTGCATGTACTTGCGAGCGAACTGGTCCGACAGGCTGGTGAAGGCCAGGATTTCGAACCAGTCGAAGCCCTGCTTGGTCAGGAATTCCAGCGCCGGGCGCAGCGGCTGCCCGGTGAGATCCCAGCTGTTCAGGTGATAGCCAATGGAAAAGCGTTGGCGGGTAGCGCGGGGCGTAGCCATGTCATGTCCGATCGTTGGAGAAAAAACCTGCGATGGCGGCCATGTGGCCGCCATCGCGCGTCTTGGGAGGACGCATCAATCCTTGGGCGGCCAGTTGCCGTCCGCCACCAGGCTGTCATAGGCCTGCTGGACCGAATCGGCGGCTGCCTGCGGGGTGAGCTGGCCGCCGACGACGCCGGCTATTGCCGAGGCGGTGGCGTTGGCCACTTCAGACGGCCAGACCCAGTCGAGGAACTTGATCGTGTTCGGGAAGGCGCTGGCGCGCAGATCCTTGGCGTAGGTGTCCTCGGCCACCGGCACGCCCTTGATGGAGGCCGCGATCGGCTGTTCGGGCGCCAGATAGAGCGTGGCGACCTCGGGCTGCGTCAGGTAGGCCATGAAGGCAAGCGCTGGCGCGACCTTCTCTTCCGGGATGCTCGACGACAGGCAGATTCCGTTGTCGGCGCCGCCGCCATGCTTGGGCTCGCCGGGGGTGCCGGCCATCTTCGGGAAGGCGAACACGCCCCAGTGGAAGTTCTTCACGCTTTCCTGCAGCGAGGGCACTTCCCAGGTGCCGCCATAGTACATGGCGCTCTTGCTGGTGGCGAAGGCGGCGCGCATGCCGTCCTGGTCGACCGACAGTGAATCGGCCGACAGGATGCCGTCGTCTACCCACTGCTTGATCAGCTTGAAGGCCTCGACATCGGCGGCGTCGTTGAACTTGGTCTTGCCCTCGAGATTGGTCTGCGTCTTGCCGATCGCGTCGCCGGACGATTGCGAGAAGGCCTCGAAGAACCACATCGGCCACATCGGTGTGTTCGAACCCTGGTGCAGCAGCGGGATGACGCCGGCTTGCTTGAGCTTCGGCACCGCCGCCTTCAGGTCCTCATAGGTCGGCGGAACCGGGATATCGAGCTTCTTGAACAGCTCGACATTGTAGAAGATCGCCGACGTCGACATGGTCGTGATCGGCACGCCGTAGACCTTGCCGTTGACGGTGAAGGCGCCGAGCGCGGCGGCGTCGATCCGGTCCGCGAACGGCTTGATGTCGTCGGTGATCGGGCGCAGCAGCCCGCGCCGCACATAGGCGCCGTTGGTCCAGAAAGCCGGGCAGGCGATCAGGTCGATCTCCTGGCTGGCGAGCTTGGCCGTCATCAGCCGCTGCAGCGAATTGGCCTGCGGCCCCTGGGCGTCCCAGTCGATTGCCGACACTTCCGGGTGTTTGGCAAGGAAGCCCTTGAAGACCTCGTCCTGGATCTTTTTCTGCTCCTCCGGCGTTTGCCGTGGCGCCAGCTGATCCAGCGAGGAACCGCCGAACACTTTCAGGGTGATACCTTCCGCGCTCGCACCGGCCGTTGCCGACAGGGTCGCGGCCACGATGCCCGCGGCCATTCCGAGCCATGATTTTCGAGAAATTGCGCAGCCCATAGACTTCCCCTTTTTTGGCTTAACCACGCTGGCCATCCGATCGGTTCGAGGAGATCGTTGATGGTCAAATGATTGAGTACCAACAATCGGCCTCTGTCAAGACAAATGGGAGCCGCGGCCGGTGAGGCCGAAATGTCACTCAGTCTTGGTTCGCGAGACCCGTCATGGGCCGATCGGAGCGCTGGTCGCGGGTTCGAGGTTCATCAGAGGTGCCGAGGGAGCGGGCTGAGGAGGTGCGCAATGCAATCGTCTCCCGCGTGAAGGGGACGAAGCTTCAGCGCATGATGACATTGACGATTTCAAAAAGAGGCTACGCCAGTCTGTTCAAAGGCTCAGCCGCCCCGTGAGCGGCCGCGCCCTCCGAGGTGGCTTGTTCGCAATGTGCGTCTCGCATGGCGAATTGCGACAACGGCCGACGACGCTGGCTCGTTCAGCCGCCGAAGATCTGGATCGGAGCGTCGAGGCAAGTCGGATCGAGGGAGCGGCACAAAGCCAGGCGCGTCGCGGAAAGCGGCAGTTCGTAGCGGCTGAAGTATCGGCAGGCCGCCAGCTTGCCCTCATAGAAGACCCGATCCCCATCATAAAGGCTGCACGTCTCAAGAGCGGCCGCGGCGGCGAGCGCCTGCCGCAGCCAGATCCAGCCGATGACGATATGGCCGAAGGCATCCAGGTAGATGGTCGCGTTAGCCAGGCGAAGCAGCAGGTCGTCGCATGCCAGCAGCGCTTGCGTTGTCTCGGCAAGCGCATCCAGGCAGCCATCCATCTGCCGCGCCTCCGGCTGTAGGCGCTCGACGGCAAATGCCGACGTCACCGTCTCCCGCATCATGTCCGCGAATCGTCCGAGCGTCTCTGCGCGGTCGCCGGCCACCTTGCGCCCGAGCAGGTCCATGCCCTGTATGCCGAACGTGCCTTCGTGGATGTGGTTGAGCCGGTTGTCGCGATAGAAACGTTCGAGCGGGAAGTCGCGCGTGTAGCCGTAGCCGCCCAGGATCTGCATGGCCCATTTGTTCGCTTCGAGGCAGTGTTCCGCCGGCCAGGACTTCACCACGGGGGTCATCAACCCGAGCAGGCTCGCCTTCCATCGTCTCTCGACCGGATCCTCAAGGATGGTCAGCTCGTCCACGAGCGTGGCGCTGTAGAGGCACAGCGCCTGAGCACCCTCCGCGGCCGCCTTCTGGGCTAACAGCATCCGCCTGATGTCGGCATGCTCGATGATGGGCACCTGCGGGCTGGCGGGATTCTTGTGGTCGGGTCGCCGGCCTTGGGGCCGTCCCCGCGCATACTCCGCGGAATGGAGGTATCCGCCCACAGCCGCCACGGTCGAGGCGTGGCCGACTCCGATGCGGGCTTCGTTCATCATGTGGAACATATATTCGATGCCGTGATGCGGTTCGCCAATCAGGAAACCCAGGCACTCGCCGTCCTCGCCGAAGTTCAGCAGGCAGTTGGTCGTGCCCCGCTGGCCCATTTTGTGATTGAGGCCAGCCAAGACGACATTGTTGAGCTCGCCTGGCTTGCCGTCCGGGCCGACTCTGCGTTTTGGCACGAGGAAGAGTGAGATGCCCTTTGTGCCGGCCGGCCCGCCGGGGATCTTGGCCAGCACCATGTGCACGATGTTTTCGGAAATTTCGTGGTCTCCGCCTGAAATCCACATCTTGGTGCCCTTGATGCGGTAGAGTCCGTCGGCTCCTGCCGTCGCGGTCGTTGTGATGTCCCCCAGCGAGGAGCCTGCCTGTGGCTCCGAGAGGCACATGGTCCCGAACCAGCGCCCTTCCAGCATGGGCGGGAGAAACGTCTGCCTCAGTGCCTCAGAACCGAACGCGCTAAGGAGGTTGGCTGCCGCAATGGTCAGGAAGGCGTAGTTCGTCACCGACGCATTGGCGCAACTGAACATGCCGGTGATGACCGTATGCAGAAACCACGGAGCCTGCAGGCCGCCGGTCTCCTCGGAAAAGGGGAGGGCGAAGAAACCCGCCTGGGCGTAGTCGCGTAGTGCCGCGCCCGTGCTTGATGGTATCTTGACCTTACCCTCGACGATAACCGGCTCGTTGGCGTCGGCTTCGGCTGCGTGAGGCAGGAATTTCTGCTCGGCGATCTTCTGGGCCACGTCCAACATTTGCTGGATCGCGCCGCGGTCGTAGGCATGGAAGCGTGGGTGCCGCAGGAGCGGTCCGATGTCGAGGAGTTCGAAGAGGACGAAATCCAGTTCGCGACGATCGACAATCATGGACATGGTCTGGCTCGATCCAATTGTAGAGATTTCGGTTCGGATGGGATGCTGCCGGTCCGGCTCATTCGAACCATCGGCGATTGGCCTGGATATAGTCGCCCAGCGTCTGCTGCGGGCGACCCAGCAATTGCGAGACGGTCTCGCGATGCACAACATCGCTATAGGCTAGGGTCTCGTGTCGGAAATAGGTCATCAGCCGGTCGAAATCGTCGCCCATCGAAGCGCGCAGCGCCTTGTCGTCGTCGACATAGGCGACCGGCTTGCCGAGCCGTTCCGAAAACAGCATCGCCACGTCTTGATAGGTATATCGCTGCGCAGCCGTCAGCACATGCTCCCGTCCCACGTGGCAGCCCGCCGGCTCGGAAAGCACCTTCGCCATGACGGCCGCGATATCATGCTCGGACACCCACATCCGGTTGGCGTCGGTCACGGCCGGCATCGCCATGCGCCGGTCTGACTTGATCTCCGGCCCGAAGAACGTGGACAGGTTGAACATGATCCAGGCCGGGACGTTGACGTAGCAAACCGGAAGCCCACTCGCGTCGAGAAGTGGCTTTGCGATCACGTGCAGGTTCGCGCCGCAGCGCGTGTCCAGGAATTCCTGCCGCAGGCCGCCGGCGGTCAGCCCGGGTGGTATCGCCAGGAGTCGCAGGAGAAGTTCGACTGTCCCTGCCTTTCTTGCTGCCTTGACTATGTTGGGAGTGACCACTGTTTCGTCAGTCACGAAGTCCGGCGTCACAACGAGAACCTTGCCCACGCCCTGCATGGCGGCGGCGAGACTGGCCTCGTCGTACCAATCCGCCACCACAGCTTCCGCGCCCGCAAACCGCTCGCTCAGGCGCGGAAGGTTCCTTTCTCTGCTGGTCGCGACGCGTAGAGTCTCAGGCGAGCCCTGCTGGCAGATCAGTCTGGCCGTCAGCCCTGCAAGGCTTCCCGTGGCTCCCAGGATAAGTGTTTTTCCCATCGGCTGCGCTCCTCTTCCGCGGTTCCGAGCTTTCACGGCCGCCGCTACCGTTCTGCCTTGCCCGTCAGCAGGACGACCTTGCCTATGGCTTTGCGCTCCGACACGAGCCGAAGGGCGTCGGCAGCCTGCTCCAGCGGCATCGTGTGGCCGATCAGCGGCTTCAAAAGGCCCGCCTTGTGGAATTCGAAGAGCTCATCGAAGTTGCGCCTGTTGTCTTCGGGCTGTCTGGCGAGGAATTCACCGAAGAACACGCCGACGATCGAACAGCCCTTCAGGAGAGCGAGATTGGCCGGCGGCTTCGGGATGATCCCGGACGCGAAACCCACCACAAGCGCCCGGCCCTCCCATGCCGTGGCGCGCAGCGCCTGCTCGAAAAGCTCTCCGCCGACGGGGTCGTAGACGACATCCGCGCCGGCGCCGCCGGTAAGCTCCTTGACCCTGTCCTTGAGCGACTGCTCCGAGTAGTTGATGAGTTCGTCCGCCCCGGCGGCCCGCGCGGCCTCCAGCTTCTCGGCGCTGCTGGCCGCGGCGATCACGCGGGCTCCCATCGCCTTACCGATCTCGACGGCCGCGAGGCCGACGCCGCCCGCGGCGCCGAGCACGAGCAACGTTTCTCCGGAACGGAGCCGGGCCCGCTGCTTCAGCGCATGCATGCTGGTGCCGTAGGTCATGGTAAAGCCCGCCGCGACGACGGCATCCATCGTGGCTGGGCGCTTCATCAGGGCGGACGCGTCAACCACGATCTGGTCGCGGAAGCCACCGTAGCCGGTCATCGCCATGACAGGATCGCCGGGCGCAAATCCAATGACGTTCGCACCGACGCTCTTGATTACCCCGGAGACCTCGCCACCGGGCGAAAACGGCATCTCGGGCTTGATCTGATACTTGCCCTCGATGATCAGCGTGTCTGGAAAGTTCACGCCTGCCGCTTCGATTGTGATCAGAACCTGCCCCGGTCCGGGGACGACTTGCGGCAGGCTTTCCAATTTGAGCTTTTCGGGAGGTCCCAGTTCCGAACAAATAATCGCGCGCATTTCGATCTCCGACGTGGTCCGATTGGAAGAAAACTGACCTTTGGCTGCGACTGTAGGTCAGGCCTCTTGTCCAAGGAAATGGACGTCGTGTTTCACCGACAGGCCGCCATCGATCGGCAGGATCGCCGCAGTGATATAGCGGCCGGCGCGGCTGGTCAGGTAGATCGTGGCTCCGGCGATGTCGTCCGGCGAGCCTATACGGCCGAGCGGCACCATCTGGCCGGTGCGGTCCGCCTTGTCGTCCGTGCCGACGAAGGCGTTCATCATGCGGCTCTGGAAGGGCCCGGGCGCAAAAGCGTTGACCGTGATGCGGCGCCCCGACAGCTCCAGCGCCAGGTTGCGCGTCAGGTGGTGGACCGCCGCTTTCGAGGCCGTATAGGCGTAGTTGCCGTCGCTGGCGGGTTGCGTGCCCATTACCGAACCGAGATTGATGACACGGGCCGGGTCCTCATCAGACGCAGCTGCTTCCAGCAATGGCAGCAGTTCGCGCGTCAGGTGGAAGGCGGGTATTACGTTTACGCCCAGTACCTTGAGCCAGGCATTGTAGGGAAACGTCTCGAGGGGCTCGCCCCAGGCGGCGCCGGCGTTGTTCATCAGGATGTGCAGCTTGTCCGTCCTTGCCTTGACCGCCGCCACCAGCGCGATGATGCCGGCCTCGCTGCCTACGTCGCCAGCGAAGCCCTCGGCCTTGCCGCAACCCAGCTTGTTCAACTCCGCCGCCGCCTGTTCGCAATCCGCGCTCTTGCGCGATGCGATCATGACGTTGGCGCCGGCCCTTACGAGCGCGGTTGCGATCATGCGGCCGATGCCGGTGGCGCCGCCCGTGACCAGTGCGGTCTTGCCCTTTATCGAAAACAGTTCGTCCACATAGCTCATAACGATACCTCCCGGCGGTTCGACCCGGTCCTGGTCGGGGTTGACAGCATACTGGATAGTATGTTTCTTACCGGTCGGCAAGACTAACAATCAGTCGGTAACTTAAAACGGCCATCATGCCTCTGCCCGCGGTCGAAATCCCCCAGGAAGGCTCGCGCACCGATATCCTTTCGGCCGCCGCCCAGTGCTTCATGGAACGTGGCTACACGGAGACCTCGATCGACGACGTGGCTCGGCGCCTTGGCGCCACCAAGGGCCGAATCTACCATCACTTCGCGTCGAAGGCCGATCTGTTCGCCGCCATTTTCCGAGCCGGCCTGGATATGGATTACACTGCGATCGCGCAGCACCGGTACATGCCGGGCCCAGCGGTCGCGCGGCTGCGCGCCATGGCTGCGGCGCACTGTCGGCAGGTCATCGTTTCGCAACCTTATCAGCGCGTTGTCTGGCAGGGCGTGCAGATGCTGTTGCGGGGTACGACCACCCCCGAGCTCAGGAACGAGCTCGGCCGTTTGAACGACAGCCGGGATACCTATGAGCGCAGCTTCAGGGAAGAGCTGGAGTGCGCGCGTGTCCAAGGCGCGTTGCGCTTCGACAATCTCAGCCTTGCGGTGGCGCTGATGTTCGTCACGCTCAACTCGCCGGTCTTCTGGTACGCGCCGCGCGTTGGCGAGACGGAGGCCGACATCGAAAGGCTGGTTTTTCAGGTCGTGACGCATGCGATGCGTGGCCTTGGATCGACGGAGGATTGACCGATGGGTGAAATGAATCTCGGCATGACCGAGCGGCTGAAGCCGATCCACGAGCAGGTCGCGCGCATGGTGCGCGAAGAGATCCTGCCGCTCGACGAGGAGTTTCTCGCCGAGGTCGGCAAGGCTGGCGACCGCTGGGCGTTCACGCTCCGTCAGGCCGAAATCCTCGAAGGGCTGAAAGCCAAGGCGCGGGAGCGCGGGCTGTGGAATTTCTGGCTGACCGATTCCACGCGCGGCTACGGGCTGACCACGGTGGAATACGCATATCTGGCCGAGGAGATGGGCAAGGCGCATCTCGGCGCCGAGACCTTCAATTGCTCTGCGCCGGATACCGGCAACATGGAAGTGCTGGAGCGGTACGGCACGCAGGCGCAGAAGGACGAGTGGCTGGCTCCGCTGCTCGGCGGAAAAATCCGCTCCGCCTATCTGATGACCGAGCCGGACGTAGCGTCATCGGACGCTACCAACATCTCGATGCGCTGCGAGCGCAGTGGCGCCGACTATGTCCTGAACGGCGAGAAGTGGTGGGCGTCGGGCGCCGGCGATCCGCGCTGCCGTATCTACATCGTCATGGTGCGCACGCCTGACGAGGGCCGCCGCAAGCACGAGCAGCATTCTATGATCCTGGTTCCGGCCGATACGGCCGGCATCACGGTGCTGCGGCCGATGAAGGTCTATGGCGACGACGACGCCCCGCACGGCCATATGCATCTGCGGTTCAGGGACGTCCGGGTGCCGGCCGAAAACCTTCTGCTGACGGAGGGCAGGGGCTTCGCGATTGCCCAGGGCCGCCTCGGGCCGGGCCGCATCCACCATTGCATGCGCGCCATCGGCCAGGCCGAAATGGCGCTGGAGCAGATGTGCCTGCGCGCCATGCGCCGTGAAGCGTTCGGCCAGCCATTGGCCAAGCTAGGCGCGAACTACGACATCATCGCCGAATGCCGCATGGAGATCGAGATGGCTCGCCTACTCTGCCTGAAGGCGGCCTGGATGATCGACCAGGGCGACGCCAAGGCGGCGGCGCCATGGATCAGCCAGATCAAGGTGATCGCGCCGCGCGTGGCGTTGAAGGTCACCGACGAGGCGGTCCAGATGTTCGGTGCGCAGGGCATTTCGCAGGACACGCCCCTGGCGCGATCGTGGACGCATTTGCGCACCTTGCGGCTGGCGGACGGACCGGACGCGGTGCATCGCCGGCAGATCGCCCGCACTGAATTGAAGAAATACACCCAGGAAAAACTCTAGGCAGGCGAGGAACTGGTCGCATGAGCACGGTTCATGATCTCGACAGCGAGGTTCTGGCGCCATACCTGGAGGCGCATGTCCCCGGCTTCCGGTCGCTCCAGTCGATCCGCAAGTTCAATGCCGGCCAGTCCAATCCGACCTATCTTCTGGAAGCGGACAGTGGCCGCTATGTCCTGCGCGCCAAGCCGCCGGGCGAGTTGCTGAAGTCCGCCCACCAGGTCGACCGCGAATACAGGGTGATGAAGGCGCTTCGGGGCACGGGGGTGCCGGTGCCCGAGGTGCTTCATCTGTCGGGCGAGGGCTCGCCCATCGGCCGAATGTTCTTCGTCATGGCTTTCGTCGACGGCCGCATCTTCTGGGACCCGGCACTGCCGGAGCTGGCCTCGAACGAGGAGAGGGCGAGGGCCAGCGACGCCATGAACGAGGTCCTGGCCACTTTGCACGGCGTGGATGTCGCTGCCGCCGGCCTGTCCGATTTCGGACGCGCGGGCAGCTATTTCGAACGGCAGCTCGGGCGCTGGTCGCAGCAGTACCGGGCGTCCGAGACCGGAACGATAGATGACATGGAAACGCTGATCGGGTGGCTCGAGCGGCATCTTGTCCCGGATGACGGCCTGGTGTCGCTCGTCCACGGCGACTACCGGCTCGACAACATGATCTTCGCGCCGGACCGGCCGCGGGTGACTGCCGTCTTGGACTGGGAGTTGTCGACGCTTGGGCACCCTTACGCCGACCTCGCCTACCAGTGCATGCAGTGGCGGCTGCCGCACAGTTCGGTCTTTCGCGGACTGGGCGGGACCGACCGCGCGGCGCTGGGTCTTCCGAGCGAAGAAGGTTACGTCGCCCGCTACTGCGAGCGGCGCGGCATCGGCGGTATCGACCATTGGGTCTTCTATGTCGCCTTTTCCTTCTTCCGCCTCGCCGCCATCTGCCAGGGGGTCTACAAGCGCTCGCTCGATGGAAATGCCTCGAACCCGGAGAGAGCCAAAACCCTCGGCCAGGCTGTCGGCCTGCTCGCCGGCCTGGCGCGCGAAGCGATCGAAAAAGGCGAGTAACCCCATCTCTCATCCAAGTGGAGTGAAATGACATGCGCGATGCACTCATCGTCTCGACTGCCCGTACCCCGATCGGGCGCGCCTACAAGGGGGCGTTCAATGCCACCCCTTCGCCCACGCTCGCCGCCCACGCCCTGAAGGCGGCCGTGGAGCGTGCCGGCGTCGATCCCGGCGAAATCGACGACTGCATCGTCGGCTCCGCGCTGCCGCAAGGTCTCCAGCATACAATCGGCCGCACGGCGGCGCTGCGCGCCGGCCTTCCGCAGGAGGTGTCGGGCATGACCATCGATCGCCAGTGCTCGTCCGGCCTGATGACGATTGCCACCGCCGCCAAGCAGGTCGTCGTCGATCGAATGGATGTCGTGCTGGCGGGCGGGGTGGAATCCATTTCGCTGGTGCAGACCGATGCCTTGCGCGTCGATCCCGACCCGGAACTTCTCGCCATGCATGACGATATCTACATGCCGATGCTCGATACCGCCGAAGTCGTTGCCCGGCGCTATGGCATCTCCCGCGACCGCCAGGATGCCTACGCGTTGCGGTCGCAGCGGCGCACGGCCGCGGCACAGGCGGCGGGCCGGTTCAACGACGAGATCGTGCCCGTGACCACGCGCAAGGCTGTCGTCGACAAGGCGACCGGCGCGGTGTCTCACGAGACGGTGACGCTTGGCGCCGACGAGGGCAATCGCGCCGACACCACGGCCGAAGGGCTGGCGGGCCTGCGCACGGTCAGGGAGGGTGGTTTCATCACCGCCGGCAATGCCAGCCAGCTTTCCGACGGTGCGTCGGCATGCATCGTGATGGAGGCGGGCCTCGCCGAAAAGCGAGGGCTGGCGCCGCTCGGCCGCTATGTGGGCATGGCGGTGGCAGGCACTAAGCCCGACGAAATGGGCATCGGCCCGGTTTTCGCGGTGCCGAAGCTGCTCAGGCGCTTCGGTCTTGGCGTCGACGACATCGGCCTTTGGGAGCTGAACGAGGCCTTTGCCGTCCAGGTGCTCTACTGCCGTGACAGGCTCGGCATTCCGGATGAACTGCTCAATGTCGACGGCGGGGCGATTTCCATCGGGCATCCTTACGGCATGTCCGGGGCCCGCATGGTCGGGCACGCGCTCATCGAGGGAAAGCGCCGAGGGGCGAAGCACGTCGTGGTGACCATGTGCATCGGCGGCGGAATGGGCGCGGCCGGGTTGTTCGAGGTTCTGTAAGTCTGGTTTCAACGCGGGCGCCTGCGCCATGCGCGGGTGCCCCTGCCTGGCAGGGATGGGAAACATGACCGGAAGACGGGTTGCCATATACGGGAGCGGCCGCACCGCGGGTGAGCTCGTCAAGGAATTGCGGCACAGCCGGCACGTGCTTGCCGCCGCGATCGTCCATTCCGCCCGTCGGGCCGGCCAGGATATCGGCGCCCTGACGATCGGCGAGCCGATCGGCGTGACGGCGACGGCGGATCTGGATGCCGCGCTCCGCTCCGGCACATTCGATGCGCTGCTTTATGTCGGCTTGTCCGGCGAGCGTCAGGCCGAGGTGATGGCTGCCTGCGCCGACGCGGGCGTGGATGTCGTCCACGCCTGCTTCGTCCATCCGCTGGTCGCGCTGGGGGAGGAGTGCTATCGAGGCCTCGCGGGACGCGCGATCGCGACGGGATCGCGCATCGTCGGCACCGGCATGATCCCGGGCCTGTGGCTGGACGTGCTGCCTTCGCTGCTCAGCAGCGGGCTGCCCGCTCCGGTATCGGTACGTGGCCGCCGCCTTTCGGACATCTCGTCCTGGGGAAGCGATGTCCTGCGCCAGGAACTCGGCGTCGGTTCGACGCAGACGGGGACATCTCCCCGGATCGACCTGATCCTTCGCGAGTCGGCGCATATGATTGCCGATGCGCTCAACCTCGGTGAGTTTTCCCTTGAAACGCGAGGCGGGCTCGCCCTGGCCGAAGAGCGCGGAAGGGTAGGCGAGATCGACGTGTTGCCCGGTCAGGTCGAGGGCTTCCGGCAGGAGCTCGTGGTTACCGTTACCGGACAGGAGCGGGTACGCCTGGAATGGACGGGCCTGGCAAACGTCGCCTCGCGGGTATCGGGCTCCGGCACGGCCGCGGCGGTGGAAATCCGCCTCTCGGGCGGCGACGGAAGCGGGATCGAGCTGCGCGTGGACCCACCGCTCGACCCCTATCCGGGCACCGCAGCGCGGATGGTTCGCGCCATAGCCGCGATTGCGAAGCTTCCGCCGGGATTGCATCCGACGACCGCATTGCCCGTCGCTTGACAAGCCGCACACGCCCCATCTTGCCTGCCCGGATGGGCCGGCCGCAGCTTCTGGAGCAGACGCTTGGACCGACATGAAGGCACGCAAGAAGCCGCGCGGCTAAAGGAATTCACGGATCGGGTCGGTCAAATCGGCAGCCTCATCGGCGTCTCGCCATGGATGGTGATCGACCAGAAGCGGATCGACGCCTTCGCGGACGTCACGGAGGACCATCAGTTCATCCATGTCGATCCGGAGGCGGCTGCGAAGGGGCCTTTCGGAAAGACCATTGCGCATGGCTTCCTGTCTCTTTCGCTGCTGAGCCGCATGGCACAGGCGGCGGTGCCGCTGCCCGGCGACATCGCTACCGGCATCAATTACGGCTTCGACCGCGTCCGCTTTCTGGCGCCTGTCCAGTCCGGGACGCGCGTGCGTGCCCGCTTCACGCTGGAGAACGTGACGCCGAGGCCGGGTGGCCGGCTTCTCGTTCGCTACGGGGTCGACGTCGAGATCGAGAACGAAGGCAAGCCGGCCCTCTCGGCAGACTGGCTGATCATGCTGGTTTTCGACGACAATCCGAGCTGACCGGGATTTCTACCGACGGTGGAGGGCTCCGCCGCACCTGCTGGGCGATCGTCACTCGCAGCCAAGGCGCGGCCGCGCGGGTCAGGCGCCTGAAGCCTTCAATTCTTCCAGGATGAGCTGGCGAAGCTTGTACTTCTCCACCTTGTTGGTCGGAGTGCGCGGCAGGTCGGAGACGATGCGCACATGGCTGGGCCGCATGTATTTCGGCATGGTCTCGGCGGCGAAGGCATGGATTTGCGCTTCGGTGACCAATCCATCCGAAGTGGCCACGACGAAGGCCGCGACCTGGTCCTCGTCGCCTTCATTGCTTGGAATGGCCACCGCCGCCGTCATCCGCACGGCAGGATGCTGGTTGATCATGTCCTCGACCTGGAAGGAGGACAGGTTTTCGCCGCGGACGCGGATGCGATCGCCAAGGCGATCGACGTAGTAATACATGCCGTCGCGCCCGCGCAGCCCGGCGTCTCCGGTATGGAACCAGAGATTGCGAAAGGCATTCAGCGTATCGTCCGGCTTGCCCAGATAGGACTTGAAGATGGCGCCGGGCACACGCGGACGGATCGCCAGGTGGCCAGTGACTTCGTCCGGGCATTCCTCGTCCAGGTCGTCGCGAACCGTGACTTCGACGAAGGGCGTAGGCCGGCCCATGAGGCCCTTGCGGGTGGCCTCGCTGGCGGAGCGCACAACGACGCCGCGCCGGTTCGCCAGATCGAGGATCTCTTCGTGGGAGAAGCCGCGATAGAGATCGCCGGGCGTGCCTTCGCCCTGCTTGGTCTCCTCCAGCATGATCAGGAAGCTGTTGCCGGTTTCGGTCTGGCCGAAGCCGGCGCTGACGAAATCGATTCCAAAACGTGCCGCGAACTCGTGATGCTGCAGCGGCAGCGGCTGCATGTGAACCTTGTTCAATGTGTTGCGGCGGTCGTCACTTGAAGGCGGCACCTTGGTGAGCCAGGGGATCATGACGTCGAGCAGGATCGCGCTCGTGACGTTGCGGGCCTTCACCCGATCCCAGAATTTTTCCGGGCTGAAGCGGTTCCACAGGGCGACCTCGCAGCCGACCCAAACTGCCCGGCAGACATTCACGATGGCGCCGCCGACATGATACATCGGCAGGTCGTTGTAGATCACGTCGTCCTGGCTGGTCAGCGCGCGCATGCCGAAGGTGTAATTCGCCATGTAGCGGTATGGCTGGATGACGCCTTTCGACGGACCGGTGGTGCCGGACGTGTAGAAGAGATTGGCGTCGTCATCGAACGTCAATGCGATCTCGGGCGCCTTGGCGTCCCTGGTCAGCTCCGACCAGGCGATTTCGGCATGGCCGTGCCGGATCGCCGGCGGCGCCGCGATGTGGTCATGGGCGGTAGGTGCAGGCGCGTAGAGGACGATTGACGGTTTCGATCCCACCTCATCGATTACCTCGTTGAGGGTTGGCAGGCAGGCGGCGTCGGTGACGATCAGCTTGGGCGACGTATCGTTCAACTGGTAGGTCAGCAACCGTCCGGTGTAGGCGAAATTTATCGGGCAATAGACGGCGCCGGCTTTCCAGATGCCGAACATCATCAGGGTGCTGACGAAGGCATTCTTGCAGAAAATGCTGATCCGATCTCCCTTGCGAATGCCAAGTCGGGCAAGGTTCCCGGCGACCGCGTCGGCACGCCGCGCGAATTCGGCAAAAGTCAGCGCCTCGTCGTCTTCTCCGTAGTAGACGAAGACGCGGTCGCCCGCGACGACCGCCCAATGGTCGAGCCGTTCGGTGACCATTTCGCCTTCCTGCTTGAGAAGGGTGGTGAGTTCCCGCTCATCCATTTAAATGCCCCTGCAAGGTTGGAAAGGGAAAGGCGCTACCCTGACAAGGCAAGCTTCGGGCCGGCACGCGTTCCTGCCAGGCCTGTCCCTTTCGCCTGATCCCCGTGCCATGCCGTCAGCGCCCGGTGAAGCGGGCCTGTCTCTTCTCCAGGAAATGGTTGATGCCCTCGCGAAAATCTTCCGTGGCAAGGCTCTTGTCCATTTCCTCGTCGGCGATCAGCGTCGCTTCGTCGAGCGTCCGGTACTGGTCGGAGTAAACCTGCGCCTTCGTGATGCGAAGGGCTCTCGGCGAAACGTTCCTGGCGAGGTGCCCGGCATATTCGGCCACTTTCGCCCGGAAGTCGGCGGCCGCGTAGACGTGGCTGACGAGGCCTATCCTTCTCGCCTCCTCGGCGTTGACGGGCTGCGCGGTGAACAAAAGGTCCAGCGCGTTGGACAGACCCACGAGCCTTGGAAGAAGCCAGCTTATCCCATGCTCGGCTACGAGGCCCAGGCGCGTGAAGGGCGCCCCGATCTTGGCTGTGTCGGAGGCGAGCCGGACATCGCAGAACATGGCCATGATCATGCCCAGCCCGACGGCAGGACCGTTTATGGCGCCAATGATCGGCTTGGGGATGGATGGAAAATAGGAATACCGGCCAAGATAATCCGAATGCGGAGCGCCGAAGATGTCCTCGACATGCGTCCCGAGCTGCTCGCCATCCAGCGCGCCCTGCGATTCGGCTGCCTCGGCAAGCGAGCTTGTATCGAAGCCCGCGCAGAAGCCGCGTCCCGCGCCGGTCAGCACGATGACACGCACGCCGTCGTCGCGGCCGGCGGCCACGAAGGCGTCGCGGATCTCCCGTTCCATCTTGAACGTCGAGGCGTTGAGCTTGTCAGGACGGTTAAGCGTGATCGTCGCAATACCGTCGGTGACTTCGTAGATTATTTCGTCGTAGGCCATGCCCGCTCCCTAAAGGTGTCGCTGCATTTTGGAGTCGCTCAGCAGTTCGATCGTCCATCGCTTGAGCACCCGTTCGATCTTTTCCGGTTCCATGCCCAACTGCACCAGGGTCAGCCCCTGGTTCGCCGTTTCCTGGTAGTGGCTGATCAGGTCGCCCGTGAAGGCGAAGTGACCCACGCCCTCGATGGCGACGCGTCGCCCGGCGTAGGTGCCTTTCTGCGTGGTGAAGCTGAACCGGTAGCGGCCATAGGCCTGCGTTTCGGAGCAGACCACGTCCTCGATATCGGCGCGATAGTCACGGCCGCTTTCCTTGACCCGCCTGAACAGATCCCGGATCGCGACACGGCCGACCTGCGGGCCGTAGACCAGATCGTGATAGACGCCATCCTCCGCGAACAGTGCCGCCACGGCATCTCCGTCCACGGACGCTATCGCCTTGTTGAACGCTTCAAGTGTTTCCTGGTGTCGCACGACATTCTCCATCGCTTCAGCGCGGAGCCGGAGTTGAATTCAACCGACTGTATGATAGACTAGTCTACCAATTGGTCGAAGTCTAGGCTGTCTGTGGGCATCGTGGCCCAAGGGCGAGCCCCGGAGATTGTTCCAAGGAGAGACGATGCAAGCGCGGCCGGCACACACCTATCTGACGATCGGCGATCAGGTTCGCGAGGCCGCCAGGGCCTATCCGGATCGAAACTGGATCGTGACCCGCGAGCGCGGGGTGACCTTCGGTGAGATGGACCGGCTGTCGGACAAACTCGCGCACGGGCTGACCGCGCTCGGCATCGGGCGAGGCGATACTGTCCTGGCGATGCTGCCGAACACGATCGATTTCGTCACCGTCTTCTGCGCGCTGGGCAAGATGGGCTCGCTGCAGGTTCCGGTGAACATCGCCTACAAAGGTGGGATCCTGCGCCATATCGTAAACGACTCGGCTGCCAGGGCGATGATCGTCGACCGTGGCTTCATCGAGCGGCTGGAGTTCCTTGCCGATGAGCTGGAGCATGTCCAAACCCTGATCGTCTATGCGGAGGGGGGCACGGTTGCCGAGGATGCCACATTGCCGACCCGGCTGGCCAAGCGCTGCAGCGCCGTCCGTTTCGAAGACGTCTTCGCGGGGACGTCGGAAGCCTTCGAGCGGAAGACATTCCACCATGATCTGATGGGCGTGCTCTACACCTCCGGCACGACCGGGCCTTCGAAGGGCGTGATGACGACCAACGCCCAGTGCTACAACTATGCCGCGGGCGCCATCCAATGCGGTTTCCTGGGCGAGGGCGACGTCTACTACGCACCGTTGCCTCTCTTCCACATCGGCGGCATGTGGGGCGTGATCTACGCCAGTTGCATCGCGGCCGCGACCGCCGTCCTGATCCCGTCCTTCAGCGTCTCGCGCTTCTGGCAGGATGTGGATGATTACGGCATCACCTGCGCTTTCCTGCTCGGCGCGATGGTCAACTTCGTCTACAAGCTGCCGCGCCGTCCGGAAGACGCAGACACCAGCCTACGGCATGTGTTGATGGCGCCGGTGATACCGCAGGTCGACGACTTCATGGAGCGGTTCGGCTGCAAGGTTTGGACCGCCTATGGCCAGACGGAAGCAAGCTGCCCCATCTATGGCAACGGCACGCCCCCCAACAGCGATACCTGTGGCCGGCTCGCCAGCGACCAGTTCGAGTTGCGCGTCGTCGACGACAACGACCTCGAGGTGCCGGACGGCACGATTGGCGAGCTCGTCGTCCGCTCGCGCGATCCGTGGGTGCTGATGGCCGGATACTGGAAGAACCCGGAGGCGACCGTGGTCGCATGGCGCAATCAGTGGCTCCACACCGGCGACCTGATGAAGCGGGATGCCGATGGCTGGTACTATTTCGTCGACCGCAAGAAGGATGCGTTGCGCCGCCGCGGCGAGAACATCTCTTCCGTGGAGGTGGAGAACGAAATCAACGCGCATCCCGATGTCGTGGAATCCGCCGTCATCCCGGTGCTGGCCGACGATGCCGAGCAGGAAGTCATGGCGATGGTCGTACGACGCGCGGGCACCGAACTTGGCTACGAGGAACTGACACGTTTCCTGGAGCCGCGCATGGCCTATTTCATGGTCCCCCGGTATCTGGAATTTCGCGACGAATTGCCGAAGACGCCGACGGGAAAGATCCAGAAGAACCTGCTAAGGGATCAGGGCCGCGGCGTCTCCACCTGGGACCGCGAGGCGGCGGGCCTGAAGCTGACACGCTGATAAAGGTTTCGAGCACACCGAGCACATTTCGGAACGACAGATCGGGGAGACCGTCGAATTGATCGTGAAGGACAGCGTGGTTGTCGTTACGGGCGGAGGCAGCGGCATCGGCCGGGCGCTTTGCGAGGTGTTCGCCGAGGCCGGCGCGCGTATCGTGGTGGCCGCGGACCTCGATCTGGGCCGTGCGCAAGAGACGGCGAATGCCCTGCGCGGCGTGGCTCTGCGTTGCGACGTCGGCAGGGAAGAGGACGTTCGCGGCCTGATCGAGACCGTCGAGGCGCAACATGGCCCGATCGACCTGTTCTGTTCCAACGCCGGCATAGGCACCGCTTTCGACATGAGTTTCGACAACGCCGCGGGGGCGGCGAACGAGGATTGGCAGAGAGCATGGTCCGTCAATGTGATGGCCCATGTCTATGCCGCGCGGCATCTGGTGCCTTCGATGAAGCGAAGGGGCAGGGGGCATTTCCTTCAGACCATTTCGGCCGCCGGCCTGCTGTCGCAGATCGGCAGCGCCGTTTACTCGACGACCAAGCATGCCGCGGTCGGCTTCGCCGAGAACCTCGCGATCACCCATCGGAACGATGGGATAAGGGTCTCGATCCTTTGTCCTCAGGCGGTGGATACGCCCATGCTCGCGGGCTTGCCCGACGGACCGCAGTCGATGGATGGCGTGATGTCCGCGCGTGACGTCGCCCGGATCACGCTCGAGGGCGTGGAAAGAGATGCGTTCCTCATCCTCCCGCACGAGCAGGTCGCGGACTACATGCGCCGGAAGACCGCAGACTATGACCGGTGGATCGGCGGCATGGCCAAGCTGAACAAGCAGTTCGCGCCGAGCCAGTCCTGAACCGCCACGGCTGCGGGTGTCTTGCCCGGCGCGTGGCTTCGGGCGCAAGGTCGCAAGACGTCATCTGGCCTTTATCTCGAGCCCGCGCCTGACAGTTGCGAGCGTGCTGAGCAGCGGGACGAAGCGCGACCCGCTCGCGCCGAACGGCACCGGGGCGAATTTGCCTTCGCCGAAGACAGAACCGCACTCCCTGCCTCCGATCAACCGGGAGGCGATGCAGTGGCCCATATATGTGCCCATGGCGACGCCCGCCCCGTTGAAGCCCAGCGCGAAATGGATGCCGTCGCGTGTGCCGAGATGCGGCATCCGATTGGAGGTGAACCCGGTCCTGCCCGTCCAGTAATGCGTAATGCGCGTGCCCTCCAATTGCGGGAAGAGCCGAACGATGCTTCGGTGGTTGGCGCGAACCTGCGCGACCATATCGCCGTGCGGGAGCCCGCTTCGTGCGCAAAGGAGCAGACGTGTCCTATCCGGCGACAGCCGCCAGTATTGAGGCATTGCGCGCACATCTATATGGGTCCGATGTGTGGGCACGATCTGCTCGGCGACCTCCGGAGCCAGCGGATCTGTCGCGACCACTTGTACGTTGACCGGCAGGATGCGACGGCGCAGCGCCGGCGTCTCGTGGCCGATGTAGCCGTCGGTCGCCACGATCACCTGGCGCGCGTCGACCGTGCCCCGCGTGGTCGAAACGGTATGGCCGTTGCCAGTCGCGGCGATTTTCTTCACCGCGACCCCGCCGATGACGGTCGCGCCGGCCGCTTCGGCCAGCCGCATCAGGCCATCATGCCACCTGCCTGGATGCAATGCCCCCGTTTCGGGTAACAAAAGCCCGCCGCAATAGAGACGGGAGCCGCTTTCACCGCTGGCGTGATCGGGACCGATTATCTGTCCTTTCTTGCCCAGATGGCGTTGCATCTCTGCGAACTCGCTCTTCAATCCGTCCAACTGGCTTGTCGTGTAGGCCCAGTAGATGCGGCCGTTCTGTTCGAACGAGCAGTCGATGGGTTCCTGCCTGATAAGGTCGGTGACGAAGGCGTAGGCCAGCTTGGCTTCGGTGTAGGCTTCCACGGCCTTTTCCACGCCGGCGATCCTGCGCAGCCTGGAGAACGAGGCAAGGAGGGACGTTCCCACGAAACCGGCATTGCGGGAGCTGGCGCCGTCGCCGGGGCGGCCGGCATCCAGCACGACGACTTCCCTGCCGGCCTTGGCCAGCGTTCGGGCAGCCGACATGCCCGTATAGCCGGATCCGACGATCAGGACGTCGACGGAGCGGGGGACATCGGCGAACGGGCCGTCCCGGCGCGGGGCTGCTTCATGCCAGTACGGCTCGTTCTTGAATTGCGGGTGCAAAAAAGCCTCGCTCATTGGCGCGTCTCCTGGTCGATGCCTTGGTCGGACGGGGTGATGGCCGCGCGCCGCTCAGCGCGCGACCTTGATGCCTGCGGCTTCGCGGTCCCAGGTCGAAGCGGAACGCCCCGCCTCGCGAAGCACCTTCTTCTGAACCTTGCCGGTCTGGGTCTTTGGCAGGGCCGCCACGAAGTCGATGAATCGCGGCACCATGAAATAAGCCATTCGCATTTCGGCAAAGCGGATGATGTCCACGGGATCGGCGGCCTCGCCCGGCTTGAGCACGACAGCGACCATGACTTCGGACTCGGTGTGCTCCGAAAGAGCGGGAAACACGGCGCATTCCGCGATGGCAGGGTGCCGGCTTATGATGCCTTCGACTTCCATCGAGGAGATGTTTTCGCCACGCCGGCGGATGGTGTCCTGGATCCTGTCGACGAAATAGAGGTTCCCTTCCTCGTCGTGGCGCCCGGCGTCTCCCGTGTGCAGCCAAAGGTTCCGCCACATCTGCGCGGTCTTTTCAGGCTGGTTCCAATAGCCGCGCATCGTGATCCACGGCTCGCGCGGGCGCAGCAGGATCTCGCCGATCGTGCCGGGCGGCACGGGGCGGTCGTCCTCGTCCGCGATCATCGCTTCATACTTGTCGTCACGCAGCCTGCCGACGATCTGCTTGTCCGGGACCGGCGAGCCGAGCGCCATGCGAATGGGCCCACCGCTCTCGGTCGATCCGTATGCCGTGGCGATCCTGACGCCGAAGCGGCGCGCGAAGTCCTCGGTGTCGGACAGCAGCGGGCACATCAGGACCTTGCCGAGCGACGTATCGGAGTCGCGCTCGTCCGCGGGTTGCCGCTGCAGGAAATTGGCCATGGCGCCCAGCAGATATGTCGAGGTGACCCCGTAGGCCTGGACGTCGGACCAGAAGCCGCGGACGCTGAACTGGCGCGGCACGATGGCGGTCGCGCCGAAAATGGCGGTTCCGAATATGACGCCCCATCGTCCGGCGACGTGGAAGAGCGGCAGTCCGCCTGTGTAGAAGACGTCATCCTCGCCGATTTCGAGCACGCCACCGCAGGCGCTGCCATATTCGAAGGCGTGGACCTGTGTGACCATGACGCCCTTCGAACCGCCGGTCGTGCCGGATGTATACATGATCGACATGACATCGGATTCGGCGGGCGGCTCCGCGTCGAAGCGCGCGTCCAGCAGGAGATCCTCAAACGGATATGCGCGGTGGCCCGCGACCGTCGGCGCTGGTTTGCCGTTCGGCTCGGTGTCGATGACGTAATAGGCCGATATCCCATTGAGGTATTCGCTCACGGTTTCGAACCGGTCGGCAAAGCTGCTGTCAATGACCGCGACCTTGGCGCTGCAGTCGTTCGCGACATGGATCAGGGGATCGCCTCGATAGGCTACGTTCACGGGCACGTCGATGATGCCTGTCTTGGCGCAGGCCACCCACAGGGCGATCATCTCGACGCCATCCCGCATCATCACCAGCAAAGTGTCGCCGGCGCCGAGGCCCGCCTTGTGGAGGCCGTTGGCGATGCGGTTCGAGAGCGTGTCCAGGTCAGCATAGGAGATGTCGCCGAAATCTCCCCGGAGAAAGGGCCTGTCGCAGCGTTTTGCCGCCTCCTTGATGACGTGGACGATGGTCCGTTCGCCCGGTTCAAACTGCTTCATCGTTCGTCTCCTCCCCAACGAGCTTTTCGGCCGTTTCGCAAATTCCGCTTGCATTTCGACCGACTGGTAGTTTAACAGACTATACGGAAGGTTTTGTGATTTCAAGAGAAGGAGGATCGAGTGAGCGAAGCGATCAAGGTGGAGAAAAAGGGATCCGTGGCGTGGCTGACGCTGAACCGTCCCGACAAGCTGAACGCCATGACCATAGAGACCTGGGCGCGCCTTGGTGATCTGGTCCGCGAACTCGACAAGGACCTCAGCATTCGTTGCCTCGTCATAATCGGGGCAGGCCGCTCGTTCCTGGCAGGGCATGACGTGGCCGAGATCAAGGAGCATTCCGAGGACATCGCCTCGGGCAAAGTCGGCGCCAGCCAGATGCGCGAATGGCAGAAGTCGCTTCAGGACAGCACGCGGGCCATCCGCCTCGCGCGGTTCCCGGTTATTGCCGCTGTCAAGGGCTACGCGGTCGGCGCGGGGTGCGAACTCGTCTTTGCCTGCGATATCGTGGTGGCGGAGGACAACGCCAAGTTCGGTTTCCCGGAGGTGAATATCGGCGCGACCATCACCAATGGTGGTACCTTCTTCCTGCCGCATAAGGTGGGGCTGGCGAAGGCGCGGGAGCTTGCCTACACGGGCGAGTTCATCGATGCGGCCGAAGCTTACCGGATCGGCCTGGTCAACCGCCTCGTCAAGGATGGGGACCTTGTCGAGGAAGCCGACAAACTCGCGCGCCGCATCGCCTCGCGCGCGCCGATGGCCGTACAGCTGCACAAGGTGATGCTCGACCGCGGTCTGGAGGCCTCGCTCGAGGCGATGCTGCATTTCGAAACGGAATGCATGATCCAGTCCAACCTGTCGCCGGACAGCATCGAGGGAACCACCGCCTTCCTGGAGAAGCGCCAGCCCAATTTCGGCTGACATCCCTGTTGGCAGGCTCGGCCCCCCACGTGGGCCGAGCGGCCAGTGGACACGTCGGGGCTATCATGAGCGAAACCCGGTTCAGGTCTGTCATTCATACGGTCACTGGGGAGTGGATAGATTTCAACGGCCATATGAGCATGGCCTACTATCCACTTCTGTTCGAGACCTTGGGTTTGAACATACTGGACGAAATCGGCCTGAGCTCCGAGTACGTCCGCGCCCATAACCGTTCATTGTTCACGATGGAAGCGCATGTGCGCTTCCTGCGTGAATTGCATGAAGGCGACCGGGTCTATTGTGTCTTTCGCTACGTGGATCACGACCACAACAAGTTTGTCTATGCGCAGGAGCTCCGCCACGAGGACGGCTGGCTCTCGGCGACATTGGAGGTTCTTGCAATCCATGTCGACATCCTGGCCAGGAAGAGCGCGCCTTTCCAAAAGGACACCCTGGCTTTGTTCGAGGCGCTTGCTTCGGAGGCGAAGGCGCGCCCGAAACCCGGCTATCTTGGCAGTGCCGTGGGGATAAGCAGGAGTCGGGCGTGATGGCGGGCCTCCGGGACATGATGCTTCCCGGCATCGGCTCGGGGCAGGGAATCCGCGACCACCGCATCCGAGCCCGAGAACCCGGCCGTATCGCACTGAACACTCCCGTCGCGACAGGAGGATAAAGCATGGAAAGCAGCAGCCTCGGTTCAATTCGGTTCCGTCCGATGCTCGCCGATGACATCGGGCACGTCCCGATGAATTGCCACGGCGAGGCGAGCGCGCTGAGCGAGCGCATTCGCGAATTGGGCTCGGCCGCGATCCTGGCCTATGACGGCGACCAGCATGTCGGTCAGTTGCAATTCAGGAAGCACCTTCCCGAACTTCGGTCGAAAGAAGGGATATTCAGTCCGGACTGGTGGGGCGACTTCGCCGGTCGCCGGCAGAATTTGCCCGATCGAACATTGTGCATCTACTGCTATCACGTCGGCCAACTGACGGACGGAGAAGCCAGGGACCAACGTTACCAGGGACGCGGCCTGGGCGCCGCGCTGCTCGACTACCTTGTCGATTGGGCGGACGCGAACATGTTCGGCGCGGTCATTGCGAAGGCGGTGCCCGCGAATACCGCGGTCATGCGGTTCATGGGCGGGCAGCCGGAATACATCTACGCCGCGAAAGGGTTTGTCCGCATCGACCGGTGGGTCGATCGCCAGATGCATGGCGCGCTCGTTGATCGCGGTCTCATCGCCGAGGACGAAGATCCCGAAAGCGTGGCGACCGTAGGCCTCTACATGCGTGAATTGTCGGCCGGCAAGGGCTTCAACCGCGCGTAATCCTGGATAGCGAAAGTGAGGGGCGGGCAGCCGTCCGAACGCGAGAAAGCAGGCAAAAAAGCACCGGTCGGATTGACAAGTGACTTATCAGTCGGTTTATTGACTTAACGTTCATAAACGGATGCCAAATGGGAGGATTGAGCATGAAACTCTGGAAGCAGGCGTTGCCGTCCATGATTGCGTTGTTGGCTTGCATGCCGACCCACGCCCTCGCGGCGGACACCATCAAGTACGGCCTTGTGTCGGCCTTCAGCGGCCCTGCGGCAGCATGGGGCTCGATGGAGGAGGTCAATGATCAGCTCGCAATCGAGGACATCAACGCGGCCGGGGGCATCAATGTCGGCGGCAAATCCTACAAGCTGGAACTGGTCAAATACGATCACGCCTACGATCCGACCAAGGCTGTGACCGTCGTCCGTCAGGCCGTCCAGCAGGACGGCGTCAAGTATCTCGAAGTCATGGGAGGCGGCGTCATCCCCGCCGTCCAGCCCATCACCGAGCCGAATAAGGTTCTGATATTCGGCGTGGCCGGCGGCGACACCTGGATCGGTCAGAAGACGCCCAACACGTTCAAGCCCTATTTCAGCGGTTCGGAAGCGGCGATCGCAATGCTGACAGCGGCGAAGGAAAAGAACCCGAACATCAGGTCTTTCCTGGCGATGTATCCTGACGACGAGCTCGGCCACTCCAATGCCGATACCCTCTCCAAGGCCATCGAAAAGAGCGGGACGAAGTTCGACGCGCTCTTCACCGCGCGCGACGTCACCGATTTCTATCCCGTGGCGCTGAAAGTCATGCAGGACGCTCCCGATGTCATCGATCTCGGCGTGACGCCCGGCTCCCAGGCGACCGAAATGGTGAAGCAGCTCAGGGAAAACGGCTATCAGGGCATCTTCATCTTCTCGGACACGGTCGACAAGGATGCGATGGAAAAGGCCGGCGTGGTCGACTCCGTGATCGGCGGTTACTCCGCGCCCTACTGGTCGAGCTTCGATTCCGAAAAAGGCAAGAGCTGGATGGATCGCTACCGGCAGCGCTATGGCAGCCTGCAGATGTGGACCGGCCAGCAATACGACAATCTCTGGCTGCTCAAGGCCGCGATCGAAAAGGCTGGAACCTTCGAGGACACGGCGAAGGTGGCCGAGGCGTTGGGCGAGGTCTCGCTCGATGGCCTCGGAGGAAAGGTGAGCTATGGCGGCAAGGCAACCTACGGCCTGCCGCGGGCCTTTGTCTCGGATATCCCTGTCGGCGAGATCGGCAAGGAAGGTGCGTCGATGTCACTGAAACAGGTCTACGTCTACAAGCCTTAGGATTGTCCGATGCCGCGATCCCGGTTCCCGCGTGCGGCCGCAGGCCGTCCGTGGGAGCCGGATTCGTGGGCTGGCAAGGCCTGTAGGCAAGGCGGCTCTCGCCGGGTGATTCAAGGGAGCCGTGTTTTGTGGCCGAAGGCCGTCCCAATCACCTAGTCTGGATCGGCGCCGCTGGCGGCCGGACCCTTGGGAACTCCTCAATGCTAACAGTACAGATCATAATCAACGGTCTTGCCATGGGTGCGTCGCTCGCTCTCGTGTCCATCGGTCTGACCTTGATTTTCAGCATCCTGCGGGTCACCAATTTCGCGCACGGCGTGCTCTACATGCTCGGCGCCTACACGGTGGTCTATCTGTGCGGGACGCTCGGCTGGAACTACTTTGTCGCGCTGGCAGCGGCCGGCCTGTTGCTCGCGGCATGCGGGGTCCTGCTGGAGCTCACGCTGTTCTCCCGGTTTCACGGGCGCCTGCTGGAAGGCGCGGTGATGGCGCTCGGCGTCGGATTGTTCGTCGAGGCGGCGGCATGGATCGTCTTCGGCGGCACGCCGCAGAGCGTGGGCACGCCCTTTCCGGGCGTCTGGAAGGTTGGCGGCGTAATACTGCACAAGCACCGAATCTTCGTCATGTTGGCGTCGGCCGTGCTGGTCGGCCTTCTCTATCTTTTCGTCGACTATACGCGCTACGGACGCGCCATGCGGGCAATGCAGCAGAATGCCTATGCGGCGCGCCTGCAGGGCATCGACGTGACACGGATATCGATCCTGACCTTCGGCCTCGGCGGCGCCCTGGCCGGCCTGGCCGGCGGCCTGATGGCGCCGTTGCAGAAGATGCTGCCGGACATGGGAGCCGGTCCGCTCCTGCTCGCTTTCGTCGTTATCATCCTCGGAGGCATGGGCAGCATCGGCGGCGCCCTGGTGGCGGCAATCTTCATCGGCATGGTGCAAAGCGTGGTCATTTCGTTGTGGACGCCGCAGCTCGCGGTCGGGGTGAGTTTCTTTCTTGCGATGCTGATCCTGCTGGTTCGGCCTAAGGGGCTGTTCGGCCATGAATAATGTCGCTTCGAGGTCTTCCGCCGGTGTTTCCGCCGGCATTCCCAACCAACTGGCTTGGGTAGGCCTTGCGGCCGTCCTTGCATTGCTCTTCGCCGCCCCTTCATTTCTCGGCGAGTATCTCGTCCACGTCCTCATCCTGACGCTGTTCGCGATCGTCCTCGGCGTCAGCTACCGGTTGCTTATGACGGCCGACGCGGCATCGTTCTGCCACGGCACGTTCTACGGGATCGGCGGTTACACCGTCGCCATCCTGACGGTGAAGGCAGGGCTCTCGTTCTGGCTGGCGTTTCCGATCGCGGGCGTGATGGCGGGGCTCGGCGCCGTCGTCATCGGATATCCGGCGCTGCGAACGAGGGGCCCCTATTTCTTCCTGATGACCTTCGGGTTCCTCATGGTGATGCAGTCCATCTTCGCCAACTTCGTCTCGCTTACCGGGGGCTTTTCCGGGATAGCGAACATCCCGCCTCCGGCGGGCATGTCGGGCATTTCCAGCTTCTACTACCTGACCCTGGTTTTCACCGTGCTGTCGGTGGCGCTTTTCTGGGTGATCGACCGTTCGCGGTGGGGGCTGGAACTTCGCGCCCTCGGCGATTCCAACGACCTGGCGCAGGCCGCCGGCATCAGCCGTTTCAGGAACATGATGCTGGCCTTCGTTCTGGGAGCGATGTTTGCCGGCTTCACGGGCGGCATCTATGCCAGCTACATCACCTTCGTCGCGCCGCAGAGCTTCAATTTCTGGGTGTCGGTCTACATCCTGACCTATGCCGTCATCGGCGGCTCGCGCCAGTTTTCCGGCGTCATCATCGGCGCGATCTACATCACCCTGCTTCCGATTGTGTTCAACTGGTCGCAGAACTTCGTTGCCCTGTTCGTCGCCGCCAGCATCGTCGTCATCATGATGCTGTTTCCGGGAGGCATCGTCGGCACGCTGGCGCGGTGGAGCGACGAGCGGAGATCTTCCAGCCGCGCCACCGGTCCGACCGGAGACCGTTCTCCGCCGCCGATAGCGGTGGCGTCGCGGCCTCGCGACTTTTCCAACGCCAGGCCGCTGCTGAAGGTCGGCAGACTGGACAAGCATTTCGGCGGGCTCCACGCGACCAAATCCGTGAGCTTCGAGATCAGGGAAGGGGAAACGCTCGGGCTGATCGGACCGAACGGCGCGGGCAAGACCACTCTCTTCAATCTGATCAGCGGCTTCGTCCGGCCGGACAAGGGCACGGTGGAACTGGACGGCGTCAACATCGTCGGAAAGACGCCGGACCGGATCGCCCGGTTTGGCCTCACCCGCACGTTCCAGGCGTCCGCGGTGTTCGACAAGTTGACGGTGCATCAGAACCTGATGGCCGCCGGCGCCGCCGGGCGCGGCTCGGAAACTGAACATTCGGCGCTCGTGGAAGAGGTGCTGCAACTGGTGGGCCTCACCACGGTTCGCGATATGGAGGCCGGTTCGCTGCCTTTTGGCACCAAGAAGCTGGTCGGCCTTGCGGTGGCGCTGGCTACCCGGCCACGGCTCCTGTGCCTGGACGAGCCCGTGACGGGCCTGACCGGGAAGGAGGTCGAACGTTTCGTTGACGTGCTACGCCGGCTGCAAGCCAGGGGCGATCTCGCAATCCTCCTTGTGGAGCATCGCATGCCGGTGATCATGAACGTGTGCGATCGGGTGATTGTGCTGAGCTTCGGCGAGATCATCTCGCAAGGCACGCCGCGACATGTGCAATCGGATCCGATTGTCCATGAAGTCTATCTCGGCTGAGGGCGTTGCGATGAACAGCTCGGATCATCAGACATTATTGCGGCTGGAGGGCGTGTGCGCCCGCTATGGCGAGGCCACGGCGATCGAGGACGTCACCTTGTCGGCGATGGCCGGATCGGTCGTGGCCATCATCGGCGCCAATGGCGCCGGCAAGACGACCACCCTGAAGGTTGCCTCGGGGGTGCTGAAGCCGGCAAACGGCGACGTCTGGTTCGATGGCAAGCGCGTCACCGGGGAGCGGACGGGAACCTTGGTGCGCCGAGGCATCGCCCACTGCCCTGAAGGTCGTGGCGTGTTCCCGTACATGTCGGTGGAGGAAAATCTGCTGACGGGCGCCTTCACCGTGGCCGACAAGGCGGCGACGCGACAACGGTTGGACTATGTCTGGGGCCTGTTCCCCAGGCTGAAGGAACGCCAGACGCAGCATGCCGGCACGCTGTCCGGCGGAGAGCAGCAGATGGTCGCGATCGGCCGGGCGCTGATGTCGTCGCCGAAGCTGCTGTTGCTCGACGAGCCGACCATCGGCCTCGCGCCGAAGATCGTGCAGCAGGTCGCCGAGCTTATCCGGCGCATACGCGACGAGGGCGTCAGCATCGTTCTGGTCGAGCAGAACGCCCAGATGGCGTTGGACCTTGCCGACTACGCCTACGTCCTGGAGGGCGGCAAGGTCAGGCTGGAAGGACCCGCCGCCACGTTGAAAACCAGCAGCCTCGTCCGCGAGGCGTATCTCGGCATCTGAGAAGTATCGGTCCGATCGGCCGCCCCTCTTTCCCTTGCGAACTATGAAAGTGTGATCGAAATGGAATTCGTCAGGACCAAGGTCGAAGAGCATATCGGCTTCATCACCCTCGATCGACCCGACAAGCTGAATGCTATGACGATGGAGATGTACTACGAGATCAGTCAGGCGCTGGTCGACATGGATCGCGACAAGGACGTCTGGGTCATCATCGTCAATTCGACTACGCCGAAAGCATTCTCGGCCGGCGCGGATCTTTCGATCCTCCACACCGTCCTGACGGAAGGCGATTTCGAGTGGAGCGCCTTCAAGCCCGATCGCTTCGACACCGGACTGCGGGTTTCCAAGCCCGTAATCGCCAGCATTTCGGGCTACTGCCTGGCAGGCGGGCTGGAACTGGCGCTGAGCTGCGATCTCAGGGTGGCCGCGCGTGACGCAGTGCTCGGCACGCCCGAGGTGCGCTGGAGCGTGCTGCACGGCTTCGGAGCCCTCATGCTGCCGCACCTGACTTCGCTCGGGAAAGCGCTTGAACTGATGTTCACCGGCGAGCCGATCTCCGGTGAGGAGGCGGAGAGGCTTGGCCTGGTGAATCACGCGGTCGACGCGGAAAATCTCGAAGCCGCGACGCTGGAGCTCGCCAGGAAGATCACGCGCAACGGGCCGATCGCGGTTCGGATGACGAAGGAGATCGCACTTCGCGGCCTGAGCCTCGACCTGCATGACGGGTTGCGCCTGTATCTGGAGCTGAACCGTGCGGTCCATGCCTCGGCGGATTCCGTCGAGGGCATGCATGCCTGGCGGGATCGCCGGCCTGCCAATTACCAGAACCGCTAGATCCGGAGGGTTTCATGCGCGTCGTTCAAGTCGGCTTCGGATCGGTCGGAAGAGAAAACCTGAACCAGCTCGCGAAACGCGGCCACCAGCTTGTCGGCATCGTCGACAAGCAGGAGGTACTGGACGGGATCGACCCGGCCGGCATCAACGGCGGGCCGCCGGTGCTCGAGGCCGACCTCGCGAAGTGCCTCGCCAGGTCGAAGGCAAACGTCATACTGCTGAGCACGTCCTATGATCCGGCCCATATTCTGGATGTCGTGACCAAGGCGGCCGCCGCCAGGTGCGACGTGATAACCGCGAACGGCATCGTTGACATTGTCGAAATCGATCCGCCATTGGCGCAAGCCATCGAGCGAACGGCTGCGGAAGCGGGGATCCGCGTCCTCGGGGTCGGGATCGTTCCCGGCTTTTTCAGCGACCTGCTGCCCTTGTTCCTGACCGGCATATGCGCCGACGTATCGGCCATCAGGTTCCTCGATCGGACCGACTTCGACAAATACGGACCAGATGTCATGAGGCGCTTCGGCTTCGGCCTGTCGCCGCAGGAGTTCGATGCGCATGCGAAGGCGGGCACGATGCTGCTGTTCGAGCGGCTGTGGCAGTCGGCGCATTTCATCGCACATAAGCTCGGCTGGCCGATCGTGAAAACGGAAGAGGCCAAGCACGCCTTCGTGTCCGACCGCGAGCGCAGGGGCGACTATGCTCAGGTGAAGGCAGGCACCGTCGGCGGCTTCAGTCACCAGGTTGTCATTCATTCCACTCGATCGCGCAGGATAGACCTCGAAGTGATCGGCTATCTCGATGCTTCGGGCGACGACGAAACGCCGGCAATGTCGGTCGAGATCATCGGCAATCCGACGTTTCGGGTCGACTTGAGCGGAGATGTCCTCTTGTCGTCCGGCGGAGTGACCGGCACCTCGGCCAGGATGGTCAACAGCATCGCCGCGCTTGCCGGCGCGGCGCCAGGGTTCAGAGCCACCTCCGATCTGCCTGTCGTGACTTGCAGGGATGGCCTTTCAGCCTAGCGCAACGATGCCTGACCTCTCCAGAGACCGGTCTTCGTCATGTGGAGGACCGGTCCGTCGCCAGTCCGTCCTCGAGCCGCGTGCCCATATGTTCGAGATCGTTCGCCAGCCTGTCCAGATCGGAACGCAACTGACCGATCCGCTGCAGCGGATCCTTGAGCGCTTCCTGGACGGATGTGGCCCGCGGCCACGCGCCGGTGCGGTCGGAACCGTCCGACAGCCAGCCCGCCTCAAGCAGCAGCGCGAACTCGGCGCCGACCTTCTCGGCCGGCAGCGGCCAGCCTGCGAGACTGTACCACTGAACCATGAACTCGATCATGCCGATGATGGCCAGGGCGATCAGCCTCGGTGTCACGTGGCGTATGACCCCTTGCTTCTGGCCCTCGATGACGACGTGTTCGAACATCCGCTCCAGTTCGCGATTCCTGCGAAGCACGATCATCTGGTTCGGGCGCGACAGTTCGGATTCAGCTCGGATAAGCGAGCCGATGATGTTGACGTCGTCGGTCATCAAGTCGACATAGCCGTGCACCATGCGGCGCAGCCGCTCGTTGGGCGGTATCGACGAGTCTTCCGAAATGGAACGAAGGTGCTTTTCTGAGAGTGCGTAGAATTGATCGAAGATAGCCATCAATACATCTTCTTTTGAATTGATGTAGTGATAGAAGCTTGACTTTTTTACGCCGAGCTTTTCAGCAACCTCATCGAGGCTTGTGGCGCGATAGCCCTTCTTTGCAAACAACTCGGCTGCGGCGGCAATGATCATGTTCTTGTCTATGCCAGGGCGGCGCCGCCTTGCTGTTTCAGTAGACGCGGTAGCGGACATGCTCTTCCTATCCTTCCTGATACGTCGGGCATCATGAACGCGACGATCTGCCTGCACGAGACGTAGCGTGGCCCGCTGTGAATGTCGATACCGGCGGTCGGCAAAACTACCGGTCGGTTGTTGACACTTAAACCGACTGGATGATAGATAAACCGACTATACGGTAGATTAGCAGGCGAGAGGACAGATGTTGGAGACCTACAATCCCGAAGGATGGGCAAAGCCGCGCGGCTACTCACAGGTCGTTGCCGGGGAGGGGCGTCATGTCTTTCTCTCGGGGCAGATCGGCTGGAATCCACGCACGGAAAAACTAGAAGCGCAGAGTCTTGCCGAGGAGGCTCGCCAGACACTTGCCAACGTGGTGGAGGCGCTGGCGGCCGCAGGTGCGCGGCCGGAGCACCTTGCCGCCATGACCTGGTATGTGACCGACCTAGACGCCTATCGGGAAGCCGCCAGGGATATCGGCAAGGCCTATCGCGAACTGATCGGCAATCACCTGCCAGCGATCACGTTGGTGCCGGTGCCGGGCCTGTTGATGGAACACGCACGGATCGAGATCGAGGCCCGTGCGATCATTCAGAAAAGCTGAGGGCGATAGCCATGACTGGACGCAAGATATTCTCGGCCGAACATGAGATGTTTCGGGAGACAGCGCGCAGGTTCTTCGAGACCGAAGTGGTGCCCGATCTCGATTCCTGGGAGGAGAACGGCAGGCCTCCGCGCGACTTCTGGAACAGGGCCGGCGAGCACGGCCTTCTGGGGCCTACCGTTCCCGAGGAGTTCGGCGGACCTGGCGGCGATTATCTCTACAGCGCCATCATCGATGAGGAGTTGGCGCGGGCAGGCGCTGCCAGCGCGGCGGGGCTGTCGGTCCACAACGACATCGTCATTCCCTATCTGATGAGCTTCGGCTCCCAGGAATTGAAGGAAAAGTGGCTCCCCAAGATGGTGACGGGCGAGGCCGTCGGGGCAATGGGGATGACCGAGCCGGATGGCGGCAGCGATCTCAAGGCCGTGCGCACGACTGCCCGCCGCGATGGCGACGAATGGGTGATCAACGGCAGGAAGACGTTCATCTCCAACGCGGCCTCGGCCGACATCATTCTCGTCGCCGCTCGCACCAATGAGGCCTCAGGCGCGAAAGGGTTGAGCCTCATCGTCGTGGAAGCCGACCGGGACGGATATTCGCTCGGACGCCTTCTTAAGAAAGCCGGCCTCAAGGGCGGCGACACAGGCGAGATGTTCTTCGATAATGTGCGGGTGCCGGTCGCAAACCTTGTCGGCGAGGAAGGCCAGGGCTTCGCCTATATGATGGAGAAGTTGGCCACCGAAAGGCTGGGGATTGCCGTCATGGCCGTAGCCCATGCCGAGGCCGCGCTCGGCTGGACTATCGAATACGTCAAGGACCGCAAGGCTTTCGGCAAGACGTTGTTCGAACTCCAGAATACGCGCTTCAAGCTGGCCGAGTTGAAGGCGGATGTGACGTTGGGCCGATTGATGGTCGACAAGTGCCTCGAACTCCACGTCGAGAACAACCTCGACATATCGACCGCGGCGATGGCCAAATTCTGGTGCAGCGACATGCAGTTCCGGGTGATGGACGAATGCGTCCAGCTCCACGGCGGCTATGGATATATGTGGGAGTATCCGATCACCCGTGCCTGGGCCGACTCGCGCGTCCAGCGCGTCTACGGCGGGGCCAACGAGATCATGAAGGAACTCGTCGCGCGGTCGCTTTAGTTCGGCCTGCCATCGACGCCGGCAATCCAGCAATCAGCATTCGCAGCCTCGCACCGGCGCTCGACGCCTTGCGGGGCGGGGGAGCGGTGACAGGAAAATGAAGATCCTTGTGCCCGTGAAGCGGGTTGTGGACGCCAACGTGAAGGTCCGGGTGAAAGCCGACGGACTGGGCGTCGAGCTCGCCAACGTCAAGATGGCGATGAACCCGTTCGACGAGATCGCGGTCGAGGAAGCGATCCGCATCAAGGAAGCCGGCAAGGCGGATGAGATCATCGTCGTTTCGGTCGGCCCGCAGCAGGCTCAGGAAACGCTCCGCACCGCGCTCGCCATGGGCGCCGACCGCGCGATCCTGGTCAAGACCGACGAGCAGACCGAGCCGCTGGGCGTCGCCAAGGTGCTGAAGGGCGTCGTCGAGGCGGAGAAGCCCGGCCTCGTCATCCTCGGCAAGCAGGCGATCGACGACGACTCCAACCAGACCGGCCAGATGCTGGCCGCGCTGCTCGGCTGGGCGCAGGGCACTTTCGCCTCCAAGGTCGTGCTCGAGGGCGATCATGCCAAGGTGACGCGCGAAGTCGACGGCGGCCTGCAGACCATCGAGCTGAAGATGCCGGCGATCGTGACCGCCGACCTTCGCCTCAACCAGCCGCGCTATGCCTCGCTGCCCAACATCATGAAGGCCAAGAAGAAGCCGCTCGACGAGAAGAGCCCGGCCGACTACGGCGCCGACGTCAAGCCGCGCCTCAAGGTGATCAAGACCGAGGAGCCGGGCGGCCGCAAGGCGGGCGTCAAGGTCAAGAGCGTGGCCGAGCTGGTCGAGAAGCTCAAGAACGAAGCCGGCGTGCTCTGAGCGGTCAGGAAAGGAACAGGAAAATGGCAATTCTCCTCATCGCCGAACACGACAACGCAACCCTTTCCGACCAGACCGCCAAGGCGCTGTCGGCGGCCCTGCAGATCGGTTCTGATGTCGACGTTCTGGTGGCCGGCAAGGGCGCCAAGGCCGCGGCCGATGCGGCTGCCAAGCTGAAGGGCGTGCGCAAGGTGCTGCTGGCCGAGGCCGACGAGCTTGCCGAGCGCCTCGCCGAACCGCTGGCGGAAACGGTCCTGTCCCTGGCCGGCATCTACGAAACTTTCCTCGCGCCGGCCACGGCTATGGGCAAGAACGTAATGCCCCGAGTTGCGGCGCTCCTCGACGTCGCCCAGGTATCCGAGATCATCGAGGTCGTGGCGCACAATACCTTCAAGCGACCGATTTATGCGGGCAACGCCATTCAGACGCTTCGAACGTCAGGATCGTGGAAGGTTATCACCGTGCGTACCGCTTCTTTTCCGGCAGCCTCCCAAGGCAATGCGGCTGTCGTCGAGACTGTTTCGGCGGCAGCCAACCGTGGCCTCTCGGCCTTCGTCGAGAACAAGCTTTCCGAGAACGACCGTCCGGAGCTGACCTCGGCCAAGATCATCATCTCGGGCGGCCGCGCGCTCGGCTCCTCAGAGAAGTTCCAGGAAGTCATCCTGCCGGTCGCCGACAAGCTCGGCGCCGCCGTGGGCGCCTCGCGCGCCGCGGTCGACGCCGGCTACGCGCCGAACGACTGGCAGGTCGGCCAGACCGGCAAGGTGGTCGCGCCCGACCTCTACATCGCGGTCGGCATCTCCGGCGCCATCCAGCACCTGGCCGGCATGAAGGATTCGAAGGTCATCGTCGCCATCAACAAGGACGAGGAGGCCCCGATCTTCCAGGTTGCCGACTACGGTCTCGTCGGCGATCTCTTCGTCATCCTGCCGGAACTGCAAAAGGTGCTTTGACGCCTGCCGCGGCAGAACACAGCAACAACCTTCCAAGCCATCCATTTCGACCGGAGCCCCCTATGATCGAAACGCATCTTCATGACGATGTCCTTGAAATCGTGATGAACAATCCGCCGGTCAATGCGCTTGGACTAGGCCTTCGTGAGGGTATCGACGTGGCCCTGCGAGGCGCGCTTGCCGACGACAGGGTGAAGGCCGTCGTGATCCGGGGGGCGGGCAAGCTGTTTTCGGGTGGCGCCGACATCACCGAGTTTGGCCAGCCGCATGCGGCGCCGCATCTGCCGGACCTGATCGATGCGATAGAGGCGAGCCCCAAGCCAGTGGTCGCCGCGATCCACGGCATGGCGCTCGGCGGCGGCCTCGAGGTCGCCATGGGCTGCCACTACCGCCTGGCGACGCCGGCCGCGAAGCTCGGCCTGCCGGAGGTGACGCTGGGCATCCTGCCAGGGGCCGGCGGCACACAGCGACTGCCACGCCTGGCAGGCGTGGACTCCGCGCTGAACATGATCGTTTCGGGTACGCCGATCTCGGGCGAGAAGGCAGCCACCCTCGGCCTTGTGGACCAGCTTGCCCAGGAAACCACGCTTTTGGAGCAGGCCATTGCCTTCGCTCGCGCGGCGAAGGCGCCGCGCCGCGCCCGCGATGTCCCGCTCAAGGCCGAAGATGGCGTCTTCGAGCGTTTCGAGGCGGAGAACGGACGCAAGATCTCAGGCCTCGATGCTCCTCTGGCCTGCATCGAAGCGGTCAAGGCCGCGGCAGGATTGCCGTTCGACGAAGGGCTCGCCAAGGAAGCGGCGCTGTTCCAGGCGCTGGTCGACGGCGACCAGTCGAAGGCGCTGCGCCATGTGTTTTTCGCCGAGCGCGCCGCGGCCAAGATCGCGGACCTGCCCAGGGACACTCAGTTGCGCGCCGTCAGAAAGGTGGGCGTGATCGGGGCCGGCACGATGGGCGGCGGCATCTCGATGAATTTCCTCTCGGTCGGCATTCCCGTCACAATCGTCGACATGTCGCAGGACGCGCTGGATCGCGGCGTTGGCATCGTGCGCAAGAATTACGAGGCGAGCGCAAGCAAGGGACGCATGACACAGGCACAGGTCGAAGCCGCCATGGCGCTGCTGACACCGACGGTAGACTTCAATGCCCTGGCCGACTGCGACCTAGTGATCGAGGCGGTCTATGAGAACATGGACCTGAAGAAACAGATATTCTCGCGCCTGGACGGAGTAGCCAAGCCTGGCGCCATGCTTGCCTCCAACACCTCATTCCTGGATGTCGACGAGATCGCAGCCGCCACCAATCGTCCCAGCGACGTGCTGGGGCTGCATTTCTTCTCGCCCGCCAACGTCATGAAGCTGGTCGAGGTTGTCCGCGGCGCCAGGACCGCCGCTGACGCCCTGGCAACCGGCATGGAGATCGCTCGCCGGATCGGCAAGGTGCCGGTGGTGGCGGGTGTCTGCTACGGCTTCATCGGCAATCGCATGCTTATCCCGCGCCAGGGCAACGCCGAGGCCCTGCTGCTTGAAGGGGCGACGCCCGAACAGGTCGACCGCGTTCACGCGGATTTCGGCATGCCCATGGGGCCGTTCCAGATGGCGGACCTCGCTGGCGTCGACATCGGCTGGCATCGCGACCCCGCGCGGGTCGAGAGCCTGCAGGACGCGCTCTGCGCGCAGGGGCGCTGGGGGCAGAAGAAGCAGGCGGGATATTACGACTATGACGCCAGCCGCAAACCGACGCCGTCGCCGATCGTCGCCGGGATCGTGGCCGACTTCCGCCGGAAGGCCGGCATCGTGCCCAGGCAGATCTCCGATGAGGAGATCGTCGTGCGCACGCTCTACACGATGGTCAACGAAGGCGCCAAGATCCTCGAGGAAGGCTTTGCGCAGCGCGCCTCCGACATCGACGTCGTGTGGGTCTACGGCTATGGCTGGCCGCGCCACAAAGGCGGCCCGATGTTTTGGGGCGATCAGGTCGGCGTTTCAAACATCGCCTCGGCGCTGGAGCGGAATGCGAATCGCCTCGGGGCAGGCTTCACGCTCTCGCCGCTGCTCAAGCGGGTGGCGAGAGAAGGCGGCAAGCTCGGGGGATGACCATGGCCGCCAATCCCGCCGAAGTCCTTTCGCTCCCCCAGGCCGGCCTGGGCGGGCGAGGACGTGGCGATGGCCTACGACATGGCGCGGCGCTTCCTGGAAGCGGAGATCGCCCCGCACTACGACAGTTACGAGAAGAACGAGATCGTCGACCGGTCGGCCTGGAGGAAGACGGGAGCATTACGGCTCGGAGACCAGCGCTCCGGTGCCGGCGGCCACTGCCTCGTCGAGCAGAGTCGCGATCAGAGGTCCGGATAGTCAAGCCCGACATCGAGGATCGGCGCGCTGTGGGTCAGCCAGCCGACGGAGATCAGGTTGACACCGGTCGCGGCTATGGCCGGCGCTGTCGCGGGTGTGATCCTGCCGGACGCTTCGGTGATCGCGCGGCCGGCAACCAATTTCACGGCCTGCCGAAGTTCGTCGACGGACATGTTGTCGAGCAGCACGGCATCCGGGCCAAGCGCCAGGGCCTCGTCCAGCTGCGCCAGCGTGTCGACCTCGACTTCGATCTTGACAAGATGGCCGGCGCCGGCGCGCGCCCGTTCGATCGCCGGGCGGATCCCGCCGGCGATGGCGATGTGGTTGTCCTTGATGAGGATGGCGTCGTCGAGGCCGAAACGGTGATTGGAACCGCCGCCGGCGCGCACGGCGTATTTTTCGAGTGCGCGCAATCCGGGTGTCGTTTTGCGCGTGCAGACTATTTGCGCTTCGTGCCCGCGAACAGCTTTCGCAATCGATGCAGTGGCCGTGGCGATGCCGCTGAGGTGGCATAGGAAGTTAAGAGCCGTGCGTTCTGCCGTCAGAGTGGCCCGGGCCGGGCCGCTGACCGATGCGATGACCTGGCCTTGCGCGATTTCGCTGCCGTCCGGATGGTGCACGACCACGTCCACATCCCGATCGATCAGCCGGAATGCGAGCTTTGCAACATCGAGCCCGGCGACGGTTCCGCTCTGACGCGCCGAAAGGACGGTCTTGGCGCGACGGTCCTTTGGAACGATGGCGTCCGTGGTCAGGTCGCCGGCCTGGCCCAAGTCCTCAAGCAGAGCCGACCGCACCAGCGGCTCGAACATGATTTCGGGAAGTGGCGCTAAGTTTTTCATAGGGCCCGCTCAAGCTTTGGCGCATGTTGGAACTCGCGCGCTGCCGCCAAGGCAGTGTCGAGCGTGATTTTGGAGCGGCGGGCGACGGCTGCATGGCCGGGAAAGTCGGTGCGGAAATGAGCGCCCCGACTTTCCTGGCGCTGCAAGGCCGCAATTGCGATCATCAATCCGACCGCGGCGGGATCAGATGCCGAGCCATTCCGCCGCGCCAGGGACAGCAAGGCGCCAGCTGCCTCTTTCAACGCTTCGCCATGCCGCGTGACGCCGAGGGCGCGCGACAGGACAGGACGCACGGGCCGGGGATCGGGCTCGGGCTGGGCAGTTGCCGTAAACCGTGTTCCAGGGTGCCCGCCCGAACCAGCCACGCTCTCGGCAACCCAGCGCGCGCAGACGATCGATTCGGTCAGCGAGTTGCTGGCGAGCCGGTTGGCGCCGTGCAGTCCTGTCGAGGCGGCTTCTCCGCAGGCCCAAAGGCCCGGAACTGAAGTGTGTCCCGCCAAGTCCACCGCGATACCGCCCATGTGGTAGTGCTGCGCCGGCCGGATGGGAACAAGGTCAACCGCCGGATCGAAGCCGGCTCTGGTGCAGGCGGATGCGATCGTTGGGAAGTGCCGCGCGAATGTCGCGCCTGGCTTTTGGCGTGCATCGAGAAAGACGCGGTGGCCGTCAGCAAGATGTTTCCAGACGGCGCGCGCGACGATGTCGCGCGGCGCGAGCTCTGAGCCTGGGATGCCTTCGAGGAAACGTCGACCCGTCTCGTCGACAAGGATTGCCCCTTCGCCGCGAACCGCTTCGCTGACGAGAGACATCGGACGGTCCGGCCCGTCGAGCGCGGTCGGGTGGAACTGGATGAACTCCATGTCGGCCAGAATGGCGCCGGCGTGCGCGGCGAGCGCCAGGCCTTGGCCGAAGCTGCCAAGCGGATTTGTCGAGTCCCGGAACAGGCCGCCGATCCCACCCGTGGCGAGGACGACGCGGCCAGTGGCAAGCAGCACCGGACCTGTGTTTGAGCTCGCCTGCACGCCGACGATCCTGGCATCAGCTACAGCCAGTCGCCGCGCCTCGACACCCTCGAGGACCGTTACCGTCGGCATCGATCGCACGGCGGCCACAAGTCCGCGCATCACTTCGCGACCGCTGCCATCGCCGCTGGCGTGAACGATGCGCCGGCGGCCGTGCGCCGCCTCCAGTCCCAGACGCAGCGCTCCCTCGGGCGTCCGATCGAAGCGAACTCCAAGCCGCGCCAGATTTTCGATCGCGGCGGGCGCGGCGCGCACGATGTGTCGAACGGCCTCCGGATCGCAAAGCCCGTCGCCCGCGGCAAGCGTGTCGGCAAGATGGAGCGCCGGGTCATCGTCGCCGCCCAGCGCGGCTGCCAGCCCGCCTTGCGCCCACAGGCTCGAGGCCTCCGCGCCAAGCGGCGAGCGTGACAAAAGGAGCACCGGTTCAGGCGCCAGATGAAGTGCCGTCATCAGTCCGGCTATGCCACCGCCGATGATGACCAGCCGGCCGGCTAGATCGTGGATGTCTGTGCTCATACCGTCAGCATCCGCTCGACGGCCAGCCGCGCCCGGCTGGCCACTTCGACATCGACGGTCACCGCGTGACGGTTCTGCTCCAGCGCCGCACGGATGTTGGCGAGCGTTATCCGCTTCATGTGCGGGCAGAGGTTACAGGGCCGGATGAACTCGACATCGGGATGGTCGACCGCGACATTGTCGCTCATCGAGCATTCCGTCATCAGCACGACGCGGGGCGGCTTCCTCTTTCCGACATAATCGGACATCGCCGCCGTCGAACCCGCGAAATCCGCTTCCGCGACAACCTCCGGCGGACACTCCGGATGGGCAAGCACAGTGACGCCGGGATGCGCCTCTCGCAGTTCGCGTATGTCGGCGGGCGTGAAGCGCTCATGCACTTCGCAGTGCCCCTTCCAGGCGATGATCTCGATCTCTGTCTGCGCCGCGATGTTCTGCGCCAGATATTCGTCGGGCAGCATGATCACGCGCGGCGCGCCGAGCGATTCCACCACCGCCAGGGCGTTGCCCGATGTGCAGCAGATGTCGGACTCGGCCTTAACGGTGGCGGAGGTGTTGACGTAGGTCACGACCGGCACGCCCGGGTAGCGCTGCCGCATCAGACGCACGTCCGAAGCCGTGATCGAATCCGCCAGCGAGCAGCCCGCGCCGAGATCCGGAATAAGCACCGTCTTGTCGGGATTGAGGAGCTTCGCCGTCTCGGCCATGAAATGCACGCCGGCCAGCACGATGACATCCGCCTCGGTCGACATCGCCCTGCGGGCAAGCGCAAGGCTGTCGCCGACGATGTCGGCGACGCAGTGGAAGATTTCGGGCGTCTGGTAGTTGTGCGCCAGGATGACGGCGTTGCGCTCGCGCTTCAGCGCCAGGATAGCGTCGATGTCGTCGGTGAAAGCCGGCCATTCGATCGGCGGGATCACACGCCGGACACGATCGTAAAGCGATGCGGCGGCAGGTAGCGGAATGGGCATTGGCGCTCCAATTATTCTCAAATTGAGTATAATTGATGCATATACTCACTGTGAGAATAAGGTCTGTCAAGCCCGCGACAGCGGTAATTTCGTTCCCGCCGCCGCTCGCTCGTCGAGAACGGCATGACGGAAGCGGAAAAGCTTGGCTGGTCGCCCGACAGTGTCGGCTGTCGTTTCTCCCGCTTCCTCGACCAGTTCCTGCTGCTCGATCAGGCGCCGGAAGTTCGGCTTGTGAACCAGCCTCCCGGCGAGCGCTTCCACGGTCTGCTGCAGCTGAAGCAGGGTGAAGACAGGCGGCATCAGCTCGAACACGACAGGCCGGTATTTGATCTTGGAGCGCAGCCTGGCGATGCCGGTTGCCAGGATACGACGGTGATCCGCCGCCATGGCCGTGCCGAAGACCGGCAGCGGGTTTTTGATCCGGCCACGATGTGCTTCATCGACGAGCGCCGCCTCATAAAGCAGTTCGTAGCGCTGCAGCACCAGCTCTTCGTTCCAGCCATGACCGTCGAGGCCGAAAGCGATCGCTGTTCGCTGCTGGCGCTCACTGCACATCGAGCTGCTATCGGCGGCTTTCGCCCAGGCGTTCAGCCGCGGGAGGATAACATCCGGCAACGCGGGCGGGATGCCTTCGCGGTGATCTTCCCACGGAAAATAGTCGTACCAGTTGCGCCAGGTCGCCTTGTCGGCGGGCTCTGCCTGTCCCTCGCGAGCCAGAGCGAGGTAACTGATCGAAATCACCCGGTACGTCTCGTCGGCTGCCCGATCTCGGTCGGCGAAGGTATATAGCTGTTCTATATAGCCAAGGGGGTGCCGGGTCTGTTGTTCGACCCAGCCCCTCAGGCCGGACTGCAGCGAACGGTGCTCAAGTTCGAATGGGCCGGAGGGCAGGGCCTTGTCATCCTGAAGGGTCATCACGCGCGGCTGGCGGTTTGTTACCGCGACCAATACTGCGATCAACTCGGCAGCGATTGAATGACCGAGTTCGTTCTTTCCGCGCCGTTTCGTCTTTGACAAAACCTTGTTCTGCATCCTGCCTCATTTGATCCAGAGCTTATCGGGGCGCGATGTTCTCAACACCCGCAGCCCTCTGAATCTCACCGTTCCACCTTTTGCCACTCCCGAGCCTATGCAGACAATCTGCCCACCATTGGATCATTTTGACCCTCTCGATCCAGTGCCCTGCCCGGGCGTGGGCGCGACGAACCTCGTTGTTCTCAATGTGGGCCAGGGCCGCTCGACGGCATCCGGATGCCACTTTCCGCATTCTTTTAGCCGAGTTGATGCCATTGCCCGAAAGCCGTGCGCCGTAGCTTGTTCCTTGCCGTAGCCCAGACCGGGTGTTGCGGCATTTCACGTCGGACAGAGCCATTGTGGGCCCCCCATTTGGCGCTCGATACCAACAGGTTCGCCGATACCAACAAAAATACCAACACCTCGCTCCGTTGGACGAAGTTTGCCGAACCGCTATGAAATTCACCCAAGGGCGCCGTTCGTGCCGAAAACCGAAGGAAATTCAACTACTTGCGACCTGGAAGCGTGGAAGATCCGGCGAAAGGGAATGTCGGGAGAAGAGGGAATGGTGCCCAGAGGCGGATTCGAACCACCGACACGCGGATTTTCAGTCCGCTGCTCTACCAACTGAGCTATCTGGGCCTGTGCCGGCTAACGGGATCCGTCTACCGGATTTCGCGGGAGCGCCGGACGGCACCCCTAGAAAGCGCGTGGGTTATAGCACGGGAATCTTGGCTGTCCAGAGCAATTCCAGGAAAAGTGCGCAGCGGTTTTCCGGCCCGCAATTGCGTGAAAACAAGAGCAATTCCAGGAAAAGTGCGCAGCTGTTTTCCTGTCCGCAATTGCGTGAAAACAAGCGCTTAGCTCAGCCGTAGATTTCGTCGGGAAGAAAGACCTCAGGGAAAACAGCGGCGCGCGCGGTTCAATCCTCGTCCTTGGGTGGCGGGCCTTGCTTGGGCGCGTCGTCTTCGTCCTCTTCGCCGTCGCGAGCGGGGATGACATAGGCGCCCTTCAGCCAGCGATTGAGGTCGATGTCCTTGCAGCGCGCCGAGCAGAATGGATAGTGCTCGCGCGAGGAGGGTTTTCCGCATTCGGGGCAGGGCCGCTTCGGCCGAAGCGGCGTCACCTTGTCGTCCAGGCTCATGAGCGTGGAACGTGCCAGTTCTGGTGCGCCTTGAAACCTTCGCCCGAAAGCAGCGCGACACTCTCATAAAGCGGCAGGCCGACCACATTGGTGTAGGAGCCGACCAGCTTGACGACGAAGGAGCCGGCAAGGCCTTGCACGGCATAGCCGCCGGCCTTGCCGCGCCATTCGCCCGACGCGACATAGGCGTCGATTTCCTCGCGCGGCAGCCGCTTAAAGCGAACCCTGGTTTCCACCAGCCGCTGGCGCAGCTTGCCGCCCGGCGTGATCAGGCAGATGCCGGAATAGACCCGGTGCGAACGGCCCGAAAGCAGGCCCAGGCAATTGATGGCGTCGTCGATCGTCTCGGCCTTGGGCAGGATGCGTCGCCCGACCGCAACCACCGTGTCGGCGGCGAGAATGAAGGCCGGCGCGTAGTCCTCCTCGCTCTTCAGCGAGGCGAGCGCCTTCTCGGCCTTGTCCTTGCAGAGCCGCTTGGCCAGCGAGCGCGGATGCTCGGCGCGCAACGGCGTCTCGTCGACATCGGCGGGCAGCACCCGGTCCGGCTCGATGCCGGCCTGCTGCAAGAGTTCGATGCGGCGCGGCGAACCCGAGGCAAGCACGAGCTTCTGCTGGATGCTCATGTGAGCATGATGCCGAAAAGTGTGAAGCGGCTTTCGGACGACGTCATGCTCCACTCTTCAGATTTGGAGCCGGATGATTTCAGGTCGAACAGACCTGAAATCATCCGGCTCTGGTTCGCGCCGGATTGTTACTTGAAACGGTAGGTGATGCGGCCCTTGGTCAGGTCGTAAGGCGTCATCTCGACCAGGACCTTGTCGCCGGTCAGCACGCGGATGCGGTTCTTGCGCATGCGGCCGGCCGTGTGGGCGATGATTTCGTGTTCGTTTTCGAGCTTCACGCGGAACATCGCATTGGGCAGCAGTTCGGTGACCACACCTGGAAACTCGAGGACTTCTTCCTTCGGCATTCGATACCTTTGCTTGGATGGCGTTCCGGCGCCTAGAGCATGATGCCGAAAAGTGTGAAGCGGTTTTCGGAGGACATCATGCTCTACTCTCAATCTGGAGTCGGATGGTTTCAGGTCGAACAGACCTGAAACCATCCGACTCCAGCCGGAATTTGCGCGGAACCTATATGATAATCGCCCGCTTGTGAACATGCTTAATCCGACCGGTTTTTTGCTTCTGGAAGCAAAAAACGCCGGCTTATGCGCGCCTTCAGCCGCTCGCGCACGTCGCGGTAGGCTGCCATGATGTGCTCGCGCGTGCCGCCGGTGTCGGTCGGGTCGGGCATCGGCCAATACTCGACCTCGACCGCGAGCGAGCGGGTGAGCTCCAGCGCCGCATGGTGTGCCTCCGGCGCGAGCGTGACGATCAGGTCGAAATAATCGTCTTCAAGATCCTCCAGTGTCCTGGGCAGGCGCTCACCGAGCGACAGACCCTCTTCCGCCAGCACCGCATCGACAAACGGGTCGCGTTCGCCGGCGCGCACGCCGGCCGAGGCGACGAAAGTGGTGGCGGGCAGCATGCGGCGCGCCAGTTGCTCCGCGATTGGCGAGCGCACGGCGTTCATGCCGCACAGGAACAGGATCGAGTGGGGCAGGGCGAGCGGCAGTTCAACCTCGCCAGTGCAGCACGCAGACCAGCGTGAACAGCCGGCGCGCCGTGTCGAAGTCGATCTCGATCTTGCCGGCGAGCCGGTCCATCAGCGTCTGCGAGCCTTCGTTGTGGAGGCCGCGCCGGCCCATGTCGATCGCCTCGATATGGCTGGGCGTCGAGGAGCGGATGGCCTCGTAGTAGCTTTCGCAGATCAGGTAGTAATCCTTGACGATGCGCCTCAGCGGCGTCAGCGACAGGATGTGGGTGACCACCTCGGCGCCGCTCTCGCGGCTGACGGCGAAGACCAGGCGTTGCTCGGCCAGCGAGAGCTTCAGCCTGTATGGACCGGCGCCGTCGTCGCTGACCGGCCGGAAACTGTTCTCCTCGATGAGGTCGAAGATCGCCACGGCCCGCTCGTGCTCGACGTCGGGCGTCGAACGTCCGATCGATTCGTCGAGTTCGACGTCGATCAGCCTGTGGCGGATGTGGTCGTGGCCGGACATCGCTACATGTTCAACCTGATCGCGACGGAGCGGGCATGCGCATCGAGCCCTTCCGCCTTGGCGAGCGCGATCGCGGCGGGCGCCAGCAGTTTGAGCTGCTCCGGCCCGAGCTTCAGGATCGAGGTTCGCTTGACGAAATCGAGCACCGACAGACCCGACGAGAAACGCGCCGAGCGCGCAGTCGGCAGGACGTGGTTGGAGCCTCCGACATAGTCGCCGATGACCTCTGGCGTGTGCCTGCCGACAAAGACGGCGCCGGCGTTTCGCATCCTGGAAAGGAAGCTCTCGGCATCGTCGAAAGCCAGCTCGACATGCTCTGCAGCGATCCTGTCGACCAGGGGCAGCGAGGCGTCGAGCGTCGGCACCAGGATCACCGCGCCGAAGTCGCGCCAGCTCGCGGCCGCCGTCTCTGCGCGCGGCAGCACCTTCAGCTGACGTTCCACCGCCTGCTCGACGGCCTTGCCGAACGCGGCATTGTCGGTGATCAGGATCGACTGCGCCGAAACATCATGCTCGGCCTGCGCCAAAAGGTCGGCCGCTATCCAGTCCGGATCGTTGTCGGCGTCGGCCACGACCAGCACTTCCGAGGGGCCGGCGATCATGTCGATGCCGACGGTGCCGAACACCTGGCGCTTGGCCGCCGCGACATAGGCGTTGCCCGGACCGACGATCTTGGCGACCGGTCTGATCGTCCCGGTGCCGTAGGCGAGCGCCGCAACCGCCTGGGCGCCGCCGACGCGATAGATTTCGGAGACGCCGGCGAGGTCGGCTGCCACCAGCACCAGCGGATTGATGACGCCGCCCGAGGCCGGCACGACGATGACGATGCGCTCGACGCCGGCGACCTTGGCCGGCACGGCATTCATCAGCACCGAGCTCGGATAGCTCGCCGTTCCACCAGGCACGTAGAGGCCGACGGCCTCGATCGCCGTCCAGCGCGAGCCGAGCTCGACGCCGGCGGCATCCGTGTAGCGGTCGTCCCGTGGCTTCTGCCGCTCGTGATGCGAATGGATACGGTCGCGCGCGAATTTGAGCGCCTCGACCGTCGCCGGATCGGCCGCCTCATAGGCCTTGGCGATGTCGCCCTTCGAGACGGCGATGCCGAGCGCGCCGAGATCGGCTTTGTCGAACTTCAGCGTATAATCGACGAGCGCCATGTCGCCCTCGGCGCGCACGCGCTCGATGATGCCGCGCACTACGGCCTCGACATCGGCCGAGACCTCGCGCTTGGTGGTGAGGAAGGCCGAAAAACGCTGTTCGAAATCGGCATCCTGCTGTCGGAGCGTAATCGCCATTGCGCTTTTAGCCTCTGTGCACGGGTCGCGAGGTGGCTTCCCAGGCGCCGCCGACATCGGCAAGCCTTGCCTCGACGCATTCGACGTCGAGCATGATGGTGCCGCCGCCCGAAAACACCAGCTCGACGATGCCGGCCGGTTTGCTGATGGCGATGAAGCTGATCGCCAGCAGCGACAGCACCTCGGCCGGCTTGTCGCGCGCAATGCCGCTGGTCTTGGCGCCGAGCACGCGGTCGAAATGCAGGACGCTCTGCCGCCGTTCATTGTGCTGGCGGAACAGACCGGATTTCGCCTCCCAGACGAAGCGGTTCATGGTCAGCACGAAGCGTTTGGCCGCCGGCAGGTATTCGAGGTCCGAGACTTTCATCACGGCGTCTTGGACATGCGCCGAGACGATGCTCAAATCCTGGTCGTCGAGCGCGATGAGCTTGAGAGCCATGCGGAATACGCACCTGAACGTTGACAATTCAACGTTCTGTTATGCGGTCTTTGCCGTTGGTGCAACCGCTCGGCAAGATTGCCGCCAGGCGTCAGCCAGAAATCCGCTCGATCACCGCGCCGCAGCCGGAGAGCTTCTCTTCCAGCCGCTCGAAGCCGCGGTCGAGGTGATAGACGCGGTTGACCGTGGTTTCGCCTTCAGCGGCGAGGCCGGCGATCACCAGCGACACCGAGGCGCGCAGGTCGGTCGCCATGACGGGCGCGCCCTTCAGCCTGGCGACGCCGTCGACGATCGCCGTCTGGCCGGAAAGGGTGATGTGGGCGCCGAGGCGTGCGAGCTCCTGCACGTGCATGAAGCGGTTCTCGAAGATCGTTTCGGTGATGCGCGACTTGCCCTTGGCCATCGTCATCAGGCCCATGAACTGCGCCTGCAGGTCGGTCGGGAAGGCGGGAAAGGGGGCGGTAGCCACGTCAACCGGCGCAATGCCGGCGCCGTTGCGCCTGACGCGGATGCCCTCATTCGTCGGCGTGATCTCGGCGCCGGTCTCGACAAGCACGTCGAGCGCGGTCTGCAGAAGGTCGGGCCGGGCGCCGTCGAGCATCACGTCGCCACCGGTCATGGCCACCGCCATGGCATAGGTGCCGGTCTCGATGCGATCCGGAATGACGCGCACGCGGGCGCCCGACAGCGCCTCGACGCCGTGGATGGTGATGGTCGAGGTGCCGGCGCCATGGATCTTGGCGCCCATGGCGATCAGGCACTCGGCGAGGTTGACGATCTCGGGTTCGCGGGCCGCGTTCTCCAGCACCGTCTCGCCTTTGGCGAGCGAGGCCGCCATCATCAGCACATGGGTGGCGCCGACCGAGACCTTCGGGAAGACGTAGCGGTTACCGATTAGGCGGCCGTTCTTGGTCTTGGCGATGACATAGCCATTGTCGACGTCGAGTTCGGCGCCGAGAACCTGCAGGCCCTCGAGGAACAGGTCGACCGGGCGCGTGCCGATGGCGCAGCCGCCAGGCAGCGAGACCTTGGCTTCACCCATGCGGGCAAGCAGCGGCCCGATCACCCAGAAGGATGCGCGCATCTTCGAGACCAGTTCGTAAGGCGCGGTGGTGTCGACGATGTTGCGAGCGGAAAAATTGATGGTGCGCGAATAGCCTTCCTGCTGCTTTTCGCGCCGGCCGTTGACGGAATAGTCGACGCCGTGATTGCCCAGGATGCGGATCAGCTGCTCGACATCGGCCAGATGCGGCACGTTTTCCAGCGTCAGCGTGTCGTCGGTGAGCAGCGAGGCGATCATCAGCGGCAATGCCGCGTTCTTGGCGCCCGAGATCGGAATGGTGCCGGCCAGCTCATTGCCGCCGACAATTCTGATGCGATCCATAAGAAAACGTCCCCTCGGCCAGAACAGGCCGGTTTCAATCGGTTGATGCGCCCGGCTTAGACCATTGGCCGGCTTGGTTCAAGAAATAGGATTTCCCCCAAACCCTGGCCAACCGTGGCCGGCCAGTGTGGCTGATTTCGGTTAGTCCTTGTGCATTTTTCCAGCAGCCGGCAATCCTTCCGGCCGGTCGTCGGCACTGCCGGCTCGTTGACTGTCGACGTCGCGGGAGCGTTGCCTGTCCACGTCGCGGGCGCGTTGCTCGTCAACGTCGCGGGCGCGTTGCCTGTCAACGTCGCCGACCCGCCTTGAACGGGCCTGCGCCTTGCGCTTCTGCAGATTGGCGCGCAGCGCCTCGGCCAGGCGGTCCTTGCGCTCGCCGCCGCCCTTTTTCGGTGGATTTGCCTTGTCGTCCATCATCCGGTCCCTGGCCGGTGGTCAGCCGGCCGCGATTCCGCATGGCTAGCATTTTGGCGCGCCCATGTCATGAAAGCGGGCCGCCAGGCGGGTTTCTCGCTGTGGATCAGTCAGGCACACTGCCTCGAACCGCAAAATTGTTGGCAAGAATCACATGCGACGCTTTGGGTTTTTCTTGGCCTTGCGCTTGCCGGTTCGATATGGCAGAAGCGCCGCCATCGCAGGCTGCGGTAGCTCAGTGGTAGAGCACTCCCTTGGTAAGGGAGAGGTCGAGAGTTCAATCCTCTCTCGCAGCACCATTCCAAGCCCTTGAAATCGCTCAACGTCTTGCGTTGTAAGGACTTTTCAACCGCTGCACTGGTACACAGGAGCGGTACACATGGTCCTTCGCATGAATCACCCTTGGCAACACCCGGACTCCGGAATCTATTGGTATCGTAAGCGCGTCCCGGAGCGGCTGAAATCGCTCGTCGGCAAGATGGAGGAGAGAATCTCACTCCGGACGCGCAACCCCGAAGAGGCCAAAATCGAGTTCGCGCGCGTCAGCCTTCAAGTGCAGGAGCGCTGGCACCAACTCACGGCCGGTCCTCGCACTCTAAGCGAGAAGCAGGCGGCGGCCGTTGCCGGTGAAATTTACCGTTCGATGGTCGAGGAGCATGAGGAGAATCCGTCGCGCCTACCCGGATACGGCCTTGCGCTGATGCTCGACCAAGCGGTGTTGCGCCCGGGTTCGGTCAGGATAATTCCGTTCGGCAATCCGGATGCGGTGAAACCTGTCGTAGAGCGTATGTACGCAAACCGGATCGAGCAGAACGCTCGCCGGATCGACGAATGGCTCAAGGCGCGGGGCCTGCTCCTCGATGCCGAAAGCCGCAAGATGGTGGGCGTCGCCGTCGACAAGGCGATATTGCAGGCGCGTGAACATCTTGCCCGCATGGCGCGCGGCGACTATTCGCCCGATCCTGAGGCCTCCCGTTTTCCCGCGCTCCGTCTCGATGAACCGGAGAAGAAGGTTGAAGCCAAGGCGAGAGCCAGCGTCAGCTTCGAAGACATCATCGATGCGAAAGCAGACAAGAAGAAAGCCGGGAAGAAAGCCAAGCCGATGCCCGACGGCTCAATCCGGAAATACAAGCAGATCGCGAGGGAGTTCGCCGCGTTTCGCAAATCCGACGATGCGACCACCACGACCGTCGCGGAAGCTGAAGCTTGGGGCGATGCCATGGTCGATGCCGCCGAGCAAGGGAACCGAACGATTGCCGGCAAGCTGACCAACCTCGGAACCATCATCAATTGGGGAAAAAGCTCTAGGAAATATCGCGAGGCGATGGCATCGGCCGAAGTCATATCCGGCAAGATCGAACTCCCGGAATGGGTGGAAAAGTCTGCCGACGAGACTTCCTACACCATGGATGAGGCACGCCTTGTCATGCGTAAGGCACGTGCCGAGACGGATCCCCGCACGAGATGGTTGCCGTGGCTGTGTCTTTATGCCGGCCTGCGCATCAGCGAAGCGAATGCCCTTCGCAAGGAGGATTTCTTCCAGTGCGAGGGACGCTGGTTCTTCAGTGTGACAACGCGCGGTGGACGGACGCTGAAGACGAGCCGCAGCGAACGCAAGATTCCTGTCCATCCGGCACTTCAATCTGAGGGCTTCATTCATTGGGTTCAGGCGGCCGCCGCCGGTAACCTGTTCATGCCGGGAGCAACCAGCTTCATGGGGCGCTGGGTGCGTGGCGACTTGGTCGGCATCACGCGAGAGGAGATTTCGCCCAACCATGGATTGAGACACCTGTTCGTCGCCCTCTGTCGACGTGATGGCATGCAGGACGAGCCGCGTGAGTATCTTTGCGGCCATGCGTCAGACAAGGTCCACAGGAAATACGGCGCGACCGATGTCATGCTGCCTGGCCTGGCAGCCGAAATTGACAAGATTGTGCCACTGCTCGCTGAGGCAAGCCCCGCCTGATTCCAAAGCTGGACGCCGGTTCCGACGTCTTTGAGCGTCGGCGACCTGGAGGCGGATCGGCTCCTGTGATCACTTGCGTGACCCCTGCAAGCATCGTTGCCCTCGGCCAAGCGGACCGTCGAGGAGGCAGTGCCCCATTTGATTTCAAACGGGGGACAAGTTCACCATGTCTGACACGATGATCGCGATAATTAGTCGGCGTTTCCGAAAGCTCTGTATGGTTTGCGGCCATCCGTCCAACACCTGGATCAGCTTTCAGGCCCCGAATTGACGAGGCTGCGAGAACCCGCCCCTTTTGAGTTGGGTTGAAGACCACCGACAACGGCTTCGAACGCGCCGATAGCTCTGCCACACGACGCCTACGAACCGCTAACGGGTCCCTCCGGGCATGATACTCCTGAGATGGGGAGGAGCGTCCGGCTTGGCCGCGACCAGGGCTGCGCATGAGCCCGCCGTTAACCCTGCGATCGCGAAGTTTGGAGGACCTGCATTTTGCGGGCTCAGATCCGGTTTGGATCCTGCCAGGATGATTGCGCTTCGGAGTTAAGACGGCCTCCGCCGGTGCGCTAACACCGACGAAGGCCTGACCCGAATCCCTTGTGTGAGAAAGGACTGGGCTATGGACATCTCTATTACGCGTATCGTGAAGCGCAAGGCGCCGGAACGAAACAGCCGCTACGGCGCGGTCGACATCGACGCGCTGCTGGTGGTCGACGTGGAGAGCGTGCTGTTCAGCGATGCGGCCGCGCCGATGCTGCTTGCCGATCTGCTCGGCGTATCCGGATACGATGGCGAGGCGCGGGTGATGATCCCGGCGAACGCCTGGTAGCGCCGACGCGGGCAGGGCGGGGCGACCCGCCTCCAGCGGGCGGCCTGTCTCCCCCGAAGGATTTGGAAGACAGGCTCCGGCGACCACGCGACCCCGATTGCCCGGCGACGGCGCCCGTGGCGGGAACTCGGCAATCAAGCACCCAGGCAGCGCGGCGAAGGCAGGCGGCATCAAGCCGCCGGGTTATCGCGCTCGCCGGCACTTCGTGGAGATGATCATGGACAGCTTCAATCCGGGCAGGACAATCCGGCCCAATGACGGCAGCGCCACCGCTTCAGGCCAACGTCGATACCAACATGCTTCCGGTCATGGCGACAGGGTGCCGGCCGGTTGCATGCGGTCGACCGGCGCGGACCGCGACGAGCTTCTCGACCGCGACTTCGACCTCCTGGTCGAGAAAGCGATTGCCGCGGTGCGCATGGGAGCCGATGCCAGGCCGGACGCCGTGTTCGGCCCGTTCGCCGAGCTCAACGCCATCGTGCGCGCGGTGACCTATCATGAGGGCAGGCTGCTGGAATGGGGGCTGGCGCGGCTTTGTACCGATAATCCCGCGCTGGTGCTCATGCCGCCAGAGACGGCGCTTCCGATCGTGCCGGCGGCGATGGAGGTCCTGGAACGCAATGGCTGGGAAAGCCTGGAGGGCCTCAGGCTGCGTTCGGAAGTGCATTACCGCACGAGCTACGTGCCGGACCTCTTCCTGGTCGACACGCAAAGCCACGCGGCGCTTATCCTCGATGTGAAGCGCTCGATCGCCTCCTATGCTGAGCGGCGACTGAGTGCGTTGCGCAAGCGAATGATGGCTGCCGCCCTGATCGCCGGAGACTGGCTGCATGTCGAGGGACGGGTGGCGGGCGTGTCGCGTGTCGACATCGCCATCGTCGACGGATCGAACAGCGAGCGTGACCGGGCCAAGGGGATTTTTGCCCTCGACGAGGTGGGTGAACTGATCGGCGTGGTGGATGCCGGATCGGCCATGCTGCGGTTGCGGGCAAGGTTCGCCCGGCGGGTTCGGCTGGAGCTCGAGGAAACCTGCCGCCGGGCTCTCGGTCAAACCCAACGGACGATGGCCGGAAGTTGTCCGACGAGAGGCGCCGGATCCGGACGAGTCGCGGGAGGTGACGAAACCTTCCATGTCGCCGGTTCGAATGAAGAACGCCGTGTCGCGGAGGACGGAGCGTGCCTTGCTGACGGTCTCGATCCGCACGCGGAGCCTCGCAACGATGCCGATGCGGACGATGGCGATGGCGACGGTGGTGCCGTCTTCGGCGCTAGTCGCCTGTTCGCGCCTCCGCGCCGGGCTCGGCATCCGGTAGGCGCTCCCGCACGACAGCCGATCAAGGTCGGTTTTGCGCGGGGATGCGAGGGTCCCTGAGCCCAACAACCTTGAACCTTCCATCGTCACCAGCTTCGCGCGCGCGGCTCCACGGCCCGCAGCACAGGAGAGTCCTTTGAACGACAACCACCATTCCAAAACTCGGCTGCACCGCCCGCTCGACCGTAGTGCCCCGTTCACGGGGATGTTCTCAGGCGAGCATCCCGAACGGCTGGCAACGACGAAGGACAGCCCGATCGCCGCGCTGCTCGAAGCCGTCGGCCACAGCCGTGACTGCATCATCCGCATGCGTTCCGGTTTGGTCGTGTCGTGTTCCTGCACCGCGCCTGCGCGATCTCCTGGCGATGCCGCCATGGCCATCGGCCTCGCCATCCGCTTTGCCCGTATCGGGGCGGCGCACGGCCTGCCTGTCCCGCGCGGCGTGCTCAAGCTGCTGGTCGAACTCGTCGACGCCGGCGATCCGGCGGCGGCCGTGGTGTGGAAATGGCTTGTCGCACGCGGTCAGGTCTCGACCCGCGCCCGTCTGCGCCCAAAGCTGCGCCTGATCAGAGGAGAGGTACGATAATGGGGGGCACCGTGAGCCAGACCCGCGAGCGCCTGGCGCGCTTCTTCCTTGCGCGTCTTCACAGGCATTCATTCCTCGCCGCGCTCGAGAAGGCGACTGAGGCTGGTATCGTCGAAGCATGGAACCGCGACGGTGGCATCGTCGTCTGGATGCCCGGCAGCGCGACCTCTGGCCTCAGCGCCGAGCGGATCGCACAGCGGCTCAGGCGCATGTCTGGAACGGCCGCCACGGATCAGCCGCAAGGTCGCCTGGTGAAGAACCTGTCAGTCTGGAAGCGTGTCGAGGAAGACGACGGCTTCAGCACGTTCGATGACCGGCGCACAGCGCGCGAGCGGCGAGCTGGCACGGGGAACGGACAGAACCAGGCGCCAGGCACTTCTGTCGATCCTGCTGATGCCGCGGATCGGCCGGAAGGTGAGACGGATGCCGACACCATGGCTGGGGACAAGGTTGGCGACAACGCGGTCGGATCCATCGATGCCCCGACTTTGCTCGCGTTGGTGCGCCAGGCGGCGCGGCCGCCGAACGCCGCCGAGGTGGCGGTCCTGCTTCTGCTTGCCGATGCGGCTGCCCGGTCGGGATCGGGCCTTGGCCGTCTGCAGGCGACGTTAAGGCTGCCGCAGCCGATCGTCGCGGTGTCAGGGGTGGCGGGCCTCGAGACCGTCTTCGTCGATCTCCTGCGCCGGGGTCTGATCCTGCCGGGGATCACCTCGACCTTTGACGGCTATTCATTGAGCTCGACGCGTGAGTTCTACCGGGTCAGCGCGGAGGGCAGGGAGCGCTCGCTGATCCTGTTCAAAGGCAGGGACCATGAGCTGGACGCTGAGCTGCTGGACCGGCAGGTCAGCCTTGCGGTGCGCAACGTCCTGCCGATCCTGGCCGTCGCCGACGAGGCGGGCAAGCTCCCCACGGCCCTGGCCGATGCCGCTGACCTTGCCCTGTCCTGCGGTCCCATCTCGTCCGCGCTCATTCATGCGACGATCCGCATCGTGACGGGCGAGGAAGTTGCGCGGTCGTGGGATGGACGTTGCGAGCCGACTGTCGTTTCCATGGATGCCGGCGAGGAACCGCAGCTTGAAGGCTGCGAGGTGCTGACGCTGTCCGATCTGGCCCTGGCCATCCGCCCGGGCATCGCCGCAGGTCGATCCTTGCGGCTGCTCATCGACATTATCGCGCACCGGAAGGCGCTGACGAACAGGAAGGATCGAAGCGAGAAGCCCAAGGCATCCGGCAGGACGGGCGATACGGGCGATCTCCGGAGTACCACGGCGAAGCGCACGGGCAGCACGATCATTCAGCCCGAGTCGCCGGGCGGTGCGGAGGGGGAGGGCGCCGCGCCGCGAGTGGAGACGCTGAGCGGCTATGGCGAAGCGCGCGACTGGGCTCTGGCGCTGAAGGAGGACCTGGAACTGTGGCGGCGGGGTGACCTCGCCTGGTCCGACATGAGCACGCGCCTGCTGCTTGCCGGTCCGCCCGGCACCGGCAAGACGACGTTTGCCAGAGCGCTCTGCAACTCGCTGCAGGTTCCGCTGGTTGCCACCTCGGTCGCCACGTGGCTGGAACCGGGCTATCTCGGCGATGTGCTGAAGCGCATGACGGCATCGTTCAACGAGGCCGAAGACAACGGCCCGGCGATCCTGTTCATCGACGAGGTTGACAGCCTGGGACGCCGTACAGCCACCAGCCGCAGGTTCGAGGATTACTGGAACTCCGTGGTCGCCCGGGCGCTGGAGTTGCTCGACGGCGTCGTCAGGCAGAGCGGCATCATCGTCGTCGCTGCGACCAACAATCCCGACGTTCTGGATGCGGCCCTGGTTCGCTCCGGCCGCCTGGAGAAGCGTATCGATATCCCCATGCCCGACACCGATGCGCTGGTCGGCATCATCCGGCATCACCTGAAGAACGATCTCGCAGGCGTGGTGGGCACGGCGCCGGCGCTGGCCGATGGCGGTGCGAACCCGGTGGGAGATGCGACGGAGTTGGTGAGCGGCAAGGGCGATGCCGGGGTCGAGGACGAGCAGGGGGCCTCAGCGGCCTCCACCAACAAAGCCGGAGGCGGTCATGACCGGGGCAGGGACGTGATCCGGCATGCCCACCTGTCGGCGAACGGTCACCGTCTCGGCCGCGATCTTACGGGCTTATGGACGGGCGCACGAACGCGGCTCGTTCCGGGAGTCGCTAGGTTCTTCCGCTTTGCGAGGCGTGCGATCGGGTATCTGGCGAAAGGGAGACGACCATGAGCGCGACGACGAATGGGGAGACAAACGGGCTCGTCCACCCTGGAGCCAGCGGTGCCGAAAGCTTGTCGCCGAACCCCGGCCATGAGCAGGAGGTTCTGCGCCGTCTTGCACGCCTTGCGGCGGGGCTGAGCGGCGCGGACATCGAGCGGCTGGTGCGCGAGGCCCGCCAGGTTGCCCGGCGCGGAAGGCGGCCGCTCACCTATCCCGATCTTCAAACCCTCCTGGCTGGATCACGGCCGGCGAAGTCGCCTGCCATGCGACGCCGCATGGCCGTCCACGAGGCCGGGCATGTCCTTGTCCGTCTCCTGCGCGGCGTCGGCACCATCACGCTGGTCACCATCGAGGGCCCCGATGGCCAGGGTTATGTCGAATCCTTGATCGACGACGATGCCATCGACACCCGAGAGCGCTGTCTTGCCATGCTCGCCGTCTACCTCGCCGGCCGCGCCGCCGAGCAGGTCGCGTTTGGGGCAACGCTGTCAGGCTCGGGCGGCAGTGAGAAAAGCGATCTCGCCCGCGCCACTGGCCTGGCCTATGCGATGGAGGCTTCCCTGGGCTTCGGCCGGGAGATGCCGCTGCTCTACCGGGACATCCAGGATCATCACACGGCAATGCGCTTCGATCCGGGGCTCGCCCGTCGCGTCAATGCCCTCCTCGAAGCCGCCATGGCCGATGTCTGCGCGCTGATCCGGCAGAACCGCCACAGGCTCGACACCATCGCCGAAACACTGCTCCGCCGCGGCACCATCGAGGGCGAGGATCTTGCCGCTCTTGTCGCGAGCCTCGCCTTGCCGGGCACGGAGGCTTCGGGGAAGAGACTGTGAGATCGGGGAGGGTATGATATCGCGCCGACCGCGAAACGATGCCCGGGCTGCCATTCGACGGCCCTTGGGGCGCATACTCTCCCGGCAATGGTCCCGCACCTCGAGACGATGTGCCCGCAACCCATCTCGATTTGACGCGATTTGCGGTAATCCGATTCACGCCTAGGGACTTCCGTTACAGCCCAAACGCCGTTTGCTCGAAAGGCGTTACCGACACCGATCCGCGCGCCTCGCACCGTGCGGGCACGTCAAGTCAAATCAAGGCAATTTGCGGTGTTCCGATTCAGGGTTCGCGAGGAACGATTCAGAATCCGCACGAAGCGATTCAGACCCCGAAAAGCGCGTTACAGCCGACACGCCGTTTGTGGCTTGCGAGCCGGGTGGCCACGATGGTCGTGCAACCCGCGGCAGGAGGAAGGCGAGCATGGGCGACAGGCAGGAGAGGCTGGAAAAGCAGAGGCTTTACCAGCGGCGCTATCGCGCTCAGCGCAAACGCGAGAAGGCGCCGGACCGCGACGACATCGCCCGCGCGCTGCTTCACTTCGCGATCACCGAGAACCTGAAGCATGGCCGTCATCGGGACCTGGCCTGGCTGGTCAGCGAAATCTCCGGGCGCCTGGAAAGCCAGGGGTTCAATCGCGCGGCGACGCTCAGGGCCTGGCAGGACCTCGTCTCCCGCTATCGCGAAGGCTGGGCATTCCAGCGGAAGGTCCATCTGCTCTTCGACGCTCTCCCCGACGAGGAGACGACCGGGAGCTAGCACGGCGGCCAGGCCCGGCATTCAAGCTGTCTTGTTCAGCCGGCCAGACCCCGATTCTCAAACGCCGTCATCATCCCAGTCCGGTGTTCTCCCCATTACTTCATAAAACGCCGTTTGATGATGGGCTTGTCGACAAGCAAGACCATGATAAGGCAACATTATCATTCGTTTTATGCTGCCGACAGGCTGTGCGTTTTGGCGCGAAATTGATGGCATAAAGCGCACCCGCATTTTACGCTCGAATCATGATTCGCCTCGATCCCACGACCGCCAGCTTCACCGCGCCGCCGACTGTGCCGGCCTGGGCGCTCGCTGCCGGTGGCACGCCGAGCGACGCTGACGCCGCTTTTCAGGCCGGCGCCGCCTTGGCGTCGCTCGACAGTCTGGCCCGCGCGCAAGCCAGCTGGTCCGGCGCCTGGCGCCAGCGGCTGGCGCTGAAATGCGCCGCCGCCAGCATGCGGCTGGCCGGCCGTGCCGAGGATGAAGCCGCCCTGCGCGACGCCTGGCAGCTTTGCCCCACCGGCGCCGATCCGGGTCCCGCCGGCGCCGTGTTTGGCGCCTGGCGCCAGCTGGCGCTGCAGCCGCCGACGGTCAGCGCCGGTCGCCTGGCAAAAGCGACCGAGATGCTCGGGCTCGCCTTTGATGATGTGGCGCTCGCCGACCTCCGCACGCAGATCGACGACGTGGCGGCGTCGCAGCGGCCGGCGCCGTTCGCCGCGGCGGCGATCGCCGCCCGCGTCGTCGCCATGCGCCCCGATGCCGAGCTTTTTGGCTGGTGGCTCGCCGACCTGGTGCTGGCGCAAAGCCTGCGCTGGCCGCGGCCGCTGCCGCTGCTGATGGCGCAGGCTTTTGGCCCGGCTTTTCGCGGCGAGGCCGGCGGCAAGCGCATCCGACCCGGGGACAAAAATTTTGAGCGCGCGGTGTGCCTGGCGCTGGTGCAAGCGGCGGCCGAAGCCTGCCGGCTTGCCGCCGAGCTGTCGCGCCGCGCCGAAAAACCTGGCGGTAGCGCCGAAACTGCGCGCCAAGGGCGCCGGCGACGTGATTTTTTTGCTGCTGAATGAAGATGCCGTCGCTGGGTCGCTTGTGACAAAGAACCTGTCGCGCTTTGCGGCGCGGCGGCTGTTCGAGCGCCTCCAGCAACTGGATGTCGTGCGCGAGCTGTCGGGCCGCGCCAGCTTCCGGCTGTTTGGGCTGTAGCGATGAGCGAGGCCGCCCGTTCCGAGCGCCCGCGAGACAAGGGTGGTGTCCAGCGAATGCTGCTCGACACCGAGCTCGAGCACCTGCCGCCAGAACTGCGCTGGCGCGAATGGATGGGCCGGGTGGAAGCGGTCATTTTTGCAGCAAGTGAACCGGTGCCGCGCGAGGTGCTCGCGCGGGTGGTGGGAAAAAACTGCAATCTCGAGCTGGTCATCGACGACATTCGCGCCGAGCTCGCCGGCCGCCCCTATGAGCTGGTCGCGGTCGCCGGCGGCTGGCAGCACCGGACCAAGAAGGTCTTTGGCGATGTCATCCACGCTGCCTTCGGGACGGCCGCGGGGCAGGGGACAAAAGAACTGTCGCAGGCGGAGGCTCTTGTCCTCATGTGCATCGCCTATTTCCAGCCAATCACCCGTGGCGAGCTGTCTTCCTTCTTCGGCAAGGAGGTGTCACGCGACCTGATCGGCGTGCTGCGCGCGCAGGACCTGATCGCCTCGGGACCGCGTAGTCCCCAGCCGGGCGCGCCCTACACCTATGTGACGACCAAAAATTTCCTGTCGCAGTTCGGGATCGACACGCTGCGCCAGCTGCCGGATTTCGAGGCGCTTGAGGATGCAGGGCTGCTGTCGAAGGAGGAATTGCTGTCCGGGGATATTCCAACCGGGTTGCCTAGCGGCGAGGGCGAGGAGGACGTCGTTAACCAGGTGTCGTGAGCCGGGCGCTGCCGCGTTGCGACCACAGAAACAGTTGATCGCTCAGGACCAGGACGATTGGTCGTGCGGCAACCGGTGATCGGGATCGTGAACCGTGGCATGATCGCGGTCGACAAGATTGGCCGGAAAGATCACCAGATTGGTACCACCGACGTGTAGCAGCGACGGGAACAGGATACCGCGAAGCCCCGCCATGATGATCAGGTCCGCGAGCTTCCACGATGGCGGGGCCTTCTTGTCGATGCGAGCGATTTTGCGCCACGGACAATCCCATTCCTGCCAAGAGCCGTCCCAGATCTCCGGGTCGAATCCTTGCGAAAGGTCGACCACCTCAGCAAGCGTGATCTTGTAGGCGGCAAGCGTCGCCGGCGGGACGATACTGGCGCCCTGCTTGTATTCCTCCAACGCTGTCTGGGGAGCGCGGGATAGGTAAAGCGCTTCGACGCCGGGCCGATTGAAGCGCCCACCGTCGATCGCGGCTCCCGCACCGCTGGTGGGCAAAAAAGCCCATTTGGGTGTCAGATAGCGATGGAAGATCTCGTCCGGCCCGACGCGGGTGACTTTCACCCGCGCGCCCCGTTCTCAAGGTCCCGGATGAAGGCCAGGACTGCCTCGACTTGGCCGTCGGCGACGAGCTCGGCCGCCGTGCGATGACCATAATCGGCGATCGGTTCATTTCGATACCAGTAGATCGCCTTATCGATGTCGCCGGTGAGTTCTGTTGCGGCCGAAATCACCTTGACCATCTCGCGCATCCGACCCTGCAGGCGCTCAGATGCGGGGTTCCGAAGCGTGTTGCGATGAACTCCCGTCAACTGCGCCAGGTTGGCCACCTTCACGCCAAGCGCCTGCGACAGGCGCTTCGGTGAGATATAAGGCGTCCGCGGCTCCTGCAGGCTGTCGACAAAACCTGAGACCACTTTCGATGTTGCGACCTGTGCGTGGGTCATGACAAATCTCCGACCTCTCATTCGCACAATATATGCACATTACAGCGCATAGCAAGTGAACAGGCATTTGGGCGCGACAGCCACTTGCAGTTAGAAAAGCGTTCCGATGTGGTCGTCCTTGTTGGCGGCAGGATCGTCGAACAGGGGCCGGCGCATGACGTGCTGACGACGCCGTCACATCCGCGCGCGGCCGCATTCCTGGGAAAGCATCTTTGAATGAAACAGAACCTGGCCGGCCAAAGGATTGCCGTCATCGGCGGCGGTCTCATTGGCCTCTGCAGCGCGCACTATCTCTCTTTGCGTGGAGCCGAGGTGGTGATCATCGAGAGATAACAATTGGGTTCCGGTGCCGCCCGAGGCAATGGCGGCCTCCTTGTATCGACCGAGGCGACCCCGCTGGCCGCGCCCGGTGTGGTCTCGCACACGCTGCGCCACATATTTTCGCGTTCAAGCCCGTTTTTCGTAAAACCATCCGCGCTGATGGCCAATGGGAGCTTTCTGTATCATTTCGCGCGGCGCTGTACGGCCGGTGGATTCCGGCAGGGGCTCGCGCGCATGGATTTCCTGAACGTGCGCACCGAGCGGCTCTATGCAGAACTGAAGGAGCATGGGATCGCCACCGGCGTGTCGAACGCCGGCATCCTGCGCGTCTTCCGCTCGAAAGCGATCGCCGCCGATGATCTCGCCATGATGAAGTCGATGGTGGAGCGAGGATTGAGCCAGCAACCCGGTGCAATGATGGGCGGGAGCGAGCTCCCCCAGTTCGGGCCGGCTTTGGGGACTGCGGCGCAGTGGGGCTTCATGCAGAATGGTGAGGCCTTCACGAATCCGTCCGTTCTGGTGGACCAGTTGATCGCGTCGCTGCGCGGCCGCGGTATCGAGGCGCTTGAAAACACCGTCGCGCTCGACGTGGCGGAAGACCGCGGCGGCCTGCGCGTGCTGACCGCCGACGGGGAGGTGAGGGCGGACAAGTGCCTCCTAGCCATGGGTGCATGGTCGCGCGACCTCGCCTCGCAGCTGGGCCTCAGGATCACGCACGTGCCGGGCAAGGGCTACAGCTTCTCGGTCGAGCCCCCGTGATGCCGAAAAGGGCAATGGCCTTCGGCGATGCACATGCTGGCGCGACGCCGCTGGGTGGCGGCAAGCTGCGTCTTGCCGGCACGATGGAATTCGACGGCACCTATGACCGTTTCAACGCGAACCGAATCGAAGCGATCAAGACGTCGGCGGCGAACTATCTGAGCGGCGTCGACTGGTCGAAGTCCAGTCAGGAATGGGTCGCGCCGCGTCCAATGACCCCTGACGGGGTTCCCTATATCGGCAAGGTTCCTGGCCGGACCGCCACGTTCATCGCTACCGGTCACAACATGCTCGGCCTCAGTCTAGGTCCGGCAACCGGCAGCGTCGTTGCCGAAATGATGGCGGGCGAAGCCAGCCCCGATCTGCTGCAAGCCCTTTCTCCCACCCGCTAACCGCCAATGGAGTCATGATATGTCCGAGAACAACGCACCGGTTTTCATCCAGGACCTGGATCCGGATTCGCTTTCCTCCGATGTTGCCGGCTTCGGCGACCTGCTCGTCTCCACGCAGATACCGACTCGTGAGGACGGTTCCGTCGAACTCGGCGATATCACGGCGCAGAGCGAATGCACTCTGCGGAGCCTGAAGTCGGCGCTCGAACGTGCCGGCAGTTCCATGGACAGGGTGCTTCACCTGACGATCTACCTCACCGACATGGCCGACCGCCCGGCCTTCAACAAGGTTTATGAGGCGTATTTCAGGAAGCCTTACCCGTTTCGCTGCGCCGTAGGCGTCGCCGATCTGGCGATCGGGGGCATGCGCGTGGAAGTAACAGCGCTGGCGGCGAGACACGGCTGAGTCTTGATGAGCATGACAGCGAACTGGTGGATTTGGGCTATGATGTAATACGACATCTCGCGCTGCCACATATCGCCGCCATCTCATCGAGGCAGAAGGCCAGGCTTCATTGTCCCCCGCTGTGGAGAACAAGTAGGCATCCCGCAGCGATCAAACCGACGAAGTACGCACTGCGTCAAAACAGGAAGATGCCAAGGTTCTTGATCAGGAAGTTGGCTCGCATCGGCTTCTCCCGGACGAAGCTTGAGTTCGAGGCGATGGTCGAGATCAACGAGGCATCGATGGAGATGCGCCCGAGCGCAACATGACGGCTATCGCTGCGATCTGCCGTCCGCCGGTGGCGATCGATCCCCACCAAGACGACATTCAGGATGGAAAAGTACGCGCCTTCCTGCCGAGCCGGCCTATTCGGGGACCGGTCTGGCACGACCCTGGCTGATACTGATCGTGCTCAGCGCGAAATCGACGAGATAATCGTTAAGCGCCAAGGAAGCCGCTTCGGCCCGAGCGGCATCGCGTTCCGAGATCCCCGCCAGTATCTCGCTGTGCAGCGCCTTGCCGCGCGGGATCTCGACTTTCTCGTCGCGTACATGCGTCAGCCAGAAGCGCCGTGACAGCGCCTGCAGAGGCGTCATCAGCGCTTCCAGATAGGGGTTATGCGCCGAATCGATAATGAGCTTGTGGGTCTGGCGCACCGTCTCGGCATAGTCGCTGAATGAAAATTCCCCCGTCAGCGCTGTTCTCATCGCCCGGATGAGATCGAGGTCCTTCGCCGTGGCCCGCTTGCAGGCAAGGCCCACTGCCAGCACTTCCGTGGCCCGACGGACCTCGAGCCTGCTGAGTTGGTCCTCGACGGAGTTGGCCGGAATCTCGATACCTTTGCTCGGGTGGACGCGGACCATGTAGTTGCGTTCGAGGCGCTGGACGGCCTCGCGCACAGGCGTCCGCCCCAGGCCCGTTATCTCCATCAGGCCGCGCTCCGATATCATCGAGCCGGGCTTGATCTGCCCTTCCTCGATCAGACGCTGAAGCGTGCTGAGCGCCACCTCCGATTGAACCATACGATCGCTCTCCAACCCCTAAGAAGCCAATCCACTATAACGTATTTTGACGGTTGCATACCATCGATATATCGGTCATATATTGGAAAAATCACCGCCAAAAGGCCCACGATGAAATACGCCCCCAACAGGGAACCAAGTCCCCTCCCATATTCGCCATTCAAGAGCTGCACCGTGCCGCGCCCCATCGGCTGGCTGTCGAGCGTCAGTACCTCGGGAATCGAGAACATCGCGCCCTACAGCCAGTGGCAGAATCTAACATTCGATCCGCCGATGGTGATGTTTTCGGCCAACCAGTATCCGGACGGCCGACGCAAGGACACGGTCGTCAACGCCGAGGAAACGGGCTGGTTCGTCTGGAACATCGCCACTTACGACCTGCGCGAGGCGGTCAACCTGTCGGCGATGGCGCTGCCGCCGCACGAGAGCGAATTCGACCGGCTCAATGTGACCCGGGAGTATGCCGACAACGCCCCCATCCCGATGGTCAAGGAAAGCCCCATCAAGTTCGAATGCCGCTATCTCAGCACCCACCGGCTGAAGGGCAATTCGGCCGTGGGGTCCGTCGATATCGTTTTTGCCGCGGTCGAGACGATCCACATCGACGACGCGATCATCACCGCCGACGGCAAGATCGATATCGCGAAAGTGCGGCCGATCGCCCGCCTCGGATACTTCGACTACACGGTGGTCAGCGAAACCTTCCAGATGCGCGTCCCCGGCTCGGACGCCGCCGCCCAGGCGGGCCTGGAAGGACGGCCGGCCTCCGCCACGGCATGAACTTCACTCAAACAAGGAAAGACAGGGGAACCATGAAAACTCTTATTGCCGTCGCGATGGCCGCGAGCCTGCTACCGTCGATCTCCAACGCGGCCGATCTGGTCTTCGCCGGCTGGGGCGGAACGACCCAGGATGTCGAAAAAGCCGAATGGGCCGACAAGTTTTCCGCAAAGGAGGGCATCTCGGTCCTGCAGGACGGCCCGACGGACTACGGCAAGCTCAAAGCCATGATCGAGGCCGGCAACGTGACCTGGGACGTTGTCGACGTCGAGGCCGACTACGGCGTCCAGGCCGGCCGCAACGGGCTGCTCGAAAAGCTGGACTTCAACGTGATCGACAAGTCGCGCCTCGATCCCCGCTTCGTCACGGACTATGCCGTGGGGGGCTTCTACTATTCGACGCTTCTCGGCTGCAACAAAGGCGCCGTGGCGGAGTGCCCGAAGACCTGGGCCGACCTGTTCGATACGAAGAAATTCCCCGGCAAGCGGAGTTTCTACAAATGGTCGACGCCCGGCGTGCTCGAGGCAGCTTTGCTGGCTGACGGCGTTTCGCCGGACAAGCTCTATCCCCTCGATCTCGATCGCGCCTTCAAGAAGCTGGATACGATCAAGGGCGATATCGTCTGGTGGGCGACGGGAGCTCAGTCGCAGCAACTTCTCGCGTCCGCCGAGACACCTTACGGGGCGTTCTGGAACGGTCGCCTCAACGCAGTCGCGGACTCGGGCATCGCGGTCGAGATGTCGTGGGACAGGAACATCATCGCGGCGGACCTGCTTGTCGTCCCGAAGGGTACCAAGAACCATGACGCGGCGATGAAGTTCATAGCCTTCGCGACTTCGGCCGAGAGCCAGGCCGCCATGGCCAAGGGCACCGGTTATGCCCCGACGAACCTGGATTCCCGCAAGCTCATGGATCCGGCCGTCGCCAAGACCCTGCCCGACCAGCAGACCGCGACCCAGATCAATGCGGACCTGGAATACTGGGCGAGCCATCGCGACGAGATCGCGCAGCGCTGGTATGCCTGGCAGGCCAAATAGCCCGACATTGCCGACCGCGGCGCAAGAGCGACGGCTTATCGCGGGACCGGCGCGGAGGACACAATGACGCTCACGGCAAATCTGCCGGATACACAGACCGGACGGCGCGGCAGGCGCACGGCCAGCGGGTGGATCTACACCCTTCCAGCCTTGGCCTTGGTTTTCCTGTTCTTCGTCGTGCCGGTCGTGGCGTTGTTGTTGCGCAGCGTCATGGAACCCACGCCTGGGCTCGGCAACTATGCCGAATTCCTGGGATCGCCTACCTATCTGCGCATCCTCTTCAACACCTTCCTGGTATCCACGGTCGTAACCGCGCTGTCCGTCGCCATCGGCTTTCCCGTCGCATGGGCCCTCGCCATCATGCCCGCGCGCTGGGCGGCGATATTGTTCGCCATCATCCTGCTTTCGATGTGGACCAACCTTCTGGCCAGGACCTATGCTTGGATGGTGCTGCTGCAGCGCACGGGCGCGATCAACAAATTGCTGCTTGCCCTCGGCATCATCGACCAACCGCTGGCGCTGGTGAACAACCTGACCGGCGTCACCATCGGCATGACATACATAATGCTGCCCTTCGTGATCCTCCCGCTGCGCGGCGTCATCAAGAACATCGATCCGGCAGTGCTGCAGGCGGCCTCCGTATGCGGCGCGACCCGCTGGCAGTGCTTCACGCGCGTCCTGATCCCGCTGGCGCTGCCAGGCGTCGCGGCCGGCGCGCTCATGGTCTTCGTGATGTCGCTCGGCTATTTCGTCACGCCCGCGCTCCTCGGCAGCACGTCCAACATGATGCTGGCGGAGATGATCGTGCAGTTGATCCAGTCGATGGTCGACTGGGGCATGGGCGGCGCCGCCGCTTTTGTCCTGCTCGTGATCACGCTCGCCATCTATGGCATCCAGCTCCGGTTCTTCGGCTCCGGGCGCATCGGTTCGGGAGCTTAGCGAATGCTGCTGGACTTTGACCGCCTTGGGGCCTGGAGATGGGTTCTGGCCGCCATCACGGTCCTGGTGGCGCTTTTCCTGCTCCTGCCCATCGTCTTCATAGCGGTGCTGTCGGTCGGCAATTCGCAATGGCTGATCTTCCCGCCTCCCGGCTGGACGCTGCGCTGGTACCGGGATCTGTTTGCCGACCCTCGCTGGCTGGAAGCGGCCTGGACAAGCGCCAGGATCGCCCTTGCGGTCACCGTGCTGTCGGTCGTCCTTGGCCTGCTTGCCTCGCTGGGATTGACCCGCGGCAGATTCCGCGGCCGCGAGGCACTGAAGGCGCTTTTCATCACGCCGATGATTCTGCCAGTGGTGGTGCTGGCGGTCGCGCTCTATGCCTTCTTCCTGAGGATCGGACTTAGCGGCACGATAATCGGCTTCGTGCTGGCTCACCTAGTGCTGGCGCTGCCTTTCTCGATCATCGCGATCTCCAACGCGCTCGATGGTTTCGACAGATCGATCGAGGACGCCGCCATCCTGTGTGGCGCTTCGCCCTGGGGAGCACGGCTGCGCGTCACGCTCCCGGCTATCAGCCACGGCCTGTTCGCGGCGGCGGTGTTCTCCTTCCTCGTCTCCTGGGACGAGGTCGTGGTGGCCGTCTTCATGGCCAGTCCAAGCCTGCAAACCCTGCCGGTGAAGATATGGACCACGCTCAGGCAGGACCTGACGCCGGTGGTGGCAGCCGCCTCGACACTGCTGGTCCTTTTCACGATCGCCCTGATGCTCGCCGCGGCGCTGGTGCGCAAAGGAATGAAACGATGACAACGCCATTCCTGCAGATCCGGAACATCCACAAGACCTACGGCAACGTGGTGGCCGTCACCGACGTGACCCTCGACATCGCCAGGGGCGAGTTCATGACTTTCCTCGGACCGTCGGGCTCGGGCAAGAGCACCACGCTCTACGCGCTGGCGGGCCTGCAGGAGCCCACGTCCGGCGATATCCTGCTCAACGGACGCACCTTGCTCGACACGCCTTCGCACAAGCGCAACATCGGCATGGTGTTCCAGCGCTACACACTGTTCCCGCACCTGTCGGTCGGCGAGAACGTCGCCTTTCCGCTGAGGGTTCGCCGGCGACCGCGGACGGAAATCCAGGAAACGGTGCGGCGCGTCTTGAAACTGGTGAGGCTGGAGGGTTTCGAGGACCGAATGCCCGCCAAGATGTCGGGCGGCCAGCAACAGCGCGTGGCGCTTGCGAGGGCCCTGGCCTACGATCCGCCGGTGCTCCTGATGGACGAGCCGCTTTCGGCACTGGACAAGAAACTGCGCGAGGAAATCCAGATGGAGATCCGCCGCATCCATCGGGAAACCGGAGTGACCATTCTTTACGTCACCCATGACCAGGACGAAGCATTGCGCCTGTCCGACCGAATCGCGGTGTTCAGCAAGGGTGTCATCGATCAGGTCGGCACAGGAGCGGAACTCTACGCCAATCCAGCCAGCCGCTTCGTCGCCGAATTCATCGGCGACAGCGACTTCCTCGAGGGGCGGGTGGAAGCTGTCGACGGATCGCATGCCGACATACGCATTGCCGGCGACCTCGTCATGCAATCGGTAGCCGTGCACGGAAAGCCCGCCCGGGGCGGCCAGGCGGCTGTGATGCTTCGCCCGGAGCGCATCTCGCTATCGCAGGCGCCACGCGGCGAGACCAGCCTGCCGGTGACCGTGGTGGACGTCACCTTCCTGGGCAACAACACCCACGTCCTTACCGAAACCAGGTCGTGCGAAAAGCTGTCGGTGCGGCTCCCCTTCGGCCATCTCGACGCCGGCGGCCTGCGACCGGGACAAGCCGTGTGGCTCAACTGGGATGCATCGGCCCCGACAGCCTTCTGCGGCTGAGGCAGGTTTCGACTGGAAGCAAAGATACAGCCTGTGCCAATTGTAGCGTTGAAGCCGGCTTACCAGTTCGACGGTAAGCTTACGAGCATCGTGCGTGGGCCCGTTGGTGCAGGCTTATGAAGCACTCAGATTTTTCATCGGGTGTACGGCTTGGTGAATATCCGGGCAGACCGACACCTGCGTCTGTCCGAAAGGTTCTGATTGGGCAGCACGATCGTGGTCGGTGACAACGCGCACTTTGATGCCGAGGCTGGGGCAGCAGTCGACGGCGGCTTCCAAGAAGGCCACAGCGCTCTGCTTGCGCTGTTCGGGTATGATTTGGACAAAGGCACCAGGCATCGTCGATACGGACGTGTATGGCGATCCCGCTGAGCTGCTTGATGTCGAGGTATATGGAGGTCTCCGGAATGCTCGCGCTCATAACGGCGCACTGGCTCTGCCTCTTCCAGGTCTTCAGCCGAGACATGCCGGCGCGTGCGAGTCTACGATCGCTTCAGCCACACCAGTTGTATGGCGATGTACTTGCCGGTCAGGCGCTGCCGACGCAGCCCGCGATCACGTTCGCGGCGCGCGGATTGTCTCTGGCTGCGAGAAACGGTTGATCATCCCGGCGCTTGCCTCGACCCCGGAAGCGCTCTAACGAGCGCGCTCACAACCTTCCCCGTCACCCCATGTCCGCGCCGCATGGTCTTAGTTGACCTTCAACAACGTCGCGGGCCCTCGACGCAGCGGCGTCATACGGCATTCTTATCGACACGTTCATTCGGTCCTTCGAGGACCACTGAGCTTCGCCAGGCTCAAGGAGTTCAGGCGCGGCTTTTCCAACAGATCCCCGTGCGTGACAAAGGAGGCGCGATAGGTGACAAAGATGAAAGGAGAGCGCGCATAGTGCTTTGGCGCTGAGCAAAGTGGCAAATATCGTTTTAGGAAGAGCCTGATCTAACCGAGCCGCGTTCAATCAAAATAGGCCTCAAGATTAGATGCGCTGCGTCAGCGTCCGGCTTCTCGATACGTTCAAAGAGCAATCTCAGTGCTGCGTCAACCATTGCTGATACCGGCTGTCTTACGGTCGTCAAGTTATACGTCGGCAGCGAAGCCATCACGGTATCGTCGAAGCCGACTACGGAGACGTCCTGCGGAACACGAAGACCAAGCTCGAAGCGCAACACGTCCATTGTTCGAATTGCCATGTAGTCGTTGGCGACAAACACAGCGTCGGGACGTTTTCCCTCGGGCTGACCAAAAAGGTCGTGCGTCGCTTGAGCGGTCCGTTCGAGGTCGAAATGTCCCACCGCACGGGCAAAAAGTGACCTGCCGCCTGCGTTCAGTTCAGCGACGAAGCCAAATTCGCGGTCTCTGCTCGTGGACGCACCTTCCCACCCCGCGATCAACGCAATCTTTTCATGCCCGGAGGCCATCAGGGCCGCGGCTGCGAGCCGGCCGCCGCCGACGTTGTCCGTCGTCACGCTTGACAGGCGCGGGTCATCCTGAATTCGGTTCAGCATCACGACTGGAACGCCTTGCTCGCGGCAGTCGTCGCAGACCTTTGATGAGAGTGGACAAAGGACCAATCAATCTTCAAGGTCAACCCGCACAAACGAGACCACAAACCCGCGCCCGATGCTCGCGCACTGCGGCAATCGCGACCGCCAAACACTTCATCCAGATTGTCGGCCACAGGATTTGCGCAACAAAGCCTTCGCGCGGACCGATTGAAGAGCATTCTTTTTCGGCAGTCCCAAGGGCACAATGAGTTTGCATTTTTGAAAAAGCTTCGGTACTTGGTGCAAGAACCGCCGGCATTCGAGCAATCGGCAGCCTAAGGACTAACCAACGAAAGCGGGTACCGCCATGTCATCCGAGGATCCATTTGAGGAACAGCAGCAGGGTGCCGATGACGACATAAATGGCTTTTGCATCGGGATGCGAATTCGTGCAGCACGGCGTTATAAGCGGATGACGCTTGCCGATCTTGCCAAGGAGACCGGTTGCTCCCTAAGTTTGCTGTCAAGAATCGAGAACGATAAGTCCCCGCCATCAGTTCAGACACTGATCAAGCTGGCAAGCGTGCTCAAGCTTGATATTGCATCTTTTTTCAAGAGCGACAGGCAATTGGCTGTACTTTTCAAGCCCTCAGAACGTCAAACCGTTCCGGACCTCAAACGGTACGTGAACACGGTGGCGGAGGTTTTAAATTCACCGACCGGCGACTGGAGGCTTGAGGGGTACCTGTTCAAGCTCGGGCCGGGAGGCCATGGTGGTACACCTACCACCCATGAAGGCGAGGAAATGGGATATGTTGTCGAGGGCAAACTCGAACTGACGGTCAACGGTCAAACCTATGTCGCCGAGAAAGGCGATTCTTTTCATTTTCCGTCTTATCTCGAACATTCCTACCGCAATTTGCTGAATACGCAAACGTCTTTCATATGTGTTCACACGCCCCCGCCCAGCCTAAACACGCTTCAAGGCGAAGCCTGACGAGCCACCACCGGAAGGCGAATTTTCACCCGCAACTGACGCAGCAGGCTCTCGACGACCCGGTCGTCTCACGCAACGCCATGCCGAACAGCACCTTCATTGAAAGCAGATCTAGTTGGCAGCATGACTATCGCGCCGCTGGTGACCTTGCCTGGCTGATGGCCCGGCCTCCCAGCTAATCTCGGGGTCGAGCCAGATCATCAGCGCGAGCCACGGCGCTTGAGCGCTTTATGAAGGCCGGCTAATTCCCGGTCTTGTAGGTCGGGGGGCTGAACTGGGCGGTGCCTGACATCAGCACCCTGTCCCGCCGCCGGAAGACCTTGGCAGTGGACCTTACGTAGCGCGCCAAGACGCTGCTGCGTCTTCTGATCGACAGCACCGGTCGAGGTCGAAGACGAATGACACGCGCAAGCACGGCGGCCCCAAAAATTGCGCGTCCGGCGGATCGCCTAGGCTCAGGACTCATTGATCAGAGCCAGAAGATGACGGCGGCTGCGATGCAGATGGCCGAGAAAAATGTGTGGGCCCATCGGTCGTAGCGGGTGGCGATACGAAAGATCCATCTCGGGATCGACGCGTAAGCGCAAAGATCCGGCCGTCGAGATCACCGGAAGCCATATCGACGATGCGACTGTCCTGCCTGACCGCCCCGGCAGGACAATGGCAGAGGAGGAGATCGTGAACGCCACCGCAAACGGTAGCTTAATACTGAAAATGCCATCCCGGTCGCAGTGGCGTGGGCTGATTCCGTCCGGGGAAAGGGGAGCCTCGGACACCAGAGGCTTTGTGCAATAGTCCCCAGGTAGATTTCAAACGTGCAATCGCATCACAGGTTCAGCAGGTGGCCATGCCGTAACCCGAGAAGCTCTCGACACTTTTTTCATTCTCTCGTTGCCATTTGCAATTCGAAGAAGTCGCTTGCATATTCGAGCAAATCGTGATTGGGTCACCTCGTCCAGACAGGGAGTTGCGGCCTTGGATAATTCTGTACCTAGCGTCAGGGAATTGGGTTCTGAAAAAGGCCCGGGGGAGCACGCCCATCCCGCCATTCATGAAGGAATCTTGAAGGGAAAGCGCAGGGCTTGATGCTGTTGTGTTCGAAGTTTGGAGGCTGGAACCTCATTATGGAAGGTTGACTGCGGTACGTGGTGCCTCATTTACCGTCTGGCCACAAAGCATCTTCACGTATTCTCGGTCCAATACACGTTTTGCAAATTGAAATAGTAATTTGCAATTGGCTTCTTTTCCACCCGGAGTTCTAACATGCAGCACTTGCGCATTGCAGTCGATATCGGCGGAACGTTTACAGATCTTTGCGTTCTAGATGAAAATACCGGTGAGCTAACGGTCGCCAAAACGGCATCGACGCCAAACGACCCGATTGTCGGCGCCATGAATGCGCTCAAAATAGCTAATGTCGATATGCGAGACGTCAGTTTGTTCTCCCACGGCACGACGGTCGCCACCAATGCGCTGATCACCCGTCGCTTGCCGACGTGCGCCATGGTGTGCACCGAAGGGTTCCGAGACGTTGTCGAGATCCGCCGCTCCAACAAGGAAGACCTTTGGGACCTCTATGCGGATGTTGCCCCGCCCCACATTCGGCGACGCGACCGCCTAACCGTTCTCGAGCGCACCGATTACAGCGGCAAGATTCTCATTCCTCTCGATGAAGAAGCCGCGCGCGAAATCGGTCGTATTTTAAAGAAACGCGGTGTCCGTGCGGTGGCCATCTGTTTCATGAATTCGTACATCAATCCGACTAACGAACTGCGCATGAAGGAAATTTTGAAGGAGGAATTACCAGGCATTGCGATTTCGACTTCGAGCGAAACACTGCCGGAGATATTTGAGCATGAGCGGTTCTCTACCACGATGGCCAACGCAATTTTGAATCCTGTCGCCGGGGAATATGTCACGCGAATGAGCAATGAGTTGAAGCGCCGGGGTTACGAAAGTGACTTGCTGATGCTTCACACGGGTGGTGGGGTCATGACCGCCGAAGCTTGTCAGGAAAATGCCGGACGGCTAGCCGGCTCTGGGATCGCAGCGGGTGCAATCGCCAGTCGGCACATTGCGAAGTTGTGTGGCTATAAAAATGCCATCGGATTTGATATGGGAGGCACCAGCACGGATGTATCGCTTGTCTATGATGGCGAGATTCGTGTCACCAAAGATTGGCACATCGAATTCGGATATCCAATTCGATTCCCCAGCATTGAAGTTCTGACGATTGGCGCGGGCGGCGGTTCTTTGGCATGGATCGATGAAGGCGGCTCTTTGCGCTCAGGTCCGCAATCTGCTGGGGCATCCCCAGGGCCCGCGTGCTATGGCCTAGGCGGCACCACACCGACCACTACGGACGCCAACGTTTCTCTAGGCAGACTAGGTACATCTCTGGCTGGTGGACAGATCACGCTTGACCGTGACGCTGCTGAGCGGTCGGTTAGAAATGTCATTGCCAGCCCGCTCAAACTCAACGAAATCGAGGCAGCAAAGGCTATTATTAGCGTCGCCAATGCAAATATGGCTGATGCGGTTCGATTGATTTCAATCAGCCGCGGCTATGACCCACGGGAATTTGTATTGGTTGCGTTTGGCGGCGCCGGATCGCTTCATGGCGTGGCGGTGGCTAAGGAACTATCCATTCCAACCGTCCTGGTGCCGGCCAATCCAGGTGTCACGTCGGCTCTAGGCTGCCTACTGGTGGATCTGCGCCACGATTATTCTCAAAGTTATTTGAAAACGGCTGCAAAATCAGATCCGCAGGAAATCGAAACTTTATTCGCGGATATGGAGGCCAAAGCCACTAGGCAGCTGGCGTCGGACGGTGTGAAGCCGGAAAACATGGTATTTAAGCGAACGATTGACATGATGTATCAAGGTCAATGGAGATCGCTGCAAGTATCGGTAGGTTCGCCTCTCACCACTCTTGAATCCGCCGTTGCCGACTTTCACCGAGATCACGAGCGGGAATATGCCTACAGCCGGGCTGATGCTCCTGTTGAATTGTTCCAGCTGAATTTGGCTGCTATCGGTCTTGTGGAGAAAGCATCCTTCAAGGAACACTCGGGGCAAGGCGATACTCCCGAACCTATTGCAACTCGCCCCGTTTGGTTTGATGAGCAAGTTACACCTATTGATACGCCCGTCTACGGCCATGAAACGCTTCAAGTCGGCGCTGTGATGGTCGGCCCGCTGATCATCGAAAAAATGGACTCGACTGTTCTTGTTCCCCCAAATACGCGAGCTGAAATTGACCGCTGGATGAACATTCATATTCGCATCGGGAGTGTAAAATAATGGACATGAACAACATAATCAACGAACTTGATGCGGTCACATTTGAAGTTCTGAAAAACTCATTTATCTCTCTGGTGGACCAGATGGGCGAGCAGGTAATCAGGACCTGCTACTCGTTCGTGATGTATAACCATGATTTCTCCTCCGGTCTCAGCGATGCCAATGGCGATATGGTTGCGCAAGGCAATATGGATATCGCTGTTCATGTCGGCACATTGCACAACAAGTGCAAAGCGGTAATCAAGGAGTTCGCAGGGGATATCCACCCTGGCGACGTCTTCATGATTAACGATCCCTATGAAGGCGGCGGGACACATTTCAACGATGTCTCGCTCATTCGACCTGTATTTGCCGGTGGCGACGTAATCGCGTTCACACAGTCAAACGGACACTGGACCGACGTCGGTGGCAGCGTACCGGGTTCCTTTGACATCCAAGCTCGAGACATGTTTCGCGAAGGGATCCGGATTACACCCGTGCGGATATTTGACAAAGGCGTATTCCGGAAGGATGTCGCCCGAATGATTGCAGGAAACACCCGCGATCCAGCAGCGTTGTTGGGCGACATGCATGCGCAAGCTGAAGCAACACGCATCGCGGAGCGCGGAATGATGAGACTAATCGAAAAGTACGGTAAGGACACGGTTGTCCGTGGCATGAGTGAGGTGCAAAACTATGTTGAACGCAATATTCGACAGCGCATCGCCAGTCTTCCCGATGGCACCTGGGAGGCCGAGGACTTCATTGACCGAGATCCGGACGGGGAAGAAGGACTGATACCCATCAAAGTTCGCCTTACCATTTCCGGCGATAAGGTGACGTATGATTTTTCGGGTAGTCATGGAACTATTGGCACACTTTATAATTCGGCGCTTGGGACGACATTTTCAGCGGTCGTTGCTGGAATGAAGACCTTTTTCCCAGATCTGCCGTTCAACTCTGGCTTTTATCGGGCGATCAACATGATTGCACCCGAAGACTCAATCGTCGATGCAAAATGGCCGATTGCAGTTAGTGGCTTCTTGATGACCTTCGAGAAGATCATGAATGCGAATTTCGACATATGGTCAAATATTCTTCCTGAGCGCGCAATTGCGTGCGCCTTCAATCTTGAGTACCTGCTGCTTGGCGGCAAGGATTGCAGATCAGAAGATGTCGCCCCATTCATGTACTATGATTGGATGCCTGGTGGTTGGGGTGGCCGGGCTGACCGGGACGGCTGCAATGTCACGACCGCTTGTTTCGGCACAGGCCTAATGACGCCACCAACAGAGGGGCAGGAACGCCTTTGTCCGGTGGTGGCCGAAAGTTATCAGATTCTGACAGACTCGCCTGGACCCGGTAAATTCAGGGGCGGCGCAGGCGTATACAAATCGACTACGCTTGGTCCCAGCTCTAACGCCATCATCTCTTATATTTGTGATCGGGAGCGATCAGTCGTCTGGGGCGGGCAGGGCGGCCTCCCCTCACTGCCCCACGGCCTAACCATAACCCGCAAGGGCGAAAGCGAGGGGAAATGGTACGGTGCTCTATTCTCCAATGTCCCGATCTCGCCAGGTGACAAATTCGGGCGAGGGACGGCAGGTGGTGGCGGATTTGGAGATCCGTTAGAGCGTGACATCGCCGCTGTGATCCGCGATGTGGAGGATGATTATGTATCTATCGAACGCGCTGAGCGTGACTATGGTGTAATTATCAAAGTGGTTGATGCGGATCTGGCACATTTCGAAGCTGACGAGGAGGCAACGAAAGCCAAACGCGCAGAGATCGCTGCTGCCCGAAAGGGCTGGCTCGACGTGGACCCACAAGCAGTCGCCAAGCTATTTAGATCTGGAGAAATTGATACACTCGATGTCGTGCGGCGCTACGGTGTAATCCTAGATTGGGATGGAGGCGAGCTTTTGCCCAACTCAACCCAGAAATATCGCGACATGATGAAAAAGCGTTCTTCTGCATTCTGGTCATAGCGCGTAAGCAAAAACAGATCGCGAGACATTATCATGACGTCGTATATTGAAATATGTAACTATATCAACGGCACCCATCAAGCCGGATCGGGCGAGGGTGTAACGGTGATCCTCAATCCCGCTGATGGAAGCGAACTCGGTCGGTTTCGCCAGTCAATCGAGGCTGATATTGATGCCGCAGTTTCTGCTGCATGCCAGGCGTTCAAGACCTGGTCGCGCACCGGTGCTTGGGAGCGTGCTGAAATCCTTAAGCGGGTGGCCGCTGAAATTCGCGCCCGATTTGAGCGATTGGCCGAATTAATGACGCTAGAAAACGGAAAGCCCATCGCGGAAGCGCGCGCGGAATGGGCTTTTACGGCCAACCTTTTCGAATGGTACGCAGAGGAAACTGTACGCAACTACGGGCGCAATTGCGACCTTCGCGTCAAGGGGATGACCGCACGGATCGCGTACGAGCCTATAGGCCCTGTGGCCTGTTTCTCGACGTGGAATTTCCCCGCCGTCACGCCCCACAGAAAGGCAGCCGCGGCTATGGCTGCGGGATGTACAGTCGTCATCAAACCGGCTGATGAAGCGCCAGGTTGCACAAATGCTCTGGTTGAATGTCTGGAGGCAGCAGGCTTACCAAAGGGCGTATTCAATATAGTAGTTGGCGAACCAGCCATGATTTCTTCGCGGCTCATCGCAGCAAAGGAGATCAGGAAAATCTCCCTGACCGGGTCGGTTCAAGTCGGGAAATTGCTGGCGCGCCAAGCCGCCGATAGCTTGAAGAAAGTCACATTGGAGCTCGGTGGCCACGCACCAGTCATCATTCATAGTGATGTGGATGCAAAAGAAACGGCCGTAAAATGCGTCCTCGGTAAATACCGAAATGGCGGACAGATTTGCACCTCTCCAACGCGTTTCTACATCCATAGCGATGTTTATTCGGCCTTTGAAGCGAAGTTTGTGGAGGAAGCCGAAGCGATCAAACTCGGCAACGGTCTTGACCCGTCAATCCAAATGGGGCCACTCGCTACGGAGCGTCGTCTGTGTGCTGTAGATGACTTGGTCTCCGACGCAAGGCGATGCGGTGCCAAGGTTCTGACCGGAGGCGAGCGTGTTGGCAATGTCGGTAACTATTACCGACCAACCGTACTTGTCGATGTTCCGGATAATGCTCGCGTTCTGCGCGAAGAACCATTTGGGCCAATTGCAATACTCAAACCGTGGAGCGACTACGATGAAACAATCGCTGCCGCTAACGGACTTGACGTAGCTTTGGCAGGATACGTCTTTTCCACCAATCGTAAGTTGGTAGACAGTACGATACGTGACCTCAAAGTCGGCGCAGTCGGCGTCAACAATTTTTCCGCCGCGATGCCAGAAATCCCCTTTGGCGGGGTTAAGGAGAGCGGCTATGGGCTTGAAGGCGGGATGGAGGGTTTGCGTGAATACCAGGTCACAAAATCTGTCACCCTCGCTTATTGAATAACTTGGCTCAGCAGCAATGACGCTTCGCATCGACCGTCGGTAAATTGTTCTGCAGATAGACGCACAACGTGCCGTGGTGTCAATTCGCGAAACGCAGCAACGAGAACTTCGTCAGAAGAGGCTGGTGACTTTTCAATCGGCGGTATTGCCGAGCCAACACCCTCTACTAACCTCGAACTGTCAACCGCGCCAACTACCTTTAATGTTCAACCCGGCGCCAACCGATGCGGGCTAATAGGAAACTGCGTGCAACGCCGCTTCCTATCAACTCATTCAAGGACTTGGGAACAACCGTGGAAGCAGATTATGCCATCATAGGTGGCGGCGTCGTGGGTTTGTCTATTGCCTGGGGGCTGCTGAAGCGCGGCAAACGGGTTGTTGTGGTGGATGGAGAGGACGGAAGTTTCCGAGCAAGCCGCGGCAACTTCGGGCTGATCTGGGTGCAATCCAAAGGGTTGACTCAGCCTCGTTATGCTGAGTGGTGTCAACAATCTGCTGCGGCTTGGCGCGACTTCGCCGACGAACTTGCGGATGCAACGGGTCGAGGCATTGGGTTAGAGCAGGACGGCGGGTACGACTTCCATTTCACCGAAGAAAGCCTCGAAAAAACGGTCGCCGGTTACAACAAATTGAAAGTCAAACTCGGTGGCAATTACCCGTTCGAGGTGCTAGGACGCAATGCGTTGCGCAAAGAGGAGCCGGATATTGGCCCAACGATTGTCGGGGCCATTCTTCATCATCAGGATGGGCATGTTAACCCGTTGCGGGTGCTCCAAGCTTTGGCGCAGGACGTGCGGCAAATGGGTGGAAAAGTCCTAACGGGTAAAACCGTTACAGCCGTTAGCAAGCGGGAGCTATTCGTGGCTCGATGCTCAGACGGGACCCAAGTGCAGTCCGAAAAGGTTGTCTTATCTGCCGGCCTTGGCGCTGCGGAGCTCGGTTCGCAAATGGGATTTCTTGCGCCCGTCGCACCTCTTCGAGGCCAGAACATTATTACTGAGAAAATGCCTCGATTCATTAACCGGCCATCGCTTTATGCCCGTCAGGTCAATGAAGGCGGCGTTCAGATCGGTTTCAGCGCCGAGAAAGTTGGCCCTGACGATAGCGTTACAGTGGAGACGATTTCATCCATTGCGGTGAAAGCAATCGAAATTTACCCTAAGATTGCCAAAGCGCAGATCGTTCGGACTTGGGGTGCCCTGCGCATCATGTCCCCTGACGGCCTGCCCATCTATCAGGAAAGCAAAGATATACCGGGAGCGTTTCTTGTCACCTGTCACAGTGGTGTGTCCCTAGCGGCTGTCCATGCCCGTTTCCTTCCCCACTGGTTGGAAGCGACCAATAACGCCCCAGATTTGGAGGTATTCAGTGAAGACCGCTTCGCCATTTAAGTACATGTCTTCGCCGGGGCCACTGGTCACTGTCCGATTTGACGGGGTCAATTACCAACTGGCCGACGGGGAGAACCTGGCGGCATCACTTCTGGCGACCGGTGTTCGGATCACACGTCGCTCCCCGACAAGCGGTGAGGCGCGGGCACCATTTTGTATGATGGGCACCTGCTTTGAGTGTCAGGTTCGAATTGATGGCATTGCGCGGCGAGCCTGCATGACGCACGTTTCCGAAGGTCTTGTCGTGGACATGTTGTTATTTCCCGGAAAGCGAGCCGATGCAGCAGGCTGATCTCGCCATTGTCGGCGCCGGACCAGCCGGTATTGCCGCATCTCTCGAAGCTGCGTCACTGGGACTATCGGTTGTGCTTCTTGACGAACAACCGCGGGCGGGCGGGCAAATCTATCGGGACATAGAGCGCGCCACGAGGCAGAAAATTGGCGTCCTCGGTAGAGACTACGCCGCTGGGAAGGGACTGATCGAGGCGTTGACTTCTTCGAATGTCCAGCATGTTCACGGAGCCAGCGTATGGCAAGTGGATCGGGAAGGTGTGGTCAGTTTCTCAGTCGCCGGTAAAGCCCATAGCCTTTGCGCTTCACGCGTTCTGATCGCTACCGGTGCGATCGAGCGGCCGGTTCCCATTCCCGGATGGACAAAGCCTGGGGTCATGATGGCTGGTGCTGGCCAGATTCTGTTGAAGCAATCAGGCATGGTGGCCAAACGCGCCGTTATAGCTGGATCGGGACCTTTGCTCTATCTACTTGCGGCCCAGATGGTCCGCGCGGGAACGCCTCCGCTGGCTCTAGTCGAGACACAAACCAGAAGGGACATTCTAAGCGCACAAAGGCGCTTCTTTGGGGCATTGGTCGGTTGGCGCTACGTCGTCAAGGGGCTGACATTACTGTCAGAGCTCCGACGCGCTGGAGTCAAACGATATCAGGCAGCTACCGAACTGGAAATTCACGGTCAGGACGTCGTGGAGCGACTACATTTCACGCATCGTGGCCAATCCCAGGGAATCGCTTGCGATACGGCCTTCTTGCACATGGGGGTGGTCCCCAATGTCCAGCTGTCTCGCGCGTTGGGACTCGATCATGAGTGGAATGAAGCGCAGCACTGCTTCCGCCCTATCCTGAATGAGTGGGGCGGCTCTTCGGCCAAGCGCATCTACATCGCCGGAGACGGAGCGGGAATTTCCGGCGCCAAAGGGGCGGAAATTGCTGGCCGTGTATCTGCTCTAAAGATCGCAGCCGATCTGGGAAAGTTGCTTGGTCCGGACCTCTTGCACCGCGCAAAGCCATTCCAAAACATGCTTGCAAGGGAACGCGCAATCCGACCGTTCCTCGATATTGCCTATCCTCCTTCGGGCGAAGTCATTGCCCCATCGGACGAAACCGTCATTTGTCGATGCGAAGAAGTCACTGCTGGCGATATCCGACGATACGCCGAGATGGGGTGTGAAGGCCCGAACCAGACCAAGGCCTTTGGCCGCCCGGGGATGGGTCCCTGCCAGGGGAGCTATTGCGGCCTGACGGTCTCTTCAATTCTCGCAGCAGCACACAACCGAACCGAGCAGGAGACGGGCTACTACCGCATCAGGCCGCCCGTCAAACCACTGACAGTCGGTGAGTTGGCCGAATTTCAACGGGCTGGAGACGGCGAAAATGAAGGGTTGAAACTAGGATGATGATCGACCGCATTGAGACGTCGGCTCGTATGAGCAAAATCGTGAAACACAATGGCTTCGTGTATCTCTGCGGCTAGGTTGGCGATGGGGATACCGTCGCTGAACAGGCCCGCGACTGCCTAGCACACACGCCATTGCCGGTGCGCTGGAGCGCCGGTACGGTGAATAGCGACCCAGAAGCCAACTTCTTTTGTGGATTGACAGTGATTAAGCTGCGCAGCGGCTCCCCGACATTCTCAGACTAACCGTCAGGCGAGGGACCGCGGTCAGGCTGCTTTTGTGGCGACGAATCTTCGCCGTCCAGACCACGGCAACAGTTCGGCCATCCGGCTCTGCGGTTTGTTGGACGCGGAGAGCACGTCGGCAGTCAAGTCCGTGAATCGACGTCATTGATCCGGCGGTTGCGATCAGCGTGCACATGACGGCAGCACAGTCGGCTCCGCGCTTGACCCGGCGAAGAGCCAGGAGATTCTGCCGAAAGCCGAGACCACGCGGCCGTGAGGCAGATACGCCGTCTTCGAGGACGCGGGTGAAGCGTAACCGCCCGGTTGTTACCGCGGAGATTTCGCTTTGATGCGAGTGACGAGTTCTTTGTCGTCGACGAAGGCGTTGAGGAAGTCGTTCCATTCGTCGGTGGTGCGGCGAGCATGGGCAAGCATCTGCTCCAGCTCTTCCATTCCGTCTCTGGTCAGCGAAGTTATGGCCTCGTCGGGTCCGATGTAGACGCTGATGATGCTGCCGTAGCTCAGGTTGTCATCGTTGCTGACGATCGCCTGAAGGAGTTCGGGATCTTCATCGAGCAATTTGGCGACGTAGTCGATGCTGAACACAAAGGTCACGGTTGCCATCAGGCGGCCTCGGCGCAGATGCCGGTGACAGGCGACCAATTCCAGGGAAGCAGTTCGTCGAGGCGATTGATCTTGTGATCGTGGATACGGTCGAGCACGTCAGCCAGGTAGGCTTGCGGGTCGATGCCGTTCATCTTGGCTGTCTCGATGATCGTCATGGCGCGTGCGAGCGTTTCGGCGCCGGTATCGGCCCCGGCAAACAGCCAATTCTTCCGCCCTATGCCAATCGGGCGCAGCGCCCGCTCAGCGACGTTGTTGTCCATGGCGACGCGGCCGTCTTCCAGGAACAGGCAGAACGAGGGCCAGCGGCTCAGACCATATCGGAAGGCTTTTGCCAGATCGCTCTTGCCCGGAATGAGGGTCAGTTGCGCTTCGATCCAGACGCGGAATGCCTCGACCTTTGCTTTACCGAGCCTTTGACGCGCGGCAAGGCGGATATCGGCAGGCTGGCCTGCAATGTCGCGCTCGATGTCGTAAAGCGCACCAATACGGTCGAGAGCCTCGCGCGCGATCCCGGATTTGTTCGAAGTCCAGACATCATGGAAGTCGCGTCGCCAATGTGCCCAGCAGGCCGCTTCCCGGAAGCGAGAGGTTCCATCCGCTCCAAGTTCATAAAGCTTGCCATAGCCCTTATAACCATCGGCTTGAAGGATGCCACTTGCCTGCTTGAGGTGATGGTGGACGTGCTCTTCTTTCCAGTCCGGGGCAAAGTAGTAGACCGCGCCCGGTGGAGCGGCGCCCGCCCACGGACGTTGATCGCGGACATACGTCCAGATCCTGCCTTTCTTGACGCCTTTGCCCAGCCCCTCGTCCCGCATGGAACGATCGAGCACCCGGATCGGGGTGTCGTCGGCATGGAGAAGGTCGCTTCCCATGATCGCACTCTCGATGCGCTCGATTAAAGGCTGAAGCACCTGCATGGCGCGACCGCACCAGTCGACCAGCGTGCTGTCAGGAATGTCAGCGCCCATGCGGGCGAAGATCTCGTTCAGGCGATACAGGGGCAGATGATCGTCGAACTTGGAGACCAGGATGTAAGCCAGGAGCCCCGCACCCGCCATGCTGCCCGGTATCGGCCGGCTCGGCGCCGGCAACTGCACCATCTTCTCGCAGCAGCGGCAGGATTTCTTCAAACGAGCGATCTTGATGACCTTCATCTGCGCGGCGATCATGTCGAGGATTTCGCTGACGTCTTCGCCGACAAGGCGCAGTTCACCGCCACACGCGGGGCAGCAGGCGCCAGGATCGAGCTCCTTACGCTCACGAACTGCCTTCTCCGATACGCGCGGACGCCGGCGCATGATCCTTTCAGGCGCGCCTGCTGCCGGCGCGACAGACGCTGCCTCGTCGACCTCATTGATAGGCCCGGCATTGCTCTCCGCCGTAGCGATCAGCAGATCCTCCAGAGCCAGTTCCAACTGCTGGATTTCCCGCTCGATCTTTTCCGAGGATTTGCCGAAGACCTGCTTCTTCAGCTTGGCGATGCGCAGCCGCAGGCGCTGGATCAATTGATCATGCGCCTGCAACGTCGCCGACATCTTCGCATTTTCCGCCCGCAAGACGGCGATCATCGCCTTCAGCAAGGCGGGATCGTCGGGAAGATTCTCGGCGGCCTTCGACATGAACCTGACTACCACAAGTCAGGGATGATTGCCATAAATACAAGTAGATTCAAGAAGATAAATCAGCCAACGCGAGCCGGCGGCGCACCCCAGTTGGGACGTCGCCAGTCAATCCCTTCCCACAACATCGCCATTTGTGCTGACGTCAGTCGAGCTGTCCCGTCCGACGCCGATGGCCACGGAAAGCGGCCTTTCTGCAAGACCTTGTAATAAAGACAGAACCCCTGGCCATCAAAATAAAGAAGCTTCAAACGGTCGCCACGCCTGCCCCGAAAGGCGAAGACAGCTCCTCCCGTCGGCTTCTGGCGCAACACATCCTGCGTCAGGGCGGCCAAGCCCTCGATCCCTTTGCGCATGTCCGTTACGCCGCAGGCAAGGTAGACCCGAACGCCAGTTCCCGGTCCGATCATGCTGCCTCAACCGCACGGATCAGCCGCGCCAGAATGGCGCCATCGATGTCTTTGTCAAAGCGAAGGCTCCGCCCGCGGCATAGTTATAGTTCGACCATGCTGCACGAACTCTCGCCATCCTTGCGCGTACCGGGCGTGCTCCGCGCGACGGACATGTCCACGGGAAGGAACACAGGACCCACCGACGGCAACAGAAGCCCCTTCGTCTTCAGTTCACGCCGCCAGGTGTAAATCTGCTGCCGCGTCACAGCGTGCCGCTGCGCAACCTCGGTCACCGTCGCCCCGTCGATGCCAACCGACATGACGATGTCGAGCTTCTTCTCATCACCCCAGCGCCGCCGCCGTTCCTCGCCAAGAATCTCAACACGCATCACAAGCCCTACCTAAGACACGTCGCAAACGACGTCGTTAAACACGTGTCATAGGTCATCACGACGATGGCGGGCAGGCGGTAACAACCGGGCGGTTACGGTGAAGCCCACCCAGCGCTCGAGGCATGTAGCCGGTCGCCTGGGCAACCGGTGCGTAGCGCGAGAGCTTGGCCCGCTAGCCGCGAATCCACTGCTCAAGCTCGGTGAGGGAGCGGCGCCCTCCTTTGGTCCTGACAGCGAGGCGTTGCTCGGCGGCAAGATGCAAGATGTCGTGCTCGATATCGCACATAACGGCCTCGAAGGCGATCGGCGAGATCGGTGGCGCGGTCTTTCCCCAACGTGCCTTGGGGGCGATGTCGGCGAGCACAAAGAACTTGCGCCACGCGTGGCTCCAGCAAAGCGCCTCGTCACGGGCCGGGCTTCCGATCGGGGAGGTAAAGCACATTGTAGCCGGCATAGGCATCGGCCACTCCCCGTGGGGCCGCAGCGGCAGACCAAACGGCGCTATAAGCGTCAGGTAGGCCTGGATCGTGGCGACGATAAACACGGGCTGACGCCCAGCGCTTGCCAGTCGGCGCGGCAGGCCACTGCGTCTCGGAATGGAACGGATCGACAGTGATCCGTGCCTCGCTAGCGCTACGTTGTAGTCATGACAGTTCGTGGGTGCGGTAGGTGGGGGCTTCGGTCTGTTCATTCCGCATGACTAACAGCCTGGATTCGCGGGGTGAATCCTTTTCCGACATCTGGGCAACAAGGCCCCCTGCGGCGGCAAAAACATCGGCTTCAAATAAATAATTTGCCCACTCTGATTTCTAGTTGCAGATAGGAGAAAAGAATTGTACGTTACGCAAATGATTTGAAAAATCGTCGCACACGTATCGGTGACAGGGCATAAAGCGGAGCCAGCATGAATAGAGCACTGACAAACTTGTCTCTTCGGGAAATGGATCAGCAGTCTTTAGTGCATGGCTTTACGTCGATCGCCCAGCACGAAAAGGACGGTCCGTTCACCGTGGTCAAAGGCCAGGGAATCACGTTGACGCGCGACGACGGCACTGAGTATTTGGACGCAATCGCAGGCTTGTGGTGCGCTAACCTCGGCTGGGGTAACGAAGAAATCCGCAATGCGATAAAGGCCCAACTAGACAAGTTAGAATATTATCATGTGCATTCATCGATGTCCAATGAGCCGTCTATCCGGCTCGCTCATCGTTTGTTGCAAGTAGCGCCTGCTGGTATGAGCAAGGTTCTGTTCGGAAATTCTGGCTCTGACGCAAACGACACCAATGTTAAACTGGTGTGGTATTACAACAATCTTCGTGGCAAGCCGAAAAAGAAAAAGATAATTTCTCGTAAATTTGGTTATCACGGCGTCACGATAGCAGCGGGCAGCCTGACCGGACTGCCAATAGTTCACAAGAATTTCGACCTACCGATTCCAAACATTTTGCATGTCGACAAGCCGCATCATTATTGGAACGCAGCGCCGGGTCAAAGCGAGGCTGAATATTCAAAAGATCTTGCCGAGCGTCTCGATGCGCGCATTAGAGCTGAAGGCCCCGATACCGTCGCTGCCTTCATTGCCGAGCCGGTGATGGCGGCCGGTGGCGTCATCCCGCCGCCCGAAGGATATTTCGACGAAATTCAGGCTGTGCTGAAACATCACGATATTCTGATGTTGGTGGATGAAGTCGTGTGCGGGTTTGGTAGAACCGGCGCCTGGTTTGGCTCCGACCAATATGGCATTAAGCCGGATCTGATGGCAGTCGCCAAGGGCTTGACCTCCGCCTATATCCCAATGTCGGCGTCGATCATCGGCGACAAGGTTTGGGACGTTCTAAGTGCCGGCAGTGCAGAGGCCGGCCCAATCGGGCATGGATACACCTATTCCGGTCACCCAGTCGCTGCCGCTGCCGGACTTGCGTCTTTAGACATCTTGGAGCGCGAAAATATCGTCGGCCACGTTGAAGATGTCGGACCCTATTTCCAGGCGCAGCTGCGTGACAGATTCGCTGACAACCCGCTGGTTGGTGAAGTGCGCGGCATCGGGTTGCTGGCCGCTGTCGAATTTGTAAAAAATAAAGATCGCAAAGAGGCGTTCGACGAGGCGTTGAGGCTCGCTCCGCGATTGGTAAGCCTTTGCCGAGCTGATGGCTTGATTGTCCGGGCCTTGAACAACGCGACGGCAATTGCGTTTTCTCCACCGCTTATTATCAACCGAGCTGAAATCGACCGGATCGTGGATATCTTCGCCAACGCAGTGGACCGCTTCACAAAGGAAATCAAATCCGAAGGGCTGTGGGGCGGATAACGCAGTAATGTTGTCTATCCACCGAGGAGGAGGCGGACACTAATGGTCGGGACGCGCATGAAAGTCGCAGCGGCTGACTCGCTGCTTCTGTCGGTGATCCTTGTTGCAATCGCCGCTTCCGCCGCACTTCTGTTTGGTGCCAACGGGGCGCGCATCGCGACGTCGATGTCGATTGTCGTCATCGCATGCGTGGGCCTGCAGGTGTTCTCCGGCAACACCGGCATCGTCTCATTCGGGCATGCGGCGTTCGCGGGGTTGGGCGCCTATACAGCCGGCATCCTCACGATGAACCCGGTTGTTCAGAAGACGGCGCTTCCGCATCTGCCGGCTTGGATGGCCGGGTATGGTCTCACACTGTGGCCGTCATTGCTCATCGCGGCGATCGCCGGATTGCTTTTCGCCGTGGCGAGCGGCATTGTGATGCGCCGCCTGTCCGGTTCGGCCGCGTCCATCGCGACGTTGGCTCTTTTGATAATCACCTACTCCGTCCTGGTAGCGACGAAGGACATTACCCGCGGCAGCCAGACGTTTTACGGCGTCCCGCGCAGCACAACGCTGTTAGTGGCGCTGATCGTCGCTGCGGCCGCGATCACCGCTGCGCGCATTTTTCGCGATACCAGGACCGGACGCGCAGTCCGCGCTACCAGCGAGGACGAGGTCGCAGCAGGGGCCGTAGGCGTGGACGTTCGGCAGGCGCGCTTCCGCGCCTGGTTGCTGAGCGGCGTGATCGTATCGGTCGCCGGTGCGTTGATGGCCCAGTTCCTGGGCGCTTTTGGCCCCAAGGATTTCTACTTCGACCTTGGCTTCATGCTGATCGCGATGCTGATCGTGGGTGGCCTCGGATCAGTCACGGGCGCACTGCTAGGTGTCGTGGCAATCACCTTCGTCACCGAATTCCTGAAATCGATCGAAAATGGCGGGGAGATCCTCGGCTTTACCGTGCCCGCTCTTTACGGCCTTCCCCTAGTGGGCGCCGCATTCGCCATGATCCTGGTGCTTGGGGTCAGGCCCGCAGGCCTCGTGGGCGGCCGCGAACTCGAATTCCTGAAGCCGTCGAAGCCTGGGCCAGACAGAGATGGCGAGGCAGCGGATCTTAAGAAGGCACCGGCATCGGCCGAGGCCCCTGCGCTGACCGCCAACGAACTGTCTCGCCATTTCGGTGGCTTGCGAGCGGTGGACGGGGTGTCGTTCGAAGCCAAGGCCGGTCTCATAACTGGACTCATTGGACCGAACGGCGCAGGCAAGAGCACACTGATCAATCTGCTGACGGGTCAACTCAGGCCGAGCGGTGGCCACGTGATGCTCGGTTCCGGCCTGATCGACAAGCAGCCTCCTCACGTGATCGCTCGCGCCGGCTTGGCGAGGACGTTCCAGAACCTACGCATCTTTTCGGATATGACCGTGCGGGAGAACATCCAAGTGGCGGCCGAGGCGTGCGCGAGCGATGCCGGGCTTGCGGAGAAGCGCACGGACGACGCGTTGAGGCGTTTTGAGCTCGAGCAACTCAGTGGCCAACTGGCGGGCAGCCTGCCTTATGGACAGCGTCGCCTCGTCGAAATCGCGCGCGCGCTTGCCACCAATCCGAAGTTTCTTCTGCTCGACGAACCCGCCGCTGGAATGAACCCTGCCGAGACCAAGGACCTGATGGCTAAGCTATCGGCACTGCGCGCGGACACCGGCATGGGTATCCTCGTGGTCGAGCACGATCTGCATCTAATCATGTCGCTAAGCGACGCGATTGTTGTCATCGACCGCGGCAAGCGCATCGCCGTCGGCTCGCCGGACGCCGTCCGGGCCGACTCGGCCGTCATAGCCGCCTATCTCGGCAGCAAGAGAATGAACGGCGGACGAAAGAATAAATTTCAAAAGACTTCGGACAACGAAGCTATGGCCTCCTCACATAGGGAACTCTAAACATGACCAAAGTCGCATATGCGCGTGCGCTCGCCGGTATCGCCGTAACTGCACTCATGCTCGGCGCGGGAATTGCCTCGGCCGCCGATTTTAAGATCGGTGCCGCAAGCGCCCAGACCGGTGGCCTTGCGCCATACGATCAGCCGGCCCTAGCCGGCTTCAAATTGGGCATCAAGGACCTCAACGCGAAGGGTGGCCTCGGTGGAATGGCGACGATCGTGCTCGACGTTATCGACACCCGCTCCGACACCGCCGCGACTGTCAACGCCGCGCAGGAACTGATCGACGGCGGCGCCCAAATACTGCTGACGCCTGGCGATGCCGATCCGGCGATCGCGGCGGGTCAGATTGCCCAGGCGGCAGGTATCCCTGCGCTTGCGCTCGCGTCCTCGCCAAGTCTCCCAACGGCGGTGGGCGACTATATGTTTACGTCCTATCCGTCGGATCTCTTGCAGGCCTCGGCACTCGCCAATTACGCGGCCGAGACTGGCTACAAGAAGGCCTTTATCCTCAAGTCGCCCGACAGCGCCTACACGCTGAAACTTCCCGAATATTTTGCCGAAGCTTTCACTACCAAAGGCGGAACTGCAGTTGGCGAGGCCGTCTACAGGAACATGCAGCCGGATTTTTCTGCGGTGGTGGCACAGATAAAGGGTATGGCTGAGCAGCCCGACGTGATCATGACCGCAGCGTATGAGCCGGACTTCCCGGCCTTCATCAAACAATTGCGCGGTGCTGGCGTCACAATTCCCGTTCTGGGCAGCGACGGTCTGGGCACTCCTACCGTCTATGGCCTCGGTTCGGCGGTCGATGGCGTGGTGTACTCGTCCGCTGGCTTCCCTACACCGGGAAGCAAGATGGAAGCATTCAACAAGCATTTTAAGGAGGAGACGGGCCAGGTCGCCGATACCGCCTATCAGGCTGCGGGGTACGAACAGGCACAACTGCTCGATGCGGCCGCCCGGAAGGCTGGGTCTCTTGACCCTTCCAAAATCAGGGACGCGTTGGCAAGCCTCGAGAACGTCGAAACCGTCCTGGGCACCGTTACCTACGCCGGCACCGAAAGATTGCCCTTCCGTGACGTGGCTCTTGTTCGCATTCTAGGTGGAGCTCCCACCTTTGTGAAGTCTATCCGGCCAACGGCATCAGAAATGCCCAAGCCTTGAATCGATCGGAAAGCCAATGCTTCGTGTCGAGGGAATGAAGGTACGCTATGGAGCGGTTGAGGCCGTCCATGGAGTGGACCTTTGGGTCGCAAATGGAGAACTCGTCACGCTCATTGGCGCCAACGGTGCCGGCAAGAGCTCTATCCTTGCCGGCATAGCCGGATGTGTGACGCCCGCCGAAGGCAAGGTTTCGGTGGCGGGTAAGCCAACGAATAACCTCTCCGCTGATGCCATTGCACGCAGGGGCGTGGCACTTACCCCGGAAGGCCGCAGGACCTTTGCCCACCTCACTGTTCGCGAGAACCTGCATCTGGGCGGAGCGGCCTTTGCGAAGGGCGGCGAGCTTGCAGTCCGCCGCGATGCGATGCTTGAGCGCTTTCCAATACTCGCCGAGCGGATCGACCAAAAGGCCGGAAGCTTGTCCGGCGGCGAACAGCAGATGCTGGCGATAGCCCGTTCGCTGATGAGCCAGCCGCGCTTACTGCTGCTTGATGAGCCGTCGCTGGGGCTCGCGCCGCAAACCATCGACAAAGTCTACGATCTTGTCGAGGAACTACAGCAGGAAGGATTGACCATCCTGCTCGTCGAGCAAAATGTCGAGCTCGCATTGTCGGTGGCCGATCGTGGCTACGTCATTGCCAACGGTCGCGTCGCACTAAGCGGAACGGCATCCGAACTCGCCGGTTCGGATCTTGTCCGCCAAGCATATCTGGCACTCTAGGAGGTCGCCCTGTGGAATTCCTCCAATATGTTCTTAACATGCTGAGCTTGGGTGGGATCTACGCCTTGCTTGCGCTTGGCCTAGCGATCGTGTTCTCCATCGTCGGCCTCATCAATTTCGCCCATGGCGAGTTGATGACGATCGCCGGCTATTCGATCGTACTGACATTGGCGCTCGGTATCCCCATGCCGATTGGCCTAGTCATCGCAGTCGCGGTCGGCGCACTCGCCGCCGTACTGATGGATCGCGTCGCGTTCCGGCCAATGCGCTCGGCGTCTGTGACGACGCTGCTGATCACCAGTTTTGGCGTCAGCACGATCATCAAGGTACTGCTCCAGAACGGCGTTTCGGCACGTGCTAAGCCCGTTGCCCTGCCCGAATGGATGTCGGGCACGCTCGGCTTCGCCGGCTTTCAGGTCGGCGTGGTTCCCCTCCTATCGATCGTGCTGACGGTGGTAGCCCTCATCGGCCTGGACATCTTCCTACGCAAGACCACGCTCGGCGTGGCGATGCGTGCGGCATCGGAAGACTTCGTGATGGTCGGCCTGCTTGGGCTGCGCGCGAACACGGTCATCGCGACGTCCTTTGCCATTTCGGGTGTGCTCGCGGCGATCGCCGCCGTGCTGTGGGTCTCCCAGCGCGGAGCAGTGGACCCGCTGATGGGCTTCACGCCGGTCCTCAAGGCTTTCATCGCCACCATCATCGGCGGGCTGGGCTCGTTGCGCGGAGCCGTGCTCGGCGGCTTCGTACTGGGTGGACTCGAAGTCGGCTCGGAGCTATTCCTGACCCCGTACGTGGCGCCTTATCGCGACGCAATCGTGCTCTTGGCGTTGGTCGCCTTGCTCGTCGTCAAGCCTGAGGGTCTACTGCCTGCTCCGCGCGCTCGCCGCTCGTAACCCGGTAGCAGGATCCACACGACATATCATTGAGTTGCCGCTCGCGGGTGGTGATCGACGCCGCAAGGTGAAGCAGATCATCCCATTATTGAGGATCAATGCTTGTGTTGATCGGCGCACCGATGTGATTGGTTAGCGCAGGATAGGCGTCGCCTTTCTAGAATGGTGGAACTTCCGGTCCTTCAGATTGCGTAGCCGAGGCGCGAACCGCTTGCCGATCAGAACGAACAGCCCGAACACGTGATCGCTTGCGCCGCCTGCGTCGGTGAAATGCTCCTGAATTTCGAGGATCGTGACCTGATCGAATAGACCATCGAGCACATAGGCAGCTTCGCTTCCGGTCGGACTGATCGGCAGGATGCTGAAGTACCCGTATTGATCGGACAGATGGCTATAGAACTTCGAGCCGGGCTCGCTGCCGTAGTGGAGATTGATGTCACCTCGTTTCCTCGTTTGGCGGCTCGATCACTTGCTCGGAAGAACTGGCCATCGGACGATGATGTTGTTCGGTTGCCCCACAGTCGCGAATGCGGGTGATTAGGAAGCGGTAAGACAGCGCGGTTGCTGCGATCTGGGACGCATAAAAATGGACTCAGCGCCTTATGCCTGCTGCCTTCGAGGGCTTCGGATTGGCTGGCTGATTGGCGTATCGGTGCCAAGATGGATCACTGTTTCTTTAGCCGTTCCGGTCACTTCGGCGGCACAAAATGTCTTGGCTACGGGAATTCCATGGTCGATCCAGTCACTGCGCCGTATGTGATCTTGTTGTTGCGGCTTTGTCTTGCCGCCATGTTCATCGCTCACGCGATGCTTCAGGTGCGCGTTGTTACCATTCCCGGAACCGTGGCGTTCTTCAAGTCGCTCGGGCTGCCCGGCTGGCTGGCCTATGTGACGATCACGGCCGAACTCGGCGGAGCAGCCTGTCTGGTTCTCGGAATATATCCGCGCTACGTCGCATTGCTTCTGGTGCCGCTCATTGTAGGTACCATCGTCACCGTACATGGCAAGAAGGGATGGCTGTTCAGCAATACCGACGGGGGCTGGGAATACCCCGCATTCTGGGCGGCCGCACTTGTGGCTGTTTTTCTGCTAGGGGATGGTGCTGGCACGCTTGTAGCCTTTTAGGTCATTGACGTATCTGGGACGAGGACCAGCGGCGCCAGCCAACTGCCTGAACGCCAACCTTGGAGTTCGTATTGTCCACGCAAGCCCTTCGGCGGTAGATTTGAAGCCTCAGCGGTCGGGAATTCGCTCGGCGAAGATCGGATAGCGTGGCCGCTTGGGATCGATGCCGGCGATCCGGACCCTGGCACCTGGAGCGTGCTTGCGCACCTGTTTCCCGCAGCCGATATTCCTGTCGTGCAGTTGTCGATCAATGCAATTGTCGAAGCCATGTTCGAAGTCTGCGACGAATTCGAAAGCTATGACTACCGTCGCATTGGCGCCGCGTTGCGGCAGCAGGGCCTTGTCGTCAATCACAAGAAGATCCGGCGCTTGATGCGCGAGCACGATCTCCAGCCGAAAATCAGGCGTCGGTTCATCGCCCCGACCGACAGCGGTCACGGCTGGCCGATCTATCCTAACCTGGCCCGAGACTTTCTGCCGACCGGTCCGAACCAGCTTTGGGTTGGCGATATCACCTATGTGGCGCTGCCAACGCGCTTCATCTACGTCGCCATCATCCTCGATGCCTGGTCACGCCTCGTCGTCGGCTACGCCATCGGCCGGTCCATCGACGCACGCCTGACTACCGCGGCCTTGCAAGCCGCTATTGCCCGCAGACAGCCGCCGCCTGGCTGCATTCACCACTCGGACCGCCCAATATGCGGCGGAGGCCTATCGACAAGTCCTGGCCGGCGCCGATCTGCTCGGATCGATGGGTCGCAAGGGGAACCCCTACGACAACGCCAAAGCCGAAAGCTTCATGAAGACGCTCAAGGTCGAGGCCGTTTACCCGATGGCGTTCGAAACCTTCGAGGATGTCACCGAGCATCTTTCTCACTTTATTGACGAGGTCTACAACAAGCGAAGACTACATTCGGCGCTGGGGTATCTCAGCCCGCAGCAGTTCGAGGATCAACACATCCGGCAGACCGGTCAAAACGCCGCCTGATATTCGTCCACCCTCACGGGCGCACTCCAGATCCCGGGTCGGTTCTCGGCGGAAATCAACAAATCGTGACAACGCACCAGCGGAAAAGTCACACGAAAGAGTTCGGCCGCTTGATTGAGCGTGCCATAAGATTCTTCGGCGGATGGCGACGGCGGTCGCGGGAGCAATCGGCGCCGCGCTCGACCTTGAGCGCGCCTACTGGACCGTGGCGGCGGCGTCCTTATGCTCCATCAGGGTCTTGACTGGGTGCGCAGTCTGCAGCGCGGAGTCTCAACCGCCGTGCCATTGGACTCAGATATTGGTTGATCAGGCGGGACACCTTCGGGCAGCGCAGCGGCTCCTTGGCCCTTCTCGCGTTCGACATCGTCCATGCCCACGCCATAACAGATCATCGACAGCGAGCCCATCGCGTAGCCGCGCAGCAGCGCCTTCGCGTCCTGCTCTTCGGCAGCAAGCCCGGCTGTGTAGAGGAGCGGAATGAAATAGTCGGGCGTGGGCACAGCCAGATTATAGTCGGGATGCTCGACCGCCTTGAGAATGTCGGCAGGTGCTTCGGTCATTTGGTGCCCCACCATGTCGTCGAAGCGTTGCGCCCAGTTGGTACCTGCGTCCGGGCGGTTCCATTCGATACGCCTAAGATTGTGCACGACGTTCCCGCTGGAGACGATCATGACACCGCGCTGCGCAGCTGGTTGAGTTTCGCGGCCAGATCGAGGTGGTAGGCCATCGGCTTGGGGGCGGTAGGCCGCTCCGGGCGGATCATAGTAGGTCGAACGCGCAATGCCCATCAGCCGGCATCCCTGCGCGACGGAGACGCCACCGGGCCGATGACAACGGACGTAGTCCCGCTTCTCGGCAGCGGTGCGCTTTTCAGAGCCCCCTTTAGGGACTCCAGCTCCAGAGCCTGTTTGCCGACGAGCCGTTCAAGCGCAGCGATGCGAGCCTCATATTCCTGGATGAGATCGGCCGCCTGCGCATCCTCATCAAGAGCGCCTTCCTCATACTTGCGGACCCAGACGCGGATCAATTGGCGCTGGATATCGTGGCGCTTTGCCAATCCATGCAGCGTCTCGCCCGACAGATATTCCTGCGCGACCTGACGCTTAAACTCAATGCTGTGTGTGCGATACCTTGCCATGGTTCTCTCTTCGAAAACCCGACAAGACTGGTCAATCCCTCAAGCCGATCTGTCCACCCTCAGGGGCGCACTCCAGTTCGAGGATGAGCCCCTTTTGGGATTTCGCTTTCTCGGGGTGGAGAGCTATTCCCGTTACCAAATGACCCCGCCTCAGAAGTTCCGACGCGAGTCTAGAACCGACACGTCCAGCGATGCCGATCAATGCGACTTTCATATCCATCTCCGTGCTTAATTGCGCGGTTTGCCAGCACAGTCTGGGGCGCAGTATCTAGCTGGCATTTCCAGATTTGCCCTTAGGCACGGTTGTTACGATCGAGACGAGCGCCGCTAAAACCATCAGCAGATTGACGGCAAGGGCGAAAAAGGCTGCCTCGCGAACGGCCAGATTGTCTTGCCGGCCGACATACGAAATGACGCCTTCGATCCAGGCTACGGAGCTGTTGTCACCCGAAAGCGCTGTAAAAACGGCAGCTGAGATGGCGACACCGAAGGACGCGCCGAGCGACGAGGCCATTTTGTAGATGCCAGACCCGGCCCCCGACTGGTCCGACGGCAGAGTCGATAGCGCGGCGTCGGTGGACGGCGTGGCATAGAAGGCCAAACCCAGGCCAAACAGCGTATAAGACAGGATGGCGAGGATTCTGTAGGTACCGAGCATCAGATTGGTTGGCATAAGCAGCAGGATCGAGACACCCACGATAAGCGTGCCCCAGACCATTGGCTTACGTGGTCCGAAGCGTTGCAGCAGCTTCTCGCCTACTCGGATGAACGCGACGATGGCAATGGCGTAGCCGAGCGTCAGCAGGCCCGTCTGCTGGGCATCCATGTTGCCGCCGACCTGCAGCAGCGTCATCGATACGATCAGAATTCCGGCCACTCCGTTGAGCAGCAAGTTCGAGATCGTGGCGCCGGTGTAGGTCAAATTACGAAAGAGCCCGAAATTGACGAATGCATTCGGGTTGCCGCGCTCGATACGAAAGAAGACCGTACCGAAGATGACGGCCAGCGCCAGCAAACCCAGTGACGGCCAACTGCCCCAGCCGAATTTCGCGCCCTGAGTGGCGAAAAGCTCCAATGCGACCATTGCGATCATAAAGGTCACGATGCCGCCCAGATCAAACTTGTAGCCGGCCTTGGCCTCCGCGCGGCTTTCGGGCGTCCCGCGGACCATGAGCATGCCAATGACCGAGATGGCGGCGCCCGCAAAAAAAATCGATCTCCAGCCTAGATTCTGCGCCATAAGGCCGCCAAACAACGCGGCGAATCCGGATCCACCCCAAGAGCCCATGGACCAGAGGGATATTGCGCGCTGCCGTCCGGCTCCATCCCAGTATTCCTTAACCAGCGCCAGGGATGCAGGCATGATGAACGCCCCTGAAAGACCTTGGCTTATGCGGCCAAGCATCAGGAAGACAGAGCCCAGCCCGCCCATTGGTGCCAGCGCGACCAGAAGCGAGCCTAAAATCGAGAACAGGAATCCCCATTGGACGACCTTGACGCGGCCGACACGGTCGGCCAGCCCACCCATGACAACGATGAAAATCCCGGAAAATAGAGCCGTGATTGAGACCGCGACGTTCATCAACGACGATTGGATGCCCAGGTCCTGGGCCATCAACGGCGAGATATTCAGCGTCGTCTGAGCGAACAACCAGAAGGCCAGTACGCCCATGATAATACCGAATAGGAGCCTGTCATTCCCCCGATAGGCAACAGCAGCGTTCGCGCTCATGAGTGAATCCTAGGCAAGTTAGGCGATGGCGGAGCTATGTCCAGCGCGAACCATTCTGCATCGCGGGGTGCCCGGCGGGTAAGAAAGTCGACTGTGTCCGCGGCGGGTGGCTATTGGTCCGCCGGCGGCCGTTTCGTTTTGCGACCTCAACCTACAAGACCCTCCCGCAGCCAGTCTATCGAACAGGTGCTCGCCCTGTGGCTCAGGATAACAAGAAGAATGCCGTTAACCGAGGCATTTGTCATTGCGCTGGAATGACAATCTCGGTCAATTTCGCGAGAGCAGGCTTGGTGGCAACCGACCCAATTGGGATCGATGGAAAATACTCAGCCTGGCTGGGGCGCCGGCGATCCACTGCTGGGTTGATGCTGGTGCTGCGGATTGGAATCGATCCGATATGACAATGCGCCTTACCCTGGTTGAAAGGTCGTCGTTGGCGGGTTCAATGTTTGGTCGTAAGAAGAAGCCGGCCGCATAGCAGTCCGACTATCGCGCCAACCATTACGTCGACCATCCGGACATAGCCCGCGGTCTCAGGACCCAGAGTCAGGACCAGCAATACAGAAACGCCGGCCTGAATTGGCACGACCGGTCCTATCCCGAACGAAGAAGCGATTATCATCGAAACGAATACTCCAATCCCCATCGCGATTAACGGACTGGAGATGAACAGTACGATCTCGCCCACCAGTATGCCTGTCGCCACCCCGAGAACGAGGCCCCACGCCTGCTTGCGGTGGCTGGCGATACCTGGGCCCAGGGTAACGATCGCAATTACCGCCGCAAACAGCGGATGCGGATGGCCGAACAGCTTTTGGGCAACCAGCCAAGCCAAGAGCGCGGCAAGCGTCGCCGCCGCAACCTCGCGCCATGCGCTTCGCCACCTCTCGTACAAAATGCGACCTAAATGCATCCTCTACCCTCGGCTCTTTGAAGGCGTCATCATAGTTCGCTTTCCGAAGGCAGATTGTCACTTGGGTAGTCGGTTCGGCCTGACTGCGAGAATTCACGATCGGTTGATCATGGAAATCGGCCTTGCCGCCGCCGCCGTGGGTTATGATGATGACCGCGGCCTTCAAGGCAACGAAGGTTCGGAAGCCGATCGGTCGAGCTATGTCAACAGGAGATCATCATGGCCGAGAATGCCTCTCCCAAAAACGCATCCTTTGTCCTCGAAAACCTTGCCAAGCTGCAACCTGATCTCGAGGCGCTCTACAAAGACATTCATTCCCATCCCGAACTGTCGATGCAGGAAAATCGCACCGCGGGAATAGCCGCCGAAAGGCTGAGGCAGGCTGGCTATGAGGTCACGACCGGGGTCGGCAAGACGGGTGTTGTCGGCTTGCTGCGGAACGGCGACGGGCCAACCGTGATGCTGAGAGCGGACATGGATGCTCTGCCGATTGCCGAGAACACCGGTCTTGCTTATTCCAGCAAGGTGTCGGCGACCGATGCCGAAGGTAACACCGTTCCGGTCGGCCACATGTGCGGCCACGACATGCATGTGACATGGCTTGTCGGCGCGGCGACCTTGCTGTCACAAAAGCGCGAAGCCTGGAAAGGCACCTTGATGGCCGTCTTCCAGCCAGGCGAGGAAACCGCTCAAGGCGCGCAGGCCATGATCGATGATGGTTTGCTCAAGCGCTTCCCTCAACCGAACGTCGTGCTTGGCCAGCATGTCATGGTCGGTCCTTCGGGATCCGTTGCCGGCAGCGCGGGACCGATCACCTCGGCCGCGGACAGCCTGCAGATCCGGCTGTTCGGGCGCGGGGCACATGGCTCGATGCCGCAGGCAAGCATCGATCCGGTTGTCATGGCGGCATCCGTGGTGCTTCGGCTTCAGACTGTCGTCTCCCGCGAGGTAGCCGCGACGGATGCCGCGGTAGTAACTGTCGGGGTGTTGCAAGCGGGCACCAAGGAAAACGTCATTCCTGACGAAGCCATCATCAAGCTCAATGTGCGAACATTCGACGCAGGCGTCCGCAAGCATGTGCTGGCCGCGATCGAGCGGATCGTCAACGCAGAGGCGCAAGCTTCCGGCGCTCCGCGCAAGCCGGAGATCACGCCCCTCGACCGTTATCCGTTAAACGTGAACGACGAGACCGCCAGCAATCGCATCGCCGCGGCGTTTCGTGGCTATTTTTCACCTGAGAGAGTGAAACATACCGGACCCGCGCCGGCCAGCGAGGATTTCGGCTGCTTCGGCACGGCGTGGCAAGTGCCGTCGGTGTTCTGGTTTGTGGGTGGAAACGATCCTAAAGCTTATGCAAAAGCTAAGGCAGAGGGAAAGCTGAACGATCTCCCAGTCAATCACAGCCCGAAATTCGCGCCCGTTTTACATCCCACACTGGAAACAGGTGTCGAAGCGCTCGTTGTCGGCGCGCTAGCTTGGCTTGCAACTGACTGAGGCCTCGAGCTGCCGCAGCCTGCTTGATCGAAGCAATCGAAGATGCCAACGCTTGCGCGTTTATCCTATCTCAACGCCACTTCGTTCTCTCGGTTCGAAACGTCAGTCTCGCGCGGCCATCATGATCGGCATTGAAACCTTTGCACAAATTCTGGACCTAGGGGGCACTCTCGTTTTTGCGATCAGTGGGGCGGTCGCCGGTGTCAACCGCCGACTCGACATTTTCGGGATCCTGGTCCTGTCCTTCGTGACCGGAAACTTTGGCGGAATCACCCGCGATCTTTTGATCGGCGCGGTTCCTCCGGCTGCCTTGAGCGACGGCCTGTATCTGTTGGTGTCGATCCTGGCAGGGCTCATCACCTTTTTTTGGTATGCCGGTGTCGACAAGCTGCGTACGCCCGTGCTTTTGTTCGACGCGGTAGGACTTTCATTCTTCGCCGTAACGGGAGCGCAAAAAGCTGTAGATTTCGGGCTAAGCCCGGTTATGGCGGCGCTCTTAGGTATGTTGACCGGCATCGGTGGAGGTATGACTCGAGATGTTCTGCTAACCGATATCCCTCACGTTTTGCGTTCCGATCTCTACGCGGTCGCGGCACTGGCCGGGGCATCGGTCGTGGTTATTGGCCACATCTTAGGCGTCTCCTATGGCATCTCGGCATTTGCGGGAGGAGCGTTATGTTTCGCGCTTCGCTATATGGCGATCAGGCACAGCTGGCGTTTGCCGGTCGCGCATTGGTCTGCCCAAGGACGCGCTGGCATAGATACCTCGGGCGATGACAGATCGAGCTGAAGCTGCCGACCCGGCAACCATCAGCTGAATTTGGCCAGGTTGCAAGGAAGTCCTTCACATTTGTCAGCATTCCGCCAACCGGAACATTGGCGGTTCAACGCGGCACTCGCACCAAGCGCAAGGATTCCTGCTTGATGCAATGCCATCGAACAGGGCCGCTGAACCCTTAAGCTCGCGCCGGTGGCCACTGTTCGTTCAGGAGAGGCGCCAGCGCAGATATGATCATGTCGACGGATCGTTCTGGACAATTTTGTGCCATATCGGACGTTCGCAAGAAGCAATGGATCGAGTGATCCGCTGACCGGTCGGCAACGTAAAAACTCAAAGATCATGGAGTTATTGCATGAAATGGTCAGCTTTGCTTTGTGCTGCTTTGCTCATGCCTCAATTTGCGTTCGCAAACCAATGGGCAGATGTCCGCGGCGTCTGGATGCGCGACGACGGCAATGCCAGGGTGTCGATAGCGCCATGTGGACAACAACTATGCGCGACCAATCTGTGGATCCGCGACACGAGCAAGGGCGAAGAGGCCGGCGACAAACTGATCATGACGCTGAAGCCGAAATCCGGGCAGGTGCTGGTCGGCCACGCCTACGATCCGAAGCGCAAGCTGACCTATTCGATGACGCTGACGGTCACCCCTGCCGGGCTATCGACGCGCGGCTGCATGGTCGGCGGGCTGGTCTGCAAGAATACCGGCTGGAAGGCGGCGAAGTGAGCGGCGACGCGCAATGAGCCGACAAAAGCCAGCCCCCACAATCGTCCTTTTCCGACGCGATCTTCGCATCGATGACAATGCCGCTCTAGCAGCGGCCGTCGACCGCGGCGCGCCTGTCATGGCGCTCTATATCCTTGACGAAAAGAGTAAAAATCTGCGGACCATGGGAGCAGCCAGTCGCTGGTGGTTGCATCACTCGCTCGCGGCCCTGGATCAGCGGCTTCGCCAGATAGGTGCGAACTTGCATTTGGCACGCGGTCGTACCGACGAGGTCGTCGCCCAGGCGATTTCGGCCAGCGGCGCGGATTGCGTGTTCTGGAACAGGCGCTATGACCCATACGGAGCGGCTGTCGATGCCAAGCTGAAAGCCGACCTTCGCGAAAGAGACCTCACGGCACGCAGCTTCGACGGCGCGCTGCTGCACGAACCTTCGCTTCTGAAGACGGGGGCGGGTGGCTTCTACAAAGTCTATACGCCATTCTGGAAGGCGGTGGCGGACAGGGCTGAGATTCGCGATCCGATTGATCCACCGGGAGCGATCGATGGTTGGCGGGGTAACTCCTCCAGCTTGCGCCTCGACGAGCTCGATCTGTTGCCAACCAAACCTGATTGGGCGGAAGGACTTCGGGAAAGCTGGACACCAGGAGAAAAAGGCGGCCAGGCCCGGCTTCACGACTTCATCAAGCAAGACCTGGGCGACTATGAGCGCCGACGCGACCTTCCAAGTGCGCGAGGAACGTCGAGGCTTTCCCCGCATCTGGCATTCGGCGAGATCACGCCATTCCAGATCTTCGCCAGCCTACGGCGATCGACAAGCACAGGCGCTGCAAAGTTCCGCTCCGAGATCGGCTGGCGGGAATTTTCCTATCATCTCTTGTTTCACAATCCCGACCTTGCCGAACGCAACTTCAGGCCGGAATTCGATGCAATGTCGTGGCGCGACGACGCGCGGGCCCTGCGGGCATGGCAGCGTGGGCTGACCGGCTACCCGGTCGTCGATGCGGGCATGCGCGAATTGTGGCGGACCGGCTGGATGCACAACCGTGTGCGGATGATCGCGGCGTCTTTTCTGATAAAGGACCTAATGATCGATTGGCGTCAGGGCGAAGAGTGGTTCTGGGACACGCTGGTCGACGCGGATGCCGCCAACAATCCGGCAAGCTGGCAATGGGCTGCCGGATCCGGAGCCGACGCCGCACCCTATTTCCGCATCTTCAATCCGGTCCTGCAGGGTGAGAAGTTCGACCCTCGGGGCGATTACGTTCGTCGCCACATCCCGGAAATCGCCGCGCTGCCGGACCGCTACATTCACCGGCCATGGGAAGCCCCGGCTTCGGTGCTGAAGGACAAAAACATCGAGCTCGGCAAGACCTATCCAAAGCCGATCGTGGATCATGGCGCGGCTCGGGACAGGGCATTGATCGTCTACCAGTCCATAAAGGATGAGAAGGCCTCATGATACGCTACGCCGTGGCTTACGCGACAACCCTGATTGCTTTCCTGGCCATCGACGCGGTTTGGCTGATGACGATGTCGCAACGGCTCTATCGCCGCTACATTGGCAACATCCTGGTCGACAGCTTTAATCCTGCTCCGGCCGCGCTGTTCTACATTATCTACGTCGCCGGCATCGTCATCTTTGCCACAACGCCGGCCTTTTCGAGCGGCAAATGGACGACTGCCGCCATCAATGGCGCGCTCTACGGTTTCTTTGCCTACGCCACCTACGACTTGACCAACCAAGCCACGATCCGCGGCTGGCCGACGATCATGACCGTGGCGGATATCTGCTGGGGCTCGCTTCTCAGCGCGGTGGTAGCGACTGTTGGCTTCCTGCTCACCCGCTATTTCTCATGGGGCGCCTGAGCCCCGCGCCGTTGCGAAGTCGCGAGCGCATCGGACAATAGAAGGCCGATGAAAACGACCAGCGTCGCGGCGCTCAGGGCATTGAGGCCGACCATCGCGCCGTTGTCCGTGGCGCTGTAGGCAGCCAGCGGCTCCCGGTAGAAGCGCGTTGGGATGAAATAGGCGGCGGCGCTCAAAGCGACGATGGCTAGCCCGATCCATCGCTCTACAGGCCTGAACAAAGCGGCGCCGATCAAGGCGCATGGCAGGAGGAATATCTCCACGCCAGACCCGACGCCGAATACCTTGGTGCTCAAGATGCCGTTGCCGATCCCAGTCATCGGCAACAGCACGCGAGCCGCAAGCGGATGCCGCCTCGCCACGGCCGGGACGGCGAGGAAGAACGGCGTCGACAGGAAAGTAAGCAAGGACGGCGCGATCTTGTCGACGCCGACGGCGGCCGACAGGTAAAGCGGATAGAAAGGCTGGTTCCAGGCCACCACCAGCGCGATCCAGTTGCCGGCGGCCGTCAGCGGGTCGTCATGCGCGGCATAGGCGGCCATGCATCGCCACAGGCGCGCAAGACCCTCCATCTCAGCGCGCCGGGCGCAGAAGGTAGTGGCTGACGCCCCATTCCATGCCCGCGGCATGGCCGAATAAGCCTTCGGTCGCAAGATAGAACAGCCGCCAGCGCCGGCGCCAGAGCGCCGCGTCCGCGCCGTAGACACCCGACAGGATCTCGCCGATGCGGTCGCGGTTTTCGTCGAGGCGTGCCAGCCAGTCGCGCGCCGTGCGCGCATAGTGCGTGCCCTTCCAGCGCCAGTCGCTTTCGATCGTGAAGCAGTCCGGAAAATGACCTACGAGCCCGTGGCTCGGCATAATGCCGCCGGTAAAAAAGTGCTTGGCGATCCAGTCAGAGTCGTCGCGGTGGTCGAAGCGGTAGGGACTGTGGCGGTGGCTGAACACATGGATGAACAGCCTGCCTTCCGGTTCGAGCCAAGTTCTGATGCGCGCCAGCAGGTCGCGCCAGTTGGACATATGCTCGAACATTTCCACCGAAACGACGCGGTCGAAGCGACCTTGCGGCTCGAACGCATTCATGTCGGCGGAGATGACCTCGACATTCGCCAAGCCGCGTGCGGCCGCCTGGCCTTGGATGTGCAAGCGCTGCGGCGTCGAGTTGGACACCGCAACGATGCGCGCCGCCGGAAAGCGCTGCGCCATGAACAGCGTCAGCGAACCCCAGCCGCAGCCGAGTTCCAAAATGGACTGCCCGTCGCGAAGCCGGGCATGCTCGATGGTCTGCTCAAGCGCCGCAATCTCCGCCTCGGCCAAGGTCTCGTTGCCATTTGGGTAAAAGCAGCAGGAGTATTTGCGGTTGGGGCCGAGGGTCAGCGCGAAAAATTCGGGCGGCAACTCGTAGTGCTGTTCGTTGGCGGCCATTGTGTGTTCGGCGATGGAATGGCCCGCCATGTCGATGGCAAATTGCTTTTCGTCAGCCAGCCTGAAAGTCGCCAGGCGCCGGCGAGTTCTGCCGACGAGGACGCGGATGCCGTAGCGCGTCGCACGATCGGGGAGCGGCGCACGCTCGACGGCACGAATGGCTGACGAGAGCAGGCTCATGTTCAATTCCCTTTGTTGACGGATGCGGTTTTCGGGGCGCCCGGCCAGAACGCGTTGACGCTCGCCTGGTAGCGGCGGAACTGATCGCCGCGCGAGCGCAGCATGTGCGCCTCGAGCGGCGGAATGCCGGAGACATGCACCAAGAGCCAGTACATCAGCACTGGCCCGGCAAATGCGGCGAAGCCCCAGGGATAGGTCGCAGGCGAGCTGATCGCGATCACCGTGTAGGCAACCCAGCCTAGCCATTCGAAGAAATAGTTGGGATGCCTGGACAGGCCCCAAAGGCCGACCTCGCAGACCTTGCCCTTGTTGCCGGGATCGGCGCGGAAGGCTTTCAACTGGCGGTCCGCATGCGACTCGCCGCCCACCGCCACCAACATCAGCGCGACGCCGGCCCAATCACCAGCGCCGAAAGCCGGCGCCGGATTGTGAGCGGCAGCCATGATCGACAGGACAAGCAGGAAGGCCGCGGCCGCCTGGATCTGCAGGAACCAGAACAGCCGGCGCGGGAAATCCGAGCCCCAATCCTGCTTCAACTGGCTATAACGCGGATCATCGCGACCGTCGCCGACGGTTCGTATCAAGATATGAAGGCCAAGCCGCAGCGACCAGGCGACCGCGAGAAGTGCGACCATCCATTGACGCAGTTGATTGTCACCCTCGACACCGGGAATGAGCGCCACCAAGGCGCCCAACATGCCGACCGAGAACGACCAGATCGCATCGACACATCCAGACATGCCGCTGCGCACCGCGACCAGCCAAGCCAGCGCCATCGTCAAGGCGAGGCCGAGGGCGGCGACGACGATGGCCGGGACGATGCCCATCGATGCTCAGCCGAAGAGAGGCTGGACCAGGCGGCCGAAGAAGCCACGCAGCTTCATCTGCCCCTCCAATGCGGCTATGCATATGCACTCGCCATCGTTGTCGACGATCGGCTGGTGCTGGACGTCGTCGCCGGCCTCGTCGAGATCGCCCGGCCCGTATCGGCCGCGCGCGTCGGAGAACGAGCCCTTCAGCACATGCGTGTATTCATAGCCCGTATGCGTGTGCTCGGGGAGCTTGCGTCCGGCAGTGACCTTCAGCAGCATCACATTAGCGTTGTCGTCGCCAGGCAGCGTGACGCGGCTCCAGCGCACGCCGGGCCCGATCCAGCGCCACGGACCGATGCCGCAGGCGTCCAGCGCCTGGGGCAGGCAAATACCGACATCGGCGCGCGGCAGTTTTTGCGCGGCAGCGGCCTTGCCGCGGCCGACCTCGTGAAGCTCCGTCATCGCCATGACGCGATCGAGAGCGCCAGCTTCGAGGTCGTGCGGTTCGATGTCGTGGAGCAGCGAACCGCCCACCGCCTCGAATTCGCCTATCCGGGAAGCGCAGACAGCGCAGCCGCCGACATGGACGGCCACGACGATGTCCGGCCCGGGCTCCAATGAGCCGGCGGCGTAGCGGAACAGCGTCTCATCACTGGGATGATGCTTGATCATTTGAGGTCGTCCAGGATTTGGCGCAAGCGGCCTAGAGCCAGCCGCACGCGTGATTTGACAGTGCCGAGCGGGATGCCGAGAGCGCTCGCGATCTGAGATTGGGTTTCCTCGCCGAAGAATGACATCTTCAGGATGTCGGCCTGATCGCGCGGTAAGAGCCCGAGCGCGATGCGCACGCGCTCCTCGCGCTCGGCGGCGATCACCGCCTGTTCGCCCGAAACCGGCGCGTCCGGCTCATCCGACGGATCAAATGCCTCCGCAACCGCAGTTGGCCGGCTTTCGCGGCGCAGCCGGTCGATCCGGGCATTGCGGGCGATGGTGAAGATCCAGGTCGACACGCCGGCACGGGCCGGATCGAAATAGGCCGCCTTCTTCCAAACGATGAGCATCGTCTCCTGTGCGACGTCCTCTGCGGCGGACGCCGTCATGCCCGAGCGCTTCAGGAAAGCTTTCACACGCGGCGCGTAGAAATCGAACAGTACCGCGAAGGCGACGCGGTCGCGATCGGCCGCGACCGCCGCCAGCAGACGGCTCGCTTCCTGCGCCGACAGGCTTTCTGCATCCTTGCGCATTGTCACCGCCAGTCCGGTCTTCGCAATGTCGAAGGCGAGAAAGGCTTTGTCGGCAATGAAATGATGTCCCGATGCATTCATACGCCCTGTTACGCGCGGCAATCCCTTTCGGATCACAAGCCGCGCAACGATTGCGAAGGCCAGTGATCCGCAGCCCGCGCCGCTGCGTAAAAAATTCAAATTAGGGGAGGACACTCGTCCCTTCCATAGCAAATCGGAGGACGCGGACGATGAGCGGCGGCAGGCATATCGAAGCGCACCAGCCGATGGACATCGCCGTCGTCGGCAGCGGCATCGCCGGCCTGTCGGCGGCGTGGCTGCTTTCGACGCGGCACAGGGTCTCCCTGTTCGAGATGGATCGGCGCCTCGGCGGCCACAGCAATACGGTAAATGCCGGCGGCACGCCGGTCGACACCGGCTTTATCGTCTACAATGAAGTCACCTACCCGAATCTGACGGCGCTGTTCGAGCATTTGGGCGTGCGCACCAAGGCCTCCGAGATGTCATTCGCCGTGTCGCTCGATGGCGGACGGCTGGAATATTCGGGCACCGGGTTGGGCGGGCTGCTCGCGCAACCGGCAAATGTCGGCCGTCTCCGCTTCTGGCAAATGCTGAAGGAGTTGTTGCGCTTCTACCGCGAGGCGCCCTATGACATCGCGCGCATCGGCGAGATCAGCCTGGCCGAATATCTCGACGCCAAGGGCTATGGCGCCGCGTTCCGCGAGGATCATCTCTATCCGATGGCGGCTGCGATCTGGTCGACGCCGGCGCTCGACGTTGCCAGTTATCCGGCGGCCGCCTTCATCCGCTTCTGCGAAAACCATGGGCTGCTGAAGCTTGCGGGACGGCCGATCTGGCGGACGGTCGATGGCGGTAGCGGAAAATATGTCGAGCGGCTGGCGAATAGCGTTGGTGGGCGCACTTATATCGGACGCGGCATTCGCTCGATCGCCAGGCGTGGTGGAGCGGTCTGGATCACCGACTGCGAGGGTGCCGAGAAACCCTTCGACAATGTCGTGGTCGCGACGCATGCGGACCAGGCGCTGCGTATGCTCGCCGATCCGACAAACGACGAGTCGCGGCTGCTCGGCAGCTTCGGCTACAGCCGCAACGAGGCGGTCCTGCATTGCGATCCTCGCCTGATGCCGCTTCGCAAGCGCGCCTGGTCGAGCTGGAACTATCTGACCGAGGGCCGAGGTGAAAGCCGCACCCTCTCCGTCACGTATTGGATGAACAGGCTGCAATCGCTGCCTGACGACCAGCAGCTCTTCGTCACGCTCAATCCCGTCGTCGAGCCGCAGCGAAATACAGTGCGGCATCGCGAGACTTATGAACACCCAGTGTTCGATGCCGTGGCGATGCGAGCGCAAAAACAGCTCTGGTCGCTGCAGGGAAGTCGCAACACCTGGTTCTGTGGCGCCTATTTCGGTGCCGGTTTCCATGAGGACGGCCTGCAGGCGGGACTGGCCGTCGCCGAAGCGCTCGGGGGAGTACGTCGCCCCTGGAATGTACCCAACGAATCCGGCCGGATCCACATCGTCGGCGACGCGGCGCGGCATAGTCTCGCGGCGGCGTGATGTTGGAGCCGAGATCAGCCCTCTATACCGGCAAGGTGATGCATCAGCGGCTAAAGCCGCTGCGGCACCGGCTCTCCTACCGCCTGTTCTTCCTGCTGCTCGACCTCGACGAGATCGAGGTGTTGAGCAAGCGGCTTAGCCTGTTTTCATACAACCGGTTCAATCTTTTCGGCTTCTTCGATCGCGATCACGGCGACGGTTCGGGCGGTTCGCTGAAAGCTTATGTCGAACGTCAGCTCGACATGGCAGGAATCGAGACCGGAGGCCCGATCCGGCTGCTCTCGATGCCCAGGATGCTGGGCTACGCCTTCAATCCGCTCAGCATTTATTTCTGCCACGACCGCAAAGGCGACCCGACCGCGATCCTTTACGAGGTCAACAACACCTTCGGCCAGCGGCATAGCTACCTCATTCCCGTGGACGATGCGCACAAAGGGACGGTCAGGCAGCATTGCGATAAACGCCTCTATGTGTCGCCGTTCATGGCGATGGGGATGGACTATCGCTTCCGCATCGGCCTGCCCGGCGACAATGTCGCCGTCCACATCACCGGCAGCGATGCGGAAGGCCTGCTGATCGTCGCCAGCTTTTCGGGCAAACGGCGGGCGCTGAGCGATGCCGCGCTGGCACGAGCGTTTCTGTCCTATCCGTTGCTGACGCTGAAGGTCATCGCCGGCATCCATTGGGAGGCGCTGCTGCTTTGGGCAAAGGGCGTGCGGCTCCGCGAACGCCCCGCCCCGCCGCACCGTCCGGTCACCCATGTCGTTTCGCCTAAACCTTCACCGAGAAAGACCGAGCCTGATGTCGTTGAATACTGAAAGCAGGGCGAAAGCCGATCTGTGGTCCGGCATTTTCGTCGGCCCGGTGATCAAACGGCTGCTTGGTTGCCTGAAGGTCGGCAAGATCACCGTGCGAGCGCCGAATGGCGCCACACTCGACCACCAAACCGGCAGGCCCGGCCCGGAGGCCAGCGTGGTGCTCTATCGCTGGCGGGCACTGCGGCGCCTTCTGGCGGGCGGCGACATCGCCTTCGCCGAGGCCTACATGGACGGCGACTGGTCGAGCCCGGACCTGCCGGCACTGCTCGAACTCGCCGCTGTCAACATGTCCGAGATCGAGCATGCCATCGCCGGTCTGCGGCTCCCGCGCCTTTTCAACCGCGCGCGCCATCTGCTTCGCGCCAACAGCCGTCGCGGCAGCCGGCGAAACATCGCCTACCACTACGACCTCGGCAATGATTTCTACCGCCTCTGGCTCGATCAAAGCATGACTTATTCGTCGGCGCTCTATCGAGCCGACAACGAGACTCTGGAAGAGGCGCAGGAAAACAAGCTCGACCGTATCGCTGAGCTACTTGCCTCGCCCCCAGACGCAGAGATCCTCGAAATCGGCTGCGGCTGGGGCGCGCTTGCCACGCGGCTCGCCAAGACCGGTGCAAAAGTCAGAGGCATCACGCTTTCGACCGAGCAACTTGCTCATGCCAGGGACATCGTGCGGAAGAGCGGCGTTGGCGAACAGGTGATGCTTGAACTACAAGATTACCGCGATTGCCAGGGCGCATTCGACCGCATCGTTTCGATCGAGATGGTGGAGGCTGTGGGTGAGCAGTACTGGCCGATCTATTTCAACAAGCTGAGGCAGTTGCTCAAGGCCGACGGCAGGGCGGTGCTTCAGGTGATCATCATTGCCGACAGCCGCTTCGAGACCTACCGCAAAGGCGCGGATTTTATCCAACGCTATATCTTTCCGGGGGGCATGCTGCCTACCAAAGCGCTGATTGCCGCGCATGCGGAAAAGGCGGGGCTGAAACTCGTCGCTTCGGAGTGTTTCGGCGAGAGCTATGCGCGCACGCTCGCCGATTGGCGCGCGCGGTTTCGCCAAAGCTCCGGTGCCTTGCAGACGCTCGGCTTCGACCAGCGCTTCCACCGGCTCTGGGAGTATTATCTGGCATATTGCGAGGCAGGCTTTCGGGCTGCAACGATCGATGTTGGACTGTTCGTGATCGAGCCCACTCGCAAACGCTGAGACGCGCCGAGACGCGATCAATCCATGGCCAAGGAGGATTCGGGGATAGTCATGTGGAACCATTTGTCTGACTTGGTCCTGGCGTTCTTGCCCGTAGTGGCAACTGTAGTCGTCGGAGGCATGGCCACGAGGAGCAGCATTTCGACTTGGTATGCCGGACTGACAAAACCGAGTTTCAACCCACCAAACGCAATCTTTGCCCCGGTTTGGTCAATCCTATACGCACTCATGGCGTATGCGTTTTATCGGGTGCTCACTGCGGAAAAATGGAGCGGCGGGGCAATCTCAATCTTTCTTTTCCAGCTTGTTCTCAATGCGGCATGGTCAATCGTGTTCTTTCGATTGCGATGGATCTTAGGCGCGCTTGTCGTAATTACGGGCTTGTTGATCGGAATTGCCGTCTGCATAATCGTGTTCTGGCAGGTGGACCGTCCAGCGAGCGTCCTGCTTGTCCCATATTTTCTCTGGGTGTGCTTCGCGAGCGTGCTCAATCTTAGCCTATGGAAACTGAACCGGCCGCTCCAGCTGAGATAGACGTCGCGCAAGGAGCCTCGGCGTGAGCCTGGCGCACCCGTCCACGCAAGACGCCTTACCGGACGAGTCCGACTGCTCAGCACGTCGGATCGACATCTTGGTGCGAACCTATCCCTACTGATTGCCGTATCTGCACCTGATGCGATGCACCCGAACTCGGGCGAGTTCGGAGTAGGCGTTTCCTTCACGAATTGCGGTCATTTGTCCGGCACTTGCGGCTGGTCTTCAATGCTTCGCGATGCAATGTCGCAGTGGGAATGGATGCGCGGGAACCTTTCGAAAATCCAAACCGTTAGGGCAGTCGCCGGTCAAAAAAGGGGAGCTTAATGGATATCAGTGATGCGTCACCAACAGCTACAGGTGTGCCGGGGCTGGATTACGTCCTTCGAGGCGGCTACGCGAAGTTTCGCTCTCACTTGGTCGAAGGTCGACCGGGGTCAGGCAAAACCACACTGGGTATGCAGTTTCTTATCGAGGGAGCCCGCAACAAGGAGAAATGTCTCTACATTACGCTTTCCGAGAGCAAGCGCGAACTCGCGGCCGTGGCCAGCAGACACGGTTGGGACCTTGCCGGGATAGAAATCCTTGAACTGGTGCCGCCTGAGTTAAGTCTCGATCCTTCTCAGTTGCAGACGCTGGTTCATTCTTCCGACCTAGAGCTTGGGGAAACGGTGCAGGCCGCCCTGGCTGAAATCGAACGCCTGAAGCCTGACAGGGTGGTTTTTGACTCGTTGTCGGAGATCCGACTCCTGTCCCAAGGGTCCTTGCGTTATCGCCGGCAAGTGCTGGCACTCAAGAGCTTTTTTCTCCTCAATAACGCTACTGTCCTGCTCCTCGACGACCTCACAGCAGAACACGACGACCTCAATCTGCATTCGATCAGCCATGGCGTGATCCGCATGGAGCAGATGTCGCCGATCTACGGCGGCGAACGAAGGCGCTTGCGGGTGATCAAGATGCGGGGAATAGAGATAAGAGGTGGGTTCCACGATTTTGTCATTCGTCCGGGTGGCGTCACCGTTTTCCCGAGGCTCGTATCGTCCGACCATGAAGAAGCCGAGCACGGGCCGCCGGCGCTCGGTGAAAGCTCGATCGACGCTTTGGTCGGCGGAGGCCTCGAGCGGGGCACGAGCACCCTTTTGATCGGCCCCTCCGGCGTTGGCAAGTCAACGATAGCTTGTACCTATTGCCATGCCGCGTTGCTGCGCGGCGAGCGGGTCCAAGTACTTCTGTTTGATGAAACCAAGCGCATTTTCCTTGCGCGCGCCGCGGGCCTCGGCATGGACCTCAAACGGTTCGTCGCCGACGGCTCGCTATTGCTCGAGCGGATCGTCCCGGCCGAGTTGTCCCCGGGAGAACTTTCTACTCGCGTCGAAACCGGCGTCGAGAAGTCTCAGATTCGCATCGTGGTCATTGACAGCCTAACCGGCTATTTGAATGCCATGTCGGAAGAACAGCATCTCGTGCTGCAGATGCATGAGATCCTGACGTATCTCAATCAGAGGGGTGTCGTCACCATCCTGCTGCTGGCCAACCATGGGCTGATCGGCAACATGGCGGCGCCTGTCGACATGACTTACCTGTGCGACGCAGTGATGCTTTTGCGCTTCTTCGAGAGTGGCGGACGTCTGCGCCGCGCAATTTCAATGGTGAAAAAACGCATCGGACCCCACGAGGACACGATCAGGGAGTTCAAGATCGGCCAGCAAGGCCTGTCCGTCGGGGAGCCGCTCGATCGGTTCAGGGGCATCCTGACGGGGGTTCCGTTTTTTGAAGGCAAGCCTTCCGAACTGCTGGACGACAAGGATCTTCCATGACAGCGCCAGAAGCGGAGGTGCTTGTTTTGGCTCCCTTCGGCCGAGACGCCGAGATCGCCTCCTCGATCCTCACAAAGAGTCAGATCCGACCAAGGATATGTAGCACGCTTGACGATGTGGTTTCATCGTTGAATGACGCACGCTGTCTTATCGTTACCGAGGAGGCGCTGATCAATTCAGATCGCAGGGCGTTCGCGGCCTGGCTTGAAAATCAACCGCGATGGTCGGATTTTCCGGTCGTGCTACTTGTGATGCGAGAAACCGAGTTCGATAGGCGTCTGGCCTTTCTCGACCGATATCTAATCGTCCTCGAACGTCCGCTTCTGGCTTCGAGCCTTGTGAACTCGGTACGATCGGCATTGCGGGCCAGAGCCCGTCAGTTGGAGGTGAAATCCTACATCGAACAAAAGCAGGAGGTGGCGGATCGCCAGAAACTTCTTATCCGAGAGCTCCATCATCGCGTGAGGAATACGCTTGCCAACGTGCGAGCCATGATGGGGGCAACCGCACGGACCAGCGGCAAAGTCGAAGACTTCGTTCGCGATTTTTCTGCAAGGATTGTCTCGCTAGCCGATACGCACTCGATACTGACAGACGACTATTGGCAAACGGCTTCGTTGCAGAAGTTGCTGGAAGGAGAACTTCGCCACTATGATACGACAGACGCATCGCGAATTACGCTCGAAGGGCCGCAAGTGGCGCTTGTAGCCGATATAGCCATTCCCGTTGGGATGGGGTTCCACGAGCTGGCATCGAACTCAGCGAAGTTCGGTGCGCTCTCGCGCGCGAACGGCCGCCTCGACGTACGCTGGACGGTCGAGCGATCCGGCGCGAATTCGGTCGTCAGCCTTGATTGGCGCGAACGGAACGGTCCGCGGGTGCACACGCCGCGGCGCCGCGGATTTGGCACTACCCTTCTCGAAAAGGTTGTTACCGTTCAGTGTCAAGCCGACGTCGAATTGCATTACGACCCAGAGGGCTTCCATTTCAGTATGAGGCTGCCCCTTCGTGACACCAGATTGGTGCCGACTTACTAAACAGCGGCTGCGGCTGCTCACCGCTACATGCGGCAGCGTCTTTCTTTCACCGGATCTATTCCCGGGCGAAGTGGCGGGGGCGCTGGATCGCTGATATTGATAGCTCACAATCTCCGACACAGGGCAAGTGAATGCCATCCGATACCGATAAGACCGATGTGGTTGAGCAGTTGCTTGACGTGCCGGATCTGGCCGGGGCTTTGGAAAGCGAGCAATTCAGAAAATTCCTCGATCAGGTTCCCATTGCAATTGCTGTGTCCGACTTGGGGGCGGAAGAGCGGGTCGTTTACACAAACCCGGAATTTGAGAAACTTACTGGCCGTGCCACAGGTAAGTTCAGATACTGGACAGCTCTCTGCGGCATCGCCATTCACCGCCACAAAGGTTGGGAGTTGGCTCAGGCTGTTGTCGAAGACAGCGACTTCGTGGGCACGTTCCGGCTCAGCCGATTAGACGAAATCTCGCCAATCGTCGATGTCTATTCAAATATCATCGAGGACGACGGAGGCAGGGCGTGTTTCCGCCTTGTGGCCATGGTGGACGTGTCGCAGCACGGCAATGAGAACCAGGAGAAGTCCGACGCGGAGAAGGACGTGCTGTTGCGCGAGTTACAGCACCGCGTCAAAAATAACCTCCAGATGATCACGGCGCTTATTCGCCTCGAAACGCGCAACGCGACGGCGCCGGACCGGAAGCGGTTTGAGAGGCTGGCGGGACGCGTCGAAGCTCTTGCCATCCTCTACCAAACATTATCTGGTGAGGACAATAAAGCGGAGGTCGATCTTGGGGTCTATCTAAGCCAGATTGCTTCCGCGGTGATGACCTCGCATGCCATCGAAGGCATCCGTCTCGACATGAAGGTTGACACCTACCTGGTATCGATCAACGTTGCAATGCCTACGGGCCTCGTGGTCAATGAACTTTTGACCAATTCTTTGAAGCACGCCTTTCGACGGCGCGATGGCGGCACTGTCACCTTGCATAGTACTGTCGAGGAAGACGGATGCCGAATTGTCGTCGCCGACGACGGCGTCGGTCTCCCGCCAGGCGAGACATGGCCCCAGCGTGGCAAACTTGGCGCGCTGATTGTTCATTCGCTGATTGAAAATGCCAAAGCCGAGTTCGAGGTCCAGTCGGCTCCAGAGAAAGGAATCAGGGTGACGATTATCTTCCGGCGGCCGTCCGAACCCGCCGCGGGCCAAAAGAGAGACGAGAGATCAAGCGCTGAAGATTACTAGCGCGATCACGGCCAATTTCGTGCTGACATACACCTTGGACATGGCTGTTTTCGTATCAGACGATATGAATTGGAGCGAAGCGTAAAGACCCCTCAGTGCGAGTCGGCTTGAGTTTGGCCGGCTATTCCTCGCCCATCGCGCGGTTGGGGCGGCAGCACAGTTGCGGCCGCCCGTTTCGGATCACCGCACTGATCTAAAGGTGCGACGGTCGGCCGCCAATCGTCACCGGAGGCATCATTCCGTCTTCGACCAAGAGGTCTTTTCTCTTGGCGAAGCGAACGAGAATGCCTCGCGCGGTCTCCGCGTCTATCTCGCCCGCCAATGCAGCTTTACAGGCGCGGATTGCCGCCTTCTGCTCCGGGCTGTTCCCACACCAATCCGTGACGAACTGGTAGGCATCCACGACGGTGTTCAATTGGCGAGGGAAGCCAAGTCCAACCCATACGCGAACTGGCTTTTCGAAAGGTTGAGAAAGCATCGTTTTCCTCCTCCTTTGGCGATCAGGCTGCAATTCCATCGGTCTGGTCGGTCTTGACGCCGACCCTCCAGGGCACGGTCGTGGAGACTTCCTCGAGGATTTTTGCGGAACGCGCAAACCCGACAAATGCATCGCGCGCAACCGCCAAAGGGAGCTGGCGGTCAAAAGCCCGCTGACATGCGCGCTTCGCAGTCTCATAAATCACACCGCGCCGGTGCCGAGGCCATTCGTCGAGAAAGTCGAAGGCGTCCTCAAGACATGCAATTTCTTGAACGAGGCCTTCTTCGACTCTTACGAATACATGACTGTCGAATATCCGATCGTTCATCTAAACCTCCAATTCTTTGAACGATTCCAGGTGGTGATGAGATGGTCGCTCTAAGTGGTAGCAACCTGCAAAAATATATGTGAAGACCAGTTTTCGGCGTCAAGACCTCCGGAAAGTGGTGGCGTACCGCCAATGCGAGGTTCGAAGTCAACCGGCTCTGGAAGTTTCGGCTGACGCCGAAACATGCTGCGCGGCGAGGAACATCAACGTCGAGGCGACGGTCCGCCGGTTCCATCCGACGGATTCGGCCAGGTCCAAGAGGCTCGTCATCAGTGGCTTCAGCGCATTGCGACATTCGGCCTCGTAAGCGAGGAATTCGCTTGCCGTATGCGTCGGTGCCGGAACAGACCCGCTTATCGTGTCCATAGACTTCTCCCATCTCGTCTGTCGCGAAGCGCCCGCTCCCTTTTCGAGAGCGGGCTCTGTCCGTGGCGTCCTTAGAAGTCCATGCCGGGGCCGGCGGGCATGGCCGGGGCGGCTTCCTTCTTCGGCTTTTCGGCCACCATCGCCTCGGTGGTGACCAGCAGCCCGGCGACCGAGGCCGCGTCCTGCAGCGCTGTGCGCACGACCTTGGCGGGGTCGATCACGCCCTGCTTGTAAAGGTCCCCATATTCCCCGGTCTGGGCGTTCCAGCCATAGGCGAAGTCGCTCTTCTCGCGCAGCTTGCCGACGATGATCGAGCCCTCCGATCCGGCATTCTCGGCAATCTGGCGCGCCGGAGCCTCGATCGCCCGCCGCACGATGTCGATACCGTATCGCTGGTCGGCATTGTCGACAGCAACAGCGTCGAGCGCCTTGGCCGCCCTGAGCAGGGCAACGCCACCGCCGGGCAGGATACCTTCCTCTACCGCGGCGCGCGTGGCGTGCAGCGCGTCGTCGACACGGTCCTTTTTCTCCTTGACTTCGACCTCGGTCGCGCCGCCGACGCGGATCACGGCGACGCCGCCTGCGAGCTTGGCCAGCCGCTCCTGCAGCTTCTCACGGTCATAGTCCGAGGTGGTTTCCTCGACCTGGGCCTTGATCTGCGCAACGCGGCCCTGGATCTCCTCCTTCCTGCCGGCGCCATCGACGATCGTGGTGTTCTCCTTCTCGATGGCGACCTTCTTGGCGCGGCCGAGCATCTGCAAGGTGACATTCTCCAGCTTGATACCGAGGTCCTCGCTGATGGCCGTGCCGCCGGTGAGGATGGCGATGTCCTCCAGCATGGCCTTGCGGCGGTCGCCGAAGCCCGGCGCCTTGACAGCGGCGACCTTGAGCCCGCCACGCAGCTTGTTGACCACCAGCGTGGCCAGCGCCTCACCCTCGACGTCCTCGGCGATGATCAACAGCGGCTTGCCGGACTGCACCACGGCCTCGAGCACGGGAAGGAGCGCCTGCAGATTGCCGAGCTTCTTCTCATGAATCAGCACGTAAGGCTCGTCGAGCTCGACGCGCATCTTGTCTTGGTTGGTGATGAAGTAGGGCGAGAGGTAGCCACGATCGAACTGCATGCCTTCGACGACCTCCAGTTCGGTCTCGGCGGTCTTGGCTTCCTCGACGGTGATGACGCCTTCGTTGCCGACCTTTTCCATGGCCTCGGCCAGGAAACGGCCGATGTCGGTATCGCCGTTGGCCGAGATTGTGCCGACCTGCGCGATCTCGTCGTTTCTGGTGATCTTGCGGGCATTCGTCTTGAGCTCGGCGACGATTGCATCCACCGCCTTGTCGATGCCGCGCTTCAGATCCATCGGGTTCATGCCCGAGGCTACGGCCTTGGCCCCTTCGCGAACGATCGCCTGGGCAAGCACGGTGGCCGTCGTGGTGCCGTCCCCGGCGAGGTCATTGGTCTTCGAAGCCACTTCGCGCACCATCTGGGCGCCCATGTTCTCGAACTTGTCCTCGAGCTCGATTTCCTTTGCGACGGTAACGCCGTCCTTGGTGATGCGGGGCGCGCCGAACGACTTGTCGATGACGACGTTGCGACCCTTCGGACCCAGCGTCACCTTCACCGCGTCGGCGAGGATGTTGACGCCGCGCAGCATGCGCTCGCGGGCATCGGAATGGAATCTGACTTCCTTTGCAGCCATTGGATCACTCCTTTTTAGGCAGTTTTTCGTTGACTGGATTGCGGTTCGGTCGAAGCCCCGATCAGGCGGCTTTCTTCAGTGTCGCGACATTTTCGATCACACCCAGCACGTCGCTTTCCTTCATGATGAGCAGGTCCTCGCCGTTGAGCTTGATCTCGGTGCCGGACCACTTGCCGAACAGGATGCGGTCGTTGACCTTCACGTCGAGCGGCACGAGCTTGCCGCTCTCGTCGCGGGCGCCGGGGCCTACGGCGATGACTTCGCCTTCCTGCGGCTTTTCCTTGGCGGTGTCGGGAATGATGATGCCACCGACCGTCTTCTCCTCGGCTTCGATGCGGCGTACTAGGATACGGTCATGCGATGGACGGAACGTCATATCGTTCTCCTTCTGGACAAACAGATTTTTGAGGTTCCTCCGCTCCGGACCGGACGGACCGGGGCGGGGCTCGCGCGACCCTTTCGGCGCCGCGCGCATGTCGAGCTAATTTCGCGCTTTTCGACTTTCAAGAGCTTGCCGAAAAATTTTTAGCACTCGGCTCGGGCGACTGCTAACGACATGAAAACAAACGAATAAGCGGGTCAGGGAAGCGATTCCGTGACTTGATTTCGAAGCCGATGCGAACAAAATTATGCGCGCCGGCGCGCCGCCGGCGTGGACCAAACCGGATCCTGACAAAGGAGCTTTTTGGAGACGGAGGACAACCATGGACCGACAGACGCTTTCGCCGATCATTCCTTCCCTCGCCCCCGACACATCCGACCCGGCACTGGACCGGCTGCTTACGCCAGGCCGATTCTTCAAACGTCCCGAGGACGTGCTCGCGGATGACACGCTCGACCTTCAGGAAAAGCGCGCAATCTTATCGTCCTGGGCTTCTGATGCCTGTACGGTCGAATCCATGCCGGCTTTGCGCCATCCGCCAGGTGCCGAGCAGCCGGTATCCTTTGACCAGATCATGGATGCTTTGTGTGAGCTCGATACCGCAGCCGGGCCAAGGTCGACTGATGACGGCCGGCACCTGTTTGACCGGCGGCACGCATGATGGCGCCGAGGAAGGAGAGACGCATATGGTCAGCAAGGAATTTCGCCTACAGATGGTTGGCTACGGCCTGACGACAGCTGAAATCCACTATCATCTCCCCGACCACCCGAGCCTGCTTCAGCTTTACGTTTGGCAGGAGTACGACCTCGCGCCGGATTTCCCCGAACTAAAGGGGTTCCTGGGCTATTGGCAGCGCGAGTTGGAGGGCGCCTTGCATTCTATCCGCGTCGCTCACCACCGGCTGATCAGGCCATCGGAATGGCGGGCGGTCGAGGGCGTCATTGCGATTCATTGACGATGGCGCGGGGCCGGGCCTTGACGTCTCGGCCCCGAATTCCCAGATCGATTTCGCCGGTGCTTGAGAGACCGGCAAAGTCAAGGGGCGCCGCTTCCTTGGCGCTCTTCGTATCTATGTTGCTCAATGGAGGATGTAGCTATGAGAACCACATTTGACTTCACTCCACTGTTCCGGTCGAGCATCGGTTTTGATCGAATGTTGAACGCGCTCGAAACTGCGAGCCGGATCGATACCGTCGACCACTGGCCACCCTACGACATCGCCAAAACGGCGGTAGATGGCTACCGCATCACCATGGCGGTGGCCGGCTTCGCGCAGGACGACCTGGCGTTAACCCAGGAGCAGAATATGCTCATGATCTCAGGCCAGAAAGCGGGCGAGGACAGGGGTGAATACCTGCATCGCGGAATTGCCGGACGCGCATTCGAGCGCCGCTTCGAGCTTGCCGATCACGTGAAGGTCGTCGGGGCTAACCTGGTCAACGGCTTGCTGACGATTGATCTGAAGCGTGAAATCCCAGAAGAGATGAAACCGCGCCGGATCGAGATCGCAACCGACAAGGCCTTCAAAGGCGCGGCGAAGAAGATCGAAGCTGACAAGCAGGCGGCCTGAGGGCCTTCCTGGCAACGCAACCGAACAACGCGCCGGGCAATTGCCCCGGCGCGGCAGCGAATTTTTCAAGCCGATGAACAGAAAGGCGGAAAACATGAGTGTCCGTGATCTGATTCCGTGGGGCCAGAGAAGCACGACGTTTTTCGCGACTTCGACAGCCACTTGCCGTCTTTTGGCGGTGCTTCAGTTACCCGCGCTGGTTGGCCCAGCGTCGAGATCTCCGACGGCGAGAAAGAGATCAAAGTGACTGCCGAAGTACCGGGCCTCGATGAGAAGGACATAGAGGTCTTGCTCGATGACGGCGAGCTGATACTGCTAGGAGAGAAGCGTTCCGAGATGGAGCACAACGACAGGCGATTCTCCGAGCGCTTTTACGGCCGCTTCGAGCGTCGTATTCGGGTCGGCTATGAGGTCAAGGAAAACGAGGTCGATGCGCGCTTCAGGAATGGCGTTCTGACCGTTCTCTTGCCGAAGAGCGAAAAGGCGCGGTCGCAGGTCAAGCGCATCGATATCAAGAGTTGATGGATGGCCGGGGTAACGGCTAGCAGGCTGATGCCCCGGCGCATTCGGTCAGGGAGCCTCTCCAGAAGCTGGTGATCAGGGATTGAAGCCCAGTCGGACGTGGTGAACCCGCGTTCCTCGTTGAAGCAGGGCAGGGCGCCGCATCGCGCTCCCACCAGGGCGCTCGTCAGTCGAGGACTTTGACGATCGCATGGGTGTCGTGCACAAGCAGGTGGCGGAGACCTATTCGGCCAACACGGCGAGCAAGCCTTGTTGGGTGCACGGCGACCGACACGGCGCTCACCGACAACATCTCGCTGGCGAGGTGGTCGAGCGGGGTTTTGACGCCTAAAACCACATCGTCAGTCTGAAGGACTATGGTCGCACCGATGCCAGCGGCGACGAGACCTAGACGACGCGCTACTTCGCACCCAACACCGGCGCCTGATCGTATCGCTGCCGCGCGTCGAGGTGCGGGCCGGTTTTGATGAATCGTTCCCGTATTTCGGCTGGACGTCCAGCTATTACGACAACAACCAAGGTGACAACAAGACCCCGCCGGCCAAGGGCAACCTGAGCTTGCGGCTCCCACCGCAACGTCGCGAACCTTGTCCGTCCTAACGATCTCAACCTGCTATCGGTCCTCCAGTAGGCCCGACGAAAAGATGGCCCTCGGAAACGTTGAATCGATTCTCACCTGGCACAGTGGACCGCGCGAGAAATGCGCCAAACTCCGCTGAAGTTGCCGCGGCAAGGAGGTAGACCATGAGCATATCCAAGGATTTGTTCATGTCGCACTTACGTTTAGGGCCCGAATTCAGAAGGGCGCCCTCAATTCCTAAGCGCCCTCGTTGTCGGCGTTCGATCCCGTGTCAATCAGGCGGCTCTGGGACATCCTGACTATCTCTGGTCTTACTGTGTTCTGGGTTTCACGGAATGCCCGGCGAAATGCTCGGGGTGATTGCCCGAACTGAGCGGTGAAGGCCCGCGTGAAAACCGAGGGGTATGAAAAGCCGCAGGCATAGGCGATATCCTTGATGTCGCGCTCCTCATAGAAAAGCAGGTTGCGCGCCGCCTGCAGGCGGGAGCGAAGGTAGAGTTGGTTGGGCGTCTGGTTGAACTGGCGCAGGCAACAACGCTCCAGTGTTCGCACCGAAATACCGAGATGGCGGGCAAGGCTTTTCGGTGACAGCGGGAAATCGAGATTGCTTTCCATCAACGCCACGATCCTGCGGGACAGGGAAGGCTGGGCCTCGCCACCTTCATCATCGTCCGTTCGTTGCGGATGAATGCCCTCGCGCGGCGTATGAATAAGCGCATTGGCGACTTCCTTAGCAAGGCTTGATCCGTGCAGCCTTCCGATCAGATCGAGCATCATGTCGAGCGTCGCCACTCCGCCCGCGCAGAAGGCAAGTTGACGGTCGATGGAATAGATCTGGTTCTTTGTCCTGGCCGCCGGAAAATGCTCAAAATAGGATGACACCGCCTCCCAATGCACCACGGCCTCGCGGTCACCGGTGAGGCCGGCTGCCGCGACAGCGAAGGCGCCGGTGTCGACGCCTATGAGCGTCGATCCATGCCGATAGGCATTGCGCAGGGCTCCGCGTACATTGGCAGATATGTTCTGCGTAGGCAGATTGCCTTCCAAGACTACCAGAAAATCACAGCGCGGAAAGTTCGCCAGATCGTGGTTGGCGGCAACCCACATGCCGTTGCTTGCGCGCACCGCGTCGCCAGAATCCGAGATCATTATCCACTCGAAAAGATCCTGGCCGCTGTTCTGGTTCGCGATGCGCAGCGCCTCGGTCGCCAGGATGAGAGCATTCATCGGAAATTCGGGTTGCAGCACGAAGCCAAACCGCGGCCGGCGGTTCGAGGCTGCCGCGATGACAGAGTTCCTATCCGCTTCCACTGCGAGCGTTCCAGAAAATTGTTAGGCGGCGCTACAGATTAATTATGTGACGTTGCCGATCAACTCACAAGAGGCTGATTGGCGAACATTGTCAGCACGTCGAGAGCGCGTTCTGGGACGGTCTCGATGCGGGAACATAGAAAAATTGACTCTAACAGAACGTGGCAGACGCCCAACGTATGCCGCGCGGGAGATCGCCATGGTTTCGACTTCATTGAACAAGCCGCCCTTTGCCTTGAACCGAAGAACGCTTCTGAAGTCAGCTGCGGTCGCGGGGACGGCTCTTGCCGTTCCTCATTTCTGGACCGGCCGCGCCTCGGCGGCCAATCCGACCGAGATCGTCCATTGGAGCTGGTTGGCCGCTTCGGACGGCGAGGTCTGGGCCAAGATGATCAGCGCCTTCAACGATGCCCACAAGGACAAGGGCGTCCAGATCCGCATGGAAGTGATTCCGGAAGAACAATATGTCACCAAGGTTCTTGCGGCTTCGGCTACCGGCAAGGCACCGGACTTCGGCTGGGGCACCGCCGGCAAGTCGGCCCAGCTTGCGCGCGACGAGGTGATCATCCCGCTTGACGACCTCATCGCCAGCTCGGGCCTCGACCTCGCCGACTTCAGCGCATCGTCGATCGCGGCCTCGCGCTATCCGAAATACGACAACAAGATCTTCATGGTGCCCATGGATCTGATGAGCCTGCAGCCCGAGATCAACCTCGATCATGTGAAGGAGGCCGGGCTGGACGCCAGCAAGCCGCCAACGGACGGCGAGACGCTTCTCGAATGGGCAAAGGCGATGACCAAGCGCGAAGGCGACAAGGTCACTCGCTCGGGGATCATGATGACGGGTTCCGGCGTTCAGCCCACAGTCACATGGGGCATCGTCGCCGAGCAAATGGGCTTCCAGCGCGCGAGCGATGATCTGAAGACCGCTTGCGTTAATCCCGATGCCGGCAAGGCGGCGATGCAATGGGTGCTCGACCTTTTCGACAAGCACAAGGTCTCGACCCGCGACGTCACCGACCGCTACAAGGCGTTCGGCACAGGGCAGGGCTCAATATTCTGGACCGGTCCCTGGACGCTCAACGGCTACGTCGCGCAGAAGCTGCCGTTCAAGACAGCACTGTTTCCCAAGATCGGGTCCAAGCTCGTCACTTACCGGGAGCAGGGAGGCCTGGAGTTCTACAAACAGGCGGATCCCGCGCGCCACGAAGCAACGATGGCGGCCGTCAAATGGCTGTCAGACAACAGCTTCCTGTGGACGACTGTCGGTCGCGGCGCCTCGCCTCGCAAATCGATCCTCGATCGGCCGGATTACAAGACCGCCGGCAATCCGTGGGATATCCGCGGCGCATTCGTCGATGGAATGAGCATCGCAACGGTCGGCGAGATTCCGGTCGTGAACGGGCCCAACTTCACAATCTACTCGGGCGGCAACTTTCTCGCCAAAACGCTTGAAGGCGTGTGGTCGGGGCAGACAGCGATCGATGCCGCGATGGAGCAGATCCAGAAGCAATGGCAGGCCGATCTCGACGAAGGCTGATCCTGAGGGAACCCGACCGATCCGTTGCCCGTCGCGCAAATCATCGCGACGGGCCTCCCTTGGCCTCGCCGCTACGCGGACAGATCGACATGACGACAGCAATCTTGCAGGGCAGCAGCGACTTCGGACCCGAACCCCGTCAAACGGACCGCGTCGGTTATCTTCTCGTCGCCTTCTTCGCGCTGCCCTTCTTTCTGTTCAACATTCTGCCGGTGCTGTTCGGCTTCTACGTCTCTTTCACGCGCTGGAGCATCGTAGGTTCGCCGAAATGGGTGGGGATCGACAACTTCTCCAAGGCGTTCCACGACCAATGGGTCGCCGTCGCCTTCAAGAACGTTGTTTTCTATGGGCTGATCATCGTCCCCTGCGTGACGGGGTTCGGCCTGCTGTTCGCGCTCTTCGTCAACAAGCGCTATCCGCTATCGGGGTTGGCGCGCACGCTCTTCTTCGCGCCCACGGTCGTGTCCGCCACCGTGATCGGGCTTGTATGGGTCTGGATGCTCGACACGCAGTACGGCCTGGTCAACTACTATCTTTCCTTTCTTGGCTTCCACGACATCCCGTGGCTCACCTCGACGCAATGGTCGCTCATCGGCGTGAGCATCGCTTCCGTATGGTGGGATCTCGGCCTGGCATTCGTCTTGTTTCTTGCCGCGCTGCAGGACATCCCGGGTGAGATCATCGAGGCGGCGCGTGTGGATGGTGCCAATCGCTGGCAGCGCTTCAAACATGTGATCCTGCCGCATCTGCGCCCGGTCATAAGCATGGTCGTGACGCTGCAGCTCATCTCCACCTTGCGCATCTTCAGCCAAGTCTATGTCATGACCAATGGAGGACCTGCCAGTTCGTCGTCCTCGCCTATCCACTACATCTACAATCTTGCGATCGTCAGGAACCTCTTCGGCTATGCCGCCGCGGTGTCCCTCATGCTGTTCGCCTTGATCCTCGTGATCACCGCGGTCCAGCGCATCTTGCTGAGGGAGCGCTAGATGACCGCCTGGCTCGACGAAAGGCTTGAGAGACGGGGGCTCGAACGGGCGGATCTCTTCATCTGGCCGCTTGGCGTGGCGGTTGCCGTTCTCTGGGCACTGCCCTTCGTGTGGATGGTTTCGACCTCCTTCAAATTTCCAAGCGACGTGATGACCCGGGATATCGAATGGCTCCCACGGCGCGTCACCTTGGACAATTACATCAAGGTCTTCGACTATCCCGTCATACGCTGGGGCTTCAACAGCGTCGTACAGGCGACGATATCGACTGCCCTTTGCGTTCTGTTCGGCGCGATGGCCGGCTATGCACTGGCGCGCATGCGGTTCCCCGGCCGGGATACGCTGTTCTACATCTTCCTCGCCTCATTGATGATACCCACCGAAGTGTCGGTGATCCCGCTGCTGCTTGGTTTCATCAAGATCGGTTGGGCAAGCACCTACCAAGCCCTCATTCTTCCATCGATCGGCAACGTCTTCAGCGTCTATATCTTCCGCCAGTTCTTCATGTCGTTCCCCAAGGAATTGGAGGAGGCGGCAAAAATGGACGGCGCGGGTCCGTTCAACCTATTCTTCCGCATAGCATTGCCGTTGGCGCGGGCGCCGGCGATCGCGGCTTCGGTCATCATCTTTACCCTGAATTGGAACAACTTCCTGTGGCCGCTCCTGGTCACCTTCGATGAGTCGATGAAGACCCTCCCGGTCGGCGTGGCGGCCTTCACGCCGGTGGTCGGGACACGCACGCAGATCGAGGGCTTCAGTGTCGCCATGGCCGCGGTGACCATCCTCAGCGTACCCAGCCTGCTGCTGTTCTGCTTCCTGCAACGCTACTTCATCCAGGGCCTTTCCCAAGGCGGCGTGAAACAATGACCATGAGAACCTATTCCCGCACCGATCTCATCGATCCTTTGCCGGATCTGCATTTCATTGACGGCAATTGGATCGGATCCGGCGACCGCCGGACTTTCGAAACCATCGATCCAAGCACCGAGGCGGTGCTGGCAAGCGTTGCGCGCGGCGGCGGCCGCGAGATCGATGTGGCCGTCAACGCCGCCCATCGCGCTCGGCACGGCGATTGGCGCAACTTCAGTCCGGCCCAGCGCGGACAGTTGATCTTCAAGCTCGCGGATTTGATCGAGGCGGAAGCCGAGCGGCTTGCGCTGTTCGAAACGCTCGATGTCGGCAAACCGGTGAAGGAGTCGCTCGGCGATGTCAGCGGCGTCTGCGCGACATTGCGCTACAATGCTGGCGCGGCCGACAAGATGGAAGGCTCGACGATCCCGCTCGGGCGCGACTTTGTCGACTTCACAATGCTGGAGCCAGTCGGCGTGACGGCTCATATCGTGCCCTGGAACTATCCCCTAGGCATGGTCGCTCGCTCGGTGGCGCCGGCGCTTGCCGCGGGCTGCACGGTCGTGATCAAGCCGGCGGAGCAATCGCCGCTCACTGCCCTGGCTTTCGCCGAACTCTGCCAGCGGGCCGGCTTCCCCGACGGCGTCGTCAATGTCGTGGCAGGCTTCGGGGAAGACGCCGGCGCGGCGCTGGTGTCCCATCCACTGGTGCGTGGCATCACCTTCACCGGATCCGTCGAGACCGGACGCAAGATCTATTCCGGCGCGGCACAGGGCCTGAAGCCCGTGGTGCTCGAACTCGGCGGCAAGAACCCGATGATCGTGATGGAAGACGCCGATCTCGAACGGGCAGCCTTCGATGCGCTTGACGGTGCGTTCGGCAATAGCGGCCAGGTCTGCTCGTCGTCTTCGCGGTTTCTGCTGCATCGATCGATCCGCGAGGAGTTTCTGGACAGGCTGGCGGAGGGCGCGGCGAAGCTCACCGTCGGCAAGGGTCTCGACAACTGCGATCTCGGCCCGCTGGTCTCGAGCGAACAATACGCCAAGGTAAGGTCCTATATCGATGCCGGCGGCAAGTCGGGTGCGAAGCTGCGTCTCGGCGGCGGCCGCCCACGAGGGCTGGAGGCCGGGTATTTCGTCGAGCCGACGATATTCGAAGGCGTCGATCCGGCCAGCGCCCTGGCGCGCGAGGAGATATTCGGCCCGGTTGCCGTGGCACTCTCGTTTGACACCGATGCCGAGGCTCTCGCGATGGCCAACGGTCTCGGCTTCGGCCTCGTGGCCGGCGTCTACAGCCGCGACATTTCCCGGGCCCTGACATTTGCCCGCGATATCGAAGCCGGCTCGGTATGGATCAACGGCTGGTTCATCGGCGGCGTGCAGGCGCCGACCGGCGGCATCAAGGAAAGCGGCGTCGGCCGTGAGCGCGGCCTGCCCGGCATTCGCAACTATCTCAATATCAAGAACATCGGAATCCGGCTGTAGGCCGTAAGAGCAAAGACATCCCAAGAGAGGAATTCAGGGAATGACTGTTGTACGAGACGTTGAGCATTATACGATCTTCAAGGATGAGGCGCATTGCGTCAACCAGATCGCAACGCGACTTCTGAAGAACGGCGATATATTGGCTGTGTTCAACGAAGAACGCTTCCCCTTCCATCACGACAGCGGCCAGACGCTGATGACCCGCTCGAAGGACGGCGGCAAGACCTGGAGCCAGCCGAAGGTCGTGCTGCCGTGGTCCGAAACGCAGGGCAACTGGGACTGCGGCATTTGCGAGATGCAGGACGGTACGCTCATCGTCAATCTGACCATCACCGGCTTCTTCAAGCGCGGCATAAAGCCCGAACAGCCGTCGTGGAGCTCGCACCCCAACACCAAGGAATGGGGCGACTGGACCTGGGCCTACAAGACGCAGGCCTGGCTTGGCACCTTCGTTGTCAAGTCCAAGGACGAAGGCGAGACCTGGACGCAGCCCATTCCCGTCAATGTGCGTCCGCTCAAGCACGGCGGCTGCCGCCTGGGCTGCTGGGAGTTGCCGAATGGTTCGCTGCTGATGGGTCTCTACGGCCGCATCCATGGCTATGAGGAAGAAGGCGAGGGCGAAAGCACGCGCTCGGCGCTGATGCGCTCCGACGACGGCGGCGACAACTGGGAGTATTTCTCGACGCTTGGCTACGACCCGGCCAGCATCATCGACTACGAGGAGCCGGGCCTTGTCCGGCTCGCGGATGGCAGGCTGGTCTGCTTCATGCGCACGCACGTCAATCCGACGAGCGACGCCAAGAATATGGTCATGACCGTTTCCGAGGATGACGGCTTCAGCTGGACGCCGCCGAAGTGGACCAACATCTGGGGCTACCCGCCAGAGCTCATCGGGCTACAGGATGGTCGCTATCTGATGGTCTACGGCTATCGCCGGCCGCCCTATGGCGTGCGCGGGATCATTTCCGAGGACGGCGTGACCTGGGATGTGAAGAACGAGTTCGTCATTCGCGAAGGCGGCGTGCCGGGCCGGACGGTGACCGAGACACCCGGTTCGAGCCGCATGTCGCCAGCCTCCGGCAAGATCGAGGGTGGCGGCGTCGACTGGAACCATCCCGGCATCTACCAGCACATCGGCTACCCGAGCGTCGTCCAGACGCAGGATGGCGCGATCGTCTGCTCCTATCATGAATGGAGCGACGACCCGAAGCCGCTGCAATATGTCCGCTGCACACGCTTCCGGATCTGAGCCTGAAGATGAACCCCGGCGCGGCAACCCTGATACCTCGGATGGACCACAAGACGGTCCATCGCGATCCGCATGCCTATAGCGCGCACCCGCATCTCGCGGTTGCGGCCAACGACAACTGGCTGCTGGTCTTCACGCAGTCGCGCCGCCGTGCCGGGGTCCTGCACCCACCGCAGGACCCGCTGTACTGCAACATGATGATGCGATCGGCTGACGAGGGGAAAAGCTGGTCCGCGCCTTCCGTCGTCCCCGACTTCGGTTGGCAAGGAGTGGAGTGTGCGGGGCTCACGCCGCTCCGGTCGGGCGTGGTGCTTCTGAACCAATGGCGGTTCGACTGGCACACGCTTGCCCATGCGGAGGCCCACCTTGCGCCCGGCACCTATACGCGCCCGGAGGATCTGACGGGCGCCGCGGCCATGGCGGCCGAGCTTCGGGATTGGACGCAGGAGAAAGCCACACTTGCCGAACGCTACCCCTGGGCACGCGGAGGCGGCGAGACATGGATTCACCGGTCGGTCGACGGCGGAGCCACCTTCACGGCGTCGACGCGCATCGACACTGCGCCGTTCAGCGGCGGCTACGGCATGCGCGGCGGTATCGAGGTTGACGGCGAAATCATGCTGCCGCTTTGCGACGTGCCGAACTATGCCGCCGTTTTCACGGTGCGATCGGGCGATGGCGGCAATAGCTGGTCCGAGCCGTGTCTTGTGGCGGCGGGAGAGGGGCATGCCTTCGAGGAGCCGGCGCCCATCCTGCTGCGCAACGGCCGTATTGTCATGCTGCTGCGCGACAACATCTCTCGCATGTTGCATGTCGTGACGTCCGACGACGGCGGCTTGTCGTGGAGCGTCCCCTCCTCGACCGGCATTGCGGACTATCCCGCCGACATGGTGGAACTTGACGACGGCCGCATCGCCTGCGTCGCCGGCAGGCGGCGCGAGCCCTTCGGCATTGCCCTCTATGTCTCCAACGACAGCGGAGCTAGCTGGAATCCCGCCCACGCTCTTGTGGTCCGCACTGGCCTTCCCAACCGGGATCTGGGCTACCCCTCGATCGCGCTGCGGGCCGACGGCAGCCTTTTCGTCGCCTACTACGCTCAGGATCTGGAAGGCATCACGGGTATCCATGCCAGTGTTCTCATGCCCGACGCTGCTGGTTGGCGCCAGGAAGGGGTTGCGCATGGCGAAGGTTGAGCTTTGCGGCGTCAAGAAGAAGTACGGCGAAAAGACCGTTATTCCAGGAGTGGATCTAGCCGTCGAGCATGGCGAATTCCTGGTCTTCATCGGGCCGTCGGGCTGCGGAAAATCGACGCTGCTGCGCATGATCTGCGGCCTGGAGCCCATCAGCGGCGGAACGGTGACAATCGGCGGCAAGCTGATGCGCGGCGTGCCGCCGGCAAAGCGCGGCGTGGCGATGGTGTTCCAGAGCTACGCGCTTTATCCGCATAAGACGGTTGCCGAAAACATGGCGTTCTCGCTGCTGATGCAGGGAATGCCGAGGGCCGAGCGCGACAGAAAAGTCGCGGCCGTCGCCGAGACGCTTCAGCTCGGCCCGTTGCTTGGCCGGTATCCCAGGGAGCTTTCGGGCGGACAACGGCAACGCGTGGCGATCGGCCGTGCCATCGTGCGCGAACCCGAAGTGTTTCTGTTCGACGAGCCGCTTTCGAACCTCGATGCCGAGTTGCGCGTCCAGATGCGGCTGGAGCTCGCCAAGCTGCATCGAAGCCTTGGCGCCACCATGATCTATGTCACCCACGACCAGACCGAAGCGATGACACTGGCCGACCGGATCGTCGTGTTGCGTGACGGTGTGATCGAGCAGTTCGGAACGCCGGCGCAAATCTACGACGCGCCCTGCAATCGCTTTGTCGCCGGCTTCATGGGCTCGCCCAAGATGAGCTTTCTGGAGGCATTGGTCTCTGGTCAGGAAGGCGCGCGTCTGACGCTGCGGATCCCGGGAACGACAGGTGGTTGCGTCGAATTGGAACTGGCGCAGCCGACGGTCCTCTCTGGCAACGTCACCGTGGGCATCAGGCCGGAGCATTTCAACACGCACCATGCCGCGGGGCCGCGGCTGCTGGCGGATGTCGAATTCGTGGAGCGACTTGGCGGCGAGAGCTTCCTTCATGCGCCCGCGCATCCGGCCGGCGCGCTGGTCATGCGACAGGGCGACGAACAGGCCAGAAGTATCGGTACAGGCAAGTGCGAGGTCGCCGTGGATTGGCGCAAGGCGCATCTGTTTGGAGCAGACGGCAGAGCAATTCCGCTCAAACGCGAACTTTAGGGTAGCGCCCAGCCTCGCCAATGCAGGCGGGGCGCCAGTTACAGTCAACGCAATGACAGGGCGGGCGGCGGTGACGGCCAACCGGCATGAGGGAGACGACTTTGGATTTTGAAAAATTGAAATCGCGCCTGGCGGGATGCTACGTGACGATACCAACGCCGTTCGAGGACAGCGCCGGCTTTCCGGTCAACCACGCCGCGATCAGGGCCTATGTCCGTTTCCTGATCGACAATGGCCTGACCACCGAATACGCCACGCTCTTGGCGGGCGGCGCGGCAGGCGACTTCTCGACCATGTCGTTCGAGGAGCGGGTCAGCGTCGCCGAAACGGTCGTCGAGGAAGCGCAGGGGCGTGTGCCCCTGGCCTTTGGCGGACAGTCGACCAGCACGCTTGAACTGGTGCGGCTGGCGCAGGCGGCCCAGTCCATGGAGTTCGACTTCCTGCAGGTCTCGTGCCCCTACTACTTCACCCACACGGAGGCCGACTTCGAGGAGTTCGTCATGGCCGCGGCCAAGGCCGCGCCCCGCATCGGCATCATCGTCTACAACACGTTCTGGACCTCGACGAGCCTGTCGTTCGGCATGATCGATCGTCTGGCAAAGATCGACAATGTGGTCGGCTTGAAATGGGCAACGCCGCGCACCGACGCTATGGAATTCGAGGACGTCACCTCGCATTTCTCCAAGCGCTTCACGATCATCGACAACAATCTGTTCTTTCCATATTCGGCGATGCCGTCGCTGGGCGCGCAGGCCTTCGAGGTGCATCTTTGCAACTACTGGCCGGAATGGGGAATAAAGCTGATCGACGAGGTCAAGGCGCGGAACTACGCCGAGATCGCCCGCATGATGGTCGAGGAGGCCATGCCCTTCTACAAGCTCTGGGTGGCGATCGAGAAGGAGTTCACCAGCGGCGACGGATATCTCGACAAGCTGTGCATGGAATTGATCGGACTGCCTTCCAGCCGCTGTCGCCCGCCCACCCGCGACATACGCCAGAACTATCGCGCCAAGTGCCTTGCGATGCTGCAGGCGGCAGGTGTGCCTCGCCTCGTGAGGCAATGACCGTGCCCGCGGTATCCATCTGAGACGCACCCGGTGGCGCCGGCCGAACTGACTCGACTGGAGACGAACATGACCTTGACCAGAGAAAGCGCCCATGAGATCGCCGCACGGCTGGCCCCGGACGGACTGGCCTTTATCGACGGTCGTTTCGCGCCGGCATCGGACGGCGCCACTTTCGAGACGATCAATCCCGCAACGGGCGCGGTGATAACGCATGTTGCGCATTGCGGCACCGCCGACGTCGACCGCGCCGTCAGCGCCGCCCGCAAGGCCTTCGACAGCGGGGTATGGTCCCGAGCTGCTCCCGAATACCGCAAGGAAGTGTTGCTCCGGCTGGCCGAGCTAGTACGCACGAACCGCGACGAACTGGCCGTGCTGGAAAGCATCGACAGCGGCAAGACCATCACCGATTGTCTGCACGAAATCGGTCGCGAGGTGCCCAACTTCTTCCAATGGTACGGCGAGCTTGCCGACAAGTCCTTTGGCAAGGTGGCTCCGACAGGGGAGAACGCCCTGGCGCTGATCGTCAAGGAACCCGCTGGCGTTGTCGGCCTCGTCCTGCCCTGGAATTTCCCGCTGCTCATGGCGGCGTGGAAGGCGGCCCCGGCGCTGGCCGCGGGCTGTTCGGTGCTCATCAAGCCCGCCGAACAGACGCCGCTGTCGGTACTGCGACTGGCGAAGCTGGCGCAGGATGCGGGCCTGCCTGACGGCGTGCTCAACGTCTTGCCGGGACTGGGTGAAACAACGGGGCAGGCGATCGGCCGTCACCCTGATATCGACATCGTCTCGTTCACCGGGTCGACCGAAGTCGGCGGCTATTTCCTGCGCTATGCCGGCGAGAGCAACCTCAAGGTCGTCGGCCTGGAGATGGGCGGGAAGAGCCCCTTCATCATCCTTGACGATGCCGCGATCACCGACGATCTCATCGAGCACGCGGCGATGTCGGCGTTCTGGAACGGCGGACAGAACTGTTCGGCCAACATGCGCCAGCTCGTGGACAGACGCCTGGCGGAAGAATTCGCGCACCGTGTGACGGCGCGCGCGGGGGCTTTCCGGGTCGGCGATCCGCTTGATCCCGCCACCAATATCGGCGCCATGGTGACGAAGGAGCACCAGACCCGCGTGATCGGCTACATCGCCAGCGGCGCGGCCGAGGGCGCCCGGCTACTCGCCGGTGGCGACACCTGCGGTCCGGGCTACTTCATCCAGCCAACCGTGTTTGCGGACATGACCCCGACGATGACCATCGCGCGCGAGGAAATCTTCGGTCCGGTTCTCGGCATCCTGCCGGTCGATGGGATGGAGGAAGCGCTGCAGATCGCCGGCGAGACCGACTATGGTCTGCACGCGACCGTATTTACCCGTGACATAGACAGGGCCATCCACATGGCGCGGCGGCTGCCCTGCGGCACGGTCTCCGTCAACGGATTTTCCGAAGGTGACGTCAAGACGCCCTTCGGCGGCTACAAGCGTTCCGGCTCGCTTGCCCGTGACAACGGCACGGAGGCCATGGATCAGTATCTTCAGACCAAGACGATCTGGATCGTCACCGCGCAGCCTGCGGTGCCTTGATGATGGATATCGCGGTGTGCGGCGCATTTGCCGACGAACAGATAGCGCGGCTGAAGCATGGTGCCGGCGACATTCCGGTAAGGTTGGTGGAGGCCGAAGCCAGTTGCGATTGTGCTATTGTTTTTGGCAACCCCGAACCTGAACAGGTCGCGGCAAATCCTAACTTGCGCTGGCTGCAACTAGAATCCGTCGGGTTCGGAGAATATGCGGGCCTGGACTGGAACCGGGGCCATGGCAAAACCCTGGTTACGAACCTTTCCGGCTTCTTCGCCGATCCGGTTGCCGAGTCGGCGCTTGCCGGCATCCTTGCGCTCTATCGGGGCATCGACAGCCTTATCTTGCTGCAGGCCGAAAAGCGCTGGCTGGGCGACCCGCTGCGAACCGGGCTCAGGGTTCTGCGCGGCGCGCGTGTCGTGCTTCTCGGCTACGGCGCCATCAACCGGCGGCTCGCCGAACTTCTTGCGCCCTTCGGCTGTTCGATCACGCCGATCACGCGAGGCAGCGGCGAGGACGCGCTCGACAAGGCGCTTGCCGATGCCGATCTCATCGTGTGCACCGCCCCTGCCACGCCCGGCACTTCGGGTCTTTTCAGTGCGGCGCGACTGGCCAGGCTTCCCGCTGGAGCGCTGTTCTGCAATTTCGGGCGCGGCTCGATCCTGGACGAGGACGCGCTTGCCTATATGCTTGAGCAAGGCCGGCTCGCCGGCGCCGTCATCGATGTCACCAGCAGCGAGCCGCTGCCTGCCGAACACAGGTTCTGGAATTGTCCGAACCTCATCCTTACGCAACACACCGGCGGCGGAACGGTGGATGAGCTCGACCGCAAGATCGATGTCTTCCTGGCCAACCTCGCGCTCTTTCGCGCTGGCGCGCCGCTTGAGGGCATCGTGGACTTTTCACGAGGATACTGATGGCCAAGATAACCAACATCCGTTGCGTCCTGTTGTCGTCGGCCTACGCCGATGCGGATGATCCGGAAATCAAGGAATGCTTCCCCAACGGGCCCAAACGAACCATCGGAATGGTGGAGGTGACGCTGGACAATGGCGTGACTGGGCTGGGCGAAGGCTACCTCGCCGTGTTCGCTCCGCTGGTGTTCCAGGCAATCGTGGACCTCTGCCGCCCGCAGGTGATGGGCCGCGACGGCTTCGACATCGATCGGCGGGTAAAGGATCTTCGCAGTCTGTGCGACTACTGGTCCCTTCAAGGCGCCGCGCGGCACGTCATCGCGGCCTTCGAGATTGCCTTGCAGGACGCCAAGGCGAAGAGCCTGGGCATCCCCGTCTACGCTCTTCTTTGCGGGGCGCAGGCCCAATCGATCCAGATCTACGGCTCGGGCGGCTGCTGCGACGCCAAGCATCAATTCCTGCGCGAAATGGACATGCTGGGCTCGCTCGGTATCGAGATATACAAGATCCGATCGGTCAAGCGCGATATCCTGCGCACGGCCTGGGTGCTGGAAGAGGCCGGCCGGCGCGGCATCAAGGTTGGCGTCGACATGTGCCAGAACCTGGCCGACCCGCCGCAGGCGGTTGAAGATGTGGTGGCTTTCGTGGAGGCCGTTCATGCCATCACCAGCCAGCGGATGGTGTTTGTCGAGGAGGCGCTGGGCCCCGACCAACCGGATGCGTTTCGCGAGCTGCGCGGCCGCATCGACGTCCCCGTATGCGGCGGAGAAATCGTCACCACGCCGAAGGAGATGATCGAGCGCATCAACGCCGACGTTTATGATTTCGTCCAGCCCGATGCCTCGGTGATGGGTGGCATTTCGGCGGTGATGGATGTGTTTGAGGCAGCCAAGGCAAAGGGCACTGACGTGGTGGTGCACGCCTGGGGCGGCGCCGCCGCGATCATGGCGAGCTATCATGCCGCGTTTGCCGCCGGCGGGAAGCTGGTCGAGTATCCAATGCTCTATTTCCCGCTCGGCGCCGAGATGATCGGTGACCAGGGTCGCATCGAGAAGGGCCGCCTGATCCGCCCGACCGCGCCTGGGCTCGGTCTGACCCTTACCCCCGAAATGGAAGCGCGCTATCCCTTCGATGAAACAGCCGTCTATTCCTGCGTGCTCACCGACTGGGGTCCGCCGCCGGACAGCTACTGGCGGGATTGACCCAACTCGTTGCCTTCCAAGGACCTGCCGCCTTCCGCGCGGCGACATCGACCAGCCGGGTCAATGCCGTCGTACGGAAATGTGCCACGGTATGAGCAGGCGCTCCGCCAGCGTCACAAGGCCGAACAGCAGAAGGCCGAGCACGGTCAGGAAGAAGATGCCGGCAAACGCTAGATCCGGCCGCATGTTGCCGGTGACGATCTGGATATAGAATCCGAGACCCTGGTCGCTGCCGATGAACTCGGCAATGGTGGCGCCCACGGTGGCGTTCACAGCGGCGTATTTGAAGCCGACGAAGCACTGCGGCAGGGCCGCCGGCAGGCGCACCTTCCAGAAAGTCCGCCAAACCCCTGCGCCGGTGGAGCGGCAGAACCGGGAGAGTTCATCGCTCAGCGAACCGAATGCGTGGATGGCGTTGAGCGCGACGGGGAAGAAGCAAACCAGCACCACGATGATCACTTTCGGCAACAGGCCGAAGCCGAGCCACGAGATGAACAAAGGAGCGAAAGCGATCTTCGGCACCATTTCGAGACTGACGAAAAACGGATAGATCGTCCGCCTCAGCATCGGCGAGAAGGCGATCGCAAGTCCCATCGGCAGCCCGATGGCGACGGCAAGGAAATAGCCGAGGAAGGTCTCGATGCCGGTGATCCAGAAGTAATGGACGAGCCGGGGCACGTCCGCCCAGCCCTTTGCGACGATCTCCGACGGCTTGGGCAGGATGTAAGCCGGGATGCCGAAGAGGTCGACCGACCACTCCCAGCACAGGAACAGGCCAACGAAGAAGGCGGCGAATGGCCAGGAGCGCTCCAGGGCGGACAAAAGGCGCGGCAGCAGGGCCGGAAGACGCTCCGCCAAAGCGGGTTTTTCAGATGACGCCATAGTCACGGAAGATCCCCTGGATGCGATGGACATGGCCGGTGAATTCAGGCGTGCTCTTGACGTCGAGATCGCGCGGCCAGGGCAGGTCGATATCGATGGCGCATTCTATCCGTCCAGGGCGCGGGGTGATCACGCAGACGGTGGAGGAAAGCTGCACTGCCTCCTCGATCGAGTGGGTGACGAAGACCACGGTGGGCTTGCGTTTCATCCACAGCGTCTGCAGGTCGGCGCGAATGCCCTCGCGAGTCATCGCGTCGAGCTTGCCGAGCGGCTCGTCGAGGAGCAGCGTGTCTGGTTCGTGCACCAGCGCCTGGCAGAAGGCGGCGCGCTGTTGCATGCCGCCTGAGAGTTCATGCGGATGGCGTTTGGCAAACTCTTCGAGCCGCACGGAGCGCAGCATCTCCCTGATCCGTCCGGCATGGGCGCCGGGTTTTTGCCCGCGCATTTCCAGCTGAAGGGCTACATTTCCCTCCACCGTGCGCCAGGGCACCAAAGTGTTGTCCTGGAACATGATGCCGATGTCGGTTCGCGGGCCGCTGACCTGCTTGCCGCCGACGAGCACCTCGCCCTGCGATGGGGCGAGGAGGCCGGCAATCATCAGCAGCAAGGTGGATTTGCCGCAACCGGACGGACCGAGCAGCGAGACGAACGCGCCCGAGGGGATGGTAAAATCCGCAGGCCCGAAGGCATATAGCGCCTGCGGGCCGGAGCCGTAGGTCTTGGCAAGGGAGCGCAGTTCGATTGTTGCAGCCATCGCGTGGAATGGATCCCGTCTTTCTAACCGAATTGAAGGCAGCGTCCTGGCCCGCGCGGGGAACCCTCCGGGCCAGGACGAGCCGCCTATTTGGGCAGGAAGTCGTTTGAATAGAAAGCCGTGGCCGCCTCCTTGGTCTCAAGCCCGTTATATTTCTTCATGAGATCGAGCATGTCGTTCCAGTCGGAGGGAACGTTGAGGCCCAGCACCTTGTCCTTGTTGGCCTTGGAATAGAGGATGCCGAGCGTGACTTTCTCCACGGCGAGGGCCTGCTGCTTGCCGGCATCTTCGGCCATGCTGCCGCCGACGATATCGGCCATGGCATCGACCGCCGCCTGCGGGTCGCTTTCAGCCGCCTTGTAGGACTTGATGGTTGCGCCGACAAAGCGCTTCACCAGGTCGGGATTGTCGGTCACCAGCTTCTTTGTGGTGGTGATGCAATAGCCGATCTGGTTCACGCCGAAATCGGAATAGGCGAAGGTCACTGGCGGCTTGCCGCCATTGGCGAGGATTTCCGCGGGCTTGTCGTCGAGGCCGCCGAGGATGCCGACCGAGCCGCCCGCGCCCTGCAGGTAGCTGGACACGATGGCGCCATCCGGAACGTTGGTGATGGAGATGTCGGAGTCCGACAGTCCGGCATTCTTGAGCACCAGCGGGAAGAAGGTGTTCACGCCGGCATTGGCGGTGGTGAGGATCTTCTTGCCCTTGAGATCGGTGATCTTGCTGACGCCGGCATCGGGTCGCACGATGATGGCGTCGGTGCCCATCGCGTCGATCACCGCCACCGAGATCAGAGGCGCGCCCTTTGCCGCGAGATTGACCATGCTGGCGCAGGAACCATAGGAGAAGGTGCTATCGCCGTTGGCGACCAGCCGATGGGCAGACCCCGAGCCATTGCCGGAGCGGATATCGAGATCGATGCCGGCATCCTTGAAGAAGCCTTTGTCCTTGCCGAGCGCGAAGGCGGCGTGCGAGCCGTACCACATCCAGTTGAGGCGCAAGCGCACCTGATCTTGCGCGCGTGCCGTGCTGGCGCCGGCAATTCCCGTCACCGCAAGCAACGCGATGGCTGTACATTTCGTCCATTGTTGTAATCTGGTCATGACGTTCCCCTTTATTTTGGATGGCAGTTTCGTCCTTCTCGCGCCGGCAGTCAGTCGGGGCGAGTCTTTCGCAAGTCCTGCAGGCTGACACGAACTCCTGGTGCGTGATTGCGTCCGGCTTGGTGGGTGTCCCGGACACAGCGTCCTCGCCGATCGGAGCGTCTTCCGCGTCGCGAAACGGCGTCGGGACCGTCACGTGGCAACCTTGGAGCATTTCAAGAATGGCGGTCAGCACGTGCGTTGTCTTCCCTTGAAGCGTCGGCGTCTGGCCAGCCGACAGGGTTCGCGGCGGAATACTTCCGCTGCGCCGATCTTCGCTTCGATGTCCGTTGGCTGCTTAACTCCCGCCGAACCAGCGACCACTGTGTCCGCTTCGCGTCTAGCCTCCATCATAGTTCGCACGATTGAGCCGGAGGAGTTGACTTTTCTGGACAGCGATTAGACATTCCTGGGCAAGCGCGCATTCGTATGACGTTTTGAGATCGGCATGCCATGGTGACCAACGGCGCTGAGGTGGCGAACGGCGCAGCCCGAACGGATACGCCGGCCTTCAATCTCATCATGCAGCCGGAATTTCCCTTGAATGCCCTTGTCCTCGCGAGCGAGGCGTTGCGCATTGCAAACCAAAACAGCGGCCGCGAGCTTTTCCGCTGGCGCTTCGTCTCCGAGGATGGCGCGCCGGTGCGGGCCAGCAATGGCATATGGATGTCGGCGGACGACAGCCTGCAGAGCATGTCGCATGCCGACTACTACCTCCTGTTCGAGGGCAATTTGCCTACGCAGCGCAATTCCGCGTTGTTGCTGAACAAATTGCGTGCCGCTGCCCGGTTCGGCTCCACCGTAGGTGCCGTCGACACCGGATCCTTTGCGCTCGCACAGGCCGGTCTTGTCGACGACCGCCAAGTGGTGCTGCACTGGGAGGCCATACCCTCATTCAAGGAGCGTTTCCCGGAGATCAGGGCGAGCAGCCAGATCTACTCTATCGAGAATCAGCGCATCACCTGCGCCGGCGGCATCGCGACACTCGACTTGATGCTGGATATCATCAGCCGTTTGAAATCTCCCGCGCTTGCCAACGAGGTCGCCAATGCCCTGGTGCATGCGCCCCGCCCATCCAGCGCGGCGCAGCGGCTCGACGACCGTGCCAAGCTTGCCGTTCCGTCCCTGGCGGATCGCATCCTGGAACTTATGGAGCGCCATCTCGACTTTCCACTGTCGCTCCCGGACATCGCAAACCGACTGGACGTGTCACATAAGACAATTCAGCGCGAATGCCTGCGCAGTTTCGAGACGACGCCGAAGCGGCTCTATCTGCGCATTCGCCTCCAGGCCTCGCGCAACATGCTTTTCTATGAGGAGTTCAGCATCAAGGACGTGGCGACGGCCTGCGGCTTCTCCTATCCTTCGGTGTTTTCGAGGACATTCCTTGCTCAATTCGGCATATCACCTCGAGCATTTCGCGACACGCTGCGGCGGGGCCAGAGCCAGACCTATCGACCTGAAGTGCGCAGGCTCTCGATCTGGCGTCCGCCCACGACCGAAGCCGGCGCCCGACCGGCGACGGGAGCATAGGGACTGTGGGTTTGAGTCCATGCTGAATGCCCGTCTGCGGGCCCGTGCATATGGAGGCCGCGATGAGCAGGCCTGACCGCCAGACTTGTCCAAATAGCAGCAACGGGACGTTCACGGCTCGAAGCCTTGCGGTGAACGTCCGATATCCTCGCACAAAGCAGGAAAGCTGTCAGTGTGCTCTCAGCCCCAGAGCGGAGGCGCGCTCCGTGGCGCGGGGCTGACCATGTAGCGATGGAGCACGCCGAGATCCCGTTCCCATATGGCCGCGATGCCATAGAAGATGGCGGCGAAGAGGACGCTTTGCGCAAGGATGCCCGGCGCCAGGAAGTCGAGGTAAGAACCGTTGCCGGATGCCAGGCCGCGCACCTGAGCCATCACCTCGCCGAACAGCACCAGCCAGATCGCCGGCTGGATTGCCCTGGTAAGGAGCTCGGTTGGATCGTGTCGAAGTTTCCCGATCTCCGCATCCGCCACGGCGTATGCCTGGGTAGCGAAGTTCGCCAGGTGGTCGAGCGGGCTAGCCATTGACGGCGCTCCTGCGGGCCAGGCGGATATCGCGATAGTCTCCCGATGTCGCCGCGTCCTGGCCGGCAACCGCGGCGAAGACATCGTCGAGCGTCGCGGCTGGCCCGATCGATGCCTTGAGCTCGGCGGGCGTGCCACTTTCCACCAGCTTGCCACGGTGGAGAATGCCAACCCTGTCGCATAGCGCGTCCACTTCCTGCATCACATGCGTCGTCACCAGGATGGTGGTGCCGAAGCGCGCGCGCAGGTCGCGCACGTGGTTCCACACGATGTCACGCGCTACCGGATCGAGGCCGACAGTGGGCTCGTCCATAACCAGGAGGCGTGGCCTGTGCAAAGTGCTCTGCGCGATCTCGAGCCGCCGCAGCATGCCGCCTGAATAGTGCTGCGCGAGACGATCAGCGACCCCCGCAAGCCCGGTCATTCCGAGCGCCTCTTTGATCCGGGCTGCCCGCTCCGAGGAGGGTATCAGATAAAGGCGAGCCGACAGGAGCAGGTTTTCATATCCGGTAAGGGCGCCATCGGCGGAAATCAGCTGCGGCACGTAGCCGATGGCCGCTCGCACATCCCTTGATTGGCGTCTCAGATCGAAGCCGGCGATCACCGCCTCGCCACTGGTTGGCGGCAGCAGCGTCGTCAGCATCTTGATCAGCGTCGATTTGCCCGCGCCGTTCGGCCCGATCAGGCCAAAGATTTCGCCGGCGTGAACGCGAAGGTCGACCTGATCCACAGCCAAATGACCCGCAAAGGATTTCGACAGCCGTTTGGTTTCGATCAGGAGTTCGGTTGCGGTCGTCTTCATCGCGCAGATGACGGGCGGCGATCGCCTGCGGGATGCCGCTGCCTTGCGAGCCTGGAAAGAACTCATGGGCAAGCCAGGCGCATAGTGCGAAGCCCAGCGGAGTCATCACCAGCGGCAGGTAGAATCGCCAGCCTCCCTGCGCACCGACAAGAGCGCGGAACAGCGCTTGCGCCTGGTCGGCCATTAGTGCGAACAACACGCTGATCAGACCGATCGAGACGGCTCCAGCCCAAAAGACGAGCCGGGGCTGCCAGATGCGCCGTGACATCCACATCGCCTGCGAGCGCCGCAGCAGGGGATATTTTCGAGATATGCCGGCCATAGCGTCCTCATGAGCGTAGCAGCCCTAGCACAGACACGTTGCTGATCAACCCTCGACCTAAGCCAACTTCGGAATAGCATCGAATCGCCACAGTGGCTTGCTCGGGCAAATCCAGCAGTTTCCTGGCGCTCCCGATCCACCATCCTATCGGGCTCGAGAGGCGCGCCACCCCCCGCAGCCGGAGACGCTGGCATTGATACCCGAGCCTTCGAACGGTGATGCAGATCGCAATCCCGTCAAGATGCGCTACGCCACGACCAAGGTGATTGCTTACATCCTGGCCAAAGCCCTCCTCTTAAGCCCGTCCAGGATATGCTTGGCCAGCTTGGCGTAATCGCCATCGAAGTGATGCCCTCCAGTGGTCTTGATGATCTCGGCCCCCTGCCCAGCCAGTTTTGGGCAAAACGAGTCGCTCTCTTCCTCGCCATAGAAGCACTGCACCAGGTTTGCTGGGACCTGTTTGATGGCCGGCGCGACGGGAACCGCGTCGGCGCTCGGGGCGGCGCCAAGCCAGCCCGCGACGCGTATTTCCCAATCGGCCGCATCTGCGAAACCGAGCAGCGAAATCTGGGCGACATGGGATTTGATGTCGGCGGCGAGTCGATCATAAGCAAAGGGAAGGACATCCGCGCCAAACGAGTATCCTACCAGCGCGACCTTATCGGCATGCCATTTGTCTCGGTATGCCTGGATCACCGCGCTCAGGTCCGCGGCTGTCTGTTCTGGCGATTTCTTGCTCCAGAAATACCGGACGCTGTCCCACCCTACGACCGACACTCCGCGCGCCTGCAGATCCTCCGCAATGGTCTTGTCGAGATCCCGCCAACCCCCGTCGCCCGACAGGACAATAGCCATCAGTCCGGATGGGCTGGCTGAGGGCAATTCGATCAACGGCAGTGTTGAAACGCCGGAGGTGTCGATCGCGACGAGGTGCGGTTGGAGCAGCGTGGCTATGCCATCCGCTGACGCCCCAGTTAGCGACACCGCCGTCATGGGCGTCCCGCCGCTTTGCAGATTCTCGAAATGGGCACGAGCATCGGTCCTTTCCCCGGCCGTGAAGCCGACACTCCAGAACCCGTTGAGGTTCTTTGTTGGACCATAAACAAAGCCGTCGTCGCGCTTCGACGCGGTAGTTGCGCCGCACAAAGGACGCCTGCCTGGCAGCACCAGGTCTGGGTCCACCGACACCGCGCCTGCCAAGGTGTTGACCGGAGACTGCGCCAGAATGGCTCCTGCTAGCGTTGCGCCTGCGCCGAAGCCGGCAACGATGGGGAAATGATACTGCAGGCCGCTGTGCTGCCGCTGCAGCTGGCGGCTGAGTCCCTCGACATCGCCGACGAGGTTGTCGCACGCCTGCTCGCCCTTCGCCAGATTGGCCAGATAGGTCTTGGTGTCGACGCCAACGGCGAGTGCGCCCTGCGGCCCGAGCGAAACGAGCGCTGCCTGGTCGGCTTCGGTCCATCCGCCCAGGCCTGAGAAGAGCACGACGTAGCCTCGAATCTCGCCGCTGTCTGGGACAACAACGCGCACCTCGCCGAACCTGCCGCCGTCGAGCGCCAATGCCGGCAACGTCAGCAGCAACCAGGTTGCCGCCGCGAAGAGAGTGACAGACTTACGCACCTCGCGGATACCTACCAGGGCCCTTGAAGTTGAGGCCAATCAAGGCCGCTGCGTCCGCCAGCGTCACAAATGGCCCCAGTGTCCCTGACGCCGCCAGGTAGCGCGGCTCCCAGGCAGGGTTGAACTTGTCCTTGAATGTCCTCAATCCGCGAAAATTGTAGAAAGGCGTGCCGTAGCGCCAAATCACCGCGCCCAGCTTATGCCATCGGGACGAAAGCGGGGCCGGCAATACTCCGCTCAATGGGGCAACGCCCAGGCTCAAGCTTTGATAGCGCATCTCCTTCAGGCGATCGATCAGTCGCGTGAAGAGGAACTCCATCGCGTATGAAGAGGCCCCCGAGGCGTGCCGCATCAGTCCGACGGAGGCCTCCTTTCGCGATTCCGTTGTCATGATCGTGGCGAAGGCGACGGGGATGTCGTGCTGACGGACCAGCGCGATCATCTGCGAGCCGAGGTAGCCGGGTTCGAAGGCAGCGATCGAGAATCCTTTCTCCTCTGTTCGCCGCGAACGCAACCAGTCGGCCGAAATATCGGCCAGGGCATCAACGACGGGACCCATCTGGTGCGGCGCAAGAAGCTCGAACGTCAGCCCGTCCCGTTCGCCGCGCTTGAGCGCATAACGAAGATGCGCGGTAGCGCGGCCCTTCAGTTCGAAGGTTGCGACCTGCACGCAGGCCTCTTCGCCGAGCTTCATGACGGATAGACCTGCGTCGAGGTAGTGCCTCAAGGTCTCGGGCCTGACCTGGTAAAAGGCTGCCCGCCCGCCGTGGCGGGCGGCCAAGCTCACGAACCGCGCGATGAGTTCCTGCCAGTCCTCGGTCGGGCCGACAGGATCGAACAGGGCAATCCAGCTGCGGCCCCGTTTGCCGTACATGATGAAGGCGTTGCCGGATTCCGAAAACAGGAGGCTCTTGTCGCCCATCAGCGCCAGCATCGCCTGGCTTTGATCCTGGCCGTTGATGATCTCTGCCGCACGGCCAAGCTGATTGGCATCGGGACGCAGCGCGAGCCCCTTTGGCGGGCGAAGCAACTGCCAGAACCCGATCGCCGCGGCTAGAACAGCGGCACCGAGCAGCGCCCGCAATGCCCGAGGCGCCTGCGCGTCGAACTCAAATTCCCACCAGAGATCGTGGGCCGTATAGTCCGCGGTCCGGAAGGCGACGAGGAAAATCGCGGTGGCGGCGACCACTATGAGACCGACAGTGGCGAACCAGCCCAGCGTGAAGGCTTGGTCGAGCATCGAAGCCGGCCGGTCGAACTGACGCCGCGTCGTTATCAGGAGCGCTATGACGATCGCAAGAAAGCCGGCCTCCCCATAGGCCAGTCCCTTGGTCAGGGACAGGCCCAGGCTCGCCGTAGCGATTGTGATTGCGATCCACCAGGCTCCGTCGCGTCTCTCGAAGAGCCCCCGCGCGACGAAGAGAAAGACGATGCCGAGCAGGCTGCCGAGAAAATGAGACATCTCGACAACCCAGAGCGGCAGGCGCATCGACAGGATTGCCAGCCGGTGGCCGAAAGTCGGGGTCGCTCCCGACACGAGCAACATGATGCCGGTCGCAAATGTGATGACGCCCATGAAACGCGGCGCAAGGCGGGCGGCTGCGTAGGCCAGGCGATCGTCCGTTGAGGCCCTTTGCGGTGACCCGATCGCAAAGCGAACTTCAAAAACGGCAAGCAGCCCAGCCGAGAGGATCAGCGGGATTGCATAATAGATGCCGCGGTAAGCCAGAAGCGCCGCGGCGATCTGGTCTGCGGCTCCCGACCTCCCGAAAGCCCAGAACACGACGGCCTCGAACACCCCGATGCCGCCCGGCAGGTTGCTCACGGCGCCAAGCGCAGTTGCTGCCGAGAAGATTGCGGCGAAACTGAAGAAATTTACTGGTTCACCGGGAAGGAGTGCCCACAGTGCTGCGGCAGCACTGACAAGCCGAATCCCCGAAAGGGCAAGCTGAACCGCTGCCAAGCCCATCGGAGGAGCGGGGAGACGGAAACCGCCTACTTGGATTGGCCTTCGCAAACCAAAGAGCAGTACGACCGCAACGCCCGCAACGGCGGCACCAGAAGATATCGAGATCAGCGCAACGGGAAATCCCAAAAGATGGGCCACTGGTCCAGCCTCGATCAGCGTCGCGAGGCCTCCAAAGCCGGTGAGGCCGAGGGCAAAACCGGCGGCGATGAAGAGCAGCAGCCGGGCAATATCATCCGAGCGAATGCCGGCGGCGCCGTAGATGCGGTAGCGCACGGCGGCCCCGGTAAGTGTCCCGAAGCCGGCGGCGTTGCTGAGGGCTGTCCCGCAGAATCCAGCGACCGCCGGCGCGAGCCAGGGAACCTTAGCGCCAACGTAACGGATCGCACTCACGTCGCGTCCGATCAACGCCGCGAAGCTTATGCTCGTGGCCAGGATCGACCAACCGATTGCCGCCGCGTGGAAGTGCTTCAGCACGTGCACCAGTGCATTGTAGTCGATGGTCTGAGCGATGCTACCAAAAGCCAACACGACAAGGATCAGGCCAGCAAAAACAGTGGCCGAAATCGCAAGGCGACGCGCTTTGACCAGTAGGATATGGGCTGATCGGGGCATAGGCTGCGGCACGTAGTGAGACGTGCCACGGTTAGCCGCTCGGCGGGCATTTGCGTCTGTTGCCTCCGTGCGCGTCGTGGCGGAAGCATGATCCCATGCTGACACTGATCAGTCTCGTATATTGTCCTTGCAAAATTACGCCTTGCGCTTGCGCGGGGCGTGGGTGCTCGGGGGGCCGAGCGAGCGGCGCAGGCCATGGCTTGCCCTACTGCACATCATTTTCCATGTCAGCGCACAAAGCCGTGAGGAGTCTGTGAAATGCGCCGGGGTATCCACATTGCCCGAACAGGCCGCAGCATCGGATGTGGTCCAAAAAGGGCAACCCTGCACTATCGGGGTGCCGCCCGTGACAGGCTATTTTCCCTTCCCTCGCCAGTCCTCCACCAGCGAAAACAGAAACGATCCCGACCAGGTCAGCAGCAGCAGTCCGTTTAGCGGCGCTATTGAGGTAACCAGCCGCATAGCGCCGATTGGTATCACGTTGTTGTAGCCAAGGGAGGCGTAGGCCTCTGCCGCATAGTAAAAATAGTCCATGCTCGACGGAAACACCTTTCCGTCGAAATCACCGAGCGCAAGGGGGTGGTCGGCAAGGTGAAAAATCGCGGCGTAGATCCCGATCTCCAACAGATGAAGACTGACCAGGCCACAGATGACGAAAAGCAGGGCGGGATAGGCCCCGGAAGACCTCCGCGCCAATCTGTCCCGACGCTGGATGGCTTCATAGTGCAGGGATGACGAGCCGATGACCGCGACAAATGTCAAGGCGATGGCAACCAGCATTTTCAAGGGATTGTCTCGCTATCAGCGCTTCGAGCTACCGGCGTGGCGGAAGGTCCGGCACTTACGTGCGGGGTGGGTCGTTACCTTCGTGAGGGGCACAGTACCCACCGCTACTGGGCGTGGATCGGGAAGGTGGTAGGTCGAGAGGTCGGGATCGCTAGTCTATTTTTTCAAGCTCCGCCGATAGCTGGTCGGGCCTGATCAAACCCTGCCTAAAAAGGCTCATCACTTTGATTGCGATGCGCTCACGGTCAGAGTCGCCAACGATGTGGTGTGCGGCGCAATAGTCGTCCAACGCTTTCGTCAAAATGGTGAGCTCTACAGAATCAGCCACACCGTTTGGTGACATGATCGCCTCCTATGCCGGGGCGAAAGCCTGATGGTCGCTTCCAAGCGTCCGCTTGCCTTTGGTCGGTACGGGCGACGGATAAGAGCTACGCTTCAAATGTGACCTCCAAGAGTCAATTCGAACGACGCCCGAAAAAGTGAATGCTCTTCCGCCAGACGGAGAAGTCACGAATAATGGCGGCAGACCGACGCCGCGGGTCATTTCATTGGATTTATTGAGGCTGCGAGAGCATGCTGACCTGCGCCGTTCCTCTTAAGGGAAGGCTCGTAGCTTTGCGCATAGGCGCAAGAAGCATCCCAATCGAATATTACATTCTCAGGATTGCCGCGCAGGCTGATCCCGCGAATGACGCCGACGGCATGGTGGTCGGCTATCTTGCCGATCACCCTATCTTCGCCACGGTCGCGGACTGAGCAGGCACCCGCTACCGGTACGTTGGGCTCGCGGTACGACTGTCCGACGAACGTCACGATGTTCAATCGCTTTCCCCCGGCGGGTGGATCGTCGAACCGGGCCTTGATTACAGTTCGGAAGGCTGACCTTCTTGCCTGGAACGATCAACCGATTGGGAGCCGCCAGCGATAGTCGGGCAGTTGCACCGCGTCGGTGATTTCCTTCCCGATCGCCATCCGCGCCAAGCCGGGCACAGCGAATGCCTTCGTTACCAAGTTGCGGAACAGCAGACCTAGCTGTGTCCTGGGTGCCAATGCAGTGGCAAATCGCTCCGCGCCCCGCTGCTTCGTCTGGATGTAGTCCCGCAGGAACGCCTCGTAGCTGAGGAAAGCCTCGTGATGCCGCCCGTCGGCTTTCATGAGTTCGCCCGCCAGCACATAGGCGGAAATCATCGCCAGCGCCGAACCTTGCCCCGCCAGGAGGGAAACGCAAAACGCGGCATCGCCGGTCAGGGCAATGCGGCCTTGCGACCAATTGTTCATTCTGATCTGGCTGACGCTGTCGAAGTAGAGTTCGCCGGTGCGGCCCAGTTCCGCCAGGATATGAGGGCACTCCCACCCGCCGTCGGCATACTTGTTGCGCAGCATTTCCTTTTGTTTGTCCAACGCTGTTGGCAGAGTATCGTCGTCCACGGTGAAGACGAACAGGAAAAGCGTGCGGTTCCCATGCAGTGTGAACCGGCCGAGCATTCGTCCCGGCAGACAGTACATCAAGTACACATCCTCGTCGCGCGGCCGGTAGCCTTCGACCTCAAATGCCGCGACCGCGAAGCCGAGCTTCTTCTCAAACCGTTGCCTGGGTCCGAACGCCAGTCGCCGCACGCCCGAATGCAAGCCATCAGCGCCGATCACCAAATCAAATCGGCGTTCACCTCCGTGTTTCAAACGGACGCAAACGCAGTCTGACTTTTGCTCCATCCCCACGATCTCATCGCCGAAGATGATTTCCGTCGTGTCTTTGGCCTTTTCGAAGAGCAAGCGCGACAAATCGCTGCGAGCGAGCGTGACATAGCGGCCGTTTGTCAATTCGCCGAACACGTCCGTGCCGAAGCCTGCGACGGGCTTTCCGCGATCGTTCACGATACGCATTGCGCGCACGTGATATCCCACGCGATTGATGTCTGCCTCGAGGCCCATCCTCTCGGCGATCCAATAGCCGAGGCCCCAAAAATCAATGACGTAACCCCCCGTACGCACGTTAGGCGCCTGTTCGATGAGAGTAGGCTGGAACCCGCCGGCGCTGAGCCAAAAGGCGAGGGCGGGTCCCGCAATGCCCCCGCCCGATATCAACACCGCCCGGTCAGCCATATCAAACCCTTACGTCAGAGCACTTCGTCGGGATAAACGCCCCACAAGTCGATTTGCTTGATGAAGCCGGATGCCGGACCCAGCGCTACAGCGCACCACTGCCCATCGCATCGCTTCAGGGCAACTCGGACGCGAGGCTCGAGCCAGGCAGTGATCGGACCGCCGACCGTCGGCTTCTTGCGCAGCGCCACATTGTCCTTCGCCCACGGAGCGACAATCCCGGTTCTGCGCCCCGACAGGAGCGGTCCAAAGATCCATCCGGTGGTTCCCTCCCAATCCCTTACGCGGCGCCAATTGCCATACTGTTGGTATATCTCCAGCGGAATTCCCGGGCGTGTCATGACCCATTGAATGCCGTAGCCGGTGCCCGGCCCGACGCGCAGATTGGCCGATGAAGCTTTCAGTGAGACGAAGCGAGGAAGAGGAAGAGCTCGGACCTCCGCCCGGAGCCCTGTCATCGTTGACGTTATAGAAATCACAGCAGTGGTGAGCAGGAGGAGGGCGAGGAAGAACCGTAGCCGGCGTCCGACCGGCCAGCGGGCTGTTAAGAAGTCGAGCGGCGCTTCGAAATTCATGGTCCTGCACCCGCGCATGCGAAAATCGCTCTATTCTACGAGCATGTGCGCTTCCCGAGCCGCATCCACCAAAGCGTCCCTGGCGACATCAGCCGCAATACCGCCGTTCATGGCGCGGCGGCAGGCGCGCAGCGCTGCCAGATGCTTCTGACTTCCTGCCCCGCGCCAGTGCGTGGTGAGCAAGTCGACGGCTTGGTTGGCATTGGAAAGGTTCTTTATCTCGCCCGAAATGCCGATCGCCACCGGCACCGGCCTTGAAAACCATGCCTCATACATGGCCTTACCTCCATCACGATGAGTGCCCGGCAAAATACGTGCGTTGCCGGGCGAAACTCTGGTTGTGGTCAGCTTTTGGTGTTGTCCTGAGCCACGCTATTGGCCGGGATTGTGTCCATCGCAGCCAATTTGTCCGCACACAGGTCCGCGGCTCCAGGGGTCTCCTTCTTGAGCCCGGCCAGTTTCACCCATCCGCCGTCGCTGATGAAACTATCCCTCTGGTACGAAGACGTTCCCTTCAGCTTGGTCAAGTTTTCGCTGGCGTCTGCCGCAGTGATGAACTTTTGGACGCAAAGATTGGCGACCAGTTCAGCTCTCGCCTTGATGGCGGATGTCTTCGCCATTTCCGCAGCTGTCCCTGCTAGGGTCCAACCGCCGGCCGTGAAGCCGACTATCATCGTCAGCACCACGGCGCTGACGACCGACCAGAACCATAGTGTCTTGGAGGGCTTATATTCGTCGAAGCGCTGCGAAATTGTTTGATTGCTTACCATGGGTTCCTCCGTTTGAGATTGGCTCTTCGTTTCAGGTTGATTTTCGCCAGCCTGGCCCACATCGGCTCGAAATCGGCCGATCGGTCGACGCGATGAGGTCCTATCTGCCGTGGCCACCCAGTTTGGGAGACGGGGTAGGGGAATGCCGGGTCCGATGGGCAGAATTTTCGGTCGCGAACACGCCGGCGTAGATAAGATCACGCTCATCTCTGGCACGCGAGCGGCTGGGACGCTGCGCTTGAGCACCGAGAGATCTCCAAAATGGCGAGCGGACAAACTTCACCTCGATGCGGCGTATACCGAGCTCGGCCGGAAACTATTCCAAGCCGGGCGCAATTAAACGAAGTGAGCAGGGTCGGTCATTGGTCGACGGGGATGACGGATTTTTGCCAGACCGCGGAAAAGTTCGGGCATCTGACTCGCAGGATTGGTGTGCGCAAACCAACCCCGCCTACAAGTTACAATCAACGTAGATGCAAATGTCGGCTGAAGGTGACGTTGCCCCCAGTTTCTATCCAGTTCTGAGTTCGTTTCCGGCGTTGGCATTGCCCTGCTGGGCGGGTGAAGCAGCGGTCGATGGCGCGGAGCCTTTGGCGTAGCGCAGCGCGATCGACCGTCGCGGATTGAAGGTGTTGGCGAACTCGTTAGGCGTCTGCCATGCGATCTGGGAGTGAGGTCGGGCGGTGTTGTAGTCCGCTCGTCACAAGGCGAGCGTAGTGCGCGTCTGAGCCAGCGAGGAGAACAACGTCTCGTTCAGCAGCTCGTCGCGCAAGCGGCCATTGAAGCTCTCGAGGAAGCCATTCTGCATCGGCTTCCCCGGAGTGATGTAATGCCATTTGACATGGTTCCGATCGGCCTAGGCCAGGATAGCGTTTGAGGTGAACTCGCTGCCATTGTCGCTGACGATCATCGCCGGTAGGCCGCGCTCGCCGATGAGCCGATCCAGCTCTCGTTCGACCCGCATACCGGAGAGCGACGTGTCGGCCACCAGCGCCAGGCACTCGCGTGTGCAGTGGTCCACGACGGCGAGGATGCGGAAGCGGCGCCCGTCGGTGAGCTGGTCCGACACGAAGTCGAGCGACCACCGCTCGTCGGGACGCAGCGGCACCAGCATTGGCGCTCTGGTCCCGATTGCCCGCTTGCGACCGCCCCGACGGCGAACGGTCAGCTTCTCCTCCCGGTAGAGCCGGAACAGCTTCTTGTGGTTCACGACCAGGCCTTCGCGCCTCAGCATCACGAGAAGGCGCCGATAGCCGAACCGGCGACGCTCCTGTGCGATCGCCTTCATCCGCTCCCACAAGGCGCGGTCGTCCGGCCTGCTGGTCTCGTAGCGAACCGTCATGCGGCAACAGCCGATGGCTTTACACGCCCGCCGTTCGCTCATCTCGAAGGCATCCTTCAGGTGAGCGACGGCCTTCCGCCTGACTGCGGGCGTCCCCACTTCTTTCCCACGAGATCCTTCAACGCCGCGTTGTCGAGCATGACGTCCGCAAGAAGCCGCTTCAGCCGTGTGTTCTCGTCCTCCAACGCCTTCAGACGCCGCGCCTCCGAGATATCCATCCCGCCAAAGCGGGCCTTCCAGTTGTAGATGGAGGCATCGCTCACCCCATGCTTACGGCACGGGTCGGCCACCGAAACCCCGGCCTCGTGTTCCTTCAAATTCCAATGATCTGCTCTTCAGAGAAACGGCTGCGCTTCATGTTCTGGTCCTCTCAATGGGCCAGAACGAACTTCAACCCGGATTAGATCGCAGGAGCAACGTCAAACCTCATCCAGACTGCTACCGAAGCAACGCTGCCGCTAAAGGAATTCAGGGAGAAGTGCTGGTCTTGGCAAGCCCCACGCTGGGGGTTGATTACCGCCAACCGAGCCCAGACCGATGCAGCCTTTGTCGTCGGCGGCCTGCATTGCGATGTGCGTTTCACGGATCGGTCTACCCCCAATCGACGCTACCTTTGCGAACTTGGGTGGATGCCTCTAGGAGTTCAACAAACGATCGCCCCCGATATCAATGTTGCCCAGTTCGCACTCCCAAATGACAAGCGTTCTCCAACCTCGGGCCTCAAGCGCGGCCAAGGCGAGTGGATAAGCCTCGGCACGATAGTCGTTCCGATCAGTACCAGAAGCGCACCGGCGCAAAGCGCTCATGAGCGCCGCGATGGGCAAGCAGGCTGCGGCGGCCGATCTTCTTGACTGTCGCTGCGGTCGGCGCGCTTGCCGTGCTGACTGCCATCGAGCAAGCCGATAGCCTCCTCGCGATCAAGCTGCAAAGCGGTCTCCTTAAGCGCAGACGTTACCTCGCCAGATCGCATAGCACGGATGCGATCATTGGCTTCGAGATAAGCCATGTCGATCAGATAGGTCAGCAGTTCTTCGCCTGCCTCTTTGAACTGCAGCCGAACTTCCTCAAGCATCGAACAGGCGAAATGCAGGTTTTCAATTTTCGCAGGTTTCTGCACTTTTGCCACCGTTCAACTACGCCGAGTCGTTCAGGCATTATTTAGAGCTTTGCGTCCTCAGCGCACTATCAAATGGTGGGATGGACCCAGGGACTAAGGTCTGAAAGCACGAACATTTTACTACTGGCGCGCATCGCCTAGGCGCAGGGGACATTTTATGTTTCCGCACGCCAGGTTTGCTCCTGGTCATTTTCCAACTTCACTTGACGCGCCGGCCGCAAACCTATCTTGACAGTGGGCCGGTCGCGTGGGCGACCTTCGCGGCGTTTGAGGGACAAACCTTGGGGGATGCCCATGAAAAAGACTTACGAAAAGCCTGTTTTTAAGAAGCGCGATAAGCTGAGCGCCGTTACCGCAGTTCCACCGTCGTCCATTCTGACCTAACTGACCACTCCGGAGCGAGAAGCAGGACAAGATAGAAATTCTGATCCCTCGGATGCTTGACCAGGTACAGGCGCGGCGGCACGACGATGAGTTTGCAGACATGCGTGCACGGTGTGGCTCCTAGCCAAATAGAGCCGGCGACCGGGCTTGGGATGTGTGGGGGCGTGTCGGCCGCCGGCTCCCTAGGCAACGATGATGTAGAGATCGGGGTCAGAGGCCGCCGGCAACGGGAAGGCTGCGTCATGGTGAACAGACAGTTATTATCCACAGGCCTAGCGTTCCTTCAGGAGTTTCGCCTCCCGAAGCAGTATGGCCACCTCGAAACCGACTAGGTCGACAAGTTCGTGGGCCTGAGTTTCGGAGATACCCGCTTCTCTCATAAGGAAATGCACGCGGAACTGTTTTTCAGCGCTTGCCGCTTGATCTTTGATCTCAGGCATGTCTGGCGTAAGTCAACATGGCGCTTTCGTCCAGAGACGGGCGGCCAGCTCCGGTGGCCTCGGTTAGGAGTTGCCGCCCCTAAGGATTGAAATATCGGAACGACCCAAGGATACCGAAGCTATGGCTGCCGTCACGGCTTTCAAGGGGCGCCGGTGGCGATAGTGAATAGGCGGTTACCATTATCCACGGGAAGGTGCCGAGGGCTTGCGGGAAATGCCTTGCGGTCCTGCCGATCAAGCTTTGGCATCGCGTTAATTACACCGCAGCCGGCGCTTGCCATCGCCGACCTACCCGCCGCCGCCGGACGATAAGCCGAAGAAGTTGGACTAGCCGGCTGAGAGAACCGCGCTAGTTTCGTTGCTGGCGTGGCCACACCTGCGCTGTCGAGCGCCGGCTGCCGGTCCCCGTAGCTGGCCGATCGGCAACCGGCGCTCTTCTATTTGCCTTTGGCCTTCGGTACAATCGAGAGCTTCGGCCCGTTGGCCTCTCGGATGATCTTGGCGGCTTCGTTGATGGTGATGCCGCACTTACGGGCATAATATTCCGCTTCTGCAGCAAGCTCGCCTTCTACAGGCGCCCCAACGGCATGTTTTGCCTTGCGCTTAGGTTTCTTTCCCATGACGGGAATCATAACATAAAAGCCACAGCTCGCGAAAACATCACTGTGGCTATCCTCTATTTCACTGGTGCAGAGTGCCCGTTCTGGTAGCGTCCCGGCCACAGGTGGCAACCTGATGGGACAAAGACCCCGGGAGATGCGGCATAAATGGCTCGCTTGCGTAAGGCGGGCCATTTTCTTGGGTCGGGTCAGTCGCCCTCGATTACGTAGAGATCGGCAAAGTCCCCGCATAGAAACCAGCGAATGTTTTCGCTCTTTTCGGACCACGTTCAAGGGCAGAACCGCGCAGAAACGCAGGCTGTCAGGTGCGCATCACTATTTTTTCGAGACGCAGCCGCGTCTTCTGCTTTTCGGCAAGCTCGCAGCCTATTCCTCGCGTTCGAATGTGCGGGTGACCGTCTCGCAGCCTTGCTCAATGACCAGGGCGTGCCATTCACCGCTGACTTCCGTCACGGAACTTCTTTGTCGGCGTATTCTTGAACCAAGCCCACCGCTTCGCTCTCCTAGATCGGGGCGAGAGCATCTGGGGGCGCAATATCGTGGGACCCCGATTCAGCCATAGCTCCAAGGACGATTTCCTCTCACTCAGCTCAAGCTGGCTCGAACTCCTCGAGACTAGAGGCCCGGTCGCCGTCGGGGTGAGGCAGGGTCGCGCTTGCACTTGGCGTCGGTAGAGGATTGCGTGGTCGGGAACGCGCGGCATGTGCTGACCGGGACTGGCACCGAAACCAACGCTGTCCTGGCGTTCACATTCGTTTCGGTTGGCCTCGAATGCCGGCTGCGCGACGTCGGCTTGATAGTTCTGAAAACTGCACCCAAGGAGGACGCGTTCTTTCGTCAGGTGGTTGAACTACCGTCGGAACTTCAGAGTCTGTCAGAACCTCCAGACAGCGAAGTTCGACGAATGGTGCCGGAGCCCCTACCGAAGAGACTCTCGGCCAAAGCGCGCTCGAACGTTGAGAAAGAGATTGGAATGGTTGCGGCAGAGCTGGTGCCGACACCAGGCAATGTTCTAGGCCGCCAGTAGTTTTCACGCTTCTGGCTCGCGAAACACTGTCGGAACGCGAATGTGGGAAAAGAAGCGCTATAGATTAAGCTTTTAACCTTCTGCTATAACTATCCGCCGGGTGCATAAGCGGTGGCGCGGTGTCACAAAAGAAGTTGCTAGACCGGGTTTCCATTGCGGCGCTTCCGCGAGTCGACGAATCAGACGTAAGCCAACGCTCGCTTTGGTCGTGGGTGTTCTGTTGGCCTGGGAATATCATACTTTGGGCGCAGTATATGTGGCCCGGGCGGGTCTCCGCAGCATTTGGCAGCGCAAGGCGCCGAAACGTGCCTTTGATCCAAGTTCTTTACAGCCTTCACTTCTACCTTTGCGCTCTCGTCGCTTTGGGGTGGCTGATCATTTCCATGCGTTGAGGGCAGGCGGTCAGGATGGCAGGAAGAAAAAAGGCAATAAAGGCGGTCTGGCGTTCATTATTTGCGCGGTAGTGGTCGTCGGCTTCGTGGTTCTCAGGATCCTGCTTACGGCGACGGTATTTGCTCCTGCATTCCTGATTGTGGCGTTCGTTGTGTACCAGGTAAAGGCAGGCACTTGCCGGATGGTCGAGGAGCCTGATGAAACTGCGCTTCTCAACCTCTCCGCCATTGAAAACGAACTCGCCGCAAAGATTGGCCGCCTGGACGAAATCAAGGACGAGGCATTTGACGCAGACCTGATGACGAACGCGGATGGAAGCTTCCATCGCGGCAGCAGGTTGGGAAAACGGCTAAATGAAGAGAAGGCGTCGCTTCAGCCACGGGTGCGCGAACTCCAAGGCATAGCCGGCGAGGTGCGTGCAGCGCCGTTCGCCAGCTTTCAGCAATGGCTTCATGTGACCGCAATGCGGTCAGCTATTGGACGCACTGTGTTGGTCTACGCAGCTCTCTTCGCTGGGTTCTACCTCTTGGTAGCAGGTCCTTGGAAGGATCTCGGCGCATTGACTGCGCGCAATGTCTTGTTGCACCCACGCGACATGAGCGACACGGTGTCCGGTGCCGCATTCCTGTCCGGGCTCGCGAGCATTGCCGTACTGTTTCTAGTTTATCGGTCTCAGGTAGCTGGCATTTCGTCCGCGCATTCGGAGGTCGTGCAACGCTGGGCGGACTTCGCACTATTTGAAGTGAGCCCCGCGACCGGAATCTTCGATGAAGAGAACAACGAGGAGGATGCTTCGTCACGACCGCATATTGAATCGTCCGGCGAAGCAAAACCTGCTTGGCACGAGGTTCTCGGCGTACCTCCCCGAGCTTCTGCCGAGGAGATAAACGCTGCTTACCGGGCGAAAATGATGAAGAATCATCCCGACAAGGTTGCTGAACTAGACGACGAGTTCAGGCACCTGGCTGAATTGCGCGCTAAGATGCTGAATTGGGCAAGAGACGAAGGCCTTCATGCGATAGGGTGACGGCCTTTTTGCTTGGATCGAGCCGGTGGGCCGTTCTGTTACCTACGCTTGACCTCCCAGCTTGCGCGGATCCGCAAGCGATTACAAAAATTGCTCAAATCCTGAACGCTCGGCGGCAGGGTTGCTCGACAAAACGAGGAGGCGACGCGGGCGGGCTCAGTTCGTTCTGCAGCTGAGCCGTCGTTCCCGCGTAATCAACAGGCAGCTGGAAGGAGGACGCGACCGTCGAGAAGATAATGCTGAAAACCAAGGCTCGCAGAACAATCGAGACCGCTCACCGAAATCAGCATTCGTTTCGACGGTCGGAATTCAGCGCGGCTTTTAGCGCTCGGATGAAGTCAGCATAAAAGCCCCGGCTGATATGCGCTTCATGTGTCAGAAAACCAACTTCGACTGAAAGCCGTGGCACGGTTCGTCGGATGTGGAACCCTCCGCGCAGCATGCTGCGAGCGGTGAGTTCATCGACGATCGTCGCCCCATTTCCTGCCGCTGCGATTGCGCAAGCTAGGAAATAGGTCTGCACTTCTATCGAAGGGTTGAGGTATCGACCGGCCGCTTCGAGATGCATTGCGATGAGCGCCCCGATCTTGTCCCTCGATGAAACGCCCACCAAGTCCAGTCCATCTATTTCCGCCAAGGCGATGTCTGGGCCTGCCTTCGGGCCGAAATAGACGAGTTCGACTTCTCCCAGCACTTCCGTGCGCAACCCAGGATGCTCGCCGGGACATAGCGTGACTGCAAAATCCAACCGACGGGCCCTCAGGGCGGTGACGAGCGCTTCGATATGATCGGTCTCCACCTCGCAGGTAACAGACGGATAGCTGCGACGAAAGCCGCTTATCGCCTGCGGCATGATCGAAAGGCCGAGGCTTGGCAAGCATCCGATATGGAGCCGACCCTCGGGGAAACGACGCAGGTTTGCCGCAAGCATCTTAAGCTGCTCGATCCCCACGTGGAGCTTGGCGACCTCTACATGCAGCGCTTCGGCCTCGATTGTCGGCAGGAGCCGTCCCTTTACTCGCTCGAACAGCTTGAAGCCGAGAGAACTTTCTGCGTGCTGCAGTACCTTGCTGGCAGCGGGTTGGGACACGCCGAGCAGGGCGGCTGCCTTGCTGATCGATCCCGTCTGCTTAATCGCATGGAATACCTCTATGTGACGAAGCCGCATGCCGAACGCTCCTGATGACGGGGGGCAGCATAACCCAAGGTTATACTTGCCGTCGATAATACGTTTTGACCGGCCATGGTGTTTACGTTGAGATTGAACGGATAAGACCTGGGAACTGGCAGCTTCGCCCGAGCTGGCCCCGATAATTCCGGGCAATCATCATCGCCCTAACCGGGCAACCGGAGGAGAGCCTATCATGTCCAATATCTTTGCACCCGCGCGCTTCCTCAAAAGCGCTCTCGCTGGCGTTCTCCTATCGTCAACCGCGGTCCTTGCGACGGCCCACGCCGCCGATTTTCGGCTCGGTGTCCGGGCCGACGCGCTGACCATCGATCCGATCGCTTCGAGCGACAATGCTTCCATCTGGCTGGAGTTGCAGGTCTATGATCAGCTTGTGCGTCCGAGCAAGGACGGCACCAAGCTGGAGCCGTCGATCGCCGAATCCTGGAAGGCTTCCGCAGATGGCAAGGAGTTCACCTTCAAGCTGCGGCCCGATGCCAAATTCTCGGACGGCCAGCCGGTTACGGCCGCCGACGTTGCCTTTTCGCTGCAGCGCGCCTCCGGGGAAAAATCGGAATGGGCCCGCTTCTTCAAGCCGATCACCAGCTACCAGGTGGTCGACGACCACACGATCGTGATGAAGCTCGACAAGCCTTTCACGCCGATCCTCAACAATCTCGCCTTGTTCAGCGCATCGATCCTACCGGCGAAGCTTGTCCAGGAGCAGGGAGACAAGTTCTTCGAACATCCCATCGGTTCCGGCCCGTTCACGCTCAAGAGCTGGACTCGCGGCCAGGGCGAGGAGCTGACAAAAAATCCCAATTATTGGGAAAAGAATAAGCCGAGCGTCGACAACGTCTCGATCGAGGTGGTGCCCGAGGACAATTCGCGGGTGTTGAAGCTCAAGGCCGGTGAGCTCGATGCCATTATCGACGTTCCCTACAATCAGGCAGCAAACCTCAAGACGGAAGCCAAAATCGATGTCCACGCCGCCCCGGTGTTTCGCGTCGACATGGTGCAGTTGAACACGACGAAAAAGCCCTTCGACAACGAAGCGGTCCGCCAAGCGCTCAACTACGCCCTCGACAAGGACGCCATCGTCAAAGGCATCTTGCGCGGGAACGCCAAGCCCACGACGTCCTCGATTCCCGTGATGGCCTATCACAATAAGCAACTGAAGCCCTATCCGGTCGACCTTGCGAAGGCGAAGGAGCTTCTCGCCAAGGGCGGCGTACCGGACGGATTCAAGACCAGCATGCTGGTTTCGGCTGGCGACGTTACCGCGCGACAAGTCGCTAGCGCCATCCAAGGCTCGCTAAAGAAAGTCGGTGTCGATGTCGCCCTTCAGACCATCGAGGACAGCTCGCAGTTCAGCACCACCAAGAGTGGCAACTACGAAATGTCGCTGAGCTACGCCACCAGCGACACTATCGATCCCGACCAGCTCGTGGGTTTCACCGCCGTCAATCCCGAGCGCGCCAACGCCTTCCACACGCAATGGAAGAGCGACCGGGTCAACCAACTCTATGCCGACGAGCGTCAGACCCAGGATGGTCCCGAGCGGGCCAAGCAGTTCCAGGAGATCGAGGCGATCGTGCACGATCAGGCCCCGTTCATTTTCCTCTACACGCCCAATTCAGCCTATGCGAACCGCAAGAACGTCAGCGGCTTCGAGGTGGTGCCGACAGCGAACTATCTGCTCAAGAACGTGGTCGTGAAATAGTCGGCGCGTGCGGGGCGAAGCGGCCCGTCATCAACGGCGGGCCGACAGGTAATATTTGTAATGAACATACTGTTCTTCAGCATCTCGCGGCTGTTGCAGCTCGTTCCCGTCCTTCTCGGCATTACCATCGTGGCCTTCCTGTTGCTGCGCGTCATGCCGGGTGACCCGGCGACACTGATGCTTGGCAGCCGCGGGACACCAGAGGATATCGCCGCTCTGACCAGCCAGCTCGGCCTCGACCGGCCGCTGTGGCAGCAATATCTCTCCTTTCTCGGTGATGTCGCCAGAGGCAGTTTCGGACGCTCGATTGCCTACAAGACCGAGATCGGGCCACTCCTGATCGAGAGGCTGTGGCCAACGCTGGCGCTGGTCGGCCTCAGCACGGTAATCGCCGTCCTCATGACGATCCCGCTCGCCATGTACACCGCCGTGCGCCGCAATGGTGTGGTCGACCATTTCGTCAAATTCTTCTTCGTCACAGCGATGGCCATGCCGCCTTTCTGGCTCGGCGTGCTGCTCGTGCTGCCTCTGGCAATTGCCGTCCCGCTCTTTCCCGTGTCAGGCTACGGCCAGGACTGGCTCGACAAACTGCACCATCTCGTATTGCCAGCCTTCATCATCGCACTCGGCACCACGGCTTTGACGATCCGCTCCCTGCGCAGCTCGATCATTGCCGTGCTGGGAGCCGATTATGTAGACACGGCCCGCGCCAAGGGCCTGCCGGAAAGCTGCGTGCTCTGGCGTCACGTCTTCCGCAATTCGCTGACCTCGACAATCTCGGTGCTGGCGGTCCACACCAGTTGGGTCATCGGCGGCACGGTGGTGATCGAAACGGTGTTCGGCATCCCCGGTCTTGGCTCTCTGCTGGTCGCCTCCATCAGCGCTCGTGACTATCCGATGGTCCAGGGACTGACCGTGACCTTCGCGGTCCTGGTCGTTGTCATCAATCTTCTTGCCGATATCGCCTATTCGATCGTCGATCCCAGGGTGAGCCTGTCATGAAATTGCTCAGCCAGGAAACGGTGCGGCGCTTCAAGCTGAACCGTAACCTGCAGGTCGGCCTTTTGCTGCTGGCCGTGATCGTGCTGACGAGCATCGTCGGCCCATGGCTCGTCCCCTATGATCCTGAGGAGCTCGATTTCGGCAATCCGCTGCTGGCGCCGACACTGCAGCATCCGTTCGGCACCGACGATCTCGGTCGCGACGTCCTCGCCCGGGTTGTCGCTGCGGGGCAGGTAGACATGCAGGTGGTGGCGGTCTGCGTCCTGCTGCCTTTCCTGATAGGCAGCACGATCGGTCTCGTCTCCGGCTATTTCGGCGGCTGGGTCGACCGCCTGGTCATGCGTTTCGTCGACATCCTCTGGGCCTTTCCCTTCTACGTGCTGGTCATCAGCATCGTCGGCGCGCTGGGGCCGAGCACCGCCAACATATATCTCGCCTTCTCACTGGTGGTCTGGATCTCCTTCGCCCGGATCGTGCGCGGCGAGGTCCTGCTGGCGCGCCGGCTCGAGTATACGCAGGCCGTGTCTGTGCTGGGCTACAGCCACGCCCGCATCATGCTGCGCCACATCCTGCCCAATGTGATCACCCCTGCCATCGTGTTCATGATGGCCGACGTCGTCCTCACCATCCTCGCCGTCACCTCGCTCGGCTTCCTCGGTCTCGGCATCCAGCCGCCGACGCCGGAATGGGGTGTGATGATCGCCGACGGGCGCAACTTCATCCAGGACGGCTGGTGGATATCCCTTTTCCCTGGCCTTGCCATCGTGCTGGTCGGCGTGACCTTCACGTTGATCGGCGACGGGCTCGATGATCTGCTGAGGCCGAAGGCATGAGCCCGGCGCTGAACACCCTCGCGGTCGAGGACTTGCGCGTCATCTTTGGCAAGGCGCCGAATGCCGTGACGGCGGTCGACGGTGTAAGCTTCGAGATCCGGCGGGGCGAGGTCTTCGGCCTGGTGGGCGAATCCGGCTGCGGCAAGAGCGCGACCTGCCGCTCGCTCATCCAGCTCTTCGGCGGCTCCAGGCCCTCGGAATTGACAGGCTCCATTTCCTTCGAAGGCCGCAACCTCGCCTCTCTCAAACCCAAAGATCTCGTTGAAATCAGGGGTAGCGAGATCGCGATGATCTTCCAGGATCCGATGACGGCCCTCAATCCGACCATGACGATCGGCCGCCAGATCGAGGAAGGCCTGCGCCAGCATGAAAAGCTCAGTTCGAAGCAGGCTCGGGAACAGGCCATCGCGCTCCTGAAATCGGTTGGTGTGATGGCGCCAGAGCGCCGGCTCGACAGCTACCCCCACGCCTTCAGCGGCGGCATGCGCCAACGTGTGCTCATCGCCATCGCACTCGCCTGTCGTCCCAAATTGCTGATCGCCGACGAGCCGACCACTGCCCTTGACGTCACCGTGCAGGACCAGATCCTCAAATTGATCCTCAAACTGCGGGCGGAGATCGGCATGGCGGTGCTTCTGGTCACGCATGACCTCGGCGTGGTGGCTCAGACCTGCAATCGGGTCGCGGTGATGTATGCCGGCCACATCGTGGAAACCGCCACGACCGAGCAGCTCTTCGCCAGGCCGTCCCATCCCTATACGCGTGCCTTGCTCAAGGCGTTGCCTGCCCATGGCGGCCGAGGCACGCGATTACAGCCGATCGGCGGTTCGCCGCCGAGCCTGGCTTCGCCGCCGCGCGGGTGCCGCTTCCATCCGCGTTGTTCGCTGGCGATCCCGGCCTGCGAACTGGATCAGCCACCCCTCGCCGCCATCGAGGAAGGTCATGCAGCCGCGTGCGTCAGGATCGGAGAGCCGGCGTGACCGAATCCCTCCTGTCGATCCGCCATCTTTCGAAGACCTTCCCGATGGCCCGAAATTTCCGTGATATCGTCACGCGCTCACCCCCACAGAAACTGCGGGCCCTGCGCGACGTGTCGCTGACCGTGCAGCGCGGCGAAGTGGTCGGCGTGGTTGGCGAGTCAGGGTGCGGCAAGAGTACACTCGGGCGCTGCATCGCCGGCCTGGAGAAGCCCGAGCAGGGCGACATCCTCTGGCAGGGCACTCCAATTGCAGAAATCGAAAACCGCAGGGCCCGTGCCCGCCACGTCCAGATGGTGTTCCAGGATCCCTACGCTTCACTCAATCCGCGCATGACGCTCGGCCAGACGCTCGAGGAGGTTCTCCATGTGCATGGGCTCGCGGGCAACGCAGCACGGCGGCGCGAACGCGTTGACGAGTTGATGCTGATGGTCGGCCTGGCGCCCTCGTTCAAGGACCGATTGCCCCATGCCATCAGCGGCGGCCAACGCCAACGCATCAGCATCGCCCGTGCTCTGGCCGTGGAACCGCAACTGCTGATCGCGGATGAGCCCGTCTCTGCCCTAGACGCGTCAGTGCAGGCGCAGATCATCAATCTGTTGGAGGACCTCAGAGCGAAGCTGAATATCGCCCTGATCTTCATCGCCCATGACCTAAATGTGGTGCGTCACATAAGCGATCGTGTTGCCGTGATGTACCTGGGCGAGATCGTCGAGACCGCGGCCGCCGAAGCGCTGTTCACTCAGCCCCGGCATCCCTATACCCGCGGCCTGCTCGCGGCGATCCCGATGCCCGATCCGAAGCAGCGGACCAATGCGCCGAGCATCGAGGGCGAAATACCAGATCCGCTCAATCCACCGGCCGGCTGCGGATTCTCGACCCGTTGCGGCCATGTGATTCCGCCCTGCCGGGCCCGGCATCCCGATCTTTACGAGACCGGCGAGCATGGAGTGCGATGCCTTAACCCGGCAGCTACCCTTTCCGTTACCGATCCCGGACCCGGGTCGGTGCATCCGGCTACAGGAAATCAGTGATGTTCTTTCAGAAATCGAAGCCAGTTGAAGCCATGGGCAAGGAAATCGTGCGGATAGCTCTGAACCGCTTTGCCTCACATGGGCTCGTGGAAGACAAATTTGCCTTCACGCTGTTGCTCCATCCCGGCCGGGGGGAGAAAGCCTATGGCGAGGGTGGCACGCCGCCGGCCGGTTATTCTTACCGCGGCGATGCCTCCTTCTATCCCTGCAGCGTGATCAAGGTCTTCTATCTCGTCGCCATCCAGGCTGCCCTTGACGCCGGAAAACTCCGGCCGACGCCCGAACTGGAGCGGGCCATGCACGACATGATCAAGTGGTCGAGCAACAATGCCACCAACTACATCATCGACAATCTGACTGGGACCACTGGCGACACCGAACTGGGCGAGGAGGAGATGCAACGTTGGATGGCGGCTAGAGACGGCATCAACGCCTATTTCAAGCAGTTCGCCTTTCCAGAATTCTCGGGCATCAATGTCTGCCAGAAGCTGATGGACGATGACCGCTACGGTCGGGAAAAGATTTTCGTCGAGGTCGGCGGTAACAACCATAACCGCCTCACGACCGACGCCTCCGCATCGATGTTCGCCCGCATCATGGATGGCGCGATGATTTCGCGCGAACGCTCGCGCATCATGGCCGACTTCCTGCATCGGCCGCGCGACGCTGGTTTCGTGCAGCGGCCGCTGTCGCAGGTGCTCAACTATATGGGCGCGGACCTGCCTGAAGGGGCCAAGCTGTGGTCGAAAGCAGGCTGGACTGGCTGGACCGGCGATCCGAACGCGAGCTACCGCCGCCACGACGCCGTCCATGTCGAACTCGCGGATGGCAAGCGTTTCACTTGTGTCGTTTTCACGGAAGGCCAGCAGATCTCGGCGAACCTGACGATGCTGCCTGCCATCGGAAAGCATACGGCCGAGCTGGTCGCTGCCCTTTGAGCAGGTTGACCAGGCCGTTTAGGATCGTCTTCCACCCAGCCGATATGACGGGAACAATGCCTCATGCTGCAACGACCGCCTGCGCTGCCCGGCATGTCGATGTAGGAGATCGACACGCCCGCTCTTCTCATCGACCTCGATGCCTTCGAAGCCAATCTCGATCACATGGGAAGGCTCGCCGCTGTTGCGGGCGTGCGCTTGCGTCCACACACCAAGACCCATAAATCGCCGGTCATCGCCCATCTTCAGATTCAGCGAGGCGCCGTCGGCCAATGCGTGCAGAAGGTTGGCGAAGCCGAGAGACTCGCCTGAGGCGGGGTGCCCGACATGGTTATGCCTTGAATTGTCGGTTAGGCCAATGCCGCGCATGCGCATTGGCGTAGTGTCAAGGGCAGGCCGCCCAGAGAAATCATGCACCGTTACAGAATTGTTAGGAAGCGTCGCCGAATGTTTCAGCCGCTCTTGCGACCGAAGTCCAAGGGGCCTGCTGCCTCTGTCCGCGTTCATTG